>CEOI01005676.1_pt1 | contig 22434 bp, 29 predicted proteins | sample 530351 | NCBI WGS metagenome assembly CEOI01 (sample SAMEA2619962, study PRJEB7988) | marine metagenome | biome: marine biome (ENVO:00000447); feature: deep chlorophyll maximum layer (ENVO:xxxxxxxx); material: "saline water (ENVO:00002010), including plankton (ENVO:xxxxxxxx)" | depth 17 m | reverse complement strand
GACGACGAGCCGGCAAAAACTAGTTTTGAATCATTTTGTCTCGCAAACTCACATATAGCTGCTGTTCCATTAATGTTTGATTGTTGCCATCTCAATGGCCTTTTAAAACTCGGCTGGATTCTTGCCTCTGCTGCTAGGTGAAATATAACTTCAAAATCATTCTTTATGTTGTTATTAATATGTTGCACATCCCCATAAGAATAAGATGCTTTTTGATTTATCCACGCTTCATTGCCTGAAGATAAATCATCAACAACAAAAACCTCATAATTTTTGTCAACTAAAACATCAACTAAATTGGAACCAACAAAGCCTAAACCACCGGTAACGAGAACTTTCATTTAGTCTCCCTTTAATATTCTATAGCTATCACTGTCAAAGTGTTGTGTTGAAAATTCAAACAGCTCTGTGTCCTCAATTGCTTCCATTCTATGTCTCAACCCAGTATAGACATGAAAATTATCACCAGGTCCCAAGATTGTTACTTGAGCCTTGGATAGGTCATCATCATCTCCATGATACACCTTTATTCTTCCGGATTGGACATAGAATACTTCATCCTTAAGTTTGTGATAGTGCCAAGAGCACTTGCGACCTTTTGCAAAGTAAAGAAGCTTACCACAATACTTTTCAGAGTTGTGAATCCATTTTTCAAATCCCCAGCCTTTGGGGACAAAATTAATCTCTTGAGTTGAAGAAGTCTTCATCTTTTTCTCCTTTATCGTCAACATAAGTATCTCCAGCTGGTTTTCCCATAAACAACTGATGGTAATTTACTCCCCAATTTTTCAATTGATTTTCTGTTATTTCTCTAAACATTTCATTAGCTAGTTCTTGATTGTTTTTGGTTCTGCCCATTCCTCTGGCTGTGTTTAGGATGATTGTGTGTCCTTGGTGATATAGGTCATTAACCATCTGTATTCTATTCTTAAAAGGCATAGCGCTTTCGTAATTCCCATCTGTCAGAGAGCAAAGGGTTCCATCAATATCAAAAACATAAGTCACCTTTAAATTATCTGTTATCATTCTTTCTCCAAAATTTTAGTTGTTGAGTAATTTCCAATTCTTTCAAAGAAAATTAGCTCTTTTGCATGTTCACTTCCGATCACTCTTTTGTTTCTATAATCGGAACCCACTATCATAACATCTGGGTTTAATTGTTTAATGTTGCCAATAAGTTGGCTTTCTGTTTCAAACACCACAACCTCATCAATGTATCTTATAGATTTTAAAAGAAATTCTCTATCAATTTCATTATTAATAGGCCTAGTGTGTCCCTTTAGGTGCCTAACTCTATTGTCAGAGTCTATGCCGACAATAACTGTTCCACCTAAAGATTTTGCATATTTAAAAAGCTCTATGTGACCTCTATGCAATACATCAAAGCATCCATTAATCCAAATTTTTTTCATACCCTCACCAAATTATAAACTATTTTTGCATCAACTTCATGACCATCAAACGACAAAATTTTCAACAATCCATTGTAGTTAAGGTGTTCAATAACGATGTCACAAGCTCTATCCAAAGTCATGATGTTCATAACACCATATGGTTTTTTTTTATTACTTTTAAAATCCTCGAAGACACCCTTACCTATTAAGGTTGGAAATCTTAAAACCAAACAATTTTTACAATTCTGTATCAAAAAAGACTCCGATAATTGCTTATATTTCACGTAAAAACTTTCGTTTTGAGAACTAGTAGATATGAAAATTATTTTTTCATGCTTATTTTGTTTAACAAAGTTACAAAATTTAGCATGCTCTTTTTTTTGAGCATCCATACTCTTGTCGTCAATATTCCAAGTGTGATACACTATAGCATCGTCGTTATTTTTCTCACCACAGACTCTGTTTTTCAGTAAAGTTCCAAGCTGTCCCATTCCATCAATCAATTTCATTAAAGTAACCTAAATTTAATTTCGTCATAATCCAACTCATCCTTTGTCAAGAAAAAATATTTTTGTATTATTTCTTTTAACAAATCAGGATGTTTTGCTGTGTCATCTTCATTGTATGCATCTAGATCATATTGCATTCTGGACTCCAATGGAGCATTGGGGTGGTTGTGATAGCCAAGACCAGCTTTTTTAGCTTCTGGGTCATTCATCCATTCCAATGCACTTCTCCCACAAAAAAGATTGTCCCAATAGTTTTTAGTATCGCTTGATACTGTGCTGAATCCACTACAGGGGGCTTCAATAGCTTTTACGTGTCTCACTTGCAAGTCTGATACGATTACCCAATCTTTCTTGATTGCTTTGCAGCTATAAATGTAAGCTGCCTCTGCGCAAAAGGCAACGAAAACATCAGGAGATATTCTTTTATTAAAACTTTTCCAATATTCATTAGAAAACAAACTAACATGTAAATTGCATGTTCCGCCAGGAGGAACTACAAAGTCTTCGCCGGTTATTTGTATGTCTCCAAATTTTGTCTCATAAACGTAACCACCTCTATTCTTAGACCATTCACTAAAAGATTGTGGACTATCATGTATCATTGTATCGCCGATGTAGCCACCAAGCAAATCATTAAATGCCGTGTCTGTGTCTGTTTGTATTGTTATAATTCCGTATTTGTCGGTTTCTAATCTCTTATAAGCCTCAGCTAAAACACTCTTTTGTTGTTCAAAGTTGACGCCCGAATCAATATACATGTATCCTTCAAATTCACCAAACTTATTAACAACTTCTAAGACTGTTTTATTAAACGTTGTTTGAACAACGTGCTTCTCAGGATACAAACAATAAGATATTTTAGATCCAAACTCTTTATATAATTTCTTTATGCATTCTTTGCTGTTCATACAACAAGATATTGCCACATGGAATCCATCAAAATCTTGATCTAATAAATTTCTTATACACTCAATGTACCAATCGGGTGCTTCCCTTTTGATACCACACGTGTTATATACAACTAACATTTTTCTATTTTTCATTTTTTACCTCAAATAAAATCCGGATGTTTTATAGATTTTCTAATCTTTTTTTGTTGCCTTAGTAGTTCCCTTTCCTTTCTTCCGTCTAAATTTTTGTATATATCCCACATAGCTTTATTACTCTCGTGGGGTTTGCAAAGTTTAGTGCAATTTTTAAAACATTCAACGTTTTCTATCAAATTCATCACCTCTCTTCTCTTTGATAGATCAGTCCATATTTCTTTAAAGCTCTTATCATCATAGAGACATCCATAGCTGTATTGTTTCCACCCTCTGTGATTTGTGCAAACATACACATGACCATCTGCACCAATACATGGGGAGATTTGAGACCCAAGACACTTTTTATAATTTCTACCAAACTTCTCTCTGTCTGTGGCTAAGTCTTCAAATTTATAGCCATTAACTTGAAACTTGTCACCCAAGATTTTTTCTGCTTTTTCCAGTAGGGGTGCTACTTTTTTAGTCCAAAACTCCAAATCTCTTTGTTCACCACCATCTTCTCTTATTACTATCTCTGGCTTATACTGGCAATATGTTAGATCGAAATCTTTAAAGAAGTTGGCAAAATCAACAATCTCATGATAAGTATCTGGTGAAATTACAAAGCCAACTCCAATGTCTATCTTGTTGCCATACTTTTTATTAACTTCTATTAGTTTTTGTAAGTTGGAAACCATTTTATCCCAATCTTGTTTTCCTTTAGCTTTTCTAATTCCATTATATGTTTCTTTTGTGCCGGCATCAACAGATATTCTTATCCAAGTCATGTTTTGCACTAGAGTCTCGAACATGTCCCACTTATCAAACAATGTGCCGTTCGTAAACATACCCATTTTTATTCCATTTTTCCCACAATATTCAATCGCTTCTTTTAAGTGTTTGTTAAGCGTTGGCTCACCACCACCAGTCCAATTAACAGATCTAACACCCATGTCAACAAAGTCTCTACACAAACCCATCAACATGTCTCGAGGCATTATTGCTCTAGAGAATGTTTCTGTTCCCTTATATTTTTCAAAATGAATGTAGGAGGATAAACAAAAATTACACGCATGGTTACAAGCGTTTGAAGGGTCAACCTCTATTAAAACTGGTGTAGTATATCCAGTTTTAATGTGTTCAATCGCACGATCAGCATTGGCTAATATTTTACTTCTTGGGTTAAATATTATGCTCTCTTTTGTATTCGCACTTTTTTGTTTAAATATTAATTTTTTTAAAAATCTTTTGACTAATTTTCGCATTTCTTGTTTTCTATCCATTTAATAAAGTATCTTGTTGGGTCATCAAAATATTCTCTGACTATTGTTTCAAAATATTTCTTACCTTGAGCCGCTTCGTCTTTCATTTGCTCGATCGGCATATCATAGATTTTTTGCAATTCTTTCATAAGATAATCAGGATTCATATCTTTCTTGCAAATTCTGTGACAGAAACTGGTGTCAAAAACATCTTCTCCAAAAAGAATGTAATCATAATCGGTTATTATAACTGGTAATCTATTGTAGTAACAACTCTCAAGGAATCTGACGCTGTCTATCCCAGATCCTCTTGGGCAAAGAGAGATGGAGTTGTTTAACATAGTATCAATAAAATCCTGTTGAGTTGATGATCCGACTTTTGATAGTCCCTGCCACTCTCTATTTATGTGAAGTTCTTTCTTAAAATCTCCATTGTGTAGAGCATGCAAAGTCGCTGCTCTTATCTTATGATTTAGAAAAGCTCTAAGACCGAAACTCTTTTCACTAGGAAATGAAAACTCCTCATTTCTGTTATTAACTATGTCAATCAATAGTTTTGAAAATGTAGGTCTAGTAAATAAATACTTTATACTCGAATACTTTCTCAAGGGACCCATGGTTGTTATAATGCTATCGTGTAGCCAATTTGGAATAGCAGATCTATTAGACGCTTCAAATCCACCTTCACCTTCTATATCGCAAATATGCCTATCTTCAGCTCCTTTAAAATAAGGAAAATCATTGGGGCCATACCTCTGCAGGTCTCCCCTATCATTATTAAATTGCCCCATATAAAAGAAATCTGCTTCTTCGGCAGTTGTGATGTTGAAATGTTTTTTTATACCCTTCTCACTCAAAGGAATAGTATTTTTACAAAAATCTGTCTTATCATGATCGTGAGGATTGGCGTTGGGATAAATATATAGATTGTATTTCTTCATATTACTGATACTCCTCTTTTTTGAACAACTTTAGTTGCACATTCATTAGCAAACTCTATTGATTTGTCAACACTTTCTGTTAATAGGAACTTGTAGGAAAAAGCAGATAAAAATGTGTCACCAGCGCCAGATACATCCTTGACTTCAACTAGTGGCACTTCATATTTTTTATCTAGATAAAAACAACCCTTAGAACCCTGAGTCACGATTAAAATTTTTCTCATGTCATCGTCTATTAGATGCTTGGTCTTGTTGTATTCAACGCCATTAATTTTTATAAAAGTGAAGTTTTTACACCAATCGCCTAGAACTTTCTTAGTATCCAAGAATGTTTTGTTGTGAAGTTTGGATATTTTCTCTAAATCACCCTCTGATAAATAACCTTTGTTATAATCTGATACTACAACTGCATCGAATGTTGAGAAATTTATTTCATCTAAGTTAATGTTCCCATAAGAACTATCGTTTTCATCTAGTCTCAAAAACATGTGATTGGTTTTTTCATCAACAAATCGTGTTTTCTTTATTGTTTTCCAATTTTTATTAGTATGAATAGTAATATTTTTTACAAAAGAGCTTAAGTTATGGTATACGTTCATAGCCATTCCTCCGTTTTCTACAAGATCAACAGAATTAAATACAGGAACGGGGGCTTCTGGTGTCAATCTGTTACATTCACCGTAGTGAAAAACATCCATACAACTTTCTCCAATGATTAAAATTCTCATTCTTACCTCACAAGAAACTTTTTATTTTGAGATATCATTTTTCTCCAATAGTTCAATAAGTCTATCATTGTTTCCTCAAAGGTAATTTCAGGCTCCCAACCTGTATGATTCTTGAACTTCGTCGTGTCTGGCACTTGGAGATCTGCATCGATCGGCCTAAGTCTATCAGGATCGATTACAACTTTAATGTCCTTTCTGGTAGATAAGGACATCAGATAGTCTAACATGTCTTTTACAGAGCAACTAAAAGAGCCGCCAATATTGTAATACTCTCCTGCTTTAGGATCATTGGTTACCAATAAGTAATAAGCCCTAACAGCATCTCGAACGTCAGACCATGTCCTCAAAGAATCTAAATTTCCTACTTTTATAACTGGTGGAATTAGACCGGCTTCTATCATGGCTATTTGTTTTGCAAATGTTGATTCCGCGAACACATCACCACGACGAGGACCTGTATGGGTGAACATTCTTGTGGTCATCACAGTCATACCATAAGCTTCAGCATAAAACCTACCTACTAAGTCTGTGCCCACTTTTGATATAGCATAGGGAGACGCCGGATGGAATGTTACATCCTCATGAATTGGCAAAAATTCTTTTGGAACCCTGCCAAACACTTCAGATGAAGCGCACACATGTATAATTGGGTTCAATCCCAAATGCTTGATTGCATCTAAGACTTTTGCAGTCCCCAAAATATTTGTCTCCAAAGTTTCCAATGGAGAATCAAAGCTAGTTTTTGGATAACTTTGCGCGGCTAAATGAAAAACATAGTCCGGTTTTGTTTCCGAAAAAGTTACCAATAAAGAACTTAAGTCATTAATGTCTCCATATATCAGCTCAATTCTATCTTTCGCATTTATACGGTCCATAAGATGTTCTATATTGTCCATCTTATCGTTCCACCTTACGAGACCATATATGTGCCAATCTGTATGTTCGAGTAGAAAGTCAGCCAAATGTGAGCCAACCATTCCTGTTATACCAGTAATGTAAGCTTTCTTCATTTATTTTCCTTAAACCATTTGATAGTTTTTTCAAGCCCTTCTTCTAAGCTGTGTTGAGCTTCCCAGCCTAAATCATCTTTTATTTTATTAACATTTAAAAGTCTTTTGTGGATCATCGTCGGCTTACTGGTATCATAATTGAATACTGGATCGTATCCATAGATATTGGTGATGGTCTTCACTAGCTCGGTAATTGTTGTTCCTTTACCTGTCGCAACATTGTAGGGCACAGCGTTAGGATTTTTCTCAATAACATGCAACAAGCCGTCAACAACATCATCGACATAGACAAAATCTCTAACTTGTGTTCCGTCTCCCCACACTTCAAATGGATTAGAGCCAGCATCAGCTTTTAAAATTAGTTGCGGTATTGCGTGTCCATTTTCATTAAACGCATCATGTGGTCCATAAATCGCACTAGTTCTTATCATAGCAAATTTTGTATCAGAAATTCCATTAAAATATTCTATGACCTTTTCACAGTATCTTTTCATCTCTCCAACGCCAGTATATAAAGGGTGAGGACTATCTAAAAACGCCTCATCTTCTGTAACTGCCCTAGAAACATTTGGATACATAGTGGAACTACCAATAAAGCCAAACCTATCTATCTTACTACGCACTGCTGCGTCAAACATGTTTATTGAAGGAAATAAATTCCTCCTTACCAAGTTCAAATAATTTGTTGGATCTGTTTGTCCTTTTGCTCCGCGAATATAAGCAACAAAATTAAGACAGATGTCCATATCCTTAAGAACATTCATGCAATCTTCGTGATTCATCAAGTCGCACTGCACAATTTCTAGATTTTCATGCTCAATATTTAGTTTTCGATTCGTGAATTGAGTCGCTCTAACATGAGCTCCTTCGCTCAACATTCTTTTAATTGCTGCGTGTCCAGTAATCCCGGCACCACCTGTAATTAAAACATTTTTATTTTCGTAAAAAGACATCGCTTACTCCTTTAATATCTTAATTCATTAATTTGAATACATCTTTTCCAGCATCAGCTGTTTTTTTATTTTTTAAATACCACGAGATTGTTTCTTTAATTCCATCTTCAATGGAGATTTCTGGTTTAAATCCGTATTTGAGAGCTCTAGACATGTCAAAAACTCTTCTAGGGTCTCCAGTCGGTTTTGAAGTATCCCATTCAATTTGAACATTGGCTTCTTTGGCAACAGCCTCGGCGATTCTTTTAATGCTTATTTCATCACCAGACCCTAGATTTAATGGTTCTGTAATCTTGTTTTTAACAGCAAATATCATGCCTCTAGCCACGTCTCTAGCGTGAATAAAATCTCTAATTGCTGAGCCGTCGCCCCAAACTTCCAACTTATCATTGGAGAAGGCTTTTCTAATTAAAGACGGAACAACCATGGCACTATCTAAATCAAAGTTGTCGTGCGAACCATACACGTTGGCTGGTCTGACTATGGAGCATTTTCCCTCTCCATATTGTCTTTGGTATGCTAGGCATTGTAGCTCACCCATTCGTTTAGCCCATCCTCCAAACCAATCGTTCTTAGAAGGTTGAGTGTTCCAAACATCATCTTCCTTCAACACTTCCGCTGGTTGATACACACCGACTGTGCTGGTGTATAAATACCACTTTACATTATTTTGCATTGCTGCTTCGAGCATGTTTGTGTTGAACTGCATCATTGGGCCCATAATTTTAGCTGGTTCTTCGATACAAACCCTAGGAGAACACTTGATGCCAACAAGATTAAAAACATACTCCATGTCCTTACAAATGTCTAAGCAAGAAGAAAATTCTCTCAAATCAACATTTACAAAAGTAACCTTGTCTTTCAAGTCCTCTGGTTGTTTTAGATCAGCTACATATACATCTGCGCCTTCATCCAATAAGATTGTCACCAATTCTCTACCAATCATACCAGCACCACCGGTGACTAATACTTTTCTATTTTTAAACATTGTTTAGCCTCTTACATAAATTAATAATTTGATCTTCAGTTAGTTCTGGGTGATTGCCAATGTATAAACCGTTATCATGAATGTAATCGGAGACGTCTAAGTTTCCAACTACTTTAAACCCGTATCTTTCTAGGTATGGTTGCCTTGCTTGGTTTCCACCACCAGCAGTGCCCAGTCTATATTCAACTTTTTCTTCTTCCAAAATACTACAAACTTCTTTCATCTTATTGTTATTTTCTTTCAATATAAGGGGAAGAGCATAGTTGCTGCTTCCTTTTACATCATACTCCACATAGTATAGCACATTATTTAGGTTTTGGAGCCAAATATTTAAATTTTCTTGTCTTTTTTTAATATTATAATCAAGTCTGTGTATCTGCTCAAGTCCTATAACGGCGTTTAGTTCCGTAGACCTCATGTTGTATCCTGGGACGGCGAAAGTAAACAAGGGATTAACGTCATCTTTTGCATATTTATCGTGAGTTTCTTTATCTGCTTCTCTCGTCATTCCATGGGATCTAAACATTCTTGCAAGCTGATAAATTTCATAATCATTCGTGCATACCATGCCACCCTCGATTGTTGTCATGTGGTGTCCAAAGTAAAAAGAAAAACACGACATATCACCAATTGATCCAACTTTTTTGCCTTTATAAGATGCACCGTGAGACTCGCAACAGTCTTCTATGAGTAGTAAATCGTGTTCTTTCGCTAGCTCTACTAGCTTATCGTTTATGCCATTAAAGCCAAGTGCATGAACTAAAACTATAGCTTTTGTATTTTCATTAATAGCTTCTTTTATTTTTTCATATGAAATTGCCATGGTATCTAAATCAACGTCAACAAAGACAGGCATATACCCTGTGTTTATAACGGATGAAATATCAGACACCCAACCAATTGGAGGAACTATAATTTCTCCACCTTGTCCTTTAAGTTCTCTTACGATTGCTGTTGTAATGTAATTTCCAGCAGCTCCTGATCCAACCATTACACTGTATTTCACGCCAAGCCATTCTGACCAAGCTTTTTCAAACTCAGCAACTTTTGGTCCATTTGTAAATCTATTTGTGCTTAGAACGAAATCTGCTAGAACTTTTTTATCATTTTCTGTAATATTATCATTAATAAGTGGCCACTTAAACATTGCACAACTCCTTTATTTTTTTAATAATTTTTTCTTTTGATGGTGGTAGATTATCTACATCAGGGTGAAAACCAGCAGTTCTATGTTCCAAACATAGCGTTTCAACTTTCTTGCCATCAGATTGCATCATTAGTTTGTGCGCCATGCTGCTAGCAGCCCCTTCTTCATAATCATCATCTAATAACAAGCCGCCATATTTAGAATTGTTGAGGCACTGTATCCACGATTCTTCAACAACAAAAGGCTTGATCCATAACTGGTGAATGATGCTAACTTTTAATCCAAGTTTTTCTAATTCTTTCTTAGCTTCTTCAGCAGCAAATCTAGTTATTGAAACAGGGAACAAAGTTATATCAGATTCCTCCAGAATTGTATTTTCAAACTCTTTTTTGTTATCATAGCTTTTTCTATGCTCTGAGATATAGTAAACGTCGTCGTCTTCCATGAATTGATTATAGACCGCTTTATACTCATTTGGAGACATTGGAGCCGCTACTTTGACCCCAGGCATGCGTTGATAGATAGAATGGTGTGAGGAGCCTGCTACAGGGCCTATACCGCCCTCCATTGCTATAGACCTAATAATCAGAGGACAAGGTCTTTGCCAAATCTCTTTTGACTTCATAGCGTAGTTTGCTATAATAGGTGAGTTATACCACTGAAATCCTTGATATCTTACAACGTAAACTGGTCTTTCGCCGGCTAAAGCGGCGCCTACAACAATACCGCCACCTGCGACGTCAGCCATGGATAGTTCTATCATGCCATCTTCTTCATATAGTTCTGGTAATGTTCCTCCGACCCAACCAACTGCTGTTAAGCACTGGCCATAACACTTAGACCCGTTACTTAAATGATGTCTAGTAATGTCTTTTATTGTATCTCTAACTGTCTTTTCCACACTTCCTCCACTGTCTTTTTTGCTTTATTATGAATTTGGTCAGCTGTTTCGCCTAACGATTGTTTTTCATTCTCGTAACGATCAAAAATGTTCTCATCATCAATTCCTGCTCCGGAGTGCCAAAATTTTCTGTGAGTATTGATGTTGAGCAACATTGGCTTTTCAAAAACACCTTCAAGCGCGTTGCGGATCTCAATTGGATCATCGGAAATGTTTTTACCTACCATGTTGAAGGCATTTGCAACATCGTGCATTTCCCAGTTTCTACGAACTCTTTTTTCAGTTAAAATAGATAAATTATTATCCTCAACTATAAACAACATAGGTAGGTTTTTTGTGCTTGCCCAACCTAAAGCGCCGAGAACATAGTCTTCTTCAGCAGATGCATCGCCCATGTAGACTATGGTTGGCTGCCTAGTTTTATAGCAGTGTCCCACTGCGATAGGGACTTGAGAGCCCATGAGTCCATCATGGCCAAAAATGTTTTTCTCTTTTGAATGTATGGAAGCTGAGCCGCCCATACCATTTGCGCATCCAGACTTTCTCCCAAGAAGTTCATCAATCAACTTATCCATTGGTGCATCAAAAGAGAGATATGTTGAGTGACCTCTATGTTGAATGAAGATGTTTGGATTTATTTTTTTCTCACTCATGTATTCCGATATTGAAGCGGAAATGTATTCTTGACCAGCTGATAAATAAATTGGAAACTTAAACAATTTATCTCTAATACCGTTGAATACATATTCTTCAAAATTTCTACAAAGAGCTGCTCTTTTAAATACTCTTTCTCTATAATCAATCATCAAAGACCTCCATAAATCTCATAGTGTCATACCAATTTTCAAACCTATAACCTTTGTCATCAATGTATAGAAACGCTCTTGGTTTTTCTGCTGTAATCTCTTCAACATACTGCATCACATCATGTTTCTCGAGCCATTCGCGGACAAGTTCTGTGCCTGTTTTGCCATCTACTAATGGTCTGCTAGGTTTTGCTTTGGCTGTGAAAATTACTATGTTATATTTTTTAGACAATTGTCTAATTGAATCCAAAGATCCCTCAATGGGATCTCCGTAACAAGTTCCATCATGAAAGCCTTTGTCAAAAGTGTGAACAACGCCATCAAAATCAATTGCAATATTTTTTGCTTCCTTTTCAAAACCGGGTGGAAAATTATTTTCTATCACTTTCTCTCCATGATCATAATGATTGTATTTTCCTTCACAGCGTTAAAAACTTTAGTCAGTTGTCTTAAAACTTTTGTAGACACAATGTCTCCTGCTCCGGCAACATTGATTCCGTATTGGGTAACTATACCACCTTGCAAGAACATGACATTGGCTGAAAGATCTAAACCATTAAACTCATCAACTCCTAAAATATTTTTAACAGTCAATACGCAGTTTGAAAATTCGTAAACATTGGATTCGCCCTTAGATGGATTTTCAATCCAGAGACATTCTTCTTGCTTTGGGATGTCATGTGAAGAATCTTCATAGGGCTTACCTTCTCTCCCATAAGAATCCCTCAATCTTACCAAATCGTATTTATCGACCGGCGTCTCTATTTCAAAAACATCTGCTCCTTCATTTGAGATTGCCATTGTTGAGTGAAAAAGGCCTTTTCTAATCATAATCTTGCTAACTGGGGTTAGAGGGTTGTCATCATTTAAAAAAGAAACGGTGGCTTCTCCATTCAGCAGAGCCAAGCCAGTTGTCTTATTAGGATGACAATGCATAGAGGTTCTCTGATCTTTGTTGATGTGCAAGAACCAAAGTGCACACTCATCATTTTCATAAGCAAGATACTCATAACCCCATGGCTTTTTTACTATATTATTTTCGTATCTCATTTTCCTCTCTTCTCTAGCACTTCATAACCTGTTCTCATCCACTCGCCCATAAAGTCATAGTGAGGTGAAGATACTATGTTGCCATCAACAACCACTGGACCTCTGTGATATGTTGCACCGGCATTGTTAATGTCTGCTTCAATTGCATAATAACCAGAAACTGTTTTGCCTCTAATTGCATCAGCGGTTATAAGTAATTGCGCTCCATTGCACAAAGAAAAAATTGTTTTATCTAATTCATTCCATTGGCGGACGAACTCAACAACTCCCTTTTCCAGTCTTAATTTCTCCAAAGCTTTTACTCCGCCGGGTATAACTAATAGATCATATTTTAGATACTCCTCTCTCTTTTGAGGATCATCAAAATCCGTTGTGAGTGCGTCACCAACCATGTGGCAACCCAAAATACCATAAAATCTACCTAGTTCATTGGCCACCGTGACCACTTCAAAATTGTTTTCTTTCAAGCTGTGATATGGGTAAATGACCTCATGATCTTGAAAGCCAGCGTGTGTTAAAATAATTGCTCTTTTCATAAACTTTCCTATTTGTCTCTAAATTGTAATATCGGATTATCAATTGGCCAATTGATTCTCAGCCTTTCGTCATTCCATTTTATTGTAAATTGGTCTTCAACGTCTGGATATTTGCCAGTGTAAGACCATTTGTAGTGAAAAACTGAAGCTTCACTCATTACCAAGAATCCATTTCCCACACCTGGTGGGATTAATACTTGCTTCCTTCTTTTGTCGTCTAGAATTAACCAGTCCCACTCAAGATAGGTTTCAGAATTGACTCTATTGTCGACGACAACAAAATACAACTCACCTTGTAGGCAAGTTATGAGCTTCCAAGATTTTTTATCTCCGTGGATTCCTCTCAAAACATGCTTTCTACTAGTAGAAACTTTATCATGATTAAAGTTCAATCCGTAATCCCCTTGTTTCCACAGGGTCCAAAGATCTCCACGATAATCGGAGTAAACACTCGGCTCAATAATTTTTACATCTTTAATCTTCATCAGTCCAACTAATTTCCCAGTCTTTAAATTCTGCTGCTAAACAGTCAATCTTGTAATCTTTTCTTCCGCCTGCAACTTCTTGTATTTTGTTTTTTGCTGTATTTCTAATTCCGTTTAACCCATGAGTCAGTTCTAGATTGTTTCCATCTTTAATTCCTTTTCTATAATTTGATTCATTATGCCAAATATGTAAATTCATTTGAGACAACACCACTATAGCTCTTATAATTTCACTATCTATTATAGCATCATTCTCCTTCAATGTCAAGTTAATATCGTGCAAAATGTCAGAAATTTCTCTTGAATATTCTTCTTTATGCTCCGGTATAAAAACTTCTTTAAGTTGAACAATTGATAGTCTATCTATTAATTCTGATAGAGTTGGTAAATATTTTCTTTTATTCATTTTATATCCTTCTTGTTAAAACCATAGTTTCTTAATACTCTTTCAAAAATACCTTTTTCGTATCTTGGATTAGCTAAACACCGTAGATTTTTTGGAATCTTACTTAGGTAATATTGCATCAACATTCTCTTTCTTTGATCAGGCGTTAAGGAAGTTCTGGTGAATAAATTGTTTTCACTAATTTTTTTTGATTTTCTTAATATTTCTCTAGAGGGAACTTGAATTTTCCAAGGTCGAATGAAATCTACTTTTCTAGATAACTCTTCTAGGCTGGTGAACTCTTGTTGTCCATAGTCTTGATCAAAGAACCATGATTTATAAAGAGCTTTGGTTGCAATTTGATAGCTATCACAATCATCTACACTAATCCATGCTTGAGTTGGAGCAGGGTGTTTTTCTCCATCCCATATACCATGGTCAATTATTACACACTTCATTAAATTACTAACCCAATTACAGATATTTATAGATGCCAGTTTCTCAGTCCCTCCGTCTTTCCTAAACTTTAAGACATCTTCTAGGTGCCTAGTATCCGAATCAACAAATTGACTATCATACTTTGAGCAAACCCAAACAAACTCTTCATCTAATAAGTCGTAGGTTTTTTGCCAATCTTTTTGAGTTTTGTTTAATCGATCTTCAATGATGATCGTTTTTCCTTTGAAGTTTTCCTCTATTGTCGCACGTAGGTTAACATCTGTGTTATTAATATAGTAGAAAATAACTTTTGAAAATGGAAAACCACTAATGCTTTTAACAAATTTGCAAAACTCTTCAGAATCAGAAACTGTTGAATTAAATAAAAAAATCATATTTTCTCCACTATAAAATCACTTAAATTTAAATTGGATTTTATTTCATCATAATTTCTGTTAATAAAAATTATTCCACAACCTTGACCATCAATCGTTGGTTTTTTTGCATAAAGAACAAAGTCAGTATGTGGCTTTATTAAATCTAAGATGTAATCTTTGTCACAATCGACTCCCAAGTAAGAGTCATATCCATGATCTTTTGATGGGCTGCCGTCCTCATTTGGTGTCTTAAAATCATCTATTATTATTATGGGACTATCAAGCTTGCAGATACTTGTTATTTCATCACGCAATGGCCAATTATTTGGATCCCAGTGCGCATCTAGGTAGAACATTGGATTATTTTTTTCAGAAAATTTTGACACATTGTTTCTTAAAAACTCCTTGGAGTCACTTAACACAATCTCAGTGTTTGGATCGTTTCTAAAAATCTGTTTTCCGTATTGACAGTATAGGGGATTTATTTCCACCTCCAGAATTGAAAGGTCCTTAAACCATGATCTAACAACAGCTGTTGTAGAACCTCTAAAAAAACCTGTCTCTACAAACAAGTCTGTGTTGAAAACATCTATAATTTGTTTAGCTACATCATTTATCATATTAAAAACCTAAAAACATAATTAATCATACTATCATTAGATACAAAAGTATGGTTAGAAAAATTTAAATTGTGCAATCCAACACTTTCACGAGATGTAAAATTGTCATAAAGACCGTATCTAACCCACAAACATCTTCTTGTCTTTTCTGGGTGTAAAGATAAGCCATAATGTATGCCCCAATTATCTTCTAAAAACGCATCACCTGCTTTACCTGTAAAGATTTTCGGATTCCTATCCACTGGGGATAATAAGCTTCCATTCTCTTTATTTTTTATACCCAAGTGCGTTCCCGTTTCGTATGCATGCGCTCCATTTGTTTCATCCACATCGTCCAAGTAAATGAACAGCGATAGGAACTTAAAATCATCCAAGTCCCTGTGTCTTCTCGTAGTTCCATGGCCGGAGGTGCCAGAAGAGAACATGCAATTAATTCCATAACAAGTAGGCAAACACCCTAAGTAATTCGATACAATGTCTAAGATCATTGGATTTGTTGCTATATCTGTTATTGTCTTACATTTTACGAGATCAGACATGGACCAGCAGTATATACCCGACTCTAAGGAATCTTTGTTATAATTTACTATTGGGATGTTGTCACTATAAAGGTCGTTCTTAATGTGACCTTTGTAAATTGGAAACCTACTTAATTCTTCCAAAGCTTTGCCAGAGTTTAATATGTTTCCTAGGAACAGATAGCCGTCTTTTTTTAATCTTTCACTGGGCGTGAGGATGTCTTTTGTGTTATTGTTAATGTGGTCTCTTATGATCTTGTAAGATCTTTCTTTCTTCTCCAAGCTCAAGTCAGTCTCTTTTGATAAACCACTAATTTCAACGGGAACTAAATTCTTTATTTCTTTATGATCATTGAGCATTGCTCATCTCCATGAATTGATTAAAATAAGGAAAATATTTAGCATAGTTTGCTCCAAAAATATGCTTATATTTAAAGAACACTCTAGCCTCCTCTTTTCTTTGCTCTAGGTTGTTTTCTATTTGAGAGCGACCTCCCTCTAGATACAAACCAATTGTTTTATTCACTTTCTTAAAGGAGCACCCACTGTTTACACTCCTTAGCCATAGTTCCCAATCGTCGCAAAAATCATGCTCCTTATCGTTAAAAAACCCTACTTTATTTATCATTCTTGTTGTCCACATTGGCATTGGGCCCGGTAAGCACTTAATCATGTTTTCTCGAGAAAAACTGTTTAATGAGTGTTCAGAGAGAGTTGTGGACTTAGTTTCACTTAATGTCTCATTTTTGTTGGAAGTTACAAGACAGTCACCGTATACCAAATCTACATTCTTGTCTTGCTCTAGAGCGTCGTAAAGAGTTTGTAAGAAGTCAGAACTTTTTCTATCATCAATCATGGCCCAAGTTATATACTTTGAATTTGAAAGCCTCATAGCTATGTTGTGCCCCATTGTTGGTGGGAACCTATCTTCATACCTAATATATCTTATGTTTGGGAATCTTTTACAGTAATTGTCCATTATCTCTTTCTCTTTTCCAGGAGAACCTGAATCTATTACTATCAGCTCACAATCTTTAAAGATACTTTGACAAGTTAGATCCTCCATAAAGCCTTCTAAAAACTCTTCTGCTTTGTAAAAAGTTGATATTATGGAGACTTTAGGGATTATTTTCTTAGGAGATTTTTCGTTAATTATCTCTTCTATGGTTTCAATTATTTCAATCTTCTTTCTTCTCATATGATCGATCAAGTCTTTACCTTTGAATTTAAACCACTCTTCTTTCGCAGCTCCGACCATTTGATTTGTGACAACTTTACAGCCCAACATTCTAGCTTCCACAACCACTCTGGATAAAGTCTCGGGAGTCCTGGGTAAGAATATGAATCCTTCATTTTCAGATAATTTTTCTAAAAACTTTTCATAAGAGTTGTCTTTAATTAATTTATATTCTTTACCTCTTTTTAAACAAAACTCGATCGATCCTTGTGTATTCTTGTGTCGAATGTTAGAATCCATAATAGAATACAGGTTATTTTTTTGATTATCGGAGAGCTGTTCTATCCTGTCTAAAATAGAATCAGACCACAAATTTCCGGAAATACTAATGACATTGTCTAGCTTTAAATTTTTTTCAACCGTTTCCTTATGAAAACTTGACTGGCATATTATCTTTCTTGCTTTTTTATAGAAGAAATAGTTTATAATTTCATGCTGCGGAGCCTCAAGATTCTTATAAAAAGCCGGACTTCTTTGTCTTAAATATTTGTGATCATGTTCATAGATAATGTAATCATAATTTTGAATTTCTTCTTTCGATTCATCATTCAGCGAAATGAAGTTAGATATTATAAAAAAAGAATTTTTATTATTCTCTACAAATGATTTGGTCACGTCTTTGCTTCTAATCTTAGAAACACTGTATCCTTTTTCTTTCAGCATTAGTGTTAGCTCGTGATCATTCAGTTCACAACCACCTAACACATCAGTGGAAAAAAAATCAGATATGTAAACTATCTCTTTACTCATATTCTTTTATTATATCCTCTATGTCATTTAACCAAGCGTCTGGGTCTTCAAATTCATCTATAGACTCAACAAAGCCTTTGAATAAAACCTCGTCTCGAAACTTTGTGTCCACATAGTCCTGCAACTTTTCTGCTTGCTCTACAAACTCATCATGCTTTTTGTGCATCATCCTCAAGGCCATCTTAAATGATCCCTGATCAGCATACGCCCATTGTGAGTCTTTCTGAATGACTCCATCCCAAGCTGCTTGTGGTTGCACAGTTTTTAATTCGTGCTTTACTTTTAAGAACTTATCACTTAAAAAGTCAGTTTGACCGGACCAGCCAATTGAGATAATTGGAAGACCTAGTCTTGCAGCTTCAAACAAAGGAAGACCAAAACCTTCTCCGTGAGAAATGTTCACCATAGCTTTAATCTTATTGTGTTCATAAAGGCCTCTCATTTGCCCCTCAGAGAGATCTCCATGGAGCAGAGACACAGAACACTTACGATCAGGATAAGCGGCTAGAATAGCCTTTAGCGCATTCTCAGTGTGTTCTAAATCAATGCGAGAGTTACCTTTAGTGTTTGTCTTAATAACAAGGCCAACTTCTTGGTCGACAAACTCTTCAACAAACCATTTTATTGTGTTCTCAAGATTTTTTCGAGGACCCATTTGCGACACACATAGAAAATTAAAATCATGCTTTGGTGTAAATCCTGCAATGTTTTCTTTTGATTCTGCCAGAGGAGTATTTTCCCATACTACTTCCACAGGGGTTTCAAGTTTGTATGGAAACGTTTCACCTGTTTGATTATTTCTAGCTTCAGCAATAGTATTAACATATGTATTTTTTGCATGATTAGAAACAACAAGAATCTTGTCCATATCATTTCCCTTTTGAAGCCATTGAGGAGCTACTCGGTCTGTTTCAATTCCTGCTGTATAACCAATGTTAATAGGGCAAATTTTTTGAAATTCATTGGGAATCGTAATTTGAAGAGAAATGTCTGGGTGTAGTTGTTTTTGTTGAATCAACAATTGCGTTTCTAAAATTCTAGAGTCCATCCAATTTCTAAACTCACTTTCTTCCCAGATCCAACCGGTTGCACCCCAGTTGATAGGTTGAATATAAATGTCAAACAAATCTTCTCGCGACTTTAATGCTCTTAAAGCAAATCTAGATTGTTCTCCATATCCGGATTGGGAAAGGACCGGACCCCTTACAAAAATTTTCTTTTTCACTTTTTCTCCAGTGGATACATTTCTAAAGCGGAATACATATATTTTCCGCCATTAATCATTACTTGATATCTAACGAAGCCTTGTTTGTCGCAACCATCTTCGGACATAATCAAGCCTATATTGCCTTCAGCTGTTTCAATCATGTCTCCAACTTTAAATCTATTGATGTCCATAAAAACATCTCTATGGATATTAAATGTTATCCCATCAAAATCCATGTGAAAGCCGACATTTTGAATGCTGCCTGATAGTGTCATGCGACTTCCTTAAACACAATGCTTGAATAATTTTTAGTTGGCCAAGATCCATGTTCTTCATGAACTTGCAACATAGTTTCAATCCATTGTTTTTCAAAATTTTCAAAAGAATAGTTATCTTGAACATGTCTGCGTCCTTGTTTTCCAAGATCTCTCCGGACTTTTTCATCGATGAAATACATTTTATCTAAAGCGGCGATGAAAGACTCCTTACTGATTCTATCTTCATAGATATAAGGAACGTTCTGAGAGCCAATCACAGCCTTGGAGGAAGGAAATATAGCAACACCATTTTCACCTTCGGGGCCAACTACTTGCTCTTGTAAGCCACCAGTCATGTTTGCAATAATTGGTGTGCCACAAGATAAAGATTCCAGAGTAGCAAGACCAAAGCCTTCTGCATCGGAGATGTTAATAGTGACATCAGCCATGCTGTAGAATTGTCCCATTTGCTCCAAAGGAACCTTTTGCGTTGAAAACAACACTTGGCGGTCTGAGTCAAGACCAAGTTGTTTTACGATGAGACCCAAGTCTTGCCCATGAGGATCTTTTGGCTCGGTATGCATAATTAGCTGGGCTTTTTGATGGAGATCTCTTTTATCGAGCCACTCCTTCCACCAAAAGAGTAAAGTGCCTGATTGTTTTCTTCTTGCATTTCTGTTGTTCCAGAATGCTACAAACCTATCTTTGTCGACACCCAAAGCCTGTTCTCTAATCTTACCCCTTTCTTCATCAGAAAGTGGCTTAAAGACGTCCTCACGCACTGCATGTGGTATGTATTTGCATGGGACATCGGGTGCAACTTCTCTTACAACGTCATGAGTAAGTTTTGAGATTGAAACAATTTGATCATTTGAATTATAAAATTTTGCGTTAAAGTGAGGAGCAGGAAAATTGTCCCAAACATGATAATACACAATTGGACACAGTGGCCTAATTTCATTTTCAATTTGCCATAACCATTCATAGAATCTAGGATCAGTCATCATCCATAAAATGTCCGGCTTTTCGTTTCTCAAGACTGATCTGATCATTTCTTGAGTTCCATAGCCATCAACTGGGATAATTCTCCAATCGTCTCCCCATGGATCTACTTTTTTTGGAGTATAGTCTTGGTGTTTGATTGCACCACCCAGAGACAAAACTTCAAACTTTCCTGTTTTAAGCAGCGCCTCAATAACATATCTTGTTTGAGTTCCAACGCCAGATGGTGACAGGGGATGGTCGCTCAAAGTTAATACTTTAATTTTTTTTGTCATATTTTTACCCTTTCTATTTTTAGGGGCTTATAACAAAGACACCCCACGTTACACCTATTATATCACGGGTAAGTGGGGTTGTCAAGTATTTTTTTAATTTTTTTTATTTTTTTATCTTGTGCAGTGTTCAGTGTTGTTAAATGGACACTTGTCGCATGAGTTTCTGTTCTTTACCCTAACACCGTTATGTATCGACGTGCACGCATCAGTAAGAACTTTAGTAGCATTTTTTGTTTTGCGAGGACCAGAGGTAACCCGAAATATTTCAACGTTATCTTTTTTTGCAGTTCTCTTCAGAAGGCCAAAATAAGTCTCAACATTCTTTGGATCAATACCGTGTTTTTCACAAAAGAATTTCTTATAAAGTGTCAATTGGTATGTTGTCATTGAATCGCTTTTGCGTTTCATATCCCAACCCCAAGAGCAAGACTTCCAATCAATTATATGATGTTTTCCATCTGGTGTCTTAATAACAAGGTCAATAAAACCTTTGAGATATCGTGTAAAATCAAGCTCCGAAATCGGCTCGTAGATGTCTTCTTCCGAAGAGTATACCTCATACCCGGGGAAAAGCTTTTGAAGCTCAGGAAACACCTTGTGGAAGATCTCACGGCTTTGTTCTCGCATCTCCACAATCATTTTGTTTTGTGGCTTTTCATCGAGTTTCTTGAGTTCATCCAAGAATACAATATCAAAGTGTTCTGCGAATTCTTCATCTGGTAGATTGCCTAATGCTGATTGTTCACAGACACTATGTATGGCTGTTCCGAATGCTGTGTATATATTACCTGTGAAACCTTTTAGGCCTTTTTCATATTGCAAGTGCCACTTGTAAGGGCATTCGGTAAATATTTTAAGTTCTGAATAAGAAATATGTTGTTTTGTCATTTGTCCTCCACGACATTGTCATCTTTGTGGTGACTCGAGTCCAACATAGCACCAGCCACCATCAAAGAACCAGAAAACAAAGAAAAAAGCGCACTCATATATGCAGACTCATAAATATTTAAAGCAGTTTCAACTATGTGAATTGCACCATGGGCACCTAAAGCCCATCTAATTGATTTATGAATTAAATCTTTTGACATATTTTGTCCTCCGTATTATAATATAACATGTTGGAGACAGTTTGTCAAGTATTACATTCCAAAAAGTTCAAAAAATTGAATCATGTTTCTGTGTTCTTTTCGACCAAATATGGCCAGACCATATTTTCTCATTAATTTTCCTCTCATATTAAATTGTAATTGCTCTAACAAATCAGAATATTCTCCCATCAAAGCATCTGCCAACATTTTTGCTTGCTGCAGGTATGCTTGATCAGCTAGTTGAACATGGCTATCTGGGTCACTATTTGGATCATCAGGAATTGACAAAATAAAGTCTGATAACTTATCAACTTCAGGTGGCAATTCACCGTCCATCGTGTCGCCAATGGAAATCATTTCTCTTATTAGTTGCTTTAGTTTTGCTTCAGTCAGTTTCATTTTCAAGTTCCTTCATTGTCAGCACTAGCTTCCTGTATAAAACAGGGCACATGTTTTTTAAACTAGTTTTTTCACCAATAAATAGTTCTTCAAAGCCTTTAGCCCAATATTCGCTTATTGATGTAGCAGCATAGCCAGAAGGAAAG
>CEOI01005189.1_pt1 | contig 22992 bp, 19 predicted proteins | sample 530351 | NCBI WGS metagenome assembly CEOI01 (sample SAMEA2619962, study PRJEB7988) | marine metagenome | biome: marine biome (ENVO:00000447); feature: deep chlorophyll maximum layer (ENVO:xxxxxxxx); material: "saline water (ENVO:00002010), including plankton (ENVO:xxxxxxxx)" | depth 17 m | reverse complement strand
TGGAATGATTGGATTGTTTGCTCCTAATGCAAGTGGTAAATCTGCTTTATTAGATGCATTATGTTTTAACTTATTTGATATGAGTTCTCGAGCATATAAGGCAGATAATATTATTAATAAAGCTAAAAATACATTTCATTGTAAAGTAAACTTTGAGGTAAGTGGACAGGATTATTTTATAGAAAAATTTGGAAAGAAAAATTTAAGAAATGGTCATGTAAAGGTTGATATTGAGTTTTGGACAATAGACGATACTGGTGAAAAAATTTCATTAAATGGAGACCAAAGAAGAACCACACAAAATAATATTAAACGAGTTATTGGTAATTTTGATGATTTTGTTTTAACCAGTATGAGTTCACAAAATAACTCAACTGTGTTTATTGATAAAACTCAAAAAGAACGAAAAGAGTTATTATCTCAGTTTATGGGATTGAAGATATTCGATACATTGTATCAACAAGCAGCAGAAGATATTAAAGAAGTAAACACTCTTTTAAATGATTTCAAAAAAGCTGATTATGATTCTAAACTTGCAACTATCACCGATGATTTACTTTTACTTGAGGGTAAAGAAAAAGATTTTAGGGTAGATGAAACTGATATTAAATCTCAAATAAAAATTGTTAAACAAGAAATACAAAAACAAACAAAACGATTAAAACCTGTAGATGATAGTATAAAATCAATTGAAGATTTACAAATTGAGTATGATAAATTACAAATTTTAAAACAAGATGTCAAGAGTAAACTTTCAGAATACGAAACAGAACAATATGATTTTGATAGAGCAGTAAAAGAGATTGAAAAGAAAATAGCAAGTTATAAAAATGATGGTGTAGAAGAAAAATACTATGCGTTAGAAAAGCTTGAAGAAGAACGAGATTTATTTCAAGTAGAGATTGATAAACTCAAACAAGATGTTAGAATTAAGTTGGATAAGATTGATAAACTTGGAAATTTAACTTATGATGAAGATTGTAATCACTGTATGACTAATCCATTTACTATTGATGCAATAGAAACAAAAAAGAATCTTGAAAAGGATAAGTTACTTGCACAAGAATATGTACAGAAAAAACAACAAATGGAAGATGAAATTCAAACAAGATTTAAGGTTCGTGCATTTAAAAAAGATTTAGATGAGTTAGAGGGTAAATTAAATGAAAAACAAAGATACCAAGATAACATTACATCTAATATAAACATCACAAAAGAAAAACAAAAAAATATATTAACACAATTTAATCTTATCACCAGTGAAATGGAAAGAGCAAAATCACAAGAACAAAATGTAGTTTTTAATTCACAGATTGATATAGAAATAGATAAACTTCAACACGAAAGTGATAATTTGGATTACCAACTTGATATGATAAATCAAAAACTTACTACCTTACATGGTGAAATTCAAGTATTAAAGACTACTGAAAGCCAGATAAATGATAATATTGATAAGGTAGAACAACTTGAAGGTGACCATCAAGCATATCAATTTTTATTAGAAGCAATCAAACGAGATGGTGTTCCTTATGATTTAATTAGTAAATCATTACCGACTGTTGAGGGTGCAGTAAATGATATCTTGGCACAGATAGTTGATTTCAGTATTGTATTTAATATGGATGGTAAACAAATCGATACTCATATTGTTTATGATGATGATAGAGTATGGCCATTAGAATTATCAAGTGGTATGGAACGATTTATTAGTTCTCTTGCAATACGAGTTGGTCTGATGAATGTTAGTAATTTACCACGAAGTAATTTTCTTGCTATTGATGAGGGTTGGGGAACAATGGATAGTGAAAATCTTAACTCTGTTGCACAATTATTTCAATATCTTAAATCAGAATTTCAGTTTTCATTAGTGGTTTCACACATAGAATCTATGAGAGATTTTGTAGATACGCTATTGGAAATTAAAAAAGTTGGTGGAAGTTCATCTGTTAGGTTTAGTAGGAACTGATGGTAATTTTGGTTTACCATTTTTCATTCTAACAAGTGATTGGTTTATAAAAGCAGAACAAGTGGTTCTGTTTTCTTTACAATACACCTTTAACCAGTTCATCAAATCTTCATCTAATGTAAAATTATATCGTTTTTTCTTCATAATACTACTTATTTAATACACACTTAATATACATTAATAAATATAGAAATTTTATTTTTTAATATTTATAGTTAATCATGGCAATATTAAAACGAGAAAACAAATATCAAGGTTTAAAAGATATCTCTGTATTAGAGGATGAACGCGGTGCAGAATCAAGATATTTTAAAATAACTGATTTTCCCAATGTAATACCACAAGGTAAATCTTCATTTTTAATTGCAGGTTCTAAATTTCTTAAGTCTGAGGTAGAGTTAAAATTAGAGTTATTAGATTCTGAGGGTAAAACTATATATTCTGAACCTGTACCTAATTTACTTGAGGGTAATTCACGAAGAGTAAGTATTGAAGTATATGATGATACTGCACCAGGTAATGGATTTCTTTATATTGTAGGGGAATTAAAACCCAATTATAAGAGTTTATCTGAGATAGAAGCCAATACAGATGATATAACAGGACAATTCCCTACACCAGGCGGAGTATTACCTGCAGGTACACCATTTGGACCTGGTGGTGCAGAATCAAATCCGTTTTCTAGTCCATTTGGTGCAATTGTACCTGGTGATGCAGATGATAAACAAGATGTTCCATCAGAGTTTGTAGATGTTTATAATGTTAGGTTTGTAAAACCTATTTTTATCAATACTACTATACCAAATGCAGAACCAATATTTTTCTATCAAGAACCAAGATTAACTGTAGTTGAGATAGTTAAACCATACCTTGAACAAACTGATGAAATAGGTACTATTACTCTTAGTGGAAGTTTAACTGTAAATCCTGCACCAAATTTACCACCACCCCCACCCGATGTAGTACCAAGTGCACCTGGATTTCCAACAATTAATGCCGCTAATATTTCTAAAATTGGAAAGGGAATAAAAAAGTTTAAAAAGAAACGAAAAAATAAAATAAATCCATTTCAAAATCAAAATTTTTTCAAAAGAGGTAGAAAGGTTAGACGGGCATCACCTGAAATAGATACATTTACTATTACAATTGATGAATTAGAAAGTTCACATGAAAACGAACCAGATGTAGCAACAAGTGCACATGTCGGTGCATCACTCACGATTAACAATCCACAAGTAAATTCTACAGAATTTCCTACATCAGAGTTTACAATACCTACAAGTTTCACCACTACAATTGCAGCGGTAAAAAATAACAAAACTTTAGTACCAGAGGATGATTTTTTAATTACAAGAACTGCTACTGGTGAAAAGGTTCCTGCAGGAATTTTATTGACTACTGCTACAAATACAACAATGTCGTTTGAACCACTACCTACTGCTAGTTTATCAACTACACATACAAGGTCATTTGCAAAGGTAATTGGTGCTAATTTAAGAACTTTTAGTGGTGATGTGTTTAAAACAAAAATCTATGGTAAATCACAAGGGTCACTTGGAGATTTTGAAGTAATTTACGATGGGCCAATAGAATCTCCACAAGTTTTAATAGACCAAAATAGTCCATCTGGTTTGACTAGTGCTGGTTATTTTCACAATATGGATGTTGTTCATAATAATTGGAGAAGTGGTTCTGCTGCATCTACTTTTAATTTAGGAACTACAGTTGTTCGTGATGATGAAAAGTTATTAGATGCACTATTGATTAGTGGTTCTAACTATCAACAAAATCAACACCTTACATTCACAACAAGATTTGCATATCCATTACAAGAAAATGTACCATACACGATTGAATTTGATGCATATTTTTATAAAGAACTTGGTATTAATTCAGATGGTAATGTAGAACAAGATTTTGATTGTGAGGTTCAAATATCAACTTCTGCACAAGTAATTGGTGAAAGCACAGATACATTTATAACGCTTGGTAGATTAAATATTGATAATTTTGATAATGCCACACAAGGAGAATTACTTGGTAATCATGTTACTTTTGTTACACCAAGTGGTGGTGATATTACAGCTAAGTTACGGATTAAAATTAATCAAGGTAGATTGGTAATATCAGATATTATTTTACGACCATATTCAGAAACTAATTTTAGTCCTGATTTCTTTGAAATTTTTATACCAATGCCAGACCCACTTCCCAAAAAACCTGATTTTTATGATTTTCTTGTTGAGTTTTATGATATAAATAATAATCAAGCAGAAGTATTTTTATCTACTGAGAATATAGAATTTGATGGTGCACCTGCTAATATTGATGGTGATGATAATTTAATAAGTGGTTCGGTATTTCTTGGGGGTGCACGAGGAAGTGGTATTGAATTGTTTGGTGGTTCATCATTTATCCGTTCAGTTGGATACAATGGATTTGTAAATACAATAGCAAGTAGTAGTGGTGGATTTGTAATGTTTAGTGGTTCCATCACAGATAGATTAACATCCTCTGAAGCTTATGAGGGTGTTGGTTTAGAAATAGTTGATGCACATGGTTCGGTTGATAGATATCTTAAATTTAGGTCAAATCCATCAACATTTCAAGTTGTTACTGATGAATTCTTTTTAGGTGCACCAAGAACTGTATCACCTGCTCAGTTTATTTCAGGTTCTGATTCTAAAATAGAAATATCATCAAGTAATTTTCATCTACAACCAGATGGTAAATTGATAGTTGGGGATAAAGCAAACGAAAAATACATAGAATGGGATAATAGTGATTTAACAGTTAGAGGTGATATTGCAGTTGATTCTATCAGAACACCTGCAACCATAGGTGGTACTACATCTACAGTAGCTAATGCTAGTTCAAGTATAGATTCTCAAGGATTTGCTAAATTTGCTTCAGCTTCTATTGCAGGATGGGAAATTACACCAGATTCAATTCAAGATGTTAATTCAAGTGGTAAGGGTATTATAATTCAATCAGACCCATCTCTACCATTTATTGATATAAAGGAAGATGATAATAATAAAATACGATTATTTCACGGTTCTGGTACAAATTTTGGTCTAATAGGAACATCAGGTAGTAATACTATATTTCGATTAGGAGATACAAACCAAATTGCAGGTTGGACTATAAACAATTCTACCATACAAGGTGGAAATCTAATATTAGGAAAAGAGGGATTTGTAAAATCAGCCGATTATCAAAGTGATTTTGCTGGTTTCATTATAACCGCAGAAGAAAATGGATATGCAGAATTTGAAAATGTAAAAATTAGAGGTACACTTGCCACTACTACATTTGAAAAAGAAAGTGTAAATGCAGTTGGTGGTCAATTATTTATAGCAAACTCTGCTGCAATGACAGGTTCTACAGCACCAGCTACTGGCTCATCATTTTCATTAAAAAATGTAACTGGTTTTACAAAGGGTGAAATATTATTGATTAAAAAAGTTAGTGATACTGGCTTTAATACTGAATATGTTCAAGTGGTATCTGCATCAAGAACAAATGCTGGTGGAGATGATGATCCTGATGGGTTAGCTGGTAATTTGTTTGTAAAAAGAGGAATTGGATATTATAACCGAGTATCTGCTTCAAATTCATCAAAATTTGGTGAGGGAAATGGTGGTTTAGAATTTGTACAAGATAGTGCTAATAATGGTATTTTTAGAACACTTACTAATGGTGACACAACGAATTTAGCATATGTAACTTCGGTTCAAGATTATAGTTCAGGTGACCAAAATGGATTTAATGTTAGTTCTGGACATACACATTCAGGTTCATTTCATGTTTATATTACTGGTTCAATTAGTACTGTAGGTGATGGAACCGCGGTAGATTTTAAATTATTAAATAATTCTAATTCTGATAGTGTGATTGGTACTACACGATTATGGAGTTTAAGTGATGGTGCCAATTTTCAAGTAGAGAGAGATATGTTTTTTGAACATAATTCACTTTCTCCATCACCATTAGGTTCAAAAATAAAAATGCAACTTGCTGTTACTACTGATGGTACTGATGATGCTCATATATATTTAAATCACTTTAGTGCATCACTTGATTATGGAGAGTTAGCAGGATTTATAGGTGGGGATAGTGGTTCTGTTGGAGACCCGATAGGTTCACCACAAGATTATACTGAAGGTCAAGTAATGGTTAGTACTGGTCGGTATATAAGTGGAGATGCACCAAATACTGTTGGTAGTGGTTATATAAGATTAAATGCAAATCCAAAAAATGCTGCAACACCTTATATGGATATTGTTGAGAGAACTGGTAGTGGTATTTATGATGTAGAGTTAAAAACAAGAGTTGGTGATTTAAGTGGAGTAGCAGGAAGTAGAAATGTACCAGAGGGATTCAATGGTTTTGGTATAATGAGTGAGGTAGCATTTCTCTCAGGTTCAAATATAAAATTAGAAGCACCTGCATTTGCACTTGGAGATTTAAGTAGTAATTTTGTAAGTGGTTCAAATGGTAATATAGAAATAAGTTCAAGTAAATTTCACTTATCTCAAGATGGTGATGTTACAATGGAAGGAACTATTAATGCCACTGCAGGTCAAATTGGTGGGTTCACACTACAAAACGGACAATTAACTGGTAGTGCTACTGCAAAAATAGTTACACAAGAATCAGGTAGACGAGTTGAAATAGATGGTGCAACAAACTCACTCAAATTCTATTCTGGCTCAAGTGGTGTTGAGGTTATGGAGTTAAGTGATGAACTTCAAACATATGTGATAGGACCAGGTTTTGGCCAATCCCTAAAATTTCCTGGTATTCAAATGAAATCATTTGGTGCTCTCTCAATAGAAAGAGCTCCTGTAACATCACATAAAGAAAGAAATTCCATTGGTGTAAATGTACCCATGCCTTATACAGTAACAGGTGGTCAGACAAATGTTCAAGTATCACGAAGTTTTGCAGCATACACCATGACACATCCAGGTCCAATAAGTGCTATTAATATTAATGGCGGGACGACCCACAATACTATGGGTACATTAATTAATATTACACAAGGTGGGGGTGCAGGTGCTGTAGGTCATTTTACGGCTATTAATCAACAATCAGGTTCTGCTGCAGGAATGCAACTTAGAATGAACACTGCAACTTATCAAGGTTTGGAAGCCGTAGGTGCAGGACAATCTGGATTAAGTGGTGTGACTGTTGGAATTGATTTAGCAATGGGTTTACACAGCCAAGACTTTCCAATCTATCAAGAGGACCCTGGTGGTTTTAATAATTTGCCTGCTGCAGATTATGGGTATACAACAGCCCCAGCATTAACAACTGATAAACCCTTAACAGGTATGCAAATTGCTGCTTTTAATGTTAATGCAACCGCTTCATATGGAGTTGATACCCTTGTAATGGATTCCGCTAACTCTAACGGTCCAAGTTCACTACACAAAACATTTTATGGTAATGGAACTATAACACACGGTACAAAGAATGTCTTGTTAAAACTTTCTCATGAAAGGGGTTATAAAGGAACACCACAATATGGAGATGGATTGAATAATATTGCTTTATACATGAGTCAATCAAGTGAGGCTGATAGTAATTCAGATGATTTAGCATATTTTGGTATAAAAGCTGTTGGTTATATGAGTCATTCCCTTAGTGGTAGAACACACTTACAAGATTTAATAGTCGGTGGACCAGGTTTGCTAGGAGTTCAGGCTGAACCAATGCAAGTGCATGTTCCTGGAATAAACTTTTCAAACGGATTATCTACTGGAGAAGATAATTCAGTATTAATACTTGATGCAGATAAAACAATAAAAACTGATGAGATAGATTCTCGTGTTTGGGGAAGTACATTAGTGGATGCCACAAACGGAAGTGATGGTGAAATAGCTATATTTACAGATGCAAATTCTATAGAGGGTAATTCAGATGTAATATTAGATTCAACAACTTTGACAGCTCCAGCATTAAAAGCCTCTGGTGGTGGATTAGTCACTGCAGGTGGATTAAGATTTGCTCCAGGTGGTACTACAGATTTAGATACACTCTGGACAGCAGAAGCTGCAGATAGTGCAAGTCTTAAGGTTGGTGGTAGTGTTATGATTGATGCACGAGAAGGGAGTACTACGGGTGTAAGTTTTCCAAATCAACCAAGTTTTTCTGCTCGAACAAGTGCAGATAAAACTGCTTCAGACCTTGGATTTACTGGTACTGGTACAGAGACAAAAACAGTAGTGTTCAATGAAGAAAGATATGATGTCGATAGTGATTACAATGTAAGTAATGGTATATTTACTGCACCACTAACTGGTAAATACTTTCTATCTGCACATTTAGATGTTCGTACTATTGCTACCTCCGTAGCTTACTTTTGGATTCAACTCGTAACTTCTAATCAAACTTATTGGGGTGATTTAGTCAGATTGGATACTATTGCAAACTCCACAATATCTTATTTTAGTTTTGATGTAGCAGTTCATGCTGATATGGATTTAGGAGATACTGCACAAGTAAAATTATCAGGTAATAATACGGGTACTGGTTGGCATCTTAATGGTGATTCAAATGGTTTATCAAGATTTTTAGGACATTTTTTAGGATAAGGAGTAAAATAAAATGGCAACAATAATATCACAATCAATTTCAGATGAAGATATGACATTATTAAAGTGGCAAATTTGGGATGAAGACAATGAAGATAATCCTGCTGATTTATGGCTTAAATCTGCACTATCAGGTAAAGTGAATTCTGTTTGGGGTAAATTTCAAGAATATTGGATGCCCAAGTTACTAAATGATTCGAGTGTAGCAAATATATCAGGTAGTAAATCAGAGTTTATTAACCAAGTTACAAGTCGGTCAGATTACAAAACAAGATATACTTTGATGTCAGGTTCATTCCAACCTTAATATGGAATATGATGTATACTATAGCACTGGTGGTGGTGCAATGGTTGGTGGTGGTGCAGATGTTTGGGTAAATCATTGGATTGAAAATATTGCACCCAAATTAAAAGTAAAACCAAAGTTATTAATTCATAGAATCAAACCAAAACAAACACAAGAACAAATTAAAACTTTTAAAAATAGCGTGAAGACTGGTGGTAAAGGTAATACTGGTAGACAAGTTCATAAGAAAATAGAAAAAAGTTATAAAGAAGTTTTAAAAGATGATTTAGAACATTACTGGCAAGGGGATGATATACAAAAATTTCAAGATTTATTGAAAAATGCACGCAGGATACATATTCTACATGGATATTACTCACCACATAAATATTTAATTGAAAATCAAGACAGAATCTATAGTAATGCAGTTCATGTATCGGTTGATTTAGCAATGAAAGCCTCAATGGTTTTAAATTTAGAACATGCATTTCATTTTCATATGGAAAGAAAATGGGAAAACGAATTGTGTGAGATTTCTAAAAATCCATTTTGGATTGGTTTAAATCCTGGTAAACTAAAACATTCCACTCAACACATACCAAACTTTTATGAATTCAAACACAATAAAGATGTAACTGAAAGCAATAAAATAGGTTTTGCAGCAAGAATGGAAACTCGTAAATGTCCACATTTTTTAGAGGGATTATCTTGTGAATTAACAACCGACCCAAAAGATGTTCAATGGTGGAGAAAAAATTTAAATACCGATACTACAAATTGGAAAATTTATAAATTTAATTATGATTATTTAGAAAAATTTTATAATAGAGATTGGGGTGTTTCTCATTCTGCACATATATATGAACCATTTGGATATAGTATTTTCCAAGCATTAGATTTTGGTAAAATACCTATATTATCAAAAGATTGGTTGACAGAATATGAATACCCTTTTAGAGCATTTACTAAAGAAGAATTTCATCAACAATATAAAAATATATGTGATTTGACTCTTAATGAAAAACGAGACTATGTATTTCCACTTCGAGAATATTTAGATAAAAAATACGGAGATAAACAACGGTGGGTAGATTCATTACTGAGAATATATAATTCTTAATATTTATTAATATGTCTACAGCAGCAAAACAAAACTTATCATTAGGAAAACTTGCTAGAGCAGTGTCCTCTTCTCGTAGTGATTACACTTCTGAGTCTTCATTAAAACAACACGCGGGTGGTGGTACTGATATAAAAATGTCAGATTTTTCTATTGATTCAGTAGATTCTGTTGATGGATATGCATATCATTGGGAAGAAACTACGGAAGAATACTATTTAAGATTTAGTGGTGAGGGTTCGAGATTCAAAACTAAAATAGGTAGTGTGAATGATAACTTTGAATGGAAGAGTACAAAAGGTGCTGGTAACGATTTTAACATCTCAGCAGGAATAAATAATATTACAGCAAGTGTTGCTGCAATTGCAATATCAAACGCAAATACAGGCACAGGTGATGATAGTGATTTTTTTCCAGCGGGTACAAATAATATTGTTACTGGTATAAGTTGTAGTTTTAAAGAAGATGGACAATCAGATGGGTTTAATGACCATGCTACTAATTATAATACTTTTTTAGATAAAGCAGTTACTGTTGTTGATGCATATGGTGGTTCACCATCGTGTTTACTTGAGGGAACACCTATTGAGATGGCAGATGGTTCTACAAAGAAAGTAGAAGATTTAGATATAGGTGATTGGGTAATATCAATGAATATGCCTGGTCAATTAGATGAAGATGAAGATGATTGGAGAAAGTGTAGATTTGGTGATGAAAAAACAGAAACATTCACACAACATTCTGCAAGTGTACAAGATATTAATTTTGACTTTGTTCGTAGTTATTGGAATATAAACAATGGTGAAGAGATGATTACTGGTGAACACGAGATGTTGTATAAACCAATAGGTGAAAATATTTGGATGTGGAATCTACCACCAAATATGTTGGTTGGTGGACATCTGATGGACAAAAACGGTGAGGAAGTTTTGATTACAAAACTTGAACAAGTTATTGATGATGAAGATGGATTTGAAGTGGTTCAAATAGATGTTGAACCATTAGATGTTTATTTTGGAAAAACATTTTTAGTACATAATAAAGGAAGTGATTCCAATCCATTTTAATTTATATAAGGTTTTATGGATAATAGTTTATTAAATTATGATTATATAAAAGGATATATAACAACAAACGAGGGTGAGGATGTTCCTTATCGTTGGTCACATGGTGCAACCGAACAACATTTGGGTGATGGGTTGATTATATATACTTTGATTAATTTTTTCAAATTAAAAACATTAGTCTGTTTAGGAAGTGGTGGTGGATACATACCGAGGATAATGACTCAAGCAAGATATGATTTATCACAAGAGGGATTTTACAACGATGTAACAATGGAATGGGGAGATAATGGTTCAACCTATATTGTAGATGCATGTAATGGCTTTAATGGAGAAGTTGATTGGGAAGATAAAGATAGTGTATTCAGAAGACATTTTACACCAAAATTTATAAAAGAAACTACTGAAACTGCATATCATAATTATTTTGTAAAACAAGATATCAAAATTGATTTGTTACACATAGATGCAAATCACACCTTTGATGGTGTGAAAAAGGATTTTGATTTATATACAACTATAATGAATAAAGGTGGAATAATTACAATACACGATACTGATAAATCTTATGTTGAAAACTTTACAGAAATAGATGGACATGAGGGAGATGATTTAACAGGTCCAAGTAAATTTGTAAAAACAATAGATAAAAGAAAATTTGAAGTATTTAATTTTTTTAATCATGGTATAATTAAAGATAAACCAAGTTCTACTGGATTAACACTCGTTAGAAAAAAATGAAAATATTTGTTTTAGGATATAATAAATCAGGTACTAAATCTCTTACTGATGCATTACAAATACTTGGGTATAAAGTATTAGATACAGGCATTACATTTGATAAATTTTTTACAATTTTAGATAATATAAAATCAAATATAGAAAATCAAAATCCTATATTACATAATTTAGATGATTATGATTGTTATGTTGATTATCCATTTTTTGAACCAATTGTATTTTCACATCTTGTAAATGAAAATCCAACTGCAAAGTATATTTCACTTACACGAGATTTGGATGAATATGTAGATTCTGTATTACGACATAAAATTAGAGATATAAAAAACAAACATTATAATAGTTGGAATTGGTTGGGTGTAGGTGATGAGAAAACATTTGAAAACTATCCAACATATCAAAAAAAATGGATGAAAGAAAAAGCATATTTTAAACATACGAGTAATCTGTTATGGTTAAAAAAATTAAACATAACTTATTTGGAAATGAATATTACTCAAGGTGATGGGTGGGATAAACTTTGTCCTTATTTGAATAAAGATATACCAGATACTACATTTCCACACAGTAATAAAGGAAGTTTACATGGGTAAGTTATGGTCTTTTGGTGATTCATGGGTGCATGGACAGGGTGTGAATAGAAATGAAACTTTCACCAAACACATAGCTGATTATTTTAAATTAGAAGATTATAATATGGGTTGGAATGGTTTTAATAATAAAGGTATAATTAATTTGGTAAACATATCAAAATATAATATTAACAAACGAAACGATATGATTATTGTTGCATTAACAACACCACATCGAGATGAGAGTAATTTAAAAATACACATGAGAAATAAAACATTAAAAAGAGATTTTGACATTATCTTACAGAAATGGCCAAGTTTATTAAAAGACCTTTATAAATCATTAGAGGGTTATAATTTTAAAATTACTCAAGCTTTTAATCCAATTTTTGGTTATGATTATATTATTGGAGAACAATTATCTTTACCTAATTTTATTGAATGGGGTAAACCAAATAATACTTTACTTGATATAATAACTGATAATTGGTGTGAAGATAATGATTTTAATTGGTTTATGTCAGAAAAAAGATGGGGTGGGGATGGTCATCGTAGATTAAAAGTAGATGAGGATAAAGTTTTTGCATCTGATAAAAAACACCCAAGTCAATATGGTCATAAACTTATTGCTAAAAAGTTAATACCTTACTTGGAGTACAGATGAATTTAGTAACAGTTTGTGGACATAACACTACGATGTTGTATCACATGATAAAACATTATGAACCAATAGTGGATAATTTTTTTGTTATTATTTATTCTCACCATCGATATGACCCTGTTATAGAAAAGGCAAGATATATTTTAGATAAATTTAACTTAAAACCATTTAAAATTGTGGAAGAAAAACCATTTGACTGGGAACGAGTTACACATTATTACAATGAAACCACATCATTAAAACCAGATGATTGGTGGATTATATCAGATGATGATGAGTTACAAATTTATTCCAAACCAATAACAGATATAGTTGATGAGTGTGAGGAGTTAGGAAATGAATTTGTAACAGGTGGATTTGTAGACAGGATTGGAAAAAATGGAGAATTTGTAGATATAGATATAGATTGTAATGTATGGAAAGAAATGCCAGTAGGTGGTTTTTTTCGTTATCCTTTGAGTAAAGCAGAAGCAAACAAAGTTACATTGTTGAAAGGTAAACATAATGTTGTATCAGGTCAACACTTTATACAATTTGATGATGGAAGTACATCGTGGGGTAAATCACATCCATTACGATATCCTGTAGAAAATAACTTTACACAAGTTCATCATTTTAAATGGGATATAACAGTTAAAAAACGATTACAAGAAGTTAGTGAATCAAAAAGTAGAAAATCTTTTTTTAAAGAATATCAGATGATGTTATCATCACTTGAATATTTAAATTTTAAATTTGATTTAAATGATAGACAATATTATTTTCAATCATTAGGAGAATCACAATACGATGAATATAGATATTGGAAACATTTAATTAAAAAAATATTGAATATTCGTGGTTTATGATTATATTTATTACAGTTATATTAATTAATTAAACTCATGAGGTTACTATGGCAAAATCAAATGAAGAACTAATTTTAGAAGAGAGAAAAGTAAAAGCACTTGAAAAGATTGCTAATGTACTTGATGCTCTTACAATATGGTTCGAAGATGTTGATAAAGCAGAATGGAGTGAGAGAATACAATGGTATTTGTATCGCTTTCATGACAAGTTCGTAGGTGAAGAAGAAAAGAAGTAGATACTGATGAAACTTGGAGTTATCGTACCATATCGTGGTCGACCAACTCATCTTCGTAAATTTACCGCTAAAATAAAAGACTACTTAGGTGAAAGTAATATTCCCTTTCACCTAATCGTAGTTGAACAAAATGATGATTTACCATTTAATCGTGGTAAGTTACTGAACATTGGTTATAATGAAGCACTTAAAAAACGGTGTGAGTATGTTGTTTTTCATGATGTAGATATGTTACCACTTCGTGTGGACTATTCTCCATCTGATGTTCCACTACACCTTGCAACAGTATTTAAGGGTGGAAAACAAGAAGTTTTTGATACCTATTTTGGAGGAGTCACTTTATTTCCAATTGACACTTTTAAGAGAATCAATGGATACTCCAATGAGTATTGGGGATGGGGATTTGAAGATGATGACTTATTACTACGCCTTACTGAACAAGGAATAGGTACAGATTTTATAGTACATAAAAGTGAAAAGGAATTTAATGCAGGTTTATATCTTCATGGTGAAGAATCCTATATGACTTGTTTAAATACTATTGATTTAGAACAAGATTTTACATTACATTGTACATTCAAACCAGATGATATCATACCTGATTATCAAAAAACACACGATGAATATTGTGTATTCAGTATACCTGGTTGGGATACTTCAATAAGTTACAATTCATTCAATAGATATAGATTTGAAATTTGGGATGTGGAAAAGGAATGTTACACAATCACCTCTGAACACTCACCACCCAAATTGACTAGAATAACTGTTACCTATGATAGAGGTTCACGAGTTCTTAAGATGTATCAAGATGGGCGTAGGATTGGACAAAAAATACTTAAACGAAAAGTATTTGATTCTAAACCACAATTTTTTTATTTAGGAACTGGTATACCAGTTAGAGAAGGAGATATAAAAAGTTATCGAGGTTTAGTAAAAGATTTTTGTTATTGGGATACCTGTCTTGCAGGAAATGAAGTTTTTGAACTACATGATAATTACGGTATAAATTATTTAACATCTCAAGGCCAATATAGTTCTGCAAGTAACTTAAAAATTTATTATGATATGAAACATTGTATTCTTGACAGAGAATTTGATTATAGACATGGTAAAGTTATAAATTTAGTTAATCCTGCTAATACTCGTTCTTATGCAAAGACAGAAAATTGTATTCCAAAAACTGAAATGGAATTAACTGATGTAAAAATTATGAAACCATTTCGTAGACATAGTAGTTTTGAATTACAAAAACATCAACGAAATGGTTATTTTAATGGTAGATGGAGAACTGAAAGCACACGATTAAACCAAGTTCATTTTTATGACCAAGTAGCAAATAATAAAACTAATTTACAAAATGATGGATTAACTACCTTACATTTTGAATTACTGAGTGAAAAGAATACAAGAAACATTACACATCTAAAGGTAAATTTATGAAGTTGGGTATTTGTATTCCATTTAGAGATATTGGGGATGGTGTAAGACAAAAACATTTAGATACTTTAGTACCATATTTAGAAGAATATTTCAAAGAAAGAAATATTGATTTTAGAATTTATATAGGACATCAAGTAGATGATAAAAAATTTAATCGTAGTGGTACAAAAAATGCTGCATTTATTGCTGCAAAAAACGATGGATGTGATTATGTAGCATTTCACGATGTAGATATGTTACCAACAGATGATTGTGATTATTCTCATCCAGGAGAAACACCAAAACAAATTGCTGCATACTTATCTCAATGGGATTACACACTAAGAGATGTAGAATACTTTGGTGGTGTGGTTTTATTTACAATTGAACAATTTGAAAAAGTAAATGGTTATCACACTAACTATTGGGGTTGGGGTATGGAAGATGATGATTTATTTTGGCGTTGTTATCAAAAGGGTTATTATAAACCAGATATGATAAAAGGCCCTGGTAGTAAAAAGGTGTTACAATTTGATGGCCATACTACCTATATTGAAATACCACCAAGTCCATCATTATATGAGATTCCATTTAAATCTTTTAAATTTGAAGCATTAGTAAGGGGTATTGTAAAAACCGATGAGGAAGAATATTTAATAGGTGGTGATAATTCTAAATACATTAAATATCCTTTGTTTTTAAAACAAGGATGGGACTTTGATATATCGTATAATAATGCAAGGGCATGGTCTGCATCACTGTGGGATTACAAAAATAATCATTTATATAATTGGGTAAAACGGTATTCGGATTTATGGACAAAAGTAACTTATGAGGTTAATTCTCGTCAAAAGTGGAGAAAATTAACTATAAATGATGTAGAGTATGGTGAAAAATTCGGTATACAGAAAAGTAAATTAAATTTTGAAAATAGATTAAAAAAATATGCAGCAAAACCATTTTATATTGGAAGAAATGCACCAAACTCATGGGGTAAAATAAAAAATTTTTTTAAGGGAGAATTAGCATATTTAAAATTATACAACCAAAGAAACAAATTAGTTTTACATTATGATTTTGATAAATCATATAAGGGTGATAAAATTTTAGATTTAAGTGGTAATAATAATCATGGTAAATTATTTTTATATGGGGGTAAGGTAACAAAATCAAAAATTAATGAGATTATGAATACACTTGTGCCAGATAGAAGATATGGTACTATGGAATGTTTACCACATGAGGATGAAGGAATTGTTGATGGTTCTTTTCAAGGTGATATAAAAGCAACAGCCAGAAACGAGTTGATATATAGAAAGCATATGCAAAAAGGTATGATTGATATTGATAAAGATGAATTTGGCTTACATCAAATGAAATATGAGATAGAATCTATACAAGATGATATTTATAAAAGACATCAAATGATAAATGTGAGGTTTTAATGGCAGGATATAATGACCATGTGGATGAAAATCCAGTTTTTCAAAAAACAAAAGATAAATTAGATAAAGTAGGTAGTGGGTTTTGTTTAGCAAAATGGACACAAGTAACTTTACAATTACAAACAGGTCACAACCATAGTTGTCACCATCCAAAAACACATAAAATAAATGTAAATGAAATAAAAAGAAATCCAGCTGCATTACACAATACTTCTTATAAAAAAATAAGAAGAAGAGAGATGTTGACTGGTCAAAGACCAAAAGAATGTGATTATTGTTGGAATGTAGAGGATAATTCAAAAAGATTTTCAGATAGAGTTTTTAAATCTGCAGAATATTGGTCTGCACCACATTATGATGAAATTGCTAATTCAAATTTTAGAGATGATTATAATCCAAGATATGTAGAAGTAGCATTTAATAATGCATGTAATTTTAAATGTAGTTATTGTGGGCCTGCATATTCTACTACTTGGATGCAAGAAACAAATAAATATGGTGGGTATCCAACATCTGATGGATTCAATGACCCTGCAGGATTAATTGCAGAGGATAAAGTTCCTATTCCCGTCCGTGAACACAACCCATATGTTGAGGCATTTTGGAAATGGTGGCCTGATTTATATAAGGATTTGCACACATTTAGAATTACAGGTGGTGAACCACTATTATCTAAAGATACATGGAAAGTTTTAGATTATATAATTGACCATCCTAATCCAAATAAAAATTTACAATTAGCAATCAATAGTAATTTAGGACCAGAGGATAGTTTAATTAATAGATTTATAGAAAAAATACAAAGAATAGAAGATGAACAACGAGTTGATGAGTTTATTATATTTACTTCGGTTGATACATGGGGTGAACAAGCAGAATATATTAGAAATGGTTTAGAATTTAATAGGTTTTGGGATAATGTTAATAAAATATTAGAAAAATGCTCACGAGTAAATTTAACAATGATGTCTACTTATAATGCATTATCCGTTCCTAATTATGATAAATTATTGTATGAAATTTATAAATTAAAAGATGTATATGGTTCGGATGATAGGTATTGGAATTCTGCAGTATTTTTAGATTCAAGTTATTTAAGATTCCCCGCTCATCAGACAGTTCAAATTCTACCTGATAAATGGGCACAAAATATTTATAAACAGACTCAATTAACGGAGTTTATGGCAACACCAAATTTTGAAACCAGATTAATCGGATACTCAGATATAGAAGTACAAAAGTTAAAAAGAATCTACGATTGGCATTTATCAAGAGATGAAAAAGATATGACAGAACAGCGTAGAAACTTTTTTCGTTTCTTTAGTGAACATGATAGACGAAGAAATACAGATTTTTGTAAAGTTTTTCCTGAATTAGAATCGTTCTATCGTGATTGTGAGAAGTTATGTTAAGAGTAAAACAACATGAGCCTTGGTATGTACTACCACAACAAAGGTATAGTTTAACAACAAGACCACCAAGTACTTCTATGAATGGTAATTTTACATTTTTTTGTAAATTTAAAGTAGAGGATGCTATCGATACTGAAAAACCATGTAGTGTTATGATGAGACCAGGAATGCACACTGGTTTGTGTTATGTACAAGGAGAAGAGCATATAAATTGGGAGTTTTGGTATGAGAAAGATGGTGTTAATGAATTTGGTCACATAGCAATCAAGCTTGATTATCATCTACCAAACACAAAACTTTCAGATGAGTGGATAGCAATAGTAAGACATTTTGAACACGATAAAGAATTTTCGTTAAAACTTATAAATAATAGAACAGCCCAAACATTTCAAAAGAAAACAAATTACAATGGGGTTTTAAATAACTATGAACATACACCATATAACTTTGGGTGTGGTAATTATTTTAAACAAGTGGATGATTCACATTATTTTTTTGGTGATTATTCATTAGAATATGCAGGATTACTTGAATCAACAAGAAATAGTGATAATGAAATACTTAATTTTGTGGAAAAAAATAAAGAAGCATTTACAACATTACAAGAAAAGGGTAAGTTAGAAGAAATAATTTTTTATTTTAATATGATGAATAAGAATCGATATAAAGTTTGGGATTTATCAGAACATTGTAATTTTTTACAATACAATGTTGATGTGTTTAAATGATATTAATATCACATAGAGGAAATATTAATGGACCACAAAGGGAGTTAGAAAACAAACCTGACTATATAGAGAATGCATTGAAGTTAGGATATGATGTTGAGATAGATGTTTGGAGTGTAGACAGGACATTTTATTTAGGACATGATAAACCACAATATGAAGTATCAAGGTGGTTTTTACATAATAAAAATTTATGGTGTCATGCAAAAAATATAGATGCATTTTATAGAATGGTTGATGATGAAAAAATACATTGTTTTTCACATGATAAGGATGAAGTTGCATTAACCACTAAGGGTTATTTATGGTCACATTACCGAGAACAAATGACTAACAAGAGTATTTCCGTTATACCACCAAAGGGTTATTTAATTTCTGATGTTGCAGGAATATGTTCAGATTACATAGGTGGTTATAGTGAGTAAAATATTAATTTGTGATGGAGATAGTTGGACAGCTGGACATATGATTGATCCAGAATTAGAAAACCAAGAAGGTATGTTTATAAATCATTTAGAAAACGAAAGTTATCGATTACCAAAAGTTTGGCCACATAAACTTGGTAAGTATTTAGATGATATCACTATAGAAAATAATGCACATGCGGGTAGTTCTAATGATGGGATTGTAAGACGAGTAATGAGAAGAGTAACTTCTTTACTACAAGAAAAAAAACCAGAAGATTTATTTGTAATTATTGGTTTTACCTCACCTGAAAGAAAAGATTTTTTTTACAAAAGTTCTAAAAGAAAAGCATGGGATACTTTATATCCTGCACAATATGAACAAGATTTTGATTTCGATGAAAGTGGAGAACTAAAATCATTTTATAAAACTTATGGAAAAGTTTTTTGGAACGCAGAAGAATATTTAGAAAGATATACACAACAGATAATAATGTTACATAATTTTTTTGAAAATAATAATGTTAGACATTTATTTTTTGATGCTTTTTACGAAACGGTAGATGATGAAATGGGATTAATTTTTAATTCTGTTGATATTGATGATGTATTAATAGAGTTGGGTTATGATACAAAATCTCATTATAATTATTCAGAATATATTAGCAATATCAGAAAAAAAGTTTTTATGAGTGAATCTTTTAGAAATACTATTTTAAATGAAATGAAAAATAATAACATACTTCGTTTAGATAAAAATGAATATTTTAGAGATTCACATCCAACCGAAAAATCACAAGAAATATGGGTAAATAAATTATTACCTATAGTAAGGAGAGAGTTTAGTGATTAATTTATATGATAAAACAAAACAAGGTACTATAATCCTTTCACATTATAGGTCAGGTGGTACACAATTATTACTTGCATTAACAGAAATTTTATTGAATTTAAAAGAAGAGTATGTAAATTTAAAAGAATTAGATTTTGATATTATATCTGGTAAATCTTTTATCCCACAATCAGAAAAATTATTAAAACATAATCTTCAACACACATATAAAACTATTTTATTAAATAATTCTATGATTCTTTGTAATTGGTATAATAGAAATTACTTTGAGGAGTTAAATGAAAAATATAACTTGGTTGTATTAGAAAGACGAAATAAGTTAAAGTGTTTATTATCCTTACCTGTTTGGGAACAATTAATACAACATGGACTTTATGATAAAAAATTTGAAAATAAAGAAGATAAAAAGAAAGCAATGATGAAATTTCATAAACATTTATTAAAAAATCCAATCCCATATAATAATATTCATCTCGGATGGGAAAATGATATATTCACTAAAAAAACACATGGTCATTTAAGTGAATATTATTATTTAAATTATTTATTGAAAGCGTTCCAAGAAGAGATAAATACACTTCATTGTATTGAAAATAAATATAATTTAAAAAAGATATGGTATGAAGATTATGAACATGACTCAGATAATCTACATGAGTATTTTCAAAATGTTGATAAGGAAGTTCGCACAAGAGCATTAAAAGATACAAATAGAAAAATTCCTTATGTAACTGATAATTTTTTAGAATATTTTGATGAGTTTACCAAACAAACACTTTTAAATTGGAATTTTGATGATTAAATTAATTATATTTGATTTAGATGGGGTGTTGGTTGATGCAAAAGAAATACATTATCAAGCATTGAATAAAGCACTTTCTAATATAAATGAAAAATATATAATACATCGAGATGAACACATCTCTACTTATGATGGTAATACCACAATCACAAAATTAAATTTATTATCAAAAGAAAAAGGATTACCTTATGATTTACATAATAAGATTTGGGAAGATAAACAAGATATAACTTTACAAATGATAAATGATTTAGATAAAGATGATAGGTTAGTAGAGGTATTAAAAAAATTAAGTGATGATGGTTACATATTGTGTTGTGCAACTAATTCAATTCGAAAAAGTGCAAAACTTCAATTAATTCGTAGGGGATTTTTAGAATATTTAGATTTTGTATATTCTAATCAAGATGTAGTGAATCCAAAACCAGCATCAGAAATATACTTAAGGTGTATTATTAAAGCAGGTGTAAATACTAAAGAAACGATAATATTAGAAGATTCTGATTTAGGTAAAGAGGGTGCATTACAAACTGGTGGTTATGTTTTAGAAATAAAAGATTCACAAGATGTTACTTATGAAAAAATTAAAAACTTTATTAGTGAGATAAAATGAAAAAATTATATGTAAATGGATGCAGTTTTACAGCTGGACATAAACTTGAACATAATCAAACCTGGCCAGTAAAGTTAGCAAATAAACTTGGTCGTGAGTTAATCATGGAAGCAAAAAATGGTCAATCTATGGAATCTATATATTTGACTAGTATGAGTCATTTAGTAGATATGAATCCAAAAGATACTTATGTTGTAATTGGTATAACTTGGGCCCAACGATATGCAATAAATTTTAAAAGGGGAGTTGTGAGTATAACTCCAGGTGATTTACGATTAAAACATAATATACCTGGTTCAGTAAAAAAAGATTATACTGATAAAATTCAAGTGAGCAGACGATTAACATCACCATATAAAGAAGATATTAATCTTATATATGATGAAATATTAAAGGATAAACAAAACTTTAATGAGATTTGTAGACACTTTAGTGAGTACTATAAAAGATTAGTTTTATATGATGATAATCTGGTTGAGAATCAATGTCATTCACTACATTCTAAATTATTAGGCTTGCAAGGATTTTTAAAAGAAAATAATTTTAAGTATAAATTTATTGAATTTTATAATTTAAATCGAGATACCACTACACCAAATGATGATTTATGGATAGATAAGTATCCATTGTTAAAAAAATTAGATACCTCAAATTTAATTACATTTGGTCGTAAGTTTAAAACATCAATGCAATCAAGTGATTCACACCCTACAGATGAGGGTTGTGATTTTATTAGTGAAAGAATTTATGATAGCATTAATAGATAATTTTAATCAAGTAAGTCTACATGACCCACCGCCAGAAATTTCACTTATTTATAAAAATGTGCCAGAAATAAATGAAGTAGATAATCGTGGATTTCCAATGTGTAGGCCATTATTTAGTCATTCAAGTTTACCACAAGAATTTAAAATGAAACTTGTAGAGAGAAAAAAATTTGATTTTAAATCTGAATTTAGTTATTTTGTGCATGTACATCATAATCAAAAGTTGTGGGCAAAACATATTGATTTAATTCCTAAACAAATATTAGATGAAGTTAAAGCTGGTCGTGGATGGTTAATATTTGATAATACATTAGAGGGTCATAGAATTGATGGTGATGAGTTGTTAGAACCACTTTATAAAAGTATTAATAAACTACAACTGCCACATAATAAAATTGTATTCATAACTAATGATTTAGAAGCAGAAGATATTCATCGAGAATTAAA
>CEOI01010861.1_pt1 | contig 23272 bp, 35 predicted proteins | sample 530351 | NCBI WGS metagenome assembly CEOI01 (sample SAMEA2619962, study PRJEB7988) | marine metagenome | biome: marine biome (ENVO:00000447); feature: deep chlorophyll maximum layer (ENVO:xxxxxxxx); material: "saline water (ENVO:00002010), including plankton (ENVO:xxxxxxxx)" | depth 17 m | reverse complement strand
AAAAAGCCGGCTGCCCTTGGCAAACAGCCGGCCACCCACTCTTCCAAAGGCAATCAGCCCACTTCAAACGTAGCCACGAAATTGCCGTGCCCTCCGGCCGACAGTATCCCTACAGGATCGAAGAACAAACAACAGACTGCGATCATCACGGGGTACGAAATAGTCGACGGCAAGTGCATCGCAATCCTTAAGCCATTGCCATTGCCGGAAGTGGTTGGCAATTACCTGCCGGGCCTTCCTGTGGTGATGACGACTGCTTCCATCGCAGCAGTTGCCACAACGGCAGCGGTGTTCTCGAAACCGTTGGGTGACATCTTGCTGAAACTCGTGAAACCAGTCGTCAAAAAGATTTTGAAGAAAATCCTCAAGCGTCGTTCGGCAAAACCAGAGAGTTTGCGAGAACGCCGCTTGGCCCAGCGTGATCGCAACAGAGCCCTTATGGCTTTGCGTCGTTTGAAGTCATGAGCTTGTGAGTGTGCTGCTCAACAGGAGCAGGTGCCACGACGATGTCCTTGCAGATGTCTACGAACGGACTCCACGGTGCAAAGGTGATGCCAGATTTTTTTTGCAGCCCGCATTGCTTTTGTCGTTTGAGTTCATAGTTCAACCTCTGCGCCTCAAGGTTCATCTGCATCAACTTGATCTGCTTTTCAGCCGCTTGCAGACACAGCCGCTGAGCACGGCGGTCGAGCGGGATTGTGATCTGTGCGGTGATGCCTGCGTTCAACGACGTGTTGTTCTTCTGGCCAGTCCTGACCGGCTTGTAATACAAAATCTTGCCTGGCTCATCGACCTGGCCGTCCGGTATCGGGTTGCCCTCTGGGTCGTAGGCGCCCACTAGGTCGAGGTCGCTGTAAACGGGGTCGTCGTAGTACGACTCGTATGGGGTCGCGAACCCGTATGTCGACGACACAAACGGATTGATCGTCAGAGTCGACGAAGGGCAGTTTGTCCCTGATGAAAAGTTGTATCGCATCGTCGAGCTGGGCACGACTTGCACCGCCTGATTGGTGACTGACCCTGAGCTATTCGCTACCGGCGCTGCGGTCGATGACATCTGCGCATGAGCCGGCGAGCAGCACAACGCCAGCAACAGTGCTGCCCGCTTCATTGGGTAAAGATCGACAAACTGTCCTGAATCGTCTCGCTGTCTGTCTCGCGGATGATGTGGGTGTGGTTCGACAGGCCGGGGCCGTAGTACCGCTCGAAGTAATCGAAGGGCGCACCTTCGTTGACGACAGAGAAGTTGGGCTTGTTGCCAAGGTTGAGCTGGCTCTGCCCGCTGGTTACGCCGTTGATGGTCTGGCTGTTGGTGTTGCCGCTAAACGTCAGGCTGCCTTCAGGCTTTACGTTCGTGCCCCCGACAGCCCACTCGTACCCAGTGTTGTACTCGTAGCTGTTGATCGTCTCCAGCAACTTGGTCTTGGTGGTCGTGGTTGACTTCAATGTCCCTGACTGGAACGACGGCACGATGGGCACCGCGCCAGCTGGCCCTGCCAACAGCAGCAGAACTAGCAGCAGTTTCATTGCAGCTCAAGCGACACCGATGTTTGCGCCTGGGCCGTAGTGCCAGCCCCGCCTGCTGTGATGGACAGCGCATGGTCACTGGCCACGGTGCCCGCGAGAGACCCAGCCACACCGCCCGACGAGGTGACCGTGTTGCCCCAAGCCGGGAGGCTGGCCGCCACGCCTGAGCTGACTGACGTTGAAGTGCCAACGTCGTCGCCTTCAATAAACGACTCGCTGAAGGAGAACGCGTCACCAGTAGTGGTGATGGTGGCTTCTGTGGGGCTGTAGCCAACAGCCGTGCCAGAAGACAGCGCGCCCAACCCGCCAATAGCGCCTGTCGCATCTCCGACCTTCGGGGTCACGTTCGTACCGCTCACCGAATAGACAGAAGGAACTCGCGTTGCGTTGGCGGCCGCGGCGTCAACAGTTAGTGCCACCGATGAGGTTATGCGGTGTGCAATGTCTGCTGTGGCTGGCGTTGCTGTTGCCAATGTGATGCCTACTACAAGTGCGATCCGTTTCATTTGGTCGTCGATGTTGTAGAGGTTGAACCTAATTTAGGCTCGTCTTTTTTCTTATTGCCATTCTTGCCAACGGCTACGCCGTACTGGCTAAGCACCGCGGTCAGCAAACTGGCAGAGAAAGTTGGATCCATGGCTTTGAACTGACCGAGGTAGCTCATGCTCAGGCAAACCAATGCCCAGGCCAAAACAATCAGCCGTACAAAGTCCGCAAGCCAGCCATGTTGATCCGAATCTTCGTGCTGCTCAGCCATGAATTGCGTGCAGATGGCTAAATACTACGGTTGCCGACTTGCAGAAACCACTCCATAACAAGGGCAGCCGGCTTCGTGCCTGTGCAGCAAATCAAAACCTCGATCGAGCTGGAGCTGCGCAAGGAAATAACGCTGCGCAAAATCCAGGAGCTTTACGAGGCTGGCGAATGGGATGAATTGACAGAGCTGTCAGAGATCCTTGTCTCTGCCTGGATTCAGCAGTGCGTTGTCAGCGATTGGCTTGCTAGCGAAGCTGGAGTTGCTCTTGCAACTAAGCCAAATGAGTTTCCTCGCTGAGCCCTGGTTCTGGATTGTCGTCACTGCTGCCAGTGAAATCATCGGCATGTCAAAGCTGAAGGACAACAGTGTCATCCAGCTGGTGTTCCATGCGCTTGAAAGCTTGAAGCCAAAGAAGCAGACCTAAGCCTTTTTGGCGGTGCGCTTGCTCATGCGAAATGCCTTCTCAGTAGGCGCACCTTTGCTGCCTGGCTTGCGCATCTTTTCACCACTGCCCGCAGCGATCCTGCGCCTCTTCCTATGGATGTTCATGTACAAGCCCGGACGTCCAGCCATTAGTAACCCTTCTTCCCGCCGGACCCTTTGCCGCCTTTGCCGCCTTTCTTCATGGGACTAGGAAAGCTGCAATCAGCTTACGGCAGATGCGTTGCTCTACAAGGCCGTAGACGGGGACTTATACGGCAGCTCTGCACCCGTGCCGATGCCCCGTTGTTACTCAGGCGGCTGCCATAGCAGCGGACGCTCGTTGTCCAGGTCGTACTCGCCAACCCTCAGTATTCGGGCGCAACGTGCCATCTGCAAGGCGTACTCCCTGCTGAGGTGTTTCTTTTCGTAGGCCTGCAATGTCGCAGCCCACATCTCCTCAGCCGTCTTGGCGTTCTTAAGGATGTCGGCCGCACGTTTCGGGCCAACGCCAGGACAGCCGGGGTAGCCATCGCTGGCGTCACCACTCAACACCTGCATGTAAAAAGCGTGGTCGGCTTCGTACTGGCTGATGTCGATCAACCCACCGCGCTCGATGTGTACGCCGGGGATGGTCTTGAGATCTTTGTCCAGGCTGGCAATCACGTCGCCAAGGTTGGAATCAGCGTTGATGCCAATGACGTCGTCGCCTTCAACCCCCTCATAAATCTGTGTGATCCAGTTGTCGCGGATCCACATGTAAAAATCTTTGAGCCCAGCCGGTTTGCGGTACTTCACCCGGTTGGATTTGTACTGCGGGAACACGCTGTAGCGGAAGTTGGACGTTGACCCGAACGCCAGCACCAGGGCGTGGTCCGGCGCAATGTCGGCAAGCTCCTCCATGGCTTTTGTAAAAGCCTCCTTTGCTCGGTGATGGTCAACGACATACGTCCACATGCCGTTCGGCCACTGCGTCTCGTATTCGTGCTGCGCCATGGCCCGGTAGCCATAGCCTTCAGCATCAACCCACATAGTTGGCATCAGTTCAGCCCCCGCACAGTGCTTTCGGGCCAACGTGACTTGGCTTTTGCTCTCGCCTCTTCCATGTTTTTGGCGGTAACGGTCCACTTCATCTGGCTGTGAGCGCCAGGCAGATGCACGAGCACGGTGATCTCCTGCTCCTTTTTCTTTTTCTTGGCCATCACTGATCCTCCATTTCGAGGATGTGATAGATCGCCCTCATGTAGCCGTCGTACCAGTGAGATAGCAGTCGATCGTCTGCATCAAAGGCAGCGTTGTAGCGATGCTCTGCGTCAAGCAGCAGGCCTTTGACGGCCTTGCGATCGACGTCGAGCTTGTCACTCTGCATCGCGGATTTGGATGTTGCGGAGGTCATAGACGCGGGTAGTTCGATTGTTTGCGCCTTGCGACCAAACGACTGAACAACTGACCTCGGTGGTGTGTGAGACATGTGCTTTTTTCCAGCCATCGCCGGAGTAGAAGTGAACGGGTTTGCCACGGACGAGCTGTGACCAGCTCAGAACTGGGCGTCCGGGTCTTGCCATTTCTGTTCGAGTGATTGGGTTTCCTCGTCGAACCGGAAAGAGCCTGAATATCCCTGCCTGCCCAGCATCCGGTTCTTCAGGCAGTAGCTGTGCGTGAGGTCAGTTCCTCGCCGTCTAGACAGGCTCCAAATCGTGTCGGCTAGTTGGCAAATTGAGTGGCTGCCGCGGATGTCATGGAGTTCAGGGACGCCTCCGTCCTCCATGTTTTTGAACTGACTGCTGTTGCGGTTGAGGTGGCTGATGGCAAACACTGTGCAGTTGGTAGCTGCGATAAACGACCTGATCTTTGTGACCAGGGCGTCGAGCTGCCGCGTGTCCTGAGCCAGGCCAGAGCCAACAATTGTGAGGTGGTCGAGGTAGATGTGCTGGCAACCCAGCGACCTGACCATGTAGCTCATGCGGTTGAGGATGACCTGCTCGTCAAGCGACCCGAAGTGGTCGAACAGCTCAAGGTTTCCTGAGCCGGTGACGAACTTGTCTGCCTGCGCGACTTCCTCTAACTGCTCGTTCGTCAGCCCGCTGTAGGACTGCCGAGCGTGCAGTTGGACGCCTGCCTGTGCGCCGACGAAGCGGAACACGGCTTCCTCTGCTGTCTCCTCAAGGCCTATCCAACCGACCTTGATCCCACGGCTCATGTCGTGCAGCGCCAACGCCCTAGCAAACGTCGACTTGCCCACCCCACTGCCGGCAATCAGCACGATCAACTGGTTGGCATAGAAGGGTGTCTTCTTGTTCCAGTAGGTGAACGCGCAGTTAGTAGCCCTGCACTCCCGCGGCTTGGTGGCAATGCCGGCGTAGGCCGACGCTGGCCTGATGCCATCGGGCCGCAGTTCTTTTGCGGCATACACCGCTTCCTTGACTGCCTGGCTGCCCAGCTCGGTCAATGTTTCGTTGGCGTCCTTGCGGCTAAACACCACACGACGCACCTGACCTGGCTCGAACAGCGTGATCAGTTCCTTGGCAGCAGCGTCACCTGGCTCGTCGTTATCGGTGGCGATGTAGACGACCTTGAATTGGTTGAACTGATCAAGGTGTTTCTTGACCCAGTTGGCTGCTGACTGCGCGCCGTTCGGCACCGACACGCCAACCACCTTTGAGTTGGTGGCGGCGTAGATGCTCGGCGCATCAAACTCACCCTCTGTAATGGCGACGGCGTCCTGCCGTTCGGGGTTGGCCAGGTGCCAGCCAAAGCCAACAACCTCCTTTGCGTTGCCCTGCCAGCTGATGCGCTTCTGATCGTCGCGCCACTTGCGAGCAATGACCTTGCCCGAACGGTCGCGATAGTCAAAGGCAACGCCCTTTGTTGTCTGGCCAATGCCGTACTGCTCAAGAACGCGCGGCGGCAGACCACGCAAGCCCTCTGATTTGTAGGCGGTAAATGCGACAGGGGTCATTGGCGAAACAGGCGGCGATCTGGGGCTGTCTTTCTTTTGCTTGTCTGTGAACTGCGTGTCCTTGCCACAGACGAAGCAGTGCGTGTGGTCCGTGTAAATCGCGAGACCATCACTGCTGTCACAAGCATCACAGGGGCCGTGACGTAAAAAGCGAGATTCACTCACTGACCTCCACCGCCAAACGTGGTGTGAAGGAAGCGACGTTGCTGTCACGATCGACAACCCAGCCGCGGTGATTGCCGGCGTAAACCGCCAGGCAAACCTCCCCTGTCGTGGTGTTTTCGTGTGAGTGGTAGTCAAAGCCGCAGTTACGGCAACAGTGCTTGCGCTGCCTAAGGTTTCCGTCCTTTGGCATGGACGACAGGATGCGGCTTTTTGTGTGCCCGCATTGAGGACACACCTGTTCTGAGGCTGTTCTCATGGCCAGATGATTTTGATGATGATGCGTGCGTCCTTCGTCGACGCTTTGACGTGGCGGACGTGGACGTTGTCGATGTTCGAGACCCGGTCGTCTACCCACACAAGGTCATTGCCCGCGTCCATGAGCCCGCCTAACAGATTGTCCAGATCTCCGCGGCGTGGGCCGTAGAACGTCACTCCCATCCAGTGGATGTAGTCGAGTGGTTCGTCGACCCATTGCTCTGCCAGCTGGGCTCGGCAGTCCTTCATCCACGCCTTGTATTCCTTTGGCATGTAGGGGCGTGTCTGCCCCATGAACGACCGTGGCCGAGCCTTCGAGCGCGGCTCAATCTTCAGTCGTAAGTCCCGGCGCTTCATTAAATACGTTGTCGCTATCAACGAAGCCGCCAGGAACTGGAGTGAAGGCACTAACTGCCGGAGTCTTGTCAGCCTCATACGCCAGATACTCAACGACTTGGACTTGCCGGGGCTGGAACGTCATGCCTGCACCCGTGGAGCCTTTCCAGGCGTAGATGTCAAAAGCAACGACAATCTTTGACCCGTTGCCGATCATCTTTTGCGGATTCCAAGGGTTGTTGTTGCTGTCAAAAACAACAGGGCCCTCGCTCTTGCTGCCGTCCTTGCGCTCGAACTCAGGCAACTTGAACGAAGCAACGCTTAGCTCGCGCGGCTTTTCCTTGTCGGGCTTTACCGGAATCCAGTTGTTTGATTTTTTGGCCGACTCTCCGTGCAGCTCACTGAACTTGCCTTCCATGGCCTCAATCCACGCGATGTGATCGGGGTCATTGTTTTTCAGCACCAGCTCGACACTCCATGTCGGGCGTTTGGTCGGGTCAAATTTGTTTTCGCGCGCTTCGCCAAGCAGCTTGCACCAGCGGCACTCAGCCAGGGGTGTCATCAGCAGTTGCGGCATGTGGTCGTGGTCCTTTTGATGGGCCTGCGAAAGGTAACGCGCATTGCTCTACATGTCTGTAGATATAGATCAGTCTCATGAGTATAAATACGAGTTTGAACCAATCAGGCCATCCGGCAACGTGCCCACAAGCGGTGGCGCAGGCAGCGACAACCCTGATGACAGCTGAAATTCCTCGTGCGCCACTGCCAGCCAGTTGACCCGGTTGAACGACGCAAAGCCATCGAGCAGGTTTGTATGTAGAAACGTGGCGTGGTCTATGCGCGTTGCAAAACAATCGTGATTGGACAGCACGGGCACGCCATGCACTGCGCAGGTGTAGATGATCTGGTGCGCAAGGGCTGCATCAATGCCATGCGTGAAGTCCGCGCCGATGCCCTTGTTGGCCTGCGTGGCTGAGTAACCAGCGTCAGCTGGCTGATCTTGCAGCGTCAGGTTCATGCGTTTGCCGAACAGGTACGTCTGCACAACGCGTTTCTTTGGCACGCGATCGGCCTTGCGCATCGGCCAGTTCATGCCTGTCGTCCACTCCAACGGGTAGCCGGCGGTCATCACCTTGCGGCACACCTTGCGCAGCCATGCCTTCACTTCCAAGCAGGGGCCGACGACGGTCTTCAGCTCAGCCCACATGTGACTGGCGAGGTACTTAGCCGGCACCGCTACCTGCAGGGCGTACTCGTCGAGCGGGACGTAGCCGAGGTGCATGTCCAGCGCATCCACCAGCCCGTCGCACAGGCTCATGTAGCTGCCGCCGTAGGGCGCAGCCAGCACCGGCCCCTTCACCAGCTTGCGATCGATGCCACGACGCAGCCACACCTCTGCCAGCGCCTTCTGCTTGTCGTCGCCCAGCTGCAGGTCATGGCCCAGCCTCATGCACACCCGCTCTGCAATGTGTGAGTACAGATCGCGCGGCGTCTTGCCGATCACGTTGCACATGCGTGCGACCTTTGCGTCACGCACCAACGTCGACAGGATTCCGCAGCCGCTGGTTGTTTGATCCAGCCTGATCGGCACGCCTGTGCGGCCTGTGTCCAGCGCCTCCTGCAGGGCGCGGCACATTTGCAGGAACTGCCACGGGTCTGACGCATCACGCCACAGCTCAAGCTTGCCCAGCGGGTCAGCCGCAGCTGCGAGCATCCGTTGCTTGTTCTTTTCGCCCCACTTCTGGCGCACTGCCCAGTGGTCACGGCTCATGCCGTAGTGGCCAGCTGCTGCTTTGAACAGCCATGCCATGCCGTCGTCTGTGACCTCGCCCTTTCGTGCGAAAGACAGACATGCCTTCTCGTAGTCAGGGCCCTGGTGCGTGACGTGCTTGTTGCCGCAGTACAGCCTGCCCCTGCTGTCAGCGTGGACTGGTTGCCACACAGTCCTGCCGGCCAACTCTTCTGCGGTCTGCAGTGACCGCTCGATGCGCACCCTGCGTGGCCTGTTCTGCTCACGGTCACGGTGTGCCATCGCTGCCATGCGGTTCCGTGCCCGCAGGTCTGCCTTGCTGGGGTCATTGCCCAGGCGTTCCGGCACCTCCATTGGTGCGCGTGCGCAGGGGAACAAGCCAGCGATGCCTGCCTCCCATGCCGTGCGCTGCAGCTGCGGCATGTCCTTGTCCACCAGCAGCGGCTCGTTCTGCATGTGCGTGGCCGCGGCGAACTGCACCGACAGGTCTGCCTTGCGGTAGTGCTCGATGGCTGTGGTGTCCCTCTCCTCAATGTCCTGCACAGGGACACGCACAAAGCTCTCCTCATTGCCAAGGAAGCCGCCGCCATACAGGCCATCCCATGGCTCTGGCTTGCAAACCATGGCCGTGTGGGCTGCGCTGTACGTCCGCTGCGGGCATGACCTGATGAACTCCTCCACCTCTGCTGTCGGCAGCACAAACCGTGGTGTCGTCCTGCCCACGCGGTGCTTGACCACACGCACAATCGACGTTGACCTGCACAAGTGGTCGAGTAAGAACTGCCCGACGTGCAGCCGGGTCATGTCGGTCCATGCCGGCACGACGCAGCCCAGCTGCTTCATCACCTCGTGGCTCGCCAGCTTGCGTCGGGTCAGGCCCTGCCGCATCAGCCTGCGCAGTTCCAGCGGGCTCTTGCCTGCCAGTCGCATCAGCCTGCACTCGTTCTCAATCGCACGGCCCAGGTTTTGGCAGAACGTGGCGAGCCTTTGCTTGCGGCTGAGCTGATCGAGCGTGGCCGTCAGCGTCACCGCTGCGATGTGATGCACGCCCTTGAACGGATCGAAGTAAGGGATGGCATCACCGTTGGCCCGTGCCTTGCCTGGGTCCAGCACGAAGTCCTCGAACGTGCTCTCCAGGGCCGCGGCTAACAGCTCTAAATAGTTCTTGTAGATGGCTTGGCCATACGGCAGAGCGGACTCGCGCCCCATCTCGCGAATCCGCCGTTGCGCCGCCGCACCGTTCTGCTGTGCGCGTTGCTCGTACTTGCGCTGGCGGGCAACCTGCTCATCTTCCAAGTTGCCGGCAGGTTGCAGAGCGTTGCCAAAACGATCTCCCGCATCGTGTGAATCCATCAGGTCCGCAGAAGTCGGCTCCATAGGCCCAGACTCCTGTCACAGACTTGATCTACGGCAGTGTGGACTAAGTGGAAACTGTTGCTCCAACACATTGAGGCCAGTGATAGCAATGGATTACGAGTGAGGTTGCTGCAACTTGCCAGCAACTTGCCGCAAGTCAACTGCATGTTGGGTGGAACCTGTTGGAAGTGGCGCTGACTCAGACAAAATTGACCTCATTTTTTCCAAACGACTCATGTCCATCTGCACGTAGAGGGCAACGCTCTTAAGGTCTTTGTGGCCGGACCACTGCATGATTTCAAACGCAGTGCAGCCGGCTTGGCCCAGCCGTGACAGGCAAGTGTCGCGCAGCGTGTGAATTGGGCGCTTCTTTTTTATCCCAAAGCGTTGCAGCGAGCGATCGACTTGGTGATACAGGTAGACATGGCTTCTCTTTTGATCAGCAGCAAACCGCCAAACGTATTGGCGCTTGCCTGCACTGAGGTGATCACTGACGGCGTCAATGGCCGCGGCCGTCATCGGCAAAATCCTGTTCTGATTTTTGTGGTCAGGGTTTGGCTTGAAAAAATGCACGGTGCCTTTGCGCAGATCGACGTCGCCTGACCTCAACCGATAAGCCTCGCTGTGGCGGCAGCCCATCTCGTGCAAGAACACGAGCATGTCGACCACTTTCTTTTCGCCTCGTGTCGTCAGGTCGTCGCACACCGCCTGGAACACATCAGGTTTCCACAAATCCTTGTGAACGTGCTGCAGCGGCACGTTCTTAGGCAATGGCGGCAGCGACGTTGCGCCAGCCCTCACCGCCATCTCACGCATCTTTTTGATCTTGCTGACCTTTGCGTTGACTGTTGACGGGCTGTTGCCGACGTTCTCCAGCAGGTACGTCTGAAACTTTTCAACGTCTAGAAAACCAATCGCAGTGATGTCCTGCTGTGACCCGAAATAGTCGACGACGTCACGCAGCTGCGACATGTGACTGTCTGGGAACTGCAGCCCGGCGTAATACTTTTCCAGCGACTCCCAGGCATCAGCAATCGTCAGCACTGGCGCAGTGCTTGGCTTGGCTTTCTCGTCCGCCGTCAAGACTTCGCGCAAGCGTTCGTGCGCGTGGGCAAGTGACTCAGCCTTGAGCTGCTTGCGCGTGTCGTCGTCGTATCGAACGTTGAGGAACCAGCCGTTCTTACGCCTGCTGATGTTGTGGCTTGTGACTTTGGCCATTGCTGGGAAGGTTCAGGATTTGCTGCTTGATGCCTTGTCCTTTCTTCGTAAGTCGCACGCGATAGCGCCGGCCCTCGGCTGGGTCAATGAAGACCTCAACCAGGCCCAGCGCTTTCTTCTTGTGTTTGGCGTGTTCGCTCAACGCGTTCACACACCTGCTCGCGGAGGCGTTGGTGATTGCGAATCGTTGCTCGATCTCCCGGTACGTGCAGGAGTCCTGTTGTGCGATGAAGAGGAACACTTGCGCGTGGTGGAACGGAAGCGTGCCTGGGTCCATAGCCCCAAAAACGTCGAAAGCCCTCTCAAGTTGAGCCAAATCCATGATGTTTGCCCGCCGCCTTCGTTGCGGGTGATTTGCCAGTGCATACAAGGGTGCGCAGGGCACAGCACGGCGTGAGCGCTCAAAGCATAGTCATGCCAAGGAGATATGCGGTTCACCGAGATACAAAGGCATACCGGATGTTCAACCACGCGATACAACTCCATCCCGATTTCGTATAGCAGGCCCCGCCACCACTACGGAAGCGGAGAGTGTTACAGCTTTGTGAATCATTTGATCGCCCCCGCTTGTTTGGCCAGCTCGCTGCCGCGACGTGACACGTAATACACAAACCCCTTGCCCTCAGGCCTGACGTTTTTGCTGATCAAATGCAGCGTTGGCAGCGACACCTCCTGCGCCTCTTCATCCCAGTGCATCGCCATGCGATTAAGCGCGCGATTTACCTGCCCGTTCCCAGCACCTGTCAGGTGACAAAGCTCGGCCACAGTGCGCGGACGTTCCGCGCAATGCAGCACAAGCTCGACACCCAGCAGGCCCAGCCCGTTGGATTCACGCCGCATCGTTTGCAGCAGATGAACCATGCCTGCGGTAGTCATCAGTCGGCCTCCTTGTTTGTCCGCCGTCGAGACTTGGCGGCCATCCGCTCAGTCGCCTCTAGCTGTTTCTCTGCAACCTCCAGCAGCCTGCCCGTGAGTCGGACAAGCTGCGCCAGGTCGCGCTCGAAGTTGGTCGCGTAGTTCACTTGGTTGCCTCCGCTTTGATGCGCTCAGCCAGTGGCTCGATTAGTTGATCGCCACCGGGCTGGTTGTCGCCGTTGTGCATGTGGGTGCAGACGTGGGCGTAACCCTGCTTTTTTCGTTCCTCGTAACTCAGCTGATACCAGCCGTCCTGTTTTTCCAGTTCTGCGTTTTTCGCAAGCTGGTCTCGCTTTTCTTGCGGCATTTCATCGTCTTGCATTTCCACGCTGACAAGGGTTTCGCAGAAATAAAGCCGCAGACCCATTCCATAAATCAGGTGCGAAAGGTCAGACAAGCGACGGTCAGTCGCGTCGGCGATGCGTTGCAACAGGTCGTAGTCCTTGTCGCTGACTTTGATCGTTAGATTTTTCATGGTGTTCAAAAAGGGTTTGTCCAGTTGTCGCGCTGCCGCTGGCTGATCAGCTGATCTCGGCAGAGCCCGTCGGTGTAGTCGTTCCACTCCTCCCGCTTGGCGATTGAGTCGCCCTTGTATGTCGGGATGCGGCTGAGCACCGTCTGCCAGTGCTCAGCGAACAGGCGCAGCGTCTCGGCCTTGGTCAATCGTTTGACGTGCATGGGTCAGCAGTGGGAGGCGTTGAAGCTGTAGAAGTCCCGCAGGGTCCATTCCCTGTCACCCTTGCGGGTGCTGATCATCGGGACGTGTCGCTGTGTGTAGAACGCCCGGAAGCCGCAGAAGTGCAGCGCTAGGGCGTTAAGTCGGCTGAATGTGGTTCGGCTGAACCAGCGACAGTCAGAACCGCCGTAGAACTCCAGGCACTTGTCGAAACGGTTCAGCGTTGCGATGTGGTTCCCATGCAGGAAAACCATCGCGTGTGGTCCTTTGATGTCTACGCGGGTGTTGGCCTTTGACCAGTCGCGGTGGTTGTGAACCGCGGCGACCATTTCGGATTCGATCTTGCGCATGGGTCAGAACTTCAAACTGCGGTTAAAGCGACGCCAGACATCAGCCAGGTGCATGTCGGCGTAGTCGTATTGGTCAATGAGCACGGCCGCGGCTTGCCATACCGCCATGCGTTGCGGGCTGCCGTCCGCTGTACCTGCTGCCCGATAACAGGCAGACAGGTAATCGGACATGGCCTCGCCCTCTGTTGCGGGCTTCGTTGTCATGTCAATAAACAGCGTTCGAGAAGTGTTCAGTGAGGCGAAGCAACAGCCGGCGCCGGTGGTCCCGCTCGTCGTCTGTTGTGTCCAGGTGTGTCGTGCCCTCTAACGCGTCGATCACGCAGGACATGTCGTCGAGGCCGAGCCGGACCGTGATGGTCGGCCTGCCGGGTGAAGGGATGGTCATGGCGTACTCGTCGCTAGAAAAGTCGTGGACGGTGCAGCCTGGGTTTGCGTCAGCCCAGGCCTGCAAAAGGGAATTGGTCACTTGGCCACCTCCGCCCAGTAGGCGTTGCGCTCAGCCAACCGCTGCATGTCGGCACGCAGTGAACGCTCAGCAACCTCAGCCGCAACGCTGCCGAAACCGACAACACACACAGCCCATAAGGCAAGAAATACGGGGAACCGCATCAGTCAGTGGGCAGGGCTGTGGTCGTGGTGTGAGCCGTAGCTCTCAGCCCTGCATGTCGTCCCTTCTAGCGGGACCTCTGCACATTCGCAGACATTTGGTGTGCATGTTCGCAGATCGTCACACGCCTGAACCTGGGGCGCGCAGCTCTCTCTACGTCCGGGCCACGCCAGGCCACGGCCCTGCCCTGCCAGGCCACGACCCCAGGTCACCGGCTCACGCCCTGCCATGCACTGGCCAGGCAGGCGTCACCTGTTTGTTCAACAGGTTCCACCCCAGTCATAGCAAGCGTTTTTGGCTGCCGGTTGCCGCACGGTTGCCGGCGCAGGCAAAAAAGGGCACCCCCCTGCCTGTTTTTTCGGCTTTCTGCCACAGGCGCAGGCACCCCCCCCATGGGGGTAAACGCGCCACGCGCTGCTGTGTTGGCCATCTCATCGCGCGCACCATTTTCGGCCTGTGTCGCGCGTTTTTATCGAGGTAAGGTTTTGCGGAGTTCTGCGTGGTCGTAGGAAGATCTGCCATAAATATGTATGTATTTCCCAGGGAAGACAGATGGCAGTGAAATTGGCGGGGTCATGTCCACGGATGCAGGAAGCGTTTGCGTTGGGGAGGGAGTGTGGTGCGGTGTATGCGGTGTTGTGGGAAGCGGCTTGGCATGACGACCGGGGGTCGTTTGGGGGAACGACGCAGATGAGTCACAAGGCATTGGCTGACATCTGCGGAATGTCGAGCAAGACGGTGATCAAGGCAGTGGACCTGCTGATGGATGACGGGTTGATCAGTTGTGAGGGGATGACGTACAGCTGGGGTGGCGGGAGTCAGAAGAGGGTTTATCGCGTGACGCATCCAGATCAGCTGGAGGCAGTGCGAGCAGCGATCGAGACGATGGGGGACAAGTTGTTGCCGAGTGACAGGGCAAGGGCAAAGCGTGGAGAGAAGAGGGAAGTTGAGTACGCTTTGGCGTGCGAGGACTTGTAGTTCGGTCGCTTGGTCGTGGTCGACTTAGTCCTTGCAGGAGGGGTCTTTTGACCTCTCTGGAATTACGTCAGACTGTTGGCATGTTGTCGTCAATGTCATGCCGTATCTGACAAACAACCAACGGATGGACCTGGGCCTTGAGGGCGCTTGTTGCGTGAAGGAGGAGACGTTGGAGAAGAAGAAGCCTGAGGGGTATTACGTCGAAGGGGCCGTAGAGAAAAAGAAGCCTGCTGCTAAAAAGACGGCAAAGAAGAAGGCAGCTGAAGAGTGAAGGAACTGTGGGAGCCGTTACCGCCTGAACTGCGTGACAGCTTTCCGAACTTTGCTTGTTATCTGCTGAGGGAGTTGCGGCTGGCGGATACGCCAACGCGTCAGCAGATAGCGGTTTGCAACTGGATGCAGAACGGCCCGGACAAGTCACTGACGGTGGCTTTCCGGGGGTTGGGGAAATCGATTCTTGCGTCGTTCTATGCGTTATGGCGACTGAGGGTTGACCCGTCAGAAAAAATCCTGGTGGTGTCAGCTACGGCAGTGAAGAGCACTGACTTCTCGTCGTTCATGCTGCGGTGCATTGGCGAGATTGACATCCTGCAGTGCCTGATGCCGGGGCCGGCTAATCGCTTTAGCAGCGTTGCGTTCGACGTTGGGCCAACAAGTGTCGAGCAAAGTCCGTCGGTTCGCTCAATGGGGGTCATGGCCCAGACGACCGGTCAGCGTTGTACCTGCGCAATCCTTGACGATGTTGAGACACTTGCGAACGTCATCACACCGCTGAAGCAAGAGCGGGTGGCGCACGCCGTTGAGGAGATCCAGTCGATCATCAAACCCGACGAGGGTCAGCTGCTGCCGCGCAAGATCCTCTACTTAGGTACGCCTCACGTCGAGACATCGATCTACCTACGTCTCGTTAGGGAAAGGGATTACGCCGCCAGGTATTGGCCGGCGTTGTATCCAGAGGAGCTGGACAGCTACGAGGGCAACCTTGATCCGGGCATTGAGCAGGAGGTCATTGAGAACCCAGGGTTAGTCGGTGAGCCGACAGACCCAGAACGCTTTGCTCACGAAGACCTGCTGCAACGGCAGGCATCAATGACGAAGGCGTCGTTTGAGCTGCAGTTCATGCTCAACACGCGCCTGACAACGCTGGATAAGTTTCCGATCAGGCTGGGCGACCTGCTGGTGATGGACATCGACGGCACGGCATTGCCGGAAACCGTTGTGTGGTCGAACCAGCCAGACGTCAGGTTGCAGGAACTGGTCTGCGTCGGCATGGGTGCCGATCGCTTTTATCACCGGCCGATCTTTTACAACGGCTGGATTCCACGGGATGAAACGTGGCGATGCGTGCTGAGCGTTGACCCTGCAGGCCGCGGCCGTGATGAATTGGCCTGGGCAGTCGTCGCTGAACTCAACGGCAACCTGTTTTTGCTGGAGTCAGGTGGCAGCACCCTTGGATACGCCGATGAAGTTCTCCAGCACTTGGCTCGTGTCGCCAAAAAATGGGACGTCAACTACGTCGTGGCGGAATCGAATATGGGTGACGGCATGTTTTCGGCACTGCTGAAACCACACCTGCTCAGGGAACACCCGGTCACGATCGAAGAGGTCCGACATAACCAACGTAAGGAGGAGAGGCTTTGCGACACCCTCGGGCCGCTCATCCAGCAACACCGTCTCGTCGTAACGACCAGAGTCATCAAGCAGGACTACCGGCTTCTTGATGAGGACCCGGAGAACGGACACAGTCGCTCCCTGTTCGTACAGGCTTCTCGGCTCACGGCAGAGAAGGGCTGTTTGTCGTTTGACGACCGGCTTGATGCGCTCGCGATTGCTTGCGCTCACTTCATCGAAGCTGCTGCACAAGACCAGAACCGCGCTCGTCAACAGCGGGCCGATCAACTTCAGCAAGAGTCGTATGACGCTTGGTTGGATGAAAGCGGTGCTGCTGTCGATGCTTTGGCGCTTGGCTGGCGCCCTAAGGCAAGTGCCCGTGCTCATGGCGGGGTCAGCCAGCTTCGCGTTTAAGGGGGACAACCTTGTCCTCCATTTGTGAGAAGTCCAGCTTTCCGGCCAGCTTTTTCAACGTGCTGCCTTCCTGAGCGACAGCAGTGACGTTGTTTTGCTTCAGCAACTGCATCGCCTCAGCGCGTGCTTTGCGGTCGCCGTTTTTCAGGTCTTCTAATACTTGCGAGACAACTTCCTCGTGTATCTCTGCAAGTTGTTCCTGTAGATCTGCCATGACTACAGAGTCGTAGGACATGGCCCCACTATGGCGGCCAGGCTATACGCCACGCTAGTTACTGGGTACGCTAATAACGTCTACTGCACTGCAGAGTGGGTTACGGACCTTCTATTGATCGCAACTTGGTAGCTGAAATGGCGATCAAGTTTCCTGATCAAGCGCCGTCGCTTGAGATGGAGGAAAAGGAGGTGTGGTTCCGTGCAGGGCAGGCATCTGTCGTGCGTTGGCTCGCTCAGCGTTGCGACGACCAAGAGATGAACATGACGCTGGAGGAGGTGAGCTGATGTGCTTTGGCGGCGGCAGTAGAGCAACGATCACTAAGCCTGACTACAACGCCTACGACAAGCAGTTCGAGCTGCAAAAGGAGGCGATTCAAAGCTCGATGGATGCCAACCTGCGCACTAAGCAGCAGGAGTTGCAGGCGTCGTTAGGCGATAAGGCTGACATTCAGCGCAAGCTGAACGAGCAGATCAGAATTCAGGCAGAAAACACCAACGCGCAAGCCATGCGTTTGGCTCAGGTGATTGGCCCGCCACCGCCTGAAAAGTCAGCGCAAGCGCCAGTTATTGGCTCTAAACGCAAAAAGCTAGGCAAAGAGCGACTACGGATCCGTCGTGGCACTACGCCTACCTCCTCCGCCAGCGGTGCTGGCCTCAACATCACTGCTAATCGCTAGTAACCGCCATGTGTTTCGGAGCCCCCAAAGCCCCCAAAATTGTTTACGAAGGGCCAAGCCAGAAAGAAATTGACGCCAACAATGCGGCGTTAGATCAGTTCAGAACTGATTCGGAAGCATCAAATCAGGCGTTTATGACGCAAATGCAAACGCAGATTGATGCAGCTAATCAGGAGATGGAACAGCTGCAGGCCAAATTTGAAGCAGAGCAATCAGCAGCACAATCAGCAGCAGCTGCAATGCAGACTGAGGCTTATGCCACGACTGCATCAATGACTGAAACCCCAGAAGGGGCGCAGACGACAGAGACAATTAAGAAAAAGAAATTGCCTAAATCGACGCTCAAGATTGCACGCAATGCGTTGCCTTCTAGTGGCGGCACTGGCCTCAATATGGGAGTTTGATCATGTGCGCAGGTCCTATTAAACGCGGTATTGACGACATTTCTGGCAAAACTGCTGCAGAAAAGCGTGCGAAAAAAGCGCAAAGGAAAGCTGACAAAAAGGCTAAACGCAGACAAGAAGAGCTAGACCGCTTGGCGGCCGAGCGTGAAGCGGCAGCTGTTGCCCAACAGCAACAGATGGAAGACATGCAAAGGCAGCAAGATGAGCGCGTGGCACAGCAGCGAGCGCAAAAAGCTGAGCTTGAGCGGCAACACGCTGCTCGCATGGAACAGCTAAAGAAAGAGGGCACGGCTGCGACAGCAACGGCTAGGTCGTTGCAAGTGCTGGCAATGAAAAAGCAAACAAAGGCGCCAACAGCAACGCAAACAAAAGCTGTCAAAGGCACGCGTGGCGCCAAAACAACCAACGTTGGCCTGCGCATCGGTTCTGGCAGCCGTGGCACAGGCTCAGGCGCAAACCTCTCGGTGTAAAACATGGAATCAGCAGAACAGTGCTACCGGCGCCTGCAGTCGGATCGCGATCACTACCTTGACCGCGCACGCGTTGCCGCACGGCTGACGATTCCGTATCTGATTCCAGAGACGAACGAGCCAACGGCAAACCACAAAGAGTCGTATGCCGTGCCGTGGAATGGCATCGGCGCACGCGGATGTCTGAACCTTGCCAGCCGCATGTTGTTGGCATTGCTACCCCCAACGCAGCAGTTCTTTCGTTTCTCACTTGACGAGGCAGAGCTGGCCAAACAAGGCGTGCCGCCTGACCAAAAGTCGCAAGTAGAGGAGGCGCTAAGCAAGGTCGAGCGCCTAGTGCTGCGCGAGATCGAGGCCAGCAACGATCGCGTCGTGTTTCATGAGGCGTTGTTGCATTTGATCGTTGGTGGCAATGCGTTGCTTTACGTCTCGACGGAAGGGCTGCGGGTGTTTCACCTCAACCGCTACGTCTGCTCGCGTGACCCGATGGGCAACCCCTTAAAGGTGGTGACGTGCGAAGAGCTTGAGCTGGGGCAGCTGCCAAAGAACGTTCAAGAAATTTGCTACCAGGAAGAGGACGAGCTGCAGGGCATCGTCGACCGTGACTACAAGCCAGACGGCAAGGAAAAAACGGTCAAGCTCTACACCTACATCCGCTGGGAAGAAAACACTGTCCACTGGCACCAGGAGGTCAAGGGACAAATCGTTCCTGGTACGGAAGGACGGTCGCCTAAAGACATCAGCCCATGGCTGCCGTTGCGTATGACGCATGTGGCAGGTGCCCCATACGGCGTTGGCTATGTCGAGTCAGCCGCTATTGCTGACCTGCAAACGGTTGAGGCGTTGTGCCAGGCCATTGCAGAAGGCAGTTTGGCGAGCAGCAAGGTGCTGTTTTTGGTTAAGCCAAGCGGCGTGACTAAGGCTGCTGACCTGGCCAAGGCGCCAAATGGTGCGTTTGTCACTGGTGATCCCAATGACGTGTTGGCGTTGCAGGTGCAGAAGTCGACAGACTTGGGCGTCGCCATGCAGGGCAAGCAGCAGATCGAGCAGCGACTGGCCACTGCGTTCATGCTGGCCAACATGCGTGACGCGGAACGCGTGACAGCGGAAGAGGTCCGCTTGCAGGCGTTGCAGACGGAAAACAGCCTCGGGTCAATCTTCTCGATTCTCCAGGCAGAGTTTCAGGTTCCATACGTCGCACGCAAGCTCGACATCCTGACGCGCGCGGGCAAGGTGCCAAAGATGGACAGCAACCTCGTGAAGCCAGTGATGACAGTTGGTTTGGCCGCTGTCGGTAGAGGCAATGACGTAGAGCAGCTCGTTCGATTCACCACAACCCTGGGTCAGACCATCGGACCAGAAGGTCTGGCTCAGTTTGTGAAGCCATCAGAGCTGATCAAACGGCTGGCTTACAGCATGGGCATCGATGTCCTGGGTCTGATCAAGACCGAGGAAGAGCTGGCTGCTGAGCAGCAGCAGATGCAGCAAATGCAAATGGCCCAACAGGCCATGCAAGCCGGGATGGCAGACCCGCAAAAACTCGCCAACGCCGCGTCCATGGTTCAGGACGCAGCACAACAAACCTCTGAAGACCCGCAATGACCACGACCCCAAACTCTCCGCAAATCTCCACGCCCGAAGCGAACGCAGAAGGCATGGTGGCGCCAGGCCAAGAAAACATTCTGGAGGAGTACATCCAGGAACAACAGCAGCAGGGCGATCCTGAGCTGCTGGCTGGCAAGTTCCGCAACCAAGACGAGCTGCTTAAGGGCTACGAAGAACTGCAGCGCAAGCTGGGCCAGCAAGATGCGCCAGCAGAGCAGCAGCAAAGCTCTGAGGGTTACACCCAGGAGCAGGCTGTTGAGGTTTACGGGAAAGAGGCTGTCGACTCACTGCAAGCCAAAGGCATCAACCTGGCTGAGGTGATGTTTAAGGCCGACGCTGGCGAAGACATCAGCAACACCTACGACGATCTGGCCGCGGCCTTCAATGTGCCCCGCCAAGTCGTCGAGAACTATGTGTCAAAGGCGCAGGCTGGTGGCAGCGAGGACGCCGGACCAGCCGAGCTGTCCAGTCAGGACGAAGCTGACATCAAAGAAATCGTAGGTGGCGACCAAGGCTTCACCGAGCTGTCGGAGTGGGCGCAGGCCAACCTCGATGAGTCAGAGCTAGACGCCTACAACGCTGCGGTCGATAGCAACAACAAAATGGCCATCAGCTGGGCATTGAAGGCAATGATGGCTCGCAGAGCGGCTCCTGGCGCCGTCATAGAGCCAAAGCTCTACGGAGGTGGAGACGCCCCACAGACCACACGCTTTGAAAGTCAGCAGCAAGTGCTGGATGCAATGAACAAGCGGAACGAACGTGGCCAACGTTTGTACGACGTTGATTCTGCGTATCGCAAGAACATCGAGAAACTGCTGGCTGTTAGCGACGTTTTTTAGTACCGTCGTTATCAAGAACGCACCCAGCGTTACAGGCCCTTTGCGAAGGACAACCTGTCAATGAGGGGAGGGGCGCTTACCGCAAACTTCTACTTTTTGAGCCGTTATGGCTAATCCTGTTCTGTCCCGTGGCGGTCAGATTAAGGGCACTGCAGCAACTTGGGGTGCTGGTGCTTCTGGTCTTGATGCTGATCGCGCGTTGATGCTCAAGCTGGGCGCCGCTGAGGTGCTCGATAGCTTCGAGCGTTCAACTGTTTTCAAAGGCAAAACTCGCGAAAGAAACATTCGCGGCGGAAAATCTGTTGCCTTTCCAATTACTGGCCGTCTTGCCGCTAGTTATCATCAACCTGGGACCGCAATCACAGGCGGTGGCAATGATCCAAGCGACCTGAATGAGCGCGTAATTACACTCGATGCTCTCATGATTGCCGATGTGGCAATCCTGGAAGTTGATGAGCTTATGTCTTACTTTGATGTAAGGCAAGTATATACGTCGGAATTGGGAAGGGCCCTCGCCACCGAATACGACAAGCGTGTTGCCCGCATGATTTTTGCGGCTGCTAGCAACACCACGCAGCCTCTGGCCAAGACCATCAACGCCCACAAAACAGGCAACAGCCTGACTCTGGGTACTGACTACACAGGTTCATCTGCAACCCGTCAGGCCAAGGGCGATGCTCTGGTCAACGCGATCTTCGACGCTCGCGTGGCCTTCGAGGAAAAGGACGTGCCAATTGACGGCATGTGTGGCGTCTTCACTCCTGAAGATTACTTCCTTATTTCTCAATCAAGCCGTGCCATCAACGCCGACTTCAACGGCGGTGGCGGTGGAAACGGCACCATTGCCAGCGGTCAGACGCTGCAAGTGGCTGGCATCCCCATCCTGATGTCTAACCACGTCACCCAGTCTGCTTACACCGCAGTTGCTGGTGATCACAACGCCGACTACGCGCAAGACCTGAGCAAGTGCAAGGGCCTGATCTTTAACAAGGAAGCCGTCGGTGTGCTGACTCTGCTGTCTCCTGGACTGCAGATGACTGGCCCTGAATACAAGGTCCAGTACCAATCCGAGTTGATGGTGGCGCGTCAAGCGATTGGGATGGGTCAGCTTCGTGCTGAGTGTGCTTGCAAGATCGTTATTCCTTGAGCAAGCTGTAAGGGCTTCCTCGCTGGCCGGGAAGCCCTCCTCACACGTTGTAGAAAAAGGGGGCCGCTACTGGCCCCTTTTTTTGTGACGTAGCAGAATGAGCACTACGAGCCTGTAGTGGTCGAATGGGACTAGCCAACGAATCGGCCACGCCAACAAGGACGTCGCTGCTGGATGCAGTAAACGTGCTGCTGGAGAACATTGGCGAGCAGCCGGTCAACTCGTTGGCCAACCAGCAGATCATGGATGCCCGCATTGCAGAGCGGACCCTGCTGGAGTTTCACAAGGAAGGGCAGGTCAAGGGCTGGAGCTGGAATACAGAGTTTGCCTATCAGTTCAACAAGGACAGCTCGACCAACAAGATCAGGGTTCCTGAGTCTGTAGTGCGGTTCTCAATGGACCCCTACGAGTACGCCGGCCGCTTCCAACTGCGTGGTCAGTTTGTCTACGACCGCGACAACAGAACAACAATTCTCGGCACCGACATTGACCACCTGCACGCCGACGTCATCTTTTTGCTGCCGTGGGATGAAGTGCCAGAGGCGTACAACCGCTGGGTGACGATTCGATCTGCACGCGTGTTTTCCAACCGCGTGCTCGGCTCGGACGCTCTCTACAAGTACACCGTCGAGGACGAGCAAGACGCCAAGGCAACGCTTGAGCGGATGGAACAGCAGGTTGAGCAGGCCAACATCCTGACCGACGGCAGAAATTACTACCCCTTCCCGACATACCAACCGGCTGCAGGCTTGGCGACTCGTCGCATTAGCTCTGGTCTGCGTCTCTGATGGCACTTGCTTCCTACGCGATTCCGAATCTTGCGCAGGGCATTTCGCAACAGCCCGATGCGCAAAGGGATCCCAGCCAAGGCGAGGTGCAGATCAATGGCATGTCTTCCATCCTGGAAGGCTTGCGGAAGCGGGACTGCAGCGAGTCAGTGGCGCTGGTATCCAGCAGCAACTTTGGCGATGCGTTTATCCACAGCATCCTTCGTGACAACGTCGAGGAGTACCTAGCCGTTATCACCAGCACTGGCATCCAAGTGTTTGACCTGGATGGCGTGGCGCAGACCGTTAACGCGCCTGGCGGGTATGGCTACCTGAGTTCTGTCACTGACGCGCGCTCAAACATCAGGGCAGTGACGATTGCTGATTACACCTTTATCAGCAACACAAAGACGTCGCCGGCAATGAACACGGCGACTGCGCCGGCAACAGCACGTCCAGCAGCGCATGAGGCGTTGATTTGGGTCAAAGCGGCGAACTACGGCCAGACCTACAACGTCAACGTCAACGGTTCCAACGCACAAGTTCAGACAGCAGTCGCCCCTGTGGTGACAAGCGGCTCAACGATTACGGAGAACCGGATTAGCACAGCAGACATTGCGCAGAACATCATTAACGGTCTGAGCCCGTCTGGCGTGTCGTTTACGCGCAGTGGTTCAGTTATTCATGTCACGTCTGCAAACCCCATCACCATTGCGGTGTCGGACGCCCGCGCAAACGCAGACATCACGGCAATCCTGCACACAGTCCAGGCTTTTACAGAGTTGCCAACGATTGCGCCTGTTGGCTATCAGGTCGAGATCACTGGAGATCCGGGCAACAACTTTGACGGTTA
>CEOI01045062.1_pt1 | contig 23925 bp, 36 predicted proteins | sample 530351 | NCBI WGS metagenome assembly CEOI01 (sample SAMEA2619962, study PRJEB7988) | marine metagenome | biome: marine biome (ENVO:00000447); feature: deep chlorophyll maximum layer (ENVO:xxxxxxxx); material: "saline water (ENVO:00002010), including plankton (ENVO:xxxxxxxx)" | depth 17 m | reverse complement strand
CTTCTTGTATGCCGTATTGAGTATCTCTTGCTAACTCGTCTTCAAATTTTTTTTTTGCTGCGAGTTCTTCCTCGCTCAAGCCGCTAATAAAGTAATCTGCTTCAAGGTTTCGTCTTGTACTGTAGTTATCCCCAAAGTTTCGCAGATTCTTCTCTGCTGCATTCCAGTCATCTTTGGTTATCTGACGCCAGAAGTTAGGCGTTTGGCTCTCAAGATCCCCATACTGAAATGCAACAGATGCAACGACAGTAGCTTTGTGCTTAGGCAGATCATCAAAAGACTCACCTGTGGCTGCCTGCCACTTTGCTTTCAGTCTGTCTACAGCTTCTGTTTTGGAAAACTCATCGATTGTCTGCGCTTCAGCATCAGTAATACTTAAATCCTTTGCCACCTCTTGGGCCTGTGCGCCTTTAATTCCAAGATAGGGCTTGAGCTTATCAATGATGGCCTTTGGCAATCCTTTGAGATCAGCAAGGTTTCTTGCCCCAAGATCAAAGCCTGTAGCGATGGTAACGCCAGACTTAGACCCCTTTGCATCAGGAACATAGCCTGACAGAATACGAGATCCCTCACGGTCAGAGATAAACTTCCAATCAATATTGCTCATTAACGCCAACCTAGTGATGTGATGCGATCAAGCATATAGAAGAACTCATCTTTTTCTTCTGGTGTTATTGGATCCTGCCCGATATCAGCTCTGAATGTGCTGTTATAAAGATTAAACAAACCATCAAAACTTCTGTCGCTTCTTGTTCTTTCAATCGAATCAAATCCAGACTGCAGAAGGCTCTGATCCATCAAGCCGTATGCAGAGAAGAAGTTCTTCATCCTGTCTGACTTTAGAGTGTCTACAGACTCCAAAAACGATTCATATGCTTGAGATCTCTTGAAGTCATAGCTGTAGTCTTCAAGCAAAGGGATAACCTTGCCAGCGGTCGTCTTCAGCAAGACAGTGTATGATTGTGTTGCACCATAGCTTTCATTTGGAACATAAAATAAAACAGGGTTCCCGAGCCTTGATGGATCTCCAAATAAACCACCCCCGATCATGGGAGCTTCATCAACTCTTGCAATCTGCTCAGCAATGGTAGGATCAATGATAGCGGGAGTTCTAAGGAACATATCTTTGATGTCCCTGTTGATGTCATCCATCCCTAGTGTAATGCCGGCATTCCCAACAGTGGCCTGTGCATTTGGCAAAATGGGATTGGTGACAAACTCGAGACCGCCGGTATATGCGTTTACTTGTGGGCCAACCCTTGTGCCGATTTCACGAATGGTATCACGCATAGCTTCCGCAGGAACATACTGCGGGTATTTGAGCATCTTCCCAATAAACAGGCTCTTCATAGCTTGTTTGATATAGGGGTCTGACAGAATCATGCCCTCTACATTCCTAACGCCTGCATCATTAGCCATTTGGTACAGCATCTGATTATCAGCATCAGTGATGTAGGGCTGTAACAGCTTAAAGAAACTCTTGGCTTCTATGGCTTCGTTATAGGAATCCATAAATATGCTTTCCAGAGCTTCTGACTCTGGCCGATCTGCATATTTGCTATTGGCAACAAGGCCAGAAGCATTGCGGTTCATATTCCGGTCAGCAGCAAACGCATCTACCGCAAGTTCAGGCCCAACCCTCCCTGCAATCCTAAGAAATGCAACTGTGTCTTCTGAAAGATTGCTGTAAAAGATGCCCTCTACCTGACTGCTATCGATATCTCTTGCACTTCTGATCGCATCCATGGTTTGACCCATGACACGAATAGCTCTATCTGCGTTTTCAATATTCTTGGAAGCGGACTCAAATAGATCAAAAGCACCAGGATGCAGTAAACCTTTTGATTGAACGGCAAATGCAGCAACATTATCTGCACTTGCCATGAAGATATTCTCATCTTCAGACAAGAGATCCATAGGAATTATTTCGCCTGTCTGAAGATTGCGGACCTTATCAAAACCCTTTACCTGAGAGAAAGCCTTCAACTCTGCTGCGGTCGGCATAATGGTATTAAGAATCTTACGCTCGGCAACACCAGCATCACGAGCTAGATCTACACGCTTCTTAAAATGACCAGCATATGTATTTACGTCGTTGATAAACGCTTCCCTGTCTGACCAGTAGCCGCCCTTACCGATAATATTTTTTGACTCAAGACCAGACATATACATTTCATTGCGATAATAAGCTGGAGACTTTGTGTAAGAACTGAGATTGGGATTTAACTCCATAGAGATTACAGAGCCTTGCTTTTCAATATCGCCTGCTGCAAAAGCAACCATCGCTTCATCAAACTTAGTCCCAGCTTCAAGAAGCAACTTATCACCAGTATCGCCCAGAAGCCCCATACCATGAAGCAGCTTGATATCACGCATAGCCTGCATCGCCATTGCAGGAGTCGTCTGAGTGGGGTTCTCAAAGATGGACAGATGATTATCGTACTCTGCTCGATAGCCTTTTAGCTGATCATCTCTCAGTTTTTTGGCATTTTGCTCTGTTTGTTGTGCAAGGCTAGTTCCAACACTGAACAGTGCGGCTTGTTGAGTTCCTTCCAGACCATGAATAGGTGAAGATGGATTAGCAAGCTCAGCAGTAATGTCTAGGCCATCGATAACAACCCTTTTGTAAAGATCGTTATAGATTCCAGTAAGAACCTCTTTCTGAGCTTGGTTCTCCGCTGTCTCAATCGCAGAAAGCGTCTGAACGCTCTGGGTCATAACAGCTCTAAGGGTTGCAGAGTCTACTTCAGGATTTAACTCAGCCTCGGCTACAGTATCCTTAATAAGCCTGTAGGCTTCTGCTGCACCGCCAGAGTAGTAAGCACGCTCTACACCTGACTGAGAAACCTTTGCAGCAATCACAGTCGCCTGTGCGTCCTGCATCTCATCAATGGTTACTGAAGAAACCTCATTGGCTTCAAGGCCCATGATAATGTCAGCTTGCTCGCCCAGAATCTCGTTAATCCTGTCTTGCAGAGCTTTAGCTTGAGCCGGGTTATTTGTTCCCTCGCTCTTTGCATACAGAACGCCCAGCTCGATGGCATTTTGATTATAGGCTTTTGTCCCCTGATCTACTGCATATTTAATTTCGTCAGATCTTTGTTGAGCAAGAGCTTGGTTCTCTACTTTTGTAAACGCAGAAGCAACCTTTGGCGCAAGTGCCGTATAGATCTCATCATCAAGATTCTCGATGCCTTGCAGATAACCCTGTGCGCTAGAGCGAATGGCAGCAGGATCATTTGGGTTATCGATAAGAGCTTGGGCAGCTGCGCTGTTAATATCATTAGCAGCAGCGTTTACATATGTCTGAACAGCAGCTTTACGATATGTGGAAAGGATTTGCTTCTGGTCAGCTTCTGCGTACGTTTCACTAGCTTTTGCATAGTCAAAGTTTGTGAGAGGAACAAGATCTCCCTTCTCATCATAGACAACGCCAGCAGTTCTGCCATCGATCTCAGCCTGACGGATTAACTGGTTAAACTGGCGCTTACGGTCATCAAGGCCGATACCATAAGCCAATTCACCGATTTGGTTGTAGGATGCAGCGGCTTGCTTGAACCCACTAAAGTTGGGCAAGCCAGTGGGCTGAACTAGGGCTGAGCGTCCTCCTGTTTTCTTAAAAGCCATTATCCAGTACCTACACCTTTATCAATGCTGTAGAGGCCACCAACTGTCTTGGCAAACCCGCCAAGCTGTGCAGCGGTTCCAGCGGCTCGACTACCAGCCGCACCAACTTCATATCTACGACGATTTGACATCCCCATTAGCCTGATAGATGCAATGTCCTCTTTGGCTATCTTCTTTTCATCATCAGCCAATGCCAATACACTTGGGCTAGTTCCAATTGCAACGCCCTGTGCAGACATGCTTGTACCAAGAGACGAAAGTTGCTGACGCAAACGTCTGTTTCGCTCAATCTCTTGCTGGGCAGATTGAATCTTTGCCATTTCAGCTTGCTCTTCTTGAGCTTGAGCTTCTGCTTCGTAAGCTCGTTTTTGCATCTGAGCAGCCTGCAGGCTAAGCATAAGGCCAGCTACTTGGAGTCCCATACCCATTATACTTCTACCTCCAGCAGCAACCCATTAAGAGTCAGCGGCAAAGGCTGATCCTGAGTCACAGTAACCGTACCTTCAGAAGACCATCCAAGCAAATACACCTCTTTTCTTGTTGTGAGGGGAGTTGGCTGTAGAGAAAGATCATCTGTAACACGGCGAATAAGAATGTTTGTTCCCTTTGTTTTTACATTAAGGGACTCATTAAGATCTAAAACAGCCCTTACAATACGACGCTTTTGACCAACAGTAATGCCGTCCTGAAGAGTAAATTCAGGAGGAAGGGTTGTCATTGTAGGCGTATAAGGAATGCCAATTTCGACTTCCGTAACTGCATCATTGAGAGTTATCTCACCGCTATTATTTGCGGGAAAGCTACCAAGAGCAAAATTACCAGATTTAACAGAGACATCTCTATTCCTTATGTCTGGATAATTTAGCAAACCGGACTCTGCTGTAATGGTCCAGTTTTTAGTGGCTGAGGCATTTGTTTGCTTTTCAGCACAATCAAGATGATAGGAGTTATCAAACTCCTCGATAAATAGTCTGGACTCGGTATTCCCGTTGCTTAACGGCATATTCCTTCTAACAAGAACGAATACACGCCTATTGACTGTAGCAACATTTTGGAACGTACCATCAGTCGTATATTGCATCCATCCTTGTACCTGCTCTTTACGAATGCTTACCATGACAGCCATGTTACCATCAGAGTTTACAGTATAAAGATAGGCTTCAGCTTGATCTGGTGCTTCACGCTGAGCAGACATATCAACAATGGTGCCAATCATCTCTTGAGACAAAAGGCTGATAGCATCAGAGTTATATGCTTGGCTTAAATCAGAAAAAACAAACTCTCGAACAGCGCCCTTTGATTTTGTCAGATAGACAAGAGCGCCATCAAAATCGACAGGATTCACCCCAGAGCTTCCATATGAAGTCTGCCTTTTCACAGAAATAGTACTTGGCGTCAGAGGCCTATTTTCCGATGTTGGAACATAAAGCTCTGCTTCTGATGTAAAGATCGACAGATGCCTAAATGACTCAACAGCTTTAATTTCGGATACTTGGTTTTCTGCAATCTGAATCTGGATAGACTCATCATCCAACCCTGTTCCTACATCAAAGTTAAAGAACTCACCCACCTTGGACATAAAAATGTGATTGGGCAAATCCCTTGAGCCACCAAATACCAAACGCTGGTCATGAAAAGCAACGCTTCTAGCATATCCATGACGGCTGGAAAAAACCTGCTCTTTCCAAGTTGTTCGAGCATTTGTATTAGAGGGAGCGGTGTCAAATTTGCCGGTTATCGTTGTCCCTGACAGATATGCAACAACAGCGATATGATGAACCGTTCCCGCTGAATCTGTATACTCTATCTCTTCGCCAACCCAATCAGAGGAAAATATACTGGCACTTGCAGTAATGGTCTGATTCGATGTGCTGTTATTTTGCGGCGTTAGAGTTACAGCCGGATCAGCAAATTTATAGTAAGGCTGATGAATAAACCCACCAGAGGTATCAAAGGTAAAGTCACTTCTAGCAAACTCAGTAGCAGATGTTCTGGTAAGAACAAGCATTGGCATGTCTGGGTGAACAACAATCATTGTGTCCCCAGATTGAGCATATTTTAAATTTCCAACTATACCTGCAGCAGTCCAGTTTCCTGCAGAGCCAGTCATGTTTATTGCAAATGTTTCTTTAGTGGGATCGTAAGCCTGAATAGCTGCTTGACTGCCAGTGCTGGCAAAAAGAATAAGATACGCTTCATCTTCATCATAAACGTAAGGCACAAGCTGAGTAGCATACGAGGTGCCAAGGCCAACATTATAGCGTTTTCTTAAACCGGGCCTACGCTTGATGCCGCCTTGAGCAAGGATACGGAAATTCTCAAGATCCTTTACGCCATTCTTATAGGCGGCTGCATCAATTCTTGCCGAGAAAAGGGGTGTTACCTCTCCCGACGTAAAGTTTGTATATAACTGTCTAAGCAGCGCCATTTCATTATGTGCCTTCTATCTCTTGAAAGATTCCACTACCAAGTCTGGCACGATTGAATCTGCTTAATCGCAAGCCTTGTGTCGTAACTTGCTGGCTGTCTCTTGCCTTTGCACGACGGAACTGAGCGTCAGCAAGCGTAGTATACGAGCTTGCAACATCTGCTTTGCGTGTCACAGACAAAGCCAATACAGACGCAAGACGGAAGATAACCCACATTGTAAATGTAGGGGGCCAGTACTGCGTTTCAGGCCGAAACACATAGTTCAGGACTACATTATCTTCTGCCTGTGCGTTTATATACACATAGCGCTCATAGATGTCATACCGCTGCGGCACATCATCAATGGTTACAGTTATTACCTGAAGCGTCTGGGGATTTGTAGGAAGAGCATATGCAGCATCCCAACGATCGGCAGGAACATCAGTAAGTCTTGCAAGAACCTTCTGACCTGTAGCAAAGTTCCAGCTATGCTGACTAAGACAGTCTGCAACAACATCCTCATAGATGGTGTTAGCTACCAGAGCTTCATCAGTAGCATCAGTAAATGAGGTCAATGGCTCCAAACCGATCAGAACCATTGCCTTCTGCGCTACTTCAATATCGGTAGATGGAGTTGTTGGCATTTACTAACGACCCATGTTTCTTGGAGACTTCTTTTTGTTTAAGCATTTCCCTGCTGCACGACACTTTGCTTTTGTCGGGCATGTTGGGCAGTTCTTAAATCCTGCATGCATTATGCGCTCCGTTGTTTAGAGGCAAGGATCTTTTCCTGAAGCTCCTTAGGAAGGGTTTTTTGTTTTGCAGTGAGAGTGGGCTTACCCATAGTTTTGCTGGCTTTTTTCTTGATTTTGCCCTTACCGTACATCAGTAACCCCCGCCTTTGCGTGGCTTAGGCTTTTTGATTGGCTTCTTTTTCATTACCTAGCTCCCTTACGAGGATTATTTCTGCCCTGAGTAGTGCCTGATTTTTTTAATTTTCCCATATATCGAATCAGACGATTCATTGGAGAATTTGGATCAGGCATGTTGTAAATGCCAAGAAGCTCAGTGGTTTTTCCAGAACGAGATCGATGCTCAAAGCCAACGATCTTGTTGCCTTTTTTGCGAATTTCATCTGGGTCCATTACTGGACTCCCTTGCCGATGGTTGTGTTTTTGCCAAATGTGACTGTGCCGTTACGGCGTTTAACAGTCTTGGCAGACGAGGAAGGGGCAGCTTTCGCTGCCGCCTTCTTTTTTGCTGGAGCCTTAGCCATCAACGACTATCCGTTGTCATGCTCACGATATCGCCAGTATCGACGGTACCGCCAGAGTTGGAAACAACGGTTGCAATGCCAAAGCCGTTTGAAGCGTTGACAAAGATAACGTCGCCAACATTGATCTCGCTAGACTTATCATTGAAGTAGCCAGCGGTATCAATGGTGTTCAGGTTGTCGCCAGTAGACACATAGTGCCAGATATGGAAGCCATTGCCTGAATAGTTAACCAAGGTGAAGTTTGCGTCTGTATAAGCCATCTCAACTCCTCCTTATTTCTTCAGCTCAAGTTCGAAACAACCTTCAGCATCGATCAGGGTAGCGTTCATCTGCATCTTGTTCAGAACAAAGTACGCATCCTTGTCGTTGTGATACTGCATGTTGGACGAAACATCAGCGCCGATTGCATGGCCCACAGAACCCTGATGCCAAGCAAAGCACTTACGGTGCGTAGTGCCAGCAGCACCAGAACCGTTAGTTTCGCTTAGACCAGAGAATGGGAACCACATGAAGCCAAGCCACTCTTTGGCGGTCATAGCGTTATTGAAAGGAAGGTCTCCTTCGCCAACGTAGTTGGTGCGAGAGAACTCATCCAGATCAAGAAGCTGTGACCACTGCTCCCAGCCAACAGCAACGTAACGCTGACCATCGTCAGGAACATTGTTGTTGCCGAAAAGCTCCATAAGGCCGAAAGCCCAAGCAAGCGTAACGCCGTTTGAGGTTTCGTTATGGGTCGAAGTGGTAGCATCCATAGCTGCCAGAATGAGATCGTCGGTCTTACGGCCAAGTGCATATGCACCAGACTGTTGAGCGACAAGCATCTCATCATGGTTGATACGGAGTTGGTCGAGATCATCTACCCACTCGCCAGCAAAATAGTCCTCAAGGGTCACGCTGACATTTGTGTGAGCAAGATTCATAGGTGCGACATTACCATGCCGCGCTTTGGTGGTAGCAAAGCCCTTACCGATTTTTTGGAACGTGGTCTTGTTCTTGACCCCATTCGCAGTACGAATGGTGTTCCTGAGCTTGGACCCCATGCGCTGATAAGCCATGTGGACGCCAGACTCAAACTCCTCGATAAAGGAAGTGCTAATGGACGGTGTAGCCATTATACCCTCCTCGGGTTTGGTCGAGTTGATACAAGTTCGATTCTAGTCTGGTTATCCGTCAGCGCAGGGTCCGAAGATTATCCATTGCTTTAGGGCCTTCTAGTACAAACAACATGTCACAATATTCTCAGCTTGTTAATTCACATTAACGGTTGCGCCGAGAATACTGATCGAACCCTGCACGCACCTTAGCGATATATGCAGGGTCTTTCTCCTTCCAATACTTAGGATCATTTTGCATGGATCTAAGCTCGTCCAGAGAAAGAACTTCCTGAAACTCTGTTTCAGAAACCATATTGAACTGCGGCTGGCCATTCAGCTCCATCAGCTCTTCAAAAAGTTGCACCATGCCGGCAGATGCAGGAATGTTGGCAAAGACCTCATAGCCTTCTTGCGTCAGGCTACCCCTCGCCCAACCGTCTACACGGTTTAGTCGATCTTCTGCATACTCACCAAGGGCTTCTGATTCCTGATTCCAGTCAGGCCCACGTTGAAGATCTGCCTGTGCATATTCATTGATAAGTCCATCGAACTCATCTTGGGACAAGCCATACTCATGAGCTTTGCCCTTAAACCAGCCAAGAAGAGGATCATCATCGTCAACGGTATACTCCATGCCTTCTGGCGCTTGAAAGTTGACATCATAGTCAGCGGGACTGGCAGGAGCATCTTTCATCGCATCCTGATTGATCTCATCAATAATCTGCTCACGCAGATCATCCTTACGCTGATAGAATCCACGCTCAAGCTCACCATAGCTTTTCGCCATGTCCTCTGGGGTCTTGAATTTCTCTGGAAGCCAATCTGGCCTGTCAGTAAATGATTCCTCAGGTTGCTCCTGCACATCTGCCTGAACCTGTGGCTGTTCTTCGACCTCTGCGGTCTCCTGAAGTTCCTCACTCATTTAGCAATCCCACTTTCTTAGTGCTTTGTTGATACGGCTATTAGGGTCGTTTCGGGTCTTAGCTGAAGTCAGCTTCTTTTTCATGCCCTTCATACGAGCGCAGAAAGACCTGCGTCTTGCCGCTTTCTTTGGGCTTTTCTTTGCTTCTTTTGCCGAAACTGGGCGTTTGATGTTTTTCCCCTGCCTTCGCAACGAACGCCTTCCAGCTTCGTTGAGGCCGCCCTCTGGGTTTTGTCCTTCCTTGCGCTGCCATGCCGGTGTCTTTTTCGCTCTAGGGGCCATTAGTTACCAACTTTTTTCATAGCCATCTTATGCGCTTGAGTAAAGGTTGCGCCACCCATCATCTTCTTGGTCATAAAATCCATATGAGCCTTAGTGTGATGCTTACGATGCTTTTTCATCGTTGCTTTCTGCCTATCAGTAAGCTGCTTCTTTCTATCTGCCATTATGTCCTCGCATATGTTGGCTTTTTACCGCCACCTGAAGGATTAGTTGCTCTTTTGCGTCGAGTTGCACTTTTCTTCTCAGAAGAAGACATCCTTGCAGCCTTGGACGCAGGAACACACTTTGGATAGCCCCTCCTGCCATCGCCCATCTTGCGGCCACATGCAGGATGCTTTCCATCTTTCTTCGTGGATATGTCTACCCACTTCTCATTGAACCACTTGGTCAGGCTCATTTGTACTTGCCACCCATGCGCTTGTACTGCTGAACCAACTGGCCGCTTGCATATGCGCTAGGCCACTTCTTGACCCTTGCTTTAACAATGGCCTTTGCTCTTGCATACAGACTAGGATTTGCCGGTTTAGCCATCGCCCTGTTTCCTTCCTAGCTCGCAACGCTTCTTCATAATTGCAACAACCCATCTAGCGCCTTCAGCATGGGCTAATACTTCGATATTTGTTCCAGCAGGGTGTATGCTTTGCGTCGTAATGCTTTCGAGATACTGGAGAAAATCCCTGCCAATCCCAGAGCCAAAGAGACCGTAGGCCTTAGAATTAAGATCAGCTTCAACGTCACTAGTATATCCGCGACCATCAACCGAAATCGTTCCACGTTGCTTACTCACTATTGCCCCTGTTGTGTTTGCATCAACTGTTGCAGAACTTCGACATTGCCCTGCACCTGCTTGGGATCTGCAAGAAGCTCCTCCATGATCCCAAACTTCTGAGCAAGATATTGAACTACCTTTTCCTGATTGTACAGGACAGGGGTAATCTCAGGTCCAAAGGTGGAGGCAACAGTTTGCTGAAACCTGACAAAATCAGCAACGTCTTGCTGGTCCTGCGCTCGTAGCAGGGGAGAAACTGGAACGATACGCAGTTCGCGTCCGTCCACCTTTGGTATGTCTAAGAGGCCTTGCTTCTTATAGATATAGACGATGCGCTCAACCAGCGGCTGCAAAAATTCTTTCTGCATCCTGCCAGCAACGGCACCCATATCTCGTGCAACGTCTGCAAGACGTTCACTGACTTCTGTAGCAGAAAGTGGAGTTCTCGCATTAGGACGAGTGTCCAGTTCGTCAATGAAGAGCGCCTTACGGACGTTGCGGCGCATATCATCCAATACTAATTGGGCTACGTCAAACCGTCCTGGGCTTTGAAGACTATCGATTACACTACCGGGGCTTCTTGGAATAAATGTACCCGGCTGAATGGTAATATTGTCAGGGTTGAAAACACCATCATCATCATAGACATAGCTGCCAGAGATAGCCATTTCGGCGTTCTCAAGGATAAGCTGCACAGTCAGATTCAACGTCTTGATTGCTGGCATTGCTTGCAGCACAGGACCACGGCCCCAAACCTCAAAACCGGACTTAGACCAACGTGTTGTAATCCAAGGGGTAGCACCACGACCGTTTAGCTTCTCTTTCATCAGAATTGCCTGATCGGTCTCGGAGATCAGATAATAGGTATACTCGTCCTTAAACCTATTAGTCGCATCATACATTGTGGCTTCAACAATGCGTGTTTTGCGATTTGGGTTCTTCTTCTGCTCCTTGAGCATCTTGTCTGTAAATTTAGCCTTGGGATACCGATGTTTTACTTCGGTCAGATCTGTCTGGTAGTTCCAGCGGAACCAGTCTGTCACCGTATCTTGCTTACCGGGGAGAAGCGCAAGATTGGTGGGAGGTACAGACGTAAAATGCAGATCACCCATAAACCGCCCCTCTTCAGCAAGGAGGTTCATGGTCCCAAGGCCAAGGTCTTGTAAGCCTTCGTGCATCTCGGCATTGAAGTTAGAGTTCCGCAGACCCTCATGGATAAGGTCTGTGATACGATCAAGCTCTTCTTCTAGGGATTTACTGCGGAGTTCGTTAGGAAACTCGGGGCCGGGTAGAAGTCGGAATGCACGACCATTCGGTGGAAAGAAACCAAGTTGTAGACGAGAAGCAAACTTAGGCAGACCAACCACAGCAGTCTCATCATATATATTTTCGGTACGCCGAGCTGCTGGGCTTTCTTGAAAAAAACTCTCACGATGAGGAAGAACGTAATCATAGATCTCTTCCCACAAATCGGTCCAAGAGTTCCAGCGTCCTTTGGCCTTCTTGAAGCGATCCATTACACGCTTCAGCTCTTCCTTATTGCCTGATGCAGCCGATGCTGGGGTCGGATTGCCGTCATCTACATGGGGTGACATATTAACTCCTTATGGATTTGCCGAGGCTTCTGCGGCGATATCCAGTGAATCCAACAATATCCTCATCCTGCAACGATCTTGCACCAATAAGATTCTGGCGCTGCTTACGTTCCATTTCCGCTTGACGACGCTCGTCTTCAGCTTTTTGTTTTGCAAGTCGATCTTCTTCAGCCTTACGCTGCTTTGCCAACTCTGGATCAGGTGGCGGCGGGCTGGGGGCAGACATGAATCCCATCGTCTTCTCCTTGTGATTTGGTAAAGATGATACGGTGTTCTTTTTTAATCAATTCACAATACAGCTGATAAGGCGTCAGAACCCAAGGTTTCCTGATACCTATAATATGCTTTACAAAACTTACGCAATAAAGCCAACGAGGGGCATAAATAGAGTTGTCTACAGCTTCTACCTCAACGCAGAGGCAGTTTTCGACCATATCATAAACCAAATAGTCAGCAGCCTCTTCCGAAAGCAAGTCAAAATTGAATCTTTGGCTGGCACACTCAAACCTAACCCATAAATCAAGATCAGGATCGTATCTGACGGCAAATACATGCCCAAAATCGGGTCTATGAGCCGTAAATAACCTCCAAGTGCCAATATTATTAGCCTTTTTAAAGCAGATTATCCATTTCATGCCCTGAGACGCCTAGATTTGAAGCCATTACGCTCTCTTTGTCTCTCCAAAGGGTTTCCAACCCTCGCAACGGTTGTATGGGAAGGCCGCTTACTCCCACCGAACACTACCTTTCGACCTTCACCACCCCCTAAGAACGCATATTGGAGAGCATCGTGAATATGAGAGAACCTGTTCTTCGACGGTCTTTCCTCAAACCGCTCGTTACCCATGTGATACTGGCGCTTATATTGATAGCCACCCTCAAAACCAGAGATTAGCACAGTGCAATTCGGGCTGATTGCAACTGACGGATAGCCATCCACCATCCTGTTTAGGACACCATCGACAGCTTCGATGCGTATCTGTGTGTCGTTGCTTGGCGCAGGATAAGCCTGAATGCCGGCCGCCCTTAAAATCATAAACGGCGTCTGCTCTGATGTCTGGGCCATCTGGTTGCCAGCAGGGTCGCCTATGAACTTGAAGTCGTGCTTGTCCCATCCGTGTCGAGTGATTTCTCTTTTGAGGACATCCGCAAACCTTCCTGCCCCCATGTCCTGCCCGATAACCTCGTGGAATACTGTCCACTTGCCCGAGTGGAGTTGTTGCGTAAAGATTGCCGACGGCGTGCGGCCAAAGTCAATGCCAACGATAACCTCCCTGCCATCGATCGGCTCAATGGGTGATTGGGCAACATGGGCTTCCTTTCTGAATGACTGATAGACGGCCTTGCCGTCCATTAGGGCCTGATACTGATTTAGTACATAAACCTTAACCCAGGACGGGGCCTTACCAAGGATAATCTTGTCATAATAGTTGGGCTGGAGGTTTTCTTTGTTTTCCCTCTTGTTGTTTAGCTCATAGCCCTCAATACCGCCGGATTGGTTCTTGATCTCCTTCATGGCACTTGGCTGGGAAAAAAACATCCAGTCATCTGGCTTGATTAGAAGGATCTTCTCTTCTTCTGCCATATATTCAGGTGCTGGGACTTCTCCTGACATGATCCCCCACCAGTGCGTCTCGTCTGGTGCGTTTGTGTCCATGATAACGCCAAACCAAGAAGGCCCACCATCACGCATAGAGGGAAAGCGGCCCACGCGCATGGTGCAGGCGTCCACAATCGATTTAGGGATCTCTCGTGCTTCATTGATCCATACTCCTGTAAGTTCCAATGACAGCAGCTTCTTAACATCCTCCTGCTTATCCAAAGCCAAGAAGATGACTTCAAGCTCAACAGTAGTCTTATCCCCCAGAGAGAAATTGACAAGATGTGTATACGGAGGCGACCACACAAACTTGCCAATCTCGTCTGAGAACCAGTCACGCCAAGTCTTGATCGTGGTGGTTTTTAGCTGGGGATTGGTATTTCTGATAACGGCCCACCTTGAGCGCCTTATACCACCTTCATTTGGCTTCTGGTTAACTGCACGGCGCATTATCTCCATGCAACAAGTGACAGACTTGCCAGATCCCACAGGACCCCTGATCCCCCGAACAAAAGCCTCGTCCTTCATAAAGGCTTTTGCTATGGGGCCGGGTGGTTTGTAATCAAGTTGCATTACAAACCGTATTTACGTCGGATAACTCCACCTGAACCGGATTGAAGAAATGCTCTTCGTGCAGCATCTTCAGATCCAAGGCCAGTCGGAGGTTGTGTGGCTCCAGTTATAGACTTTACTGGAGTAGATGGGGCAGTAGCTGATGTTGTTGCTCTTTCACTATCGCCACCAGAACCGCTAGTTCCCCCCATTCCATATCTAGATTCATATGCGCCGGTATTGGGATTCAGCCTGACATTACCGGAACCGGGATCAAATCCCTGACGGCCAGAGAATCTTCCACCCCTGCCAACAACCCCAACAGTCAAAACCTCACCGGCTCTGGCACCTGTACGGCTAAAGGTTGTCTGAACAGGAGTACCGCCAGCTTTTAGTTCCCTAATCTGATTATCAAGGTTCATTCGGCTAATTGGATTGCGGGTATCATCCCTTCGTGCAGTAAGCTCTTCAATGGCAGATGCTCTCGTGCCCATTGCCGCTTTTGATCTTGTCATGCCGCCATAGCCACCGGGCATCCTGTCAGCAGTAGCCATTTGCTGTCTGTCTGTTCGATTTGTTGTTGAGACCTTCATCGGCTGTTTTGCGGCAGCCCTTCTTGCGGCTTCAGCAGCTTCACGCTCTTTCTTCAGTCGAGCTGATCTTGCTCTTTCGTTGCCGCCGCCTTCGCTTGGACTTTTCTCACCCATAATCGCCTCCTTGGGTTAAAATATTTTTTGGGGGGTTGCTCTAGATTGATCCGTTGTGCGTGTGAAATACCGTCTATGTGGTCCGTCGCAGTTTTCTAAGGCGGTTTACACAGAGACCTACATTAGCGTTGGGACCCCTAGTCAACATTGAAGTTAATCTGCACCGCAGTGCTAGGTGTTCTCACCGCGTCCTGTCTGAATCCAGCACGATCCATCAGATCCCTTGCAGCTTCCAGCCTGACGTATTGTGACTTGCTTGTCAGCAGTTCTCTCATTGTTGCCATCGCTTGTGTGGCGTCCCATCCCAAAGTCAGCATAGCCAACTGTTGTCTGTATTCGATAACATGCTGTTTTCGTAGCGTATTGTACGCCCAAGCCTTGTTCCTGCCCAACCTCTCTGCTGCTTCTGTTGGGTTGCAACCATCATGCAAGATTACATGCACCAACTCCGCTTGTGCATCAGTAATTTGCGGCTGTGCCGTCCGCACTTCGGGAGCATGTTTCTCGATGTCTTCCATCGGAACCACACCACCTTTGTATCGCTCTTGTTGGCTTTCGTCTGCCTTGGTCATGTTCGTGTCCTGTTGCGCTACGAGCGAGTATACACAGTCCTCTCAAAACCCTGTCAAGTCACTTGTTGTAAGCCATTGTTATTGTTCCTCCACAGGTTGAGCTAAAGCTCATCTGCGGAGCCTGACCTACATCACGTTCTTACTGTGTCGTTTCTTTTCGTTCTCGTATCAACAGCATGATTCGTAGTAATCGGACACCATCATAATCTCAGGTGAAAGGTCGGCTCGCACCGCCCTTCCGCTGAGATTCTGGGTTCCGCTAACACACTCACATGCGAGTCATCACGTTACCGTTCGTCGCTGTGTTTCACTGATGTCCTGATGGGGACATCAGCGAACTCCACAGGGCGACTCTCTGTCTTGAAACACACACACAACGATTTGTTAGCCTATCATGAAATGATGACCCCATTCAGTCTCGATCAGTAAAGCCCTGAATATTCTTTGGCTCATATCTTGTGTGATCCGTATGGTGTCGCCGTGCAGTAGCGCGGCTCATGTTTCTCAATCATCTCGTTCTATACCGGCCAAACAATATTCACCCTTGCGGGCAAGGGGCTTGACTGCTGCGAGCCTGCTGTGGTCCGGCGGGGTCAAGGCTACCAATCGTTGTGAGTGTGTAGCGAACTGGTCAAACGTAAAGGAGAAAGACCATGCAACCATACAAGTTCCGTCCGGTCGATGAGTCCGAGGTCATTGCTGATACCGTCATCGCACATCATTCGTTCACAGATCTGCCTGATGTCTGGGCAGCAGATGAGGTTCGTCTGGCACTGGAGTCAGGCGATCTGCAACGTGCTGCTGATCTTGCAGAGCAGATGAGCGACTCTGATATCAACATCTTTGACTGACACAAAGCCAACATGGGGTGGGTGAGGTTGCCCACCCCGCAAACGTAGAGGTGAATCATGATTACGAAGATACCGAACACCATCTGGGAGATCAGCCCTGCCGATCTTATCCGTATCCACGAGCAGTTGCTCATCAACCTTGGTGAGGAGATGACCTGTCACCGTGGGGAGTGGAGCGATTGGGAGTCTGAGCTGCGTAAGCACATCCGACGCATCACTGCTGCACTAAACGTCATGCACAACCTTGGTTGCCCTGCTGACTCGCAGAAGATGTTCAAGGAGCATCGCTGGGCAGACAAGCTGACACAAGAGGGTTGCGAGGTTTTGATAGAAGCCAGTTCCAGTTTGTTCTGGGTTAAAGGCTATCGTAACTACCTGTTTGACTGAGAGGAGAATCACATGACTGAGATGACAATGGACGACCTGACACCTGAGAATCTTGACCGCATCGCCAAGGCACTGCAGAAAGATCAGCTGCCCGACGACGACTACCATGCACGGTGGTGTCGTGAGCTTGCCAGCCGTCTCAAGGCTGTCATCGACATGTTCGACGACGGCAACGACGTCATCATACAGGCCAAGCTCGGCGACCAGCTGCCCCGCATGTTCGAGAAGATGCTCGACAACGTCGCTAACCGTGCCGTTCAGGTCAAGCGTGAGCGTGCCAAGGCCATCCGCAACGATGTCGGTATCGAGATCACGCAGAACACCATCGAGCAGTACGACGAGCAGCTTGAGCGCCTTCGTGTCCAGTGGTGGACAATCAACGAGGCGTTCAAGGTAGCTCGCGGCCCTGTCAGGCAGCACGCCATCGACGTCAGCGGCATCAGCTTCGGCGCTTATACTCGGCTCAAGGATCTGCCCAAGGTTCAGCGGATGAGGGCCAGGAAGGGTCAGCTCACTATGGAGACGTACCAAGCCAACAAGGATGACTTCTGGACATTTGCCCGGGAGACAGGGTTGGTCGAGGCACCAGTCGATCAGGATCATGGTGCAGACAGCATGCACCTTGAGTAACACCGGGAGGGAGATCTGGCATCGCGTCAGGTCTCCCATCACCTTGTCAACCTCACCACCGATTTCTTCGCCTCAGAGGAGGATCACATGTTGTTCTTTGTTATTGCCGGTGTGTTTGCCGGTCTCGCTATTCTGTTTCTTCTAGCCAAGTTTGACTTCAAAAAAGTTCTTTGGCTTGACGTTCCTATCGACATCATCTCAACATTGCTGCTTGTCGTCATGTTTGCTGGCACTTTTGCTGGCATGATGGCAGCAGTGATAGGGGGGTGCCTAATTTCTCTGACATTACTTTTGTCAAAGAAAGCAGTAGGTTACAAGAGGCCTGTCCGTTCTGGGCTCCGCTTCCGGTGGCAAGAAGTTAAGCCAAGATGATTTGGATCAGGCAGTGGGAAACAATGTTCCCTGCAACTCACTGTCTGTGGGAGTCAACAGTCCCTCGCCTGTTGGGAGTCCTGGGCATGACTCGTGTAAACTGCCTCATTTCAATCATGTCCAACGTAAGGAGAATCAGACATGAATTTCGCTCAGATCACTGTATCCGGTAACATTGGTGCAGACCCAGAGATCCGTGACGTGAACGGCACAAAGGTTGCCAACTTCTCTGTCGCAGTCAACGAGAACTACACCAACAAGGCCGGTGAGAAGGTCGAAAAGACCCACTGGTATCGCTGCGAAGCGTGGGATGGTGGCAATGGCAAAGGCCTCGTCACCAACGTCATCGAGCCGTACCTCAAGAAGGGCAGCACCGTGTTCGTTCAGGGTCAACCCATCATCGAGGAGTACGAGAAGGACGGCCAGACTCAGCGTTCCTTCAAGGTCAAGCTGGCTGGTGCTGGCTCGACGTTCCGCCTCGGTTCCCGTGGGAGCCAGTCAGAGGGTGGTAACGCCCCGGCTGGCGGGAAGGTGGACGACACCGACATCCCATTCTAATCTGAAATGGAGAGGGGCGGATTTCCTCCCCGCCTCTCTCACCCTTTTTGAAAGTGCGGAGTGATTGCTGTGCTGAGGGGTGGATGCCGACCGCATCGGTGGGAAAGCCACTCAGCGAGACGTAAGGTTGGTTTGAAGCAGGGGCCATGGCTACCCTGTGGATAGGTAAGCATAGTGATCCGCCTCAGAGGAGAAGCCAATGAAACCATTCACAAGTGATATGACCCCCAATGTGGCGGTTATGATTGCCAAAGGCATAGAGACGCCTCGATCCGATCAGGAGTTTGTTGACGCTTGGCAGTACATCCACGACACCGGCCTGTACCAACGCCTCAAGGAACCTTGGGTAGAGGACAGGATCTCAGACATGATTCGAGAAGGGATACTGGAACCATGAATGATGTTTACATCTGCCGTGACTGTGAGACATGGCACTTATCTTATGAAGATCTCAAACACTACGATAATCACAACGGCGGCTTCTGCACGACATGCGGAGGCTCTGACCTTTTGCTGGAATCGGAGATGGATGATGACCAGAAAGAATTCTACATCGGGAGGAACAACGCATGCTCAATACACTACGACGACTCAATTTCCTGAACGACAAGACCCGCTGGATTGGCTGGTTCGTCACTGTTCACCTAGCCTTGTCGTTTCTTGTCCTGACCTTACTCGTCGGTATGGGGATCAATCCGACCCTGCTGGTGAGCGTTCTGGGCGCACCGTTATGGATTGGTGTCGCCTTCGCCAGCAAGTATTTGACAGACAAAATCATGGAGGACTGAGTTGCACAGCTCATCAATCTCAATCGACTGCCACCGAATCACATGGAAGGTGGAGAACGATATGGTCTCGCTTCAGTTCTGGGACTACTGCCCCAAGCTGGGTTACGAAACTATCGTTCACCAAGTAATCACTTTCAAACCCAAGGAAGAGCGCTACTCATTCCCCATGTGCCGCTTCAAGCCAAAGGCAGGAGAGTGGAAGAACTATTTTGTAATCATGCAAACGGAGGAAAAAACCGATGCAACAGCAGATACCGCTGAAGGAACTCAAGCAGAGTCCCTACAATGTGAGGCAAGTAAAAGCCAGTAAAGAAGGTCACTGGCAGCTTGTCGCCTCAATCAGGGCCAAGGGCCTGCTTCATAATCTTGTCGTCGTCAAGAACGGCAAGGGCTACAACGTCATCGATGGCGGCCGTCGCCTCGAAGCATTGCGCCAGATACACAAGGACAAAGACACGCTCGTAAACTGTGTGGTTCTTGACTCTGATGATCGTGAGGTTGGCCTCCATGCCAACATGATGCGTGAGAACATGCACCCGCTTGACGAGTGTGATGTCATCATGGCGCTTGTTGCAGACGGCAGTGAAGACTTTGTGTCAGTCGCTGCTCGCTTTGGTCAAACTGACAAGTGGGTTAAACAGCGTGTGGGCCTCGCTGAGCTGTCTGACAAAGCCAAGCAGATGTTCCGTGCTTATGACTTCAACATCGGCGTGGCAGAGGCTCTGACGCTTGGCGATCATGCAGCGCAGGACAAGTATCTGGAAGAGAACGTCAACTACCACATCGCCTCAATCAAACATTTCATGACTCTGAAGAAGATTGAGGTCAAGCACGCTTTGTTTGATGTAGACAAGAATCGTGACAAGCTGAACATAGAGTCAGATCTCTTCAGTGATGAGGAATATATCACCAATGTTGAGGAGTTTGAGGCTCTTCAGCAGGGTGCATTGCTCAACATGGTTGAAGAGTATCGTGCAAAAGGATACGCAGACGCCATCCTACTGCGTGACTCATTCTATTGGGATGACCCTGAGTGCCGTGGCTTCACCGCTGTCTATGATGAAAATCATGAGACATATGGCATTGCCGACAAAATACTGTGCATCCAGTACAATAGCTCTCGTTTTGCTGTCACCATCCAAGAACTTGTGATGCGTGAGACCAAGGAGCAGCAGGAAGCACAGGAGGTCGAGGCAGAGGAAGAGGGTGAAGTAACGCCTCTTACAATGTCAAAGCCTCAAGAAGCGTTGCTTGCTGGTTACTACGCACACTTCATGAAAGACAGCATCTTCGAGAATGAGCTTGGCTACGTCAAGATCATGAAGGCTCTGCTTTGTCATCGATCCCTCGGATATACTTACAACCACACCAACCGCGTCGGTCATGTCTATGCAGATCACCAGACGCTGTTCCCCAGTGAGGAGTACCCAGATGATTATGTACATCCGCTTCATGAGGCGTGTATACAGTCTCACATTGACGCTGCTAGAGACGCTTTCGATGCTGACGGCACTACACCGCTCAAGTACTGCGTTGATCTCCCAGATTTGGAGCTTGATAAGTTATTTGTTGCGTGTTGCCTCACGGGTCTGGGCAAGTATGACTTCTACTCTGACACGATCAAGGAAATCATCCCAGACTTTGCTTCTCTCAGCAGGGCGTCAGGTGAACGTGGATGGTTCAAACCAGACGCCAAATGGCTGAACAAGTACAAGATCAATCAGATCGAGATGCTTGAGGATTACTGCTTCGGCAAGGTGTCATCAGGACCAAAGAAAGCTCGCATTGAGGCTTTGGTAAAGTTCTTGGACAAGAATCCTGTCTTCGATCCGCTGGGTGACTGGCCGCAGTACAAGCCCCAATAGGCAATCAACGATGCCTCGGCAACACCGTCTTCGCATTTGCGAGACCAGCTGCTCTCTCCCATTGGCATGAGATCAGTTGCTCGTTGCCGGGCCATATCCTTATCGCTAGGCACGCCCAGATCTGACTTCCATTTCCGTGGGATGACGACTGTGTAGCTATAGCCAAGTGCGTGCAATATGCCGATGTAAACTCCGTAGCCAAAGCCAGTCTTGAAGGTGCTGGCTACACCCTGCCTCGGCATGGCTTGCTGCTGTTCAATAAAAACCATGTCAGGTTCGTATTGCACCAGCAGTTTGCAAATACCTTCCATATCCAAAATTTTCTTGTTGGCTAGTTTGGATGTGGGAACACGATGGGCGTACAACTCCAGCCCATTGTAAAACGCAATGCCTCCGGTAACACCGGGGTCAATCCCGCAGATCATCATCTCGCACCTCTAATTTTATGTTGCAACCAAGGGCTTCAGCCCAGCAGTACGCATTGAACAATGTTGGCTTCCTGTTTCCGATTTCCCACTTGGCTACGACACCAGGGGAAACTCCGAGCATGGAATCCAGAGCGACCTGAGTTATGCCAAGATCGTATCTACGGCGTTGAAATTGCTTGATTAAATCAGAGGTAAACTGCTGTTCGCACATAGCATTAGCCCTCGATAACAAGCCAACTATATGGTAGTGTGTATTGACATTCAAGGAGTACCGTGATGAAGGCCTTCCTGCTTACCGCCGCTGATGACGGCATCAATCTTCTGTTCAATGAATTCAAGTTCAACACATGGGAGGATATCTCTCCTGCCATTGGTTGCCGTACGTTCGATGTTGTTCGCCTCTACGAGAATGGAGACTGTGCTTACATCGATGACGAGGGCCTGTATCAGCCCAACTGGTTCTGGATTCACAAGAACTATCCCCATCCTCTTGCAAACAATGCTCTCTTCTGTGGCACAGACGAAGAGGGAGAGACTGTAGACTTCAAGACACCGCTTGAAGTTCTGAAAGAATCAATCAAGCCTGTCGGTAAGGCAGAGCTTTACTTCTACAGCCGCACAAACCCAGAAGACTATCGTCCATTTTTCTTTGATGACTTCGACAATCCATACGCATCTGGCGGCAAGAACTCGTCAGGTGATCGTGTGGACTGCGAACATGATTGTGACTACGCAACCGTCAAAGCTGGCGAGTGTGAATGCCACAATGAAAAGATGGATGAGATGGATTCGAGGTGTCCGGTATGAGAAAGGATAAGCTATGGGTGTACGACACCTATCACTACTTCGAGGTTTACGCACCAACAAGAGAAGAGGCTGATGCACAAGCCACAGAGATTGGATGTGAGCATGGGCTGGAACTAGTGCTTGTTGATAACTGGCGTGAATATCAGGAGGAACACGATGCTGACTGACGCTCAACTGAAAGAACGTGCAACTTACATTGGCTCATCCGATGCCAAGATTATTGCTGGCGGCGACATTGCAGAGTGGATGACTCTGATGCGCCAGAAAGCGGGAGAAGAACGTGCTAAGTTCTCAAAGCAGACGCAGCTCCTTATGGATACCGGAACATACTTGGAGCCATACATCATCGACAAGTGGGCCGAGGCTGAAAAGCGACAGGTCAACTTCCGTGGAGGTGGCAAGACTATTATCCGTAACGGTGTGCCTCTGCATTCTACCTTTGATGGGCGTGTTGTTGGCGACAACGCTCCTCTGGAGATCAAGGCGCACTTCGGATTCAAGGACATGGACGAGCTTGCTGACTTCTATGCTCCTCAGTGCCAGCATCACATGCTCGTTAGCGGTACTGACAGGTGCTATCTCGTAGCGCTGTTCGGTGTTCGCTGCCGCATGGAGTGGCGTATGCTTACTCTCGATCAGTCCTGGGCCAGCATGTATATCGACAACTGTGTCAACTTCTGGAACATGTACAAGAATGGTGTTGAGGCTGCGCCTATGGCAATGCCGCCAGCAGATCACTCTGACATGTATGTCATCAAGGACATGCGTGACATGGATGACTTTACAGAAAACAGTGAGGCTGAACTCAACATGTATGCAGCCGACATCTCTGTTGCCAAGTCATCCGAGCTTGTGTCTGACGCAGCCAAACAACTCATCAAAGCCAAGATGCCTGAAGGATGCAGACGCATGGACTATCCGTGTTCAGGCAACATGAAGGGTTACAAGATCTCTGTGACCCGATCACGCAGCGGCACTATCTCGTGTCGCCTCATTGAGCCAAAGGAGGATAACGATGGCTAATCACCCTAAAATCGAGAAGGGCTTTCCTATACCCACCACTAGAACTGGTAAGTGGGACTGGATGGATAAGCTGGAAGTAGGCGATAGCTTTGTGGTCGCTGCTGGTAAGATTGCGACAATCAGGAATGCCGCTTCTCGCCGTGGCATGAAGATCGCTACTCGTCGCCATAGTTCAAACGAATACCGTGTATGGAGGGTTATCTAATGCCTAGTGTATGGCAGAACCTGTCGTCTTTTGATGTGTCCGAAGAGGTCAAGAAGAAAGGCAAGTTTGACTATCTGTCTTGGACTTGGGCATGGGCCTACGTCAAGCAGCAGTATCCGCATGCCACTTTCGAGAAGCATATCTTCCGTGACAACCAGAACAATCCGTTGCCGTTCATGCGTGACACAAAGGGCCATACTTATGTCATGGTCACTGTCACCATCGATGAGATTGCTCACACCGAGATCCACTATGTCATGGATCACAAGAACCAATCAGTTGTTCACCCCGATGGCGGTCAGGTCAACAAGGCTCTGCAGCGTTGTCTGGTGAAGGCAATCGCATTCCACGGCCTCGGCATCAATGTCTATGCCGGTGAGGATCTGCCATTGTCTGAGAATGAAGATGACGCTGGTGAGCAGGATGAGCTGAAGGCCAAGATCATTCAGGACTTTGCTAATGCCAAAACCGTTGACGACATCGATACTCTCTGGAAGGTTAATGCACAAGCAATCGGAACCTTCAACAAGCAACGCAAGTCTGCTGTCACCAATGCCTTCAAGAAAGAGAAAACAAGAATCAAAGCGGCAGAGGCGGCTTAGTCGC
>CEOI01002735.1_pt1 | contig 24238 bp, 23 predicted proteins | sample 530351 | NCBI WGS metagenome assembly CEOI01 (sample SAMEA2619962, study PRJEB7988) | marine metagenome | biome: marine biome (ENVO:00000447); feature: deep chlorophyll maximum layer (ENVO:xxxxxxxx); material: "saline water (ENVO:00002010), including plankton (ENVO:xxxxxxxx)" | depth 17 m | reverse complement strand
AAATCTTAACTCACCTTGACCATATTCAATATCTTCCAATCCTAATTCAGTCCAACCTATTTTAGCCAACCACCAATCACTTGTATATCTTACCCAATACTCTTGATTTAGATATTCATTTCCCCATTGTCTACCTTCTGACCATTTAAGTAGATATTCCCATCCTTTAACAGGACCAAGTGTGGCACTTTCGTTAGCGTTTTGTTCTGAACCATCATACCAAGTTCCACCAACTCCAGCATTTTTTACACCTCGTTTTGGTTCATAATTAAATCTACCAATTTTTCTTAATCCAAATGATGTTTGAAAATCTGGTTTCAATTCCCTTTCTGTTCTACCAACTTGTAGTTGTCCTGTACTAAGACCACCAATAATAGCAAATCTATCATCTTGGTGTCTTGGTGCATTTAGACTGAAACTTGCGTATGCAGTCGAATATTTGAAAAATTTCCAAAGTTCATTCTCGGCTGATAATAGATTTACACTAATTAACAATCCGATTAATAATTTTTTCATCTTTATCTCCATTGATAGCGTTTCTTATCCTCTATAAATATCAACTTCAATCATTTTTTGAGTATTTAGATAAATCTAAATTAGGTAGTGGTTTTTCAATTTTTAAATCTTTTAATTTAGAATTAGCAACCACTAATTTAGAACCACCCATTACTTTACCATCAACTACATGATAAATAAAGAATACGGTTTTCCACATACTCACTCTGACTATTCTACCAGGTTCTCCATCCACCTCAACGACATCATCTTCGTTATAGTCATTACCTAAAAAAACCATTAAACCATCTACGGCTTCTCTTATGGTATTTTGAAATATGAGAGTTAATACTCCCGCTAAAAATAACCAACCATATTGTCCTATCAAACCCTCGACAAGACTTTGTGCTTGGTTGTCCACGAGTTTTCTCCTATGTTATTGTTCTATGTTTACTTATATAAATATAATATATATGGCGGAATTAAGAGTCAAATCGTATTAAAAATGAAAGTGGTAAATCTTTATCGTTTTTAATTGGATTTGACAATTTTGCGATAGCCATTAACTCATTTGTATCGTTGTATAGACCTATATTTGTAATATATGTTCCAAATTCTGAATGTGTTGTGAAATTTAAATACTCTGTACCCGTATCGTATGATAATGCGTATGAACTTGAACCAGGTGGTAAAACTAAATTCATAGTATTTTCGTATTTTGGATTGTCCATATCATCATTGTAAATGAATCTTGCATTTTGAGTAACTTGAATACTACCAGCTCTGTTAAGTACGGTACTTGGGTTTGTAGTTGCGTTAAATTGATATTCTGCTACATTACATAGATATTGATATTCGTATGATGTTTTAGTTGCCTTGAATTCTATTTGCCAACCATTAGCCTTTGTCCCTAAACCAACTCCAATATATTGTGAACCAGTATTTGTAAGAGCAACTATTCCGTGTTCGTAAAATATATTTCCTAAACAACTTCCACTTCCATTACCATCAAGTGTACCAGCTGCAAAACTTGATGAGTAATTATAATCATATAGTTGTCCGTGTCCATCATCTCTGATATCTAATGTTACATCACTACTATCGTCTACCAATTTAAACGAATACGGTTTTACTTCTTCACCAAAATATTCTTGTGGAATTGTTATGACATTTACTCTATCGTGTAATTCTCTTGGAACGACTTCACCCCAATCCTCTCTACCATGTGGATGTTTTCTACTCCAATTTCCACCACTATATAATGGATATCTTGTTGTTGTGGATTTAGGGTTAGGGATAGTATCATATAAATAGTAACTACTTTTTATCATATTGAATACTGGTATTTTGAAAAAAGTTCCATGTTGATACCAATGACGATAATCTAATCCAAGTGATTTAGATTCAGCGTTATACAAACCAAAACTTTGGGATGCAGCCGAACCAGTTAGAAAATTGTGAAAACTACCACTTAGTCCTTCGAGACCATAAACTCCACTTCCACTATCTACATTTGTAAAGGTGAATTTTTTGTAAGATTTAAATTCTTGTATTGACCTATCATCAGGAAGAATGTCCTTAAACATTATAATCTCCTTTAATAGTCAAGTCTTACTTTTATAAGGGCTTCGGTATTTGAATCCTTTTTGAAAGGTTTAGATAATTTTGCTACTGCTAACAATTCATTATTATCATTGTACAATCCTACACTTGTAATGTAAGTGTGTGGTTCGCTAATATATGAATTATTAACTAATGTTGCATTATCACCCGTAAAGTATGATGGGTTTTGACTATGATTGTATTCAAAAGAATGAACATTACAAAAGAAAAAAGAACTTCTTTTTTGTTCTTCTCTACGAGATGAAAAGTGTGAACCACTCTTTATTGAATCAAATAGTTTTCTATGATTAAAGTTATTTGCAGTAGTAGATGTACCAACTTCTTGAATGTATTTTGCTGCTGCAACTTTACCAGATCCTGATGCTAACGCGTTTGGATTTAAAATAATCATTCCCGTTTCAGGATAAAATAAACCATAAGAACCTGAATTTGTTGCTGTTGCGGTAGCCGATGCAGTAGTGTGTATTCCATTATTTATAGAACCACTAACTACATTAAATTCTCTTTTAGTTGCACCCAATAATGAGTTTCTATTTGCTTGACTATCATCAATTAATTTGATTGTATTAGGGACCCAAGTATCAACGGTTGATCCTGTATAACTTCCACTTGCTAAATGTAATTCCCAATTACCCGGATCCATCTTTTCTCTATAACGAGCCCTATTAACAACAATTGCAAATACATCATCACTATAATAATCAGTACTACCACCACCCTTAAAATTAAACTGAGTAGTTCCAGCTGGTAATAATACTTGTCTTAATTGAGAATAAATACCTTGTGTTGGATTACTTTGACCAGCAACGGATGATGCCTCTGAACCTTTTCCAGTTCTATGACCATAGGTTACAGAAAACTGACAATCTAATGAATCATCAGTTGTGGTAAAGACATCATTATAGTATTTACCATTGTTTGTGTTTTGAGTCGAACCTGTGAAAAAAGTTGTTAAAGTACCAGTGTTATCAGACCACATTGGTTCTGCAACCGTACTATATGAATTTTCTATTTTTTCATCAGGATTGAAAACTTTAAAAGCCATTTAAAATCTCCTTTTCCTAAAAGTCTAATCGTACTTTAATTACAGCTTCTCTATCTCTGGATTTCAATAAAGGTTGACTTAGTTTGGCGACCGCTAACAATTCATTGTTATTGTTATAAAGTCCAACCGTAGTTATGTATGATTTAGGATCTTGAACAAAAGTATTATTTTGTAATTCTGCATTTGTTCCTTGATAGTAAGTTGGATTCTGACTAAAGTTATATTCATCAGATTTTACCCTACAAAAATAATGAGAAGATTTAATCTGTTCTTCTCTACGAGCTTGAAACTTACCACCTCGATGAATAGCCTCAACTAATTTAAATGCGTTATTTTGGTTTGTATCTGCAGTTCTATCCGTTCCGAGATTTAAATCAGTTGCTACATTTAAACGAGTAGCGTTTAATACAATCATTCCCAATTCAGGATAAAATAATCCATATGAACCCGATGTAACACCTTCACTTGAAGCTTCCGTTTTTATTACAGATGCTCCACTTTGTATTGAACCACTAACAACATTAAATACTCTTTTAGATGCATTTACTGAAGAATCTGCGGTTGCTCCACTATCGTCAATTAATTTTATTAAATTTTGACCATTTCCACCATTACTACCACTTAACCAAAGTTCCCAATTACCTGGATCGATTTTTTCTCTGTATCTAGCTCTGTTAACATTGATTACATATATGTCCTCAATAGTTGATTGTGCATTTCCATCAGGAAACTGAAATAAATCTGTACTTGCTGCGTTCCTTAAACCTATGTTTCTAAATTGTCTATATATCGCCTTAGATGGGTTATTTCCAGTTGAGGTATTCAAAGAACCACTACCTGCGTAATGTCCATACGCTACTGCAAATTGTACTTCTCGTGTAGTATCACTACCGACCTTATCAAAGATATCGTAGTAGTAATCCCCACTACTAGCACTCTGAACAGATCCAGTATATACCGCTGTTATTACTCCTGCAGTATTTCCCGTAGTAAATTCTAAGGTTGCAGAACCTCCCGACCACACCGGCGATGATATGGTACTTGGGATATTGGTTCTCTTATCCGTACCCGTAAGTTCTGTAAAAAAGTTTGTGTTGTCGCTCATTATATTCTCCTATATGTATAAATATACATTTAATTTATTCTCGTTAATTATTTTTCCAACTCAACATCACCCTTGTTGTTGTTTCCTTCTTTTCCTGGTATGTTTGATTTATCAATATCAAACAATGGAAATGCCTCATCTTTTCCACCCTTGTCTGGTATATCAACTTCCTTTTCTTTTGCAGTTGGTAATGCAACAATTTGTGCTGTTGTAGTAGATGACCCGTTTGCATTTGTTACGGTTAAAGTTACGGTATGGGCTCCTTCATTAAAAGTGTGAGTTGGATTTGGTTTTACTGATGTCACCCCATCTCCAAAATCCCAATTATATTTCAATCCATCTCCTTTTGATGTATTTGTAAATGAAATAGTAAGTGGTGCGTAATTCATTGTTCCTGTTGGCATATTATATCTCTCTTTACATTTTTAATTTTGGTGAAGATTTACCTTTACTGGAATCATCGTCACTATTCTCAAATGATGTATCTGGCTCCTCAACTATTATTTGTGCTGAAGTTGTTGCAGTACCATATTGATTTCCAATTGTCAATGTTATGGTAAAAACTCCATCATCAAATGTATGTCGAGGTTCGGCCTCTGTTGAAGTAGTACCATCACCAAAATCCCAAAGATAAGTCAAGTTATCTCCTGAAGATGTATTATTCATCTGAATGGTGTATGGTTTATAATTAGGCATTTAAAATTCTCCTTTTACTCCGTAACCTCAAACCAATTAAAATTGGCTATTGGTGGATAAGTTGCAACTGTTTGTTTCTCAATCGCCTTTTCTACTTCTTTAACTATTTCCTTTTCTGTATCTGAAATAGTTTTTTGTTCTTCTTTGTCTTTTAAATTTTCTGTTTCTTTATTTGTTTCTTTTTCCTTATAAATCTCATCTTTTATTATTAATTCTTCATCAAAAGATGTTGGTGAAACATCTTTTTCCTCTTTCGGTAGTGTATCTTTATCATCTACCACATCATCTTTTGGTGCTATATTATCACTAACTTCTTCATATATAGAATAAGTAAAATCTGCTACTGGTGGATTTGAACCATCATACATCTCCACAATATTATCATGTTCAAGTACAAATTCATAATCTTCTCCCCCAACAAAATTTTCAGTTACGGGTTCTATATCAAACACATCTCCTTGTCCTTTCAACACAATTTGTGCTGGTACATTGGATACCGTAGATTGTTGTGTAATGGGTGGTGTTTCTCTATGTATAAAAAAATTCATTTGTTCTTGGTCACTTAAAAATGATTCAAGAATAGGTGCATTTTCAATAACTCTACCCATCAAATTAGATGATAAAGTTTCATCGTATAAAGAGTAATCAATTTCATCATCTCCAAGTGCATATTGTGTAATTATATAATCACCACTCGTATCACCAGCTATAGCATTTGCTAATAATTCTCTACCTCTCTTTGTAAAATGTGCTGTAACGGTTCTTTTAGATTTGTCTAAATATCCCATTATTTTCCTCCACCAATAATCCTATAATCAAATCCAGCCGTAGGTACATTTGGATTTGTTAATGTGACAGCAGGTTGATAAAATCCTTTTACTTTATCTCCATTGTTTACAATCAAATCAATGTAGAATACTGCTCCACTTTTTAAACCAGTAACCTTTATACTTGAATTTCTAGCAGTCTGAACTTCCTTTGCCTTTACTCTTATTGATTTGGCAGTTAAGGTTAAGGGTTTTCCCTTACCATCTTTTCCATCTTGTTTTACTTTTACTTTTGGCATTATGTCTTTTCAAATGAAAGACCATCACCTTTAGGATTTTCCTTTCCCACTTGGTATGGTGTTTCATCATTCCCTTCTTTATTTGGATTATATGTCGAGGTAGAATCATCATTCTTCTCTATAATCCTTTTAAAAAGTAAATATCTCATCACCTCACTATCACTTGGACTTCTCCAATTTACATTCGGTTCTGTTACTGGTTGATTATCAATTACCTTACCATATTGTTTAGTAAAAGTTATATCTCCATCTTCAACGGTTTCATCCCATAATCCATAATCTATTTCATCATCTGATAGTGCAAATTTAGTGATGACATGCTCTTGGTTTTGGTTTTGTCCAAATACCGCCTTTCTTAAATAATCTCTACCCTTATTGGTTAATATTGCATCTATAACTAAATCACTTTTATCTATAAATCCCATTTTATCCACCCGTTGGTGTATTATCTACATAATTTACTTTAACTGGTAAAACATATATTGCTCCTGACATCTGACCAGTTATGATAATTGAGGTTTCCCTCGATGTTCCAGGAGTACCTATTGCGGTTGTTATTGTGGCCACTCTACCAACAACTTTTTTAACCAACCTTCCACTTTCTTCACTATAAGTTGCTCCAACATTATAGTCTACTGCATCACCTTGACCGATACCAATATCAACCACATTCTTATTTAACACTAAGAAACTATAATTTTCATTGGTGAACGCACCTTCCGCTCCTTGTGTGTGTGGATTTATCACATGATCTTCAAGTGCGTAATTTGGTTGATTATCTGGATTATATCCAGTAGTCAAGGCGTTATCTCCAAGTAATGAACTCGGTGTCACATTATTAATATATGGTAACGCCTTAGTTCCAACTGGCATCGTAAACAATCTATATTTCATCACCACTTCAGGATCTACACAAGGTTCTAACATAGGAGTACTTTCAATCACCGCCCCAAAATAATCCGTTCCTTTTGGATGTGCTGTATCCCATAAGGTGTAATCTATTTCGTCATCACTTAAAGCGAATTTGGTAATATTAAACTTACCATCACTTTTTGCAAGATATTGTTTACCCTTTTTGGTTAATACGGCATTTATGATTTGTGAAGTATTATTTATAAATCCCATTATGGTTTATCCTTTAAGAATAAGTAATTGTTATTGGAAACTCTAATACTGCTCCTGATGATTCACCAGTTATTATTATTGAAGTACTCGTGGTTGCCGTCAATCTCTTTGGATATATTCTAAGATTAGATGTATTTCCAGGTGTTCCAATGTTCAAATTATTACCACTACCAAGTATACAACCCGATACGGTTTGTGATATATGTTGTACATTATCTACGAAAGGCACCCATTTTCTATCTGTTGGAGAAAGTGTACCATCATCGTTTTGAAGGTTAATCACATTATTACCATCTATGAGGTCATATGTAGGTCCTAAAATTGCAACACTCGAATCTAACAATGTTACGGTATATAGTTCGTTTGAAAATAAAGGATGGTCTAAGTTACCATTTTCTACATTGGCTATTTTAGTAATGTTAATTAGTGCATTACCATTTGTACCATGTCCCAATTTTGTAGTAACGAGGTCACTATTTACGGTGATTCTATTCGTACCACCCTCACCCTCGTCAGCGTAAAATTTTAATCCAACTAAATTAGTGGCAGTATTACCACCATCTATTATCTTTTCCATAGCTCCTGTTCCAGGTGACCTTGTTACGAGTTTATATTTCATAATCTCGGAAGGATCATTGAAAGGTTCAAGTGCTGGTAGATTATCAATTACTGCACCATAGAAATCAGTTCCATTTGTATGAGTAGTATCCCAAAGAGAATAATCTATCTCATCATCACCAAGTGCAAACTTTGTTACAGCAAAGTCACCACCACTTGACAAAATCTCTCGTCCTTTCTTTGTCAATATAGCGTCCAAAACTCTGCTCGTATTATTTAAATATCCCATTTTATTATCTCCTATGTACGGATTTTATTTTTAGATTCGATATAATATAACTTATTGTTCATCTATAAATATAATCCTTTTTAATTTTTTGTATTATTTATTCTTTACTTCTAACTTAGTTGTAGTTTTGTCACCCGTTACTAACTTAGTTGGTGAAACAAGAAATGTTTCAAATGCAGGTGAATTTTCTGCATAATCATTATTCGAATCTTGTATTGTATCATCTTCGGTTAAAACACATCCTTCATAAAACAATCTGTTAGTTCCTATTGCTTCATCCCATTTATTATCCAAATCAGATAAAATAAAACTCGATGAGTTTGGCATGTGTCTTGCTGCATCTACGGAAGAAGTATAAAAATACATTACTTCCATATTGTTTTTTGATAAAACATTATCCTCTACACGAGGCATCAAAACTTCTTCAAATATAGTCTTAACACTACCTTTTTGTATTGTTGAACCAAAATAATCACTACCATAATAACCACTTGTATCTCTATCACCAATACCATATAATGCTGGTCTTTCTAAAATATGTTTCAGTACAAATGAACCAGTTCCTGCTGCTTGTTCTGATAAGGTCTCACTTGGAGCACTGAATGAAACAAAATCTGCTGTTAGTACGATACCAGATCCAGTTTCTTGTGTTTGTTGATTTCTTCTAAACGGATCACGAAAGTTTAATGGTGCGGTATTTAATCCCCACGGAGTTATATCTTCAGCAGAAGCTGATATAAAACCTCTTGGTTCTGAACCACTCTGTTGTGTATAATAATTTACTCTAAACGGATCCACATAGGTTAAATTTGTTTCAAATGTTTCATATGCTGCAGAAGAAGAAAGATAAGAACCAGTAACCATTTTTTCTTTATTAATTCCAAATGGATTAGACCAATTCATTTTATCCTCAAACATTTTAAAATCAGCAGATTCTGAGTATTCATTTGATACATCAATTCTTGTAACATGATGTGATGGTTCTAATGTCGGTACTTTTCCTATAATTACTTTATCTCGTTCAAAAATAGTAGGTTCTATCAATATACCAACTGTAGCATTTGCACGAGCAGGTATTAAAGACTTGACTTGTTTGTACAACGAACTATCGTAATATTTTAATAATCTTAAATAATCCCAAAAGTTATTAGGTCCTGCGTATTTTTTCCAATATAAATTTCTTGCAGTTTGTAATCCCGTGTATTGTTCTTTGTATTGGTCTCTTGGATCACCAATGTATTGGTCAAAATCAATATTTGGAAACGATGATATAATATCTTCATCTATTGCTGCAGATGGTGAAAAGAATATACCAAGTTTATTACTATCAACTGGTGCATTATCATATGCTGGTATTGTAATACTTTCACCAAATTTTAATACAGGATTTCCAACTTTATCAATTCTCTCATCTGCCTCTATTCTTAATTTTTTTGCTGACTTTGAACTTGGGCCTAAATTAGGAACTTTAAATTTATTTTCATCTACGACAGATACAAAATGTGGTGATAATAAACTTGTATAATTATGTGGTGCTGCAGATGATGTATAAGTTTGGTCAGCTGATGAATCTTGAAACCATTGATTTGAACTATCACTTAAATCTTTATCATCATCAAACGAATATCGAGTAACTAAATCCACATAGGATGCAGAAATAGAATTACCATCAAAAGATATTGGAGCGGCAACATGATTATCAAATGCTGATTCAAACAATGGTGTAGTCCAATTTCTGTACTCCATCATAGAACCACTAAACGATTCACCAAAAAATGTATTTTCTTCAGGACCACCTATCGTTACGGTTGTTCCACTTCCAGAATATGATAAGTTATATGATGCTGATGCCACAGACATAGAACCACTTATTAACATAGTCTGTTCTGATTCGTATACTATTTTACTTCTACCCGAATCATATTGTTTGGTGTATAAATTGTAATTGACATCAGAACCAGAGAAATTACTTTCTAAATAACCACCAGTTTTCAAGGTTCGTGTTAACATTACAGACCAATAGTCACCATCGTAAACAGGTAATTCAGATGAAGAAACTTCACTATATCCATTACTACCACTTAACATAAACGATACATGACCATATCTATCCGAAGAACCATTATCTTTTAATCTAATTGCCCAATCTGTACCTCGTCTTACCAATACTTGATTTGAACCACTAGCGGCTCTGAATCTAAATTCGATAGTATCTGGATGTCTGTCCGTTGGTGCTTCACCTTGTGTGGATGGTGTCCATGCATCATATTCTACATATGTGTTATGTGGTGCACCAAAGAAATTTAACGCCTTTGTAAATTTTCTTGTTATTTGAAAATCAGAAGGTTGGTCTGGTAACTTAGGTCCTCCATACTCCATAACTCTTAGTATAGTAGAAGGTATACCATAACAACTTATCAATCCTTTAATTGCTCGTGAAGTTCCTTTTGTCTTTAAAAAGTAAGGTATGTTACTTACAATACGACTCCATATCTCTCTTGATATATCTCTATCTGGTGTTACAGAATATTCATGTGGTGTTTCAGAACCACTTACTGACATTCCAAACATATATTGTGGTAATGATATTAAATCTTTACCATCAAATACTTCCCATCCAAGTGATTGTGCAACTGGATGTAATAAATTTTTAGCGATACCTTCTGTTAACTTATCTCTTTTATCATGAACATCTGTCATGGCCTTTACGAATGTCCAAATATCATCAAAGTGATGTCCCATCATATCTATGAATTTTAACATGACACTATTTGACTCATCATCTTGAATAAACATTGGAAGATGACCTTGTAATCTATGTTTATTGGACTTATCGTAATTTGAAGCGGACACTAATTGATTGGAGTACCAAGTATCTGCAAGTGATTGTGATGTTCTATATAAAACATACGGACTTGAATATGTACCAGCTCCACTTTCTTTTGGCCATGCATTTTCATGAACCAAACCAATAGACGAAGTTGTAAAAGATGAAGTCTGATTGAACATATACTTTTCGAAATTATCAAAGTTAGTAATGACTTCTCGTCTTTTATTTTCCCAATGTTGTATTTGAGAAACAGAACCACTAACAGGAACAAACGATGGATTTGCTGCTCCTGATTCTGAAACTATTAGATATGCACCATTTCCAGGATCTGCCTTTACCTTATATCTACCAGTAGAACCACTACCTGCACCTGCTAACGAAGCACTTCTATCAGTATATGATTCTATTAAATCTAATTTATATTTAAAGTTTTTAAGTCGTTGTTCAGCAGAACTAAAGTGAATAAAGTTTTCAAATCTACCATAATCAACATTAATATCTGCAGTAAAACTACCACTAATTAATTCGTTTTCAATTTCCTCTTTTATTCCAGGATCATTAGAAACTAAATTATTGTAGCTTTGAAATTCTGTAATACCTGCACCAATCGGACTATTTAAATTTTGAAATTCAGGTGTTCTTAAAACTATGTCACTAATCGATTCTTCAACAAAAGGAAATAATTCAATGTTTTCTTCGATTGGTGGTATCATCTCTCTAACGATGGTAACAAAATCTTTTTCCTTTACTTCATTAGGAAGTGGTTCATATAATTTATAAGCAACTGCGTGTGGATAATCCTCATAGGTCTGTGTATCAATTTTAAAATTAGATATCAAATGATAATCATCAGGACCTGTTTTAACTAATTTACTTAAATCTTGACTACTATCGTTTGGATATTGTATAAACCATTTTGGAAAATGTGAACCTACGGTTATGTCTAAATCATTTGAGAAATCATGGTCTGATTCTTGACCAAGTAACTCGTAACTATCCGTAAGAAAAATATTGTTTCCAACTATCTGTTGTATATCACCTCTTAAAGAACCATATACTGGACTTTTCTCTGCTAAAGAAGATGTGTACATAATTGAAAAGTCTGTAAAATCTTGGAACGACCTTATGTTTGCATCATTATCTAATACTGCACCATCTGGTGCCAATCCTTCGTAAGTACCATTTAATGTGAGTATATCTCCATTGACTTCTGTAATCTGTGCTACTAACGGAGCTGTAGTTGGATTGATATGAATAGAAGAATCCACTTCTGTTTTAGCTACGGAAACATTTTCTACCCAAGTTATACCTTCAGGTCCATAATGACCATATATGTAAATTACGGTTGGTTTTGTTAAATCCCAATCTTCTTCAACCGTACCTGTCCAACTTACTTGTTCCCATTCACCAACCTTTGAAATTGGTATATATCTTAAAAACTCTCGTTCAAATGCAGCATTCATGGGGATTCCATTTTCATCATCACCAATTGTTGCAGGATGATTTTCTAAATTAGGTCCCCAAGTTGATTGACCATTACTCTTTCTATAATGATACAATCCAACCATTGCACCCTTATTAGGAGTATCGGATTTCTGAGTCCAAGTGACCGTAATTTGGTCACCTACCTCTACACCTTGTGCCACCATCTTATGTGGTAGTGTTTGACTTATACCCATCCATCTATGAACTAATGTTGTTGGTTGATTTACATCTGTGTTAAATCCAGTTTTGTGTATCCCTTCGTATTCGTCATGGTTTGGTGCACCAAATTGAGAATTCTTATCAATCATTTTTATTGCTGTGCCACCAAATTCACCTTCACCATCTACCCATTTAGCGTGATATCCTAACCAACCACTATGCCATCTTGACCTATCTAATCTTCTATCATCATTACCACCCCAATTAAATGAATTGAATCCATCACTCCATCCTTCGGGTTTTACTGCATCCGACCAAATATCAGGATCTGGAAACTGCCAAATTTTTTCTGTTACACTATCTCCTGCGTTCCACTCCCATTGTAACTCTTGATTATCTCCTAAATTTGATGACCAAATCCATTTACAATCTCTTAAATCGTCATCTACATTATCCCCCCACGGCCCTTTACCTGCTCTAGCTAAAGTTTTCCAAGCATTTCCTATCGTACTCTCTGAAGTAGAATTACTTATAATTGACCAAGGACCTACTCGTTCTATTGCAGGTGGGAGATCTACCTCACCAGATAATGTTCTTCGTTGCCAATCTCTCAGTATACCTTCATACTCAAGACTAGCATCACCTGTCTTTATCTCTGTTCCACTATAAATTATTTTTGCTATAAAGGCGGCAGGACCTCCATCATTTGTAGTTACGATTCTTAAACTTGCCAATTGATTTGGTAAGTCGAATGTTTGTGCTACTCTCCAATCATCTCCTGAACCTATGAGAGTTTCATTACCATCATCAGTAGTTGCAAATAAATCAAATTGATTATCAACCTGTAAAGTAATAAAGTTTTCATCACCCATTCCGTGATAAGGACTTACTCTAAATTCTCTTTCTGATTTACTAATATCCGAACCATCAGGATTTTTTAATGGTATCTCATCAACAACAATTAAATCTTCGTTTTGACTAAATGTTTCATCGACCACATATGCATCTCGAATTGTAAGAATACCACGATTTCTTACCATCACACCATCAACGACTTCTCCTGCCATTGTCGGTACAAAACCTTCATCTTCTGAAGTAAGAGTTGCTTGAACTCTGTTGTCACTAATAAATGTTATTAAACCTGATGTTGGTGAATCTGTTTCCTCTGCTCTCTCATCAACTATAAATGGTGTTGGAGCTCCATTTAAACTTCCAGCTTCTACCTGAACATTTGTAATCCAACGAGTACCCGTATCAGTAGATGAATTGGTCATACCTAAATTTAATTTTATAGTTCCATTAGAATTTTCAGGTATTGTAATTACTTTATAATACTGATTCCATTGTTTATCATCTATTATTTTAACACTTGATATTTGTCTATCAGTATCATTGAAATTTGTAAAGGTATTATTATTTTCAATACCACCAGTAAGTAATTGTTTTTGTGAATCAGGCCAATCTTCTGTCCAATAAGCCCAACAACTAATTATATAATTTTCACCAGGAATACCATCTAATAAAAGTGTGTAATTATTTCGTGAACCATCGGATTCGGTTTGTAGAATATATTTACTATTACCAGGATTTTCAACATCATTTGGGAAATCGTGATTACCTGAAGTTTGTCCTACTTCTTTAATTCCATCACCATTTGAAAAGTCACCATTTGTAACTAAGTTTGGTGTTACTGGTAAAGTTACCAAATCAACTACTGGTGTATAATTTGTTATTTCTTGTCTTGTTTCTTCATAATCTATTACAAATGCTTCTCTTATTTTTAGAGTTCCACCGACCATTGATTGGTCGAGTTGTAAATTACTATTATTGATAGTTGCAACTTTTCCATCATCACTAAATGTAATATGTGATTCACCATTAACATCAGAAAAGGATAAACAAGTAAAACCTAATAATCGAAATTTTTCAAACCAATCTAAATCAACAATAGCTGGATTTGGACGAATTCTAATTTCTGTTCTTGATGGAGAAATTTCTTGTAACCAATATTTGTCCTCTTGTACTAACAACTCGATTAATTCACCATTCTCGTCAATTATTGGTATGTTAGAATCTGGTGTAGGTGAATGACTGGCAAATATCCTACCATCTGGCTCAATTACATATTGACCATTAAAGAGACTTTTATCTGATTTTTTTGTCAATACTACATTATCAGAACCACCTATTCTTCTTAAAAAATTATATTTTAATTGATAATTACCTCGTTCAAAACCAAGATTTCTAACATGAGCTCCTACATCCAAACTTGTTGGTAATGGAAATTCAAGTTCACCTGATGCTAAATAATTATCCTCCATATCATAGACACAATACTGAATTATATCATTAGGTGAAGTTCCAAAAGGCACAACAGGATCACCATCGTGTAATCCATCAATAGCTATTAATGGTAAATCTTGTTCATTTAATCTCGATAATTTTCCTGATTGTGGATCAAGTGTTAGTTTTTTCTTTGCCATTAGAATTCCGTAAATTCTCGTTTGATTACTTTATTAATTTCTTCTGTTTTTTCGTATTTAAAATATTGTTCCGTCCAAGATATCATATAATTTTCAGGATAACTTGATTCATCAGTTCCTTGACCTGGTATTATTTTTTCGAATAATAAAATTTTTTTAGAATTTTTATCTCTTAAAATACCATCTGTAACTAATCCATTTTCGGTTTTCTCATTTATCATATCCAAGTAACTTGACTCATCTTTAGTCGTCAACTCTTGATAAAAAGGAAGTTCGTCTAATTCATTTTTAGTATATGGCATTATCCCATCTCCCTACCAAAAAAGTCATAATTTAATTTTATATATTTTTCCCATTCTGCTGGAACTTCACTTTCTTCGAAAATTGCTTCCACAGGACATTCAGGTTCACATGCACCACAATCAATACACTCATCAGGATCGATGTAAAGTGAATCAGTTTCTTTTGGGACAAACCCATCTACTTTTGCTTCTTCACCTCTACCCTCTTTGTCGTATGGGCCGTGGATACAATCTACTGGACAAACCTCAACACATGCTGTATCACAAGTTCCTACACATGGTTCTGCTATTATGTATGGCATTTTTTCTCCTTTATCTTACTACTTTGAATGAATGTTTCTCATCATAAAATTCTACCGTTTCATCTGATGTTCCACTTCCACTTACAATTTTATACTCTACTCTGTAAAACCTTTCTGCCTGTAATCCATCCATCCACAAATTAAAATAGTTTCCTGTTGAATCACAACTTAACTTTGTACCATCACCAAATGGAACAATAATATCCTCTGTATATGCATCTCTTATTTGATAATATGAACTTCCACTCGGTAGATATTTTACGGTTGTATATCCTGTACTATATCCACTTGTTGAATATGACTTTTCAGGATATCTTTCTCTACCCGTAACTCTAAATTTTACCTTTGATTTTTCTCTGTATTCTGGTCTTAGTCCTCTCATATAAAGAATCATATCTTGTAAATTATCAGATGTTAGTGGACTTAATGAACCCGTACTCCAAGAGGAATCATCCCAAACTACTTCTAATTTTGGTGGAAAAACCGTATGGGTTTCTCTACTAAAAAATTTAAAATTACCTAAGTGATCAGTATTACCTTCGGCCAAACTTGTATCAGTATTTCCCATACTACCACTTCTTTTTAGTATAAATCCTTCATTTGTAATTTTAGTACTACCACCTAACCAACTATTAACAATGTTAGTAACATCCATTCTAAGGTCGGCTGCTTCATGATTAAATGATTGTGATGCTTCATATCCACTACCACTATACCAAGTTCCACCACCACCTGATAGGGATATGGTTTCATCTGTTCCACCTTCTAATGCATTATCTCCACTTCCAAAAACAAATAATCCAGATGAAGATGCTGCTGCGTAGTTTGATGTAGTTCCTCTAGCACTTCCTGATAATATTATTTGTCCCCCACCTTCAACAGATAAATCTACACTTGCTGAAATTGACAATCCATGTAATGAACTACTATCGTTTATTGCTCCTGCTAAATTTTGTAACGAACTGCCAGTTGTTGATGCAGAAACAATATATAATTCTGATGCTGAATTATCAAAATTAGTTCCATCATTTACAAACATAAAGTCAACACTACCAATAGTCAATTCTTGATTTATATAATTTCCATCACTAATAGAAAGTGTTCCACTTGCAAAAGTACTACCTTGTAATGTTGAATAACTACCAAACCAAGCAGTTTCGGTTGGTGAACCATCTCTGTATTTCCAATTTGCACCATTTCCAATTCTTGGATATGAATCACTTCTACCAGAACCCATCTCCCAAGATTGACTTACAGGATATGCCCATAACATATCAGATGTAGCTAACGCTTCTGAATTAGCATCATATAAGTTTAAAAAGAATCTTGGACTTGTTATTAAACCATTTACAATAGACTCTGAAATATAAGATAAATCAAATTTTAAAAGTGCTCGAGAAACATTAGTAATAGTACCATCAGGATTTATGTCCTTTCGTACCTCAAGTATCTCATCCAATCCTGAGTTCAAACTCTGACTAGCTTCATATATTGTTGTGTCTTTTGTTGCGAATTCAAAATAATGCATTATAAGTCTCCCATCACCCTACCCCTAATATCGGTATCAGGATATTTAATTTCAAATACTGCAGGATCCACAGATGGATAAACTACACTATTAAATGTTGCAGACGCTACATCATATATGTTATCAGAATAAGTAAGATTGTTTATTGTACCAAACTTATTATGTATCTGAATTAATTCTGTACTATCCTCTCTTGGTTTTACTACGGTTGCAACTCCCTCAACTCCAAGTATTTCAGATACAACATCGGCCAAAATAATTGGTTGGTTTATTTGCCATTTATCTATTTGAAAATATTTTTTTAATTGTGTTACACATGCTAAAAGTACTTCGTGTTTATTAAATCCTCGTTTTGTATATATGGCAAAATCAAGACCTATATTACAAATCCAAGCATCTTTTAATTGTATTGCATCTGTCATCATTCTATACTGACTTAAATAGACTTGTATATTTTCTTTTACTGCTTGATTTAATTGAACTAATTTTTTGTTGTTGTCATATCCCAACATATACATATTCAATGCTAATGGATTTGCCTGATATGTTGGATCTCCTTCATTTTGTTCATTCCCAGCCACTTGTTCATCTTGTAACATAAATACTTTTGCTATATTACCATATTTTGGTGGTAAAGAATAAACACGAGTTATAAAATCATCTTTAGTTACTGCCCTTCCTTGTGCCTGAAAATATGCTGTTGCATTTATTCTAACATTCTCAAGTGTTTCTGCTCCACCACCTCCTGTTGCTGGGTTTACATTAATAGCCGCTACAGAATTTAATGATTGTAATCTTAAATTGTCATTTAATGAAACTGAGGTATCCGTTTCTGCAGTTTGTTTTGTAATATTTATAATCTGATTGGATGCTACATTGTCATCAATACCACCACCATATGAATACTTTATCGTAAGAGTGGTATTGGTTGGACATTGACCGTAAGTGTCGGTATTTAAAAAGTTTGCAGGATCAAATGCAGTATCAAGAAAACTTGGTGTACCTGGTAAACTTGAACCAACATTACTTGGATTTGGAATAATTTCTTCATCACTTTCTGCTGCAACTCCTGAACCAAATCTCATTTCGGTTTTACCATCTGTTCTAATATAAGTTTTAAATCTTTTAGATGTCTTAATAAGTTTTAACAAGAATGGTGCAAAATTTCTACCATCTACTAAATCAGGTGAATTTTTTTCGTTATTTTGAAAATCACCATAAACCGTATCTTGTGCCAAAAACGGAACTTCATAATATTTGTTATTATCACTATCTGTTACGGACATTATTTCTAATACAGGATAATTTGCTAAAGCAATTCTTTTATACTTTTCAGCTGCACCAAACGAAATAGTTTCTGTGGTTACATTTCCACTAACTGCCTTTACCGATTTTTTTAACAACCACTTTGATACATTTTGGTCATCATCAATTTCTGCTATACTATCTTCTCTTGGACTCATTGAACTTGAATCTGAAAAAATTACATCATCAATAGTTCTAAATACAGTTCCATTTGTTGATGTTACTTCCATACCTGCCATTACATTAAGACAATAATTTTCATCAGGTAAGGAATTTGGTGCAGGTGTTGCAGGTACGGTTTGGTAAACATCCAATACCACACTGGCAGGTGATGATAATCTTGGTTTATATCCGTATCCTTGTGCTATTTCATATATGGTTTTCTTTTCTTCTGCAAAAGATAATAAACTTTCTTTAAATTGTTCATCCATATAATAAGATAAAGTATCTCCTACATAAGATGCCATTTCAATAAACATCATACCTGGATCTGATTCGTTGAAATCGTTATAGGTATTTGGAAAATATGTTTTAGCAAATTCTATAAGACCATCTCTAAAAGCAGAAAAATCTTTGTTTAAATATTTTACATCTTTACTGACACTCTTTTTAGCCATCTAAATTCTCCTATTGTTTTACGGCTGATTCAAACTGGTCAAAACTTATAGAAACTGATTCAAATCTATTTGGTTCAAATGACAACCCAAAATCTATATCAATATTTATTCTATTGAGGTTATAATCTGGTTTTGTTATATCTATTTTTTTAATGTTTATATATGGTAACCAAGTAGATAAGGAAGTTCGAATAGCATCATCCAATTCATCATTAAAGGTTTCAGTCATCGGTTCAAATAATTTAGTATGTAAATCTGAACCAAATCCTGGCTGTCCAAGTCTTTCACCAGGTATTGTTTTCATTAAATTTATTATATTATATTTTGCCTGTTCAAATGTGGTTTTGGTTTGTTTGAAGTGGCCCGTATCGGAATATCCTAAAGGCAACTCAAGTCCTATAAAGACATCTGGATTTAAATCTTTTTCTCTTGCTCCCATTATGTTACTCTCCTAACCTCTACTATTAAACCATTCTTGACAACTAATATTGCCCTTCTATATGAATTTGGTACTATATTACCATTATCATCTAAATCAACATCACTTACTTGAAATTCATCTGATATACCTTCAAATTCAGATTCATCTTCAACTGTTCTATATCCTTCCGCGTTCATGTGACCATTAAATTTAATCTCATCATTACTAAAGTTAAGATTTAATTTATCAAAAATTTTCTTAAATATTATAAGTTGTTTTCCAAAATCTAAATTGAATTTAGATACCGTTCTAAATCTTTTTAATAATTTTGATAATGAATTCTTTTTAGTTTTAGGATCTGACTGAACTTGTTTTACATTAAGAGTAGCCGTTATCTTAGTTCCTTTTCCTTCCTTAACTCTTTTTGGTGTTAAGAATAAATTACCAGGTGCTCTATTTTCTAAAAAAGATTTATTGTCAAGTCTATCAATATCATCTTCACCAGTCAAATAAGAATGTATTGCATCAGCTTCTTCTTTCGCTAATTTTGCATTTTCTTTTCTTATTCTCTTTTTAGTTTCAGTATCTTGTTCTTTAAAAATTCTATCATTTTTAATTTTTTCAAGTTTATACTTTAAAAACTCTTTATCTAATGCCATCTAATTACCTCTATGGTCTATATCCACCATTTTTCTTTTGGTCAATGGCTTTCATTACTTTAGAATAATCCTTTGTTAATGCGTTTTGAACATGGTCAGGAACTTGGTCAACATCAACACCAGCCTTTTTAATAGTATCAACTGCTGCTACTTTTCTTTTCGTTTCCTTATCACCACCTAAATTTCCATATCCCAACATTTCGGCCATTCTTGAAGTATCATATACTCCACCACCCATAGTTTCATATCCACCTTCTCCTTGTGGAATACCACCAGCAGTTTCATTCAGAACTTTATTTAGTTCTTGATTTTCTGTATAGTGTACTTCCTTTTTAGGTTTTGTTTCAACTTCATTGATTGGTTCTGAAACTAACTCGGTAAGTGATGGTTCCTGAGTTTTATTATTCTCCTTAATAAATATCTCGTTTACCTGTTTCTTCACTTCTTTACGAACTACTAATTCAATTATCTTTATTAGTTCTTGTTTTTTCATTGTTATCTCCTTTGTTAAAAACCTCTTAGATAGGAATTTAATTCTTCGTCTGCAAAACACCTATCTAATTCTTCCATTTGTTTCGCGAGTTCTTTTGATAGTGCTGATGTATCTACTTCACCAAAGTCGGTATCAGTATCTAAATCTGTCCAAGTACCACCTGCTGCTTCACATTCTTCTTTTGTCAAGTGTTCTGTAATTGAACAAAATCCGATAGTATCATCACTCATTAAATTTTCTGACTCGTTTGATATCTTATCATACATATCTTGTAAATCTTTTAGGTCTTGTGGATCTATCCAAGTACCACCTGCTGCTTCACATTCTTCTTTAGACTTTAAATTTTCCTGTCCTGCACATTGTGCTAAAATACTCATAAGTTGTGCCTGTAAAATTGGTACTAATGATGTAAATCTTCCAACGGTCTTTAACAATGTAGAAACACACATATCAACTAATCCCATTATGTTTAAGACTTTCATCAACCCTTCAATAATCGGTACAACAAATGGTGGTGTCCACTTTAAAATCTTTCTTACTAACTTTATGACCTTTCTAATAATTTTAATAACTTGTATTATTTTTTGTAATACTGGCATGACCTTCATTATTGCTGCCATTATCTTTAACATATTTCTTATAGCAGCCTTTACAGGTGGTGTACAAACATCTTCAGGATCGATAACTGCCTGTGACATTATTTTATCAACTTCAGCATTTAACTTACCTAATATTTGATTTAGTTTACCCATCATCTCTTGTATTTTTGCGGTAAACCCACTAAGTGCAAATGCCTGTAAATCAGGAATTTCAAAGTTAGCTAATTGAGAAAGAAAATCTTCATCGTCAGGTAAATTAACATTTCCTGAACCAACACAAAATCCTTTTTCTTCTCCCTCATCAACATCTTCACCTGTTATGTCACTACCATCTTTACTTGTTGCAGTAGATGAAGCTTGTGTGGTGTATGGTGCACATTTTATTTCACCATTCTCTATTACACATCCAACATGAAGTACAGTTCCTACGGGAACATCTTCACCCTCTCCATATTTAAGTAAATCATTTCCTGTATCGGGCCATATTACCACTGCCCCATCATCTCCGGCCACACCATCTATTTCACAAAATCTCATTGGAAATTCTTCTTTATTATCAAAGATTCCACTTCCATCTATGAGTTCACATCCTGCTATAATTGGTTCACCTGGCCCTAACGCTACTCTTTGTCCAGCTATTGATCTACATCTTATTGGCATCTAATTACCTCTTATCTCCAACATATACCACATCACTTTTTGGTTCATCTAATCGAGTTTTTAATTCTGAAAGACTTCCTTTTAAATTAAGACAAGATGTTATTACATCTGTCAACGGAACTACCATCCCCCAATTACCACCACCTTTGGCTGGTGATAAATCTCCAGCAAATTGTTCTAAATATCCAATTAATGATTTGATAATATCCATTGTTTGGTCACCTTTCAGTACAGGTTGAATTGATGGATTCTTAAAGCTAGTCCATCCAACATCCTCTCCTTGTTTTGGTGCATTACCAAGAAAAACTTTTTCATGTCCTTCCAATACAATCCGATTCTTACTAACTAAATTTATATCTCGTGACGAATATAAATATGAGTCTTGTCTGGAATTAAAAACTATCCTATCAGAATTTATTAAGATTTGTTTACCTTCAAATACTTTAGGATCTAAATCACCAACTTTACTTTTATAATGTGAACTAAAATCAACAGTTTGGTCTGTCGTCATCCACAAAGAACTACCATCTAAATTAATATCTTCTTTAACTGGCTTTAGGTGTATCTGTTCATCTACACCTTGACCTGCTCTTATTATTACATTGGGTGAATTTGCCTTACCCGTAGTATCATCTACCCCACCATCATCTGTTATTGTACTTTTTACATTACTACCTAATCTGATAGTATTTCCAAATCTCCCCTCAAGTGAAATATCACCTTCTTCTGCATCTAACATTCGTATTTTACTATTTTCAATTCGTGGTAGATTTTTTTTATAAGATTCTATTTGGAAAGCATGTTGTACTTTACTTAACCCACTTAATTTATTAGAATCTGTTCTATTTTTTAAATTTATTTTTTGAGTATAAAAAAATTCACCAAGATATTTTGCAACAATTACATATTCACCTGGATAAGGATATGTTTTAATATCGGCATCAAGTGGTGCCGCTTGTATAATATCTTGCGAACCTTTGTTACTGACAACCATCCTACATCTTACATGACCATAAGTAGAGTAATCTCTTGTGGGTGGACTTGAGTTTGGAATTAGTGGTAAATCTGAATCATCAAGTAGGCATTCAATTACTTCGGCAGCCTCTAATTCATAGAACTCAGGCGTATTTGTTTGCTTGAAGATTTTCCTAACTTCATTTTCTGTTACAGGTCCATCTCCAACAACGATAAGTTCATCTTCGTTATCGATTTTATAGGCCATTAATTTTCCTTAACTGATTTTATATCTTCTGTAAGACTATCTGATTTTTTTTGTAAGTCCACAACTACATCATCTATACTTGTGAGTAATTGAGTCTTTTCTTTTTCAGATAAACCGAACTCAGATTCACTACCACCTTTTGATTCTGCTGCAATCAATCGTTGTACAACGGTTGCCAACTTAACAAGTTGTTCATCATTCTTGACATTGATTTCTAAGTATTCTTTTATCATGGGTATTAACTGAATGGCCATATCACCATCCTTGATAAAACTCGTAACTTCTTTTACCAATACTTCAAGTTGATGTTTATTATGCTTAGAATTATTATAAATATCTTCAAAAAGTGATGATAGTGATTTACCTTCGAATAATTCGTAATCTTGACTCATCTTGATTTCCTTGTATATTATGATTAAAAATAGATGTTATAACTCATAAATAAATATTAACTAAACAAAAAATTGGTGCATATATATTGCAAAAGGAAAAAATGTATATACTATATTTATTTATGTCGAAAGATATTTCGACAACAGAAAACGGAAGTTAAAAATCCCTTTTTTGTTAAATGATAAGAAACAAACGGGAGATAACATAATGAAGGAAGTCATCACATTAGTCAAAGATTGGTTGGACGATTTAGTTCACCTACTCGTATCTTTTGTAGCAATAGGAGCCGTTGGTGAAGTATTGTTCGGAAGTGGAGTCTTTGGTGTAAATGTTATTGGTAACCTCACATCAATCATTAATAAATTCGGCGAATCCGGTTTCGCTGGATTAGTCGCGTTGTTGGTGTTGGTGGGTTTATTCCGTAAATAGCTATTATCGGATAATGAAAAAGGGGAACTATTGTTCCCCTTTTTTTTGGCTTATTTTATATCATCCCAATATAGAACAAATGTTAATCCTATAATAAAGAATGATACTATTAATCCGAATGTCAATGTGATATCCATTGTGCCTCCGTTATTTAAATAATATTGGTAATGTATATTTTATCCTGACTGGCCTTCCGTTCTGAGTTGCTGGATAGTAAGACGATTGTTTTATTTTATCCAACACCACATCATTGAGAGATATATTAAAAGTATCCATGATAACTGGATCCTCTACTTCCCCCTTCTCATTAATATAAAAATCTACTATAATTTTTCCGTGTGGCGTTTTT
>CEOI01045834.1_pt1 | contig 24575 bp, 13 predicted proteins | sample 530351 | NCBI WGS metagenome assembly CEOI01 (sample SAMEA2619962, study PRJEB7988) | marine metagenome | biome: marine biome (ENVO:00000447); feature: deep chlorophyll maximum layer (ENVO:xxxxxxxx); material: "saline water (ENVO:00002010), including plankton (ENVO:xxxxxxxx)" | depth 17 m | reverse complement strand
AATTATGTCTCAACACATTTCGTTTTCTGCATTGAAGAATTGGAATCAATGCCCATATTACTACAAACTAACTTATGTCGATAAGATAAAAGGTTTTGTAGGAAATCATTATACTGCATTTGGAACAGCACTTCACGAAGTTTGTGAAACTAAGGCAGAGAATCCTGCTTTTGATGACGAGCAAAACTTATTTGAGACTGCTTTCTTACGAGAACTAAAAAGTCTTCCTGAAGATGTTCGCAAAGATATTAAATTAAAAGATGTAGAACAAATGCGTGAACAAGGTAAGAAGTTATCTGTTATCGCTGTTCCTGCGCTTACCTCTCACTTTGGCGAGTTTGAAGTTGTATCAACAGAAGAGGATTTATATGAGTCCATTGAAAATTTTGAGGACTACAACTTCAAAGGATTTATTGACTTAGTAATAAAGACACCTGATAACAAATATCATGTTATCGACTGGAAGACTTGCTCCTGGGGATGGAATACGCAAAAGAAATCTGACCCAATGACAACTTACCAATTGACTTATTATAAACATTTCTATAATCAAAAGCATGGTATTCCTCTCGAAGATATCGAGACACATTTTGCCCTCTTAAAGAGAACTGCTAAGAAAGATTTGGTAGAGATATTCAGGGTTACAAGTGGTAAGAGAAAAATCAGCAATGCAATGGATTTGCTGAACAGAGCGTTATACAACATTCAAAGCGGAAAATTTATTAAAAACAAGTTGGCATGTAGCAAGTGTGAGTTTAACAACACACCTGAATGTCCATAGGAGAAGCAATGGCAAAAAATAAAAAAATAAAAATTTTAACTTTGTCCGACCACCCGTTATTTTCTACTGGTGTTGCAATACAAACAAAAATGTTTATTGAGGCAATGTTAAAGACTGACAAATTTGAGTTTGTATCTCTTGCAGGTGCAATAAAACATAGGGATATGTCTCCCGTAAAGACTGAGCAATATGGAGATAAGTGGAAAATATTTCCTGTTGAGGGTTATGGAAGTCAAGAGATTGTTCGCTCAATTCTTCGTACCGAAAGACCAGATATCATGTGGATTATGACAGACCCCAGGTACTGGAGATGGTTATGGAAAATCGAAGATGAAGTTCGAGCACAAGTACCTATTTGTTACTATCACGTATGGGATAATGGACCTGCACCGAAATATAATAAAAAGTTTTATGACTCAAATGACTTGATTGTTTCCATTTCCAAATTGACAGAGGAAATGGTTAACGAGGTTGGAACAACGGCAAAACATATCCGCATTCCTCATACTATTGATGAGAGTGTTTATAAAATATTACCAGATGAAGAAGTAGCACAGTTTCGTAAAGAGCACTTTGGAGATGATGATAAAGTTATTTTCTTTTGGAATAATAGAAACACTCAGAGAAAGAATGCAACAACTCTCATGTGGTGGTTCAAAGAATTTTTAGACGAAGTTGGGCATGATAAAGCAGCATTGCTTATGCATACTAATCCAGAAGAACAGACAGGTTCAAATTTGCAAGAGAGTGTTACAGAACTTGGATTAGACAATGGTGAGGTCATGCTTTCACCTTTAAAATATGAATCAGAAAAGATGGCAATGCTCTACAACTCAACTGATTGCACTATCAATATTTCAGATGCAGAAGGTTTTGGATTATCTACATTAGAATCTCTTGCTTGTGGGACACCCATTATTGTGTGTAAGACAGGTGGATTACAGGAGCAGATAACTGATGGAGAACAAACTTTTGGCATTGGCATTGAACCAAGCACGAGAACAATCATCGGTTCACAGCAAGTTCCTTACATTTATCAGGATAGGATAAGTAAAGAAGATTTTATTGAAGCATTAAAGAAATTCTGTTCTCTATCGAAAGAAGACAGGGTAAAACTTGGGCAACTTGGTTATAATCATGTTGTGAAAAACTATAGCAGTAAAAACTTTTCTGAACAGTGGGAAAAGGCGCTTATTAGACTTCATAAAACAGCGGGTTCTTGGAAAAATAGAAAGCATCAAAACTGGGAGATTATTGAATTATGAGTAAAAGAAAGATTCTTGTAAGAGGTCCAGCGCTGTCTCGTTCTGGATACGGAGAACATTGCCGTTCTGTTCTTAGAGCACTTCGTTCTGATGATAGAAATGAAGTTTATCTTCTTAATGTAGGTTGGGGTCACTCTGGGTGGATTGCAGAAGATACGGAGGAACGTGAGTGGATTGACAACACTATAATGAACACTGCAAGAGCAGTTCAATCTGGCGTCCGTGATTTTGTAACTTCAATTCAAGTTCAACTTCCAAATGAGTGGCAAAAACTTTGTGAACATAATATTGGAGTGACAGCAGGTGTAGAAACTACAAAGGCACCAGAAGACTGGAGTACTGCCTGTTTGGAAATGGATAAAGTTATTGTCCCTTCTCAGCACTCAAAAGAGTGTTTTTCAGATTCAGCACAAGAGGTCATTGAAGTTATTAACTTTCCAGCAAGAAAGATTAAAGCAAAAAATATTAATTTTAATTTAAGCACTAACTTCAATTTCTTAACTGTTGCTCAGTGGAATCCAAGAAAAAATTTGGAACAAACAATTTCTTCATTTATACAAGAATTTCAAAATGAAGAGGTTGGACTTATTATTAAAACTGGTATTGTAGGCGGTTCTCATATTGATAGAGAGCAGACAAAAGAACGTCTTGATGCATTACTTGGTCATATAAAAAAGGATAGTAAGTGTAAGGTTTATCTTTTTCACGGTTCTCTGTCTGATGAAGAGATGGTATCACTTTATAAAAATAAAAATGTTTCTGCCTACATTACAACCTCACACGGTGAAGGTTTTGGACTACCCGTATTTGAGGCGGCACAACATGGTGTTCCAGTCATTGCGCCCAACTGGGGCGGTATTAGAGACTTCTCAAACGATTCTTTTGTAGAATTAGAATATGATGAAAAAGAATTAGAGGAACATCAAGTTTGGGAAGGTGTATTAGAAGCAGGTAGTAAGTGGTGTTTTCCTAAAACCACATCAGTAAGAACTCAGATGAGAGAGGTATATAACAATCTTAGTAAATATAAAAAGATTGCTAAGATTTTGCAGAACACTATAAATGAAAATTTCACTGAACAATCAGTTTATTTGTGTTATAATAATGTTATAGATGATGTTGTAAAGACAGTAGAGACACTAGGAGATACAAATGAGACTGAGTAGTCAAGCAATGAGTGCAATTATGTTAGCACTACAAAAAAGTTTATTAGAACAAACAGACATCGTTCCTGTATTAGAATCTTTTGAATTTACTAAAGATGAAAATACAAAGCGTTGGGGAACCAAGAACGGTGAATTAGTTGTAACCAATCCACCTACATTTAACATCGAAGATGTATTAACTCAACAAGAAGACTAATAATGCCTCGTTACTCCTACAAATGCTTGCACTGTGAAACTACCTTCCAAACCTTTCATGGAATGAACGAGGTAGTGGAGCAGTGCGACGTTTGTGGTTGTGATGACCCCAAGAAACTCAAAAGAGTTTATGATAAAATAAATGTAAAGGTGAAACAGAACAAGCAGACCACTGCTGGTGAGCGAGTAAAAGAATTTATTGAAACCTCACGAGAAGTTCTAGAGCAGCAAAAGGAAGAGGCAAGAAAAGAGAATGATTGAGCAAATTATTATTTATTTTTTATTTCCCGTCACTCTTATTGCCTGCGGTCTCTTGGTTTGGTATATTAGAAGAATACTTTCTATTATGGAGGAGCAATCTCTTGAGATGAATGAGAGGTTTTCTGTTTTCCACACCTTTCTTGAAGAAACCTATAACTCGGACCTGTTTTATGGCGAACCTCGACTTAAAGAGTTACTAGAACTTATCAAAGATTTCCACGAGTGGACAGAGGAATTCCAAAACAGAGTAATAGCAGAAAATAATGACAGAACAGAAGAAACCAATTAGAAGAAGACGTAAGAGAACTAAAAGACTTTATTTTACAGAAGTTCATGAGCAGGCAATTATTGAGTATTGCTCTTCTCACGATAGGAAGAAAAGAGAAGAACTTTATAGAGGTCTTATCCAACCAGCGATGAACGAGATGGTTGATAAAATTGTCTTCACTTACAAATTCACGACACTTCCGAACATTGATGAATTGCGAGATGAGTGTAAGATTTGGCTTACAACTATTTTAGAAAAGTTTGACCCTTCAAAAGGTTCAAAAGCATTTTCCTATTTCTCTGTTATTACAAAGAACTGGTTTATTCACAAAGTAAAAAAGCACTCTCAACAAAGACAAAGAGAAATTCAGTACGATTATATTCCTCGAACTATTGAGGAAAGATATCTTTCAACTGAGAATCCATATGAAGATGTTATGGAACAAAAACAATTTTGGAATGCCCTATGGTCTGAAATTGAGAAGTGGGGTGAGATGCCAATGAAACCTACAGAAGAGAGGGTTTACAAGGCAGTCAAGATTCTAATGGAGCAACCTGACGATATTGAAATTTTTAATAAGAAGGCTATTTACCTTTACTTGAGAGAACTTACGGGACTCAACACAAAACAGGTTGTAAACAACCTAAACAAACTTCGAGTAAAATATCGTTCTTTCAAGTCTGACTGGGATGAGGGCAGGATAACCCACATTGAGGAAAGGCAAAATGGCAAAAAAGAAGAACCAGAATCTTGAAGAATTTATCGGAGAAGCAATAGAGAATATTCGCTCCGATAGAGCAATCACCTCCCACCTATTAACAGAATTAGTCCAAGAAATGAACAAACAAAATGGACTGTCTACCATTCAGCAGTGCGGTCTTATCGCATCCAAATATGTTGAAACACTCCAAAGGTCAAATGAACAAATAGTCAAACTTGCTGCTCTTCTTCAAAAGAAAGAGAACAAGCAGCAAGGTCTTACTGCTTCCGAGAAGGATGAGATTTATGACCTCCTAAACTCTGAGGCGAAAGAAGAAGATGGCTGATTACGGTGAGTACAACGGAGAAATAACAAAAAAGAAAAAAGACTCTCTTGACACTTCAAATACGAGTTCATCTAATGCAATCAAAAAAGTAATTGTAAAAAACTATTCTGAGTCTAAAATTAAACAAGGTCCATATGTTGGTTATGTATTGAGGGTAGATGAAAAGGATGTACCTTGGTATGCCGTATTTAAGACAGAATGGACAGCAAAGGTCAGAGTTCCAGAGTTGGATGCACACATTCCAGAACCAGAAGACTTTGGTCCAAAAGTAACTGATGAACTGGAATTACAAAAAATAGAATTGCATCCAACCTACTTGCCCCGAGGTGCTAAGGTAAAAAATAAACCGACAGTCGGAGCAAAAGTTCTTGTCGAAAGAGACGATAATGGTCAGAACAGTTTTATAGTTGAGATTTTAGAAGAGGAAGGTTCTGAATCTGAAAAACCAAAAGGTGCAGGACCAAAAGATGCTCATGGAAAGGGAGGTAATGGACCCAAAGGTAGAACGGGCGGCGGCGGCAGCGGTAAAAAGGGAAAGAGGTATAGAGGTGGTCCCAGAGTTAACGAGACAAACGAAGAAGGTTTATCTGGGTTTCGAAAGTGGAAACGTGCAGCACCACCAGTCATTATTGTAGTTCATGAATCGGGTGGAAGCAGAATATCATCAACAGAACATGTGTTAAAGAAGAAAGGTTTAGGTGTACATTATCTTGTAGACAACGAAACAAATAGGGTTATAGAATATGAAAATTGGAAAGACAATTATATGGCACATTGTCCTGGGTTTAATAGACAAACCATTGGGATAGAATATAATCATGCTTATCACGGAAAAGAAAATCTTCTTAAACCTTGTAAGTTTTATTGGAAACAGAAATATAATATACCTAAGACCGAAGCGCTAGAACATTGTTATGGTCTTGTAAGTCATTTATGTCAGGTAGCGAGTATACCTTTTGTCATGCCACAAATGATAGGTGGTAAATTTACATTCATCGGCGGCGTAGGTAAAAATATGACAAGTGGTGTTGTCAGTCACGTTGCAGCATCACCAAATCACGGCGACGGCAATTATATGTGTCTTTATTTTGCAATAAGGCAAGCAGGTCATTCGCCACAGGCAGCAGGTCAGATAGCGTTTGAAATAGCAAAAGTAGCAACAAACTTTAGTAGTCACAAAATACCAGTTGGTAGTGAGAACATTCCACCCATGCAAGTAAGTATTGAAAAACATATGCCCTTAACTTGGGACGAGAGAAGGAAGCATCCCGAATATGCTTCGTAAGGTTTTATAGAAAATGAATAAAAAAGCAATAGATAGAAAAGACATTACAGATAAAAAATCAAAAACAATTTCCACTGGTAAAACAGGTTTTGATATGCTTCGTAGTGGTGTATTTTGTTCAGAATTGGTAGAACCTATTCCAGACTATGTTCAAGCAGAATGTGAGATTGTCCAGAAAGGAAAAAATAATAATTATATTGTTATGGGTCGTGACCGAGATGGTTCTCGAAACAGTGGATATGGAGGAAAGGGAGATACACAAGCGTCCATGATTGATATTGTTGTTGGTCGCATGGCATCAGCACCAAAAGACGAAGCATTCGTTGACCCAGATTTCGAAACAGATTCAGCAAGAATTTATATAAGTCAGAAAGCGGATATTGACAATTACTTTGGACTCGCAGAGGGAAGTGGAAATGCAAAGACTAAATCTGCGATTGCAATGAAGGCAGATGCACTTCGTTTTGTTTCTCGTGAAGGTATAAAACTTGTTACAGGAACAGATGATGCCAATTCACAAGGAGTCGATGTATCCGAAGCAAAATTTGGAGTAGATATTATAGCAAACAATGCCGATTCAGATTTACAACCAATGGTGAAGGGAGATAATCTTGTTGAAGCAATGCAGAAGTTGACGAAACATGTAGCAAAATTAAATGGAATTGTAGAAGGATTACTTTTAGAGCAGGATAAACTAAATAAAGAGGTAAAAGACCACTGGCACGTATCTGCAATTCCTGGGTTCCGCACGTCCCCTTCACCAACCTTGCAACTTACTGCCCCTATCACAATTTTTAGACATCTTTCTAAGACAAAGACTTCGCTTAGAACGAATCGAACGAACTTGGAAAACTTTCAAAAAAACTATTTATCTTCATCTGGTAGAGGTTATATAAACAGTCGCTACAATAAGGTGAATTAATAAATGAGTATCACACCACAACAATCTCGTCTTGTAGATGAGAAGAGAAAAAATAAACATATCGAAGAAACTGGATATGATTATTCTTCCGAAGAACAAAGAGGCATTCAATCTCTTGTCGAAGCGAATATCGAATTTGAAGACCAATTAAGAATTACAACACTTATTCCAAGGGTGGGAACTACAAACGGAGTAAGAGTAACTCAGGAAGGTAGAGATGCTTATATTGCTGCTCATCCACAAAATGCTGCTAGAAAAGGAGAAAGACTAAGAATAGCAGACCTTTTGGCAGCAGGAAATTCAACATTAGATGAGGAACCAGAGGCAGAAGAACAAGAAGAAGAGCAAGAACAACCAGAACCTCCAAGACCAAATCTTCATAAAAGGTTTCCACCAGTTTCCGAGGTATCATATCATAAGGCAAATCAGGTAGTAAAGACATATCGAAAAGCAGAAGCAAAGGAAGATAATTTTCATCGCCTTCTTGATAATAACGAAGAGGTAGTTGTGATAGACGACTTTGTGGGCAAAGACGGAGAATTTGCATTTGTCAAGTCTTTGTTAAATCCTAGTTATGGTGAATTTTATGTTCCTAGAAATAAAATATCTTTTGTAGAAAATTCTCCTATGCCAACACCTTATGATATCTCTGGTGTCGGAGCAACTCCAATTGGCGGTGAAACTACTCCTTGGACTTCTCTACCTATGGAGAAACCAACTGAGATTTCTCAAACAGCAGAAATGAAAATCGTGGTGTATCTTGAAAGAAGGAATTTGACAACAGCGGATAGACCTGCTGCTCTCGAAGAGGCATTCTACAATGGAATGGAAAAGATTTTAAAATCAAAAGGTAAGAAAAGTACAAAAGAATATATTAAGAAAAGTTTTGTAGAAAATAACTTTTGGGATAAACCAGCACAGGCGTGTGAATTATTCTTAGACCCTAGAAGAGTTGGGGCAAAAGTTAAAGCAGTTGTCAAGGTGCCAATAAGAAATATTATACCTCTTGAAAATGATGAACCAGAATTTGCACATAGAGAAGAATATAGAACAGAAGATTTTAAGTCAAAGATTGAAAAACTTGCTACCAAGATAAGAGATATTGAGGAAAAGAAGGAAGAATTTATCTCAGAGGGTGGAAAGGTACTAGCATTCTTTCCTAAGATTACAGCATCAGCAATTAGAAATGTTCCTAAAAATATAGAATATATTGCAAGTAAAAATTCAGATTACGCTAAGACTGGAAAGAAGATATTTGAAGACAAGGGAGTGTTAAAACTTTATTGGAACAAATATGCCCAAGCGGGTATGGTAAAGTTTCACGCAGATAATGGCGAAGTTTATAACTTCAACGAGCAGATGAGAGAATACAGGTCTCGAATCGGTTCAGAGAGAAGAACACAAGACCTCATAATGAATATGAACTTCATCGTCGAGGGAGAACTGGAAACACCTTGGAAAGAATTTGTTACTACATTTGTGAACCACAAACCAGTTAAAATTATACCAAAAAAAGAGGAATCTAAAAATCAAGAAGAGGCAGAAGCAGAAGGTCCAAAAGTAAAGACAATAGAAGAACTTCAAAAAGAAAACAATTATTATTCAAATGTAGACAGAAGAGAAGAGGCATATAACAAGAGAAAGGAACAATCAGATTTTGCTGGAAATCCTACTCTGAGTCCAGATAAGTCTTCCAAAATGGGAGAAATCATCAGCAAAGACGCAGAAGAATTATATAAGCATTTTATTAATAAAGTTGATATTGGCAAGATTGCTTTAAAATCAGCAAAGTGTTTAATGCCAGATGTACCTGTTCGTTCTTTAAAAATGTTGAAAAGAGATTTTGACATTTTAGAAAAAGAATTTAAAAAATTAAAAAAGGAACACAAGGAAGGTAAATTATTAGATTTTCTACAACCAGATGATTTACCAACAGATGACATTTCAGATGCATTCTTCAAGACTCTTCGCCAACAGTTAGAAGGTATTCTCACACAAGTTATTTCTTCAATTGTTGGAAACTTGCTCGGCGCTTTCTTTGATAGTTGTAACAAAAGAGACAAGGAACAGTCAGGTGGTCCAAACCCTCCTGAACTAGAAGGCGTCCTCGCTGACCTGCAAGACAAAATGCAAGATTTGTTCGATGCTGGTTTTGTTGACCCGACAATGTTCAGGAACTTGATGAACGACCTTGCGAACCTTCTTTCTTTGAGAGAGTTATGTGACTTATTGAGAGGGCAACCAGACAGAGATACACTCGATATCGTCAAGAATCTACTGGAAACTTCTTATTGTCAACTAGAACTTGATACTGACCAAGAGGTTATAGACTTTTTCCTTTCGGTATCTGGTTCTATGGACTTGACGATATGTGACGAACTGGGAACTATAATTGAAGGTTTACCAGAGGATTTTATTTGTCCACCAGACTCTTCTGTTCGTGATGCCTTGTTAAGAGGAAAGGGATTGACTGATGAAGAAATCCGAGACCAAATGGAAAGGGAGAGACAAAGAAACGCAGAATTAGCAGAACAACTTCTTGGGGATGCGCTTTCTGATAGAAGAGGTCCAAACCTTTTTTGTGCAAAGGATGAGCAGGGAAACACTATTCCAGGCGTTATGCCTTTCATGGATGCTCAGTTCGAGTATACATTTGAATCTACTTTATCTAGCATGTTTAGAAGCACTTATAATTCTTTTTCAGAGGAAGGGTTGAGATATGCACAAAATCTTTTCTTAGAAGTAGAAGAACAAGAAGAAAAAGAATATGATATGTTGGGACCGATTCCAGAACCACCAGGGAACAGACCAGTCGGACCTCAGTTCACTAAAACGGTTTTGGTTACAAAGAGAAAACCAATACCGCATCTTGAAGATTTTTATAAAAAACCAGAGTTTGGTGAATCCACTAACAATTCATTAGAAATTGTAATTCCAACGGTTGAAGTTAGTTCTATCGACAAGGCAAAGGAATTGTTCGAGCAAATGCAAGGAATGGATAGTCCTTTGCTAGACCAACTCGAAGAAATGAAAACGGCACTGAAAAAACAGAATGAAAATGTTTCTAAGATAAAAGTAACAGAACTTTCACACTGTGAGGTGTTGGACAGGATGAATGAACCGCAGGAGATAGAAGACACCAGAACTGATGAAGAAAAAAGAATTGATGAAATAAAAAAAGATATTGGTGCCAAAGCAGTTCGCCTCGCTCAAATAAAAGAACGACTGGAATCCATTGATGATGAAATATTAGTAGCACGAGCGTCATTGAATTATGCTCGACAAAGATTTTTAGACTTGCAAAAAAATGCACTAGAACAAGAACAAGCAAAACTTGAAAGAGAAATAAAAAATCTCAAAGAGGAAATGAATCAACCTGTATATGATACAAATTCCCTAGAAGATAATGAGTGTGGAAATGGCGAACCAACACCACAGGAAAATGCAAGGGAGGAAGAACCCCCTACGATTCAGCAACCTCCTATTCAACCATCTATTCCTGTTTATGATTTTATTCAAGAAGACAGAGACTGTGAAACAGATTCCTTGTTAGGCAACTCTATCAGTATTAACGATAAAGAATATTTTGGTCAAAGAGAAATCAATGAAGGCATAATATCTTTTATGAATGAAAATGTTGGTTCTGATAAACCGAGAAATAAGGAAACCTGCATTCAAGCAATATTCAACAAATCGCTAGAAATAGAAAATATTAATAGACAAGAAAAGGACAGAAGAAGGTCAGCATTCGAATCTGCTTCTGCTTCTATTGCAAAAAATGTGAGAGATAACATTTATAAGGTCTTGATGAAGATGTTGGAAAAGTCAAAGTATTTATCTTATCAGACTCTTCGAGCAGACCCATCTGGACCAAGTTACGATAGATATATAATGGAGTTTATAAATCTAGGACCAACACCAACACCAGAGTGTGACCCGCATCTTTTAAAATTATCTCAATTAATCGAAGAAGTAAGAGATGGAATGCAGGAGGCAATGTGTCTAGACTTGAATCCATCACCAGATGGAGAAAAACCAAAAATGTCTCCACTCGAAACTGCAATGATGAAAGCATGTATCAAAGCAACGTTTAGACACTACATTATAGAAACTCTTGTTTCTGGAATTCTCACACTCACTACTTTTGAAGGAAGAGGGACGGGAATAACAGACCTCAAATGTTCATATATTATTGAAAAGATGAGCGATAGCATGAACAGATATTCTAAACCAGTCGAGGGTGATTCTTGTTCCTCTGGTGATACTTTTTCGGGAGACCTTCCAAACTACTTTGCAGATTTTATTGAACAAGTAGAGAATGCCTACGGTGGGAAAAATGATAAAAATAATTCTCTACTAAGAAAGGTTTTGAAAGAAGAGTATGAAATAATTGCAAGAGGATTAATGGATGCACTTTTGATACCGTCAACTGGTGAGACAGGAATTTTGTATAAATTTTCGTCACAAGAATTACCAGTGATTTCAGAAGCAACTGAAATGAATGGTCGAGGTCTTTTATTGCGTGTCGATGGTTCTGGTCAGTCAGGTGATTTTATTAATCCATTTGTTTATTATAGAAAAGATGGGAAAGAGTATTTTTCATTAGTAACAAATACTCTGAGTCCTCAACTTGTGAATAATTACGAACCATATTTGATGCCCGATGGCGTTACGGAGAGATGGGTGATTCCGATAATAGAAAGAGGAAACCCAGAAATTTTATTAATTCAATCTGCTTTATTTACTACTTTTTTTCCTTTGGAAGATTATGCATCTTCTCTTTCTATTCATGAGATGGAAACCGTATCTCGTATGGAATCGACATCTCATTCTTTCGGAGAAACAAGAGACAATCTGTTTTCTTTATTCTATGCAATCACACCAGAAAAAGACGATTGGAGCAAACAAAATAAGGCACTTTCTTCTGTTGGAGGTTCAAGTGGTCTTACTAAATTGTTTGATTTTAATAATAATGTTTTCGACACACCATGTACAGAATTTTCTTACAACTTTGGTTTTAACGGTGTATGCTGGGGTAATCCTTTTGCTGGTTTAGGCGGTCTGTTTGCTATGGCGTTGCGTATGGCAAGAGATGCAGCGTTAATGGAATTTAAAAAATATGTACAAAGGAATGACCCAGCAGTTAAACTTGCGTCAAGATTATCATTCTTATCAAAACTTGCTTGTGTTAATATTCCAACTAGCGCAATCGCAGGTGGATTGAATGCTGCTCTTCCATTAATTTTTCCTCTTACTCCTATTGCCCAGGCATTCCATGCTCTTGGTTTAGGTATATTTTTACCAGCATCACTTCTTAATTCCGATTCGGATGAAGGTCAAGAGGCGAGAAATCAAATTAAAGATGCAGGTTTGAGGTTGCCTCCTTATTGCGGTGACCCAGTTGATGAAAGAGACTTGGCAACACAGCAATCTCAGAGGTCCGATGCGGAAAGAAGAAGAGATGAAGACAGAGAAAGGGTCAGAGTTCAAGAAATTAATAATCAAATTTTACCTAAATCTCTCAGAATACAAGAAATAGAAGAAAGACTTGAAGAGATACCTGTTGAGATAGCAAGGGCATTCTCAGCGGGTAACAGTAATCGCAAGACATTCTTGGAGATGGAAAGAACACGACTTGAAAGAGAGAGAGAAGAACTTTTAGAGGAGGTTGATGCTCTTAGGCAGCAACTATAAAATAAAATAGTTTGCCCTATTTAGGGTGAGGAGAAAATCAATGTCTAGAGGATTATCACCAAAACTTCCACTTCAAAAAGACCCAGCAGATGGATATGCTTTAAATAAAGATTACATAGACCTTGTAAAGCAAAACTTAAAAATGTTATTATTAACAGCACCAGGCGAAAGAATGATGGAACCTAATTTCGGAGTAGGTCTTAGAAACTATCTTTTTGAAAATAATTCAAATTCAACTCATTCAGAAATTGAGTCTAGAATAAGAAACCAGGTCAAATTTTATATGCCATTTATTGAAGTTCAATCAGTTAATTTTAATTCTTTCGATACTAGAAAGTCAAGTGGAAATGGTCTTCATTTAGACATGAATTTTCGCATTATTCCATTCGACCTTTTTGCTTCACTGGAAATAGAGGTTGGAACTAATTAGAATTATAGTGAGGAATCAATTAGATGAGTAAAAAGCGAGCAGTATCAATAAAATACACAAGTCGTGAGTTTGATTCAATTAAATCAGACTTAATTGATTATATTAGAAGGTATTATCCAAACACTTACAGAGATTTTAACGAAGCATCTTTTGGTTCTCTTGTAATTGACACTGTTGCTTATATCGGTGACATTCTTTCATTCTATATCGACTATCAAGCAAATGAAACTTTCGTAGAGACTGCGACAGAATATAATAATATATTAAGACTTGGTAGGCAACTAGGATATAAGTTTGGTGGCGCAGCATCTTCATATGGCACAGCGTCACTTTATGTTCTTGTACCTGCTTCAACTACTGGCATAGGTCCAGATATGAGTTATGTGCCTGTATTAAAACAAGGAGCAGAATTCACAGGAACAACAGGTGCGGCATTCATGTTGAATCAGGATGTCCACTTTGGTAATCCTGGTGCTTCTATAAGAGTCGCCCGAGTGGATGAGACCACTGGAAATCCTACTCATTACGCAGTAAAAACTTATGGTCAAGTAATGTCTGGAGAACTTAGAACCGAGTTTATCCCCATCGGCGCTTACAAGAAGTTTAATAAAATTACCCTTGATGCTCTTGACGTATCTGAAGTCGTTTCAATTGTTGATTCCGAAGGAAACGAGTACTTTGAAGTTGATTATTTAAGTCAGAATGTTGTTTACAGAGGTATAACGAACAGAATGACAACAACATCATCAGAGGGAACTTATGCTACAGGAGACCAAGCATCGGAGATATTAAAACCAGTTGTTGTCCCAAGAAGATTTATTAAAAACAGAAATGTTCGAACAACTGAGATTATCTTTGGAGCGAGCGCTGACTCAGAAGTTCCAAAAGATTTTTTGACAGAACCACAGACTTCTATTTTGGACATTCATGGTAAAAATTATATTCAAGATACGACATTTGACCCAACAAGGTTAATACAGAGTGATAAATTCGGCGTTGCTCCTTCTAACACCACTCTTACGGTTACTTATAGAATAAATACTGTACAGAATGTGAATCTAAGAGTGGGTCAATTGAACAGTGTTGGAGAATACAAGATGGAGTTTAACGACGTAGTTTCTTTAGACGCTTCTAAGGTGAATGATGTTGTTAATTCCTTGGAGATTGATAATGAAGAACCCATCCTTGGTGACATAGATATACCAAACACTGACGAGTTAAGGCACAGAATAAGAGACACGTTCGCAACACAAAATAGAGCAGTCACGCAACAAGATTATGAATCGTTTGTTTACCAGATGCCCCCTAAATTTGGTTCAGTCAAGCGCTGCCGTATTATGAGAGACAGTGACTCTCTGAAAAGGAATTTAAACTTGTATGTGATTTCAGAAGACCAGACAGGAATTTTGACACAGGCAAACAGTGTTATGAAAAATAACGTAAAGACCTGGTTACAAAAGAACAAGATGATAAACGACACGATTGACATTCTAGATGCAAGAGTCATCAATTTATCCATAGAGTTTGTTGCTGTTGGTTCCTTGGAAAGAACAAAATTTGAAGTTCTATCAGCAGCGTATGAAAGATTACAAGAAAGGTTTCAGAGATTACCAGATATTGGCGAACCTTTCTTTGTTACGGATGTTTATAAAGAACTGAGAAATGTTGAAGGCATTCTTGACGTGACCGATGTCAAGATTATAAAGAAGAATGGAGATATTGCAGATAGAGTCTACTCTGATGTATCGTTTAATTTAGAAAAGATGACTTCTGCTGATGGAAGATTTATCGAAATGCCAAAAAACGTAATTTATGAAATTCGTTATCCAGAGTTCGATATAAAGGGAGTGATTGTATAATGTCTGTAAAAAAGTTTTACGCAACTGCTGATACAACTATCACAAATGCTTATAAAGAGAATCTAAGACAAAGAGGTACCGATGCAAATATGGGTCTTTCTGACGCCCTGGAAGTATTTTTTATATATGGGCAAAATCCAAAACCTGATGTTGAAGCGGATAAACTCGAAGAAGCAAGAATCCTTGTTAAGTTTGATACTGATTCGATTAAATCTTATTATAATGATGTATTCCCGACTACTGTTAAATTTGTGTTAAAGTTAACCAATGCAGTTCATCCTTTTACTCTCGCAAGAAATTATGATGTAAATGTCTATGCTCTCGCAGAAGGTTTCATCGAAGGTAATGGATTGGACATGGAATCTTATAAAGATGAAGATGTGGCAAGTTGGACTAACAGAATAGTATCAACTGCTTGGACAACAGCAGGTGCTCTACAGGGAACTGAAACTCTTATTGGAACTCAAAGGTTCGACACTGGCGAAGAAGATTTAGAGGTAGATATCACAACTCATATCCAGAGTATCTTTGACGGAACAACAGACAATGGTTTTGCTATTGTTATGGACGGCGCACTAACAAGCGGAGCACAAGAGCAAAACTTTTATACGAAGAAATTCTTCTCTCGCTCATCAGAATTTTTCTTCAAGCGCCCAGCGATTGAGGCAAGAGATGCTTCCAGAATTGCTGATGACAGAGGTAAATTCTATGTAAAGAGAAAAACAAACTCAAGTTTGCAAAATACGCAGAGAGTTTACTTATATAACTCCTTTGAAGGCGTAAGGTCGGATTTCACTGCTCCTGAACCAGATGAAGAATTATACGTAAGATTTTATACGGACGAAGCAAGGACAACTCAAGCAACACTCGACCCTGATGTACAGTTTATACAGGCAGTAAACGAGTCTACAGGCGTCTATTATGTAGACGTTATTTTGGATGAGTCTTCTGTATCTAAAATATACGACCAGTGGTACTTCGCTGCTAACGGTGGTACGGCAGTGGTAGACAGGACTCTTGTTCACGAGGGCGAGATAACAATAATCCAGAATGGTTCAAATACCAATTCTGGTGAAATAGATTATGTAATAGACATCACTAACTTGAAAACCTCCTACACAAGGCAGGAAACCGCAAAGTTCAGGATTTACACCAGACAAAAAGATTGGAATCCAACTATTTATACGGTAGCAAGTAAAGAAATTGAAAACTTGATTGTCGAGAAGATTTACTACAAGATTGTTCGACTTGTAGATGAAGAAACAGTTCTCGATTATGGTATTGGAACAGATGGTACCAGCAACGAACATACATTGGTTTCTTACGACGCTTTGGGTAGTTATTTTGATTTTGATATGTCCCTTTTAGAAAAGGGTTATATGTATGGAATTAAATTAATGTTTTCAATCAACGGCGAGTTGAGAGAGCAGGAAGAAATTTTCAAGTTTAGGGTTGACTAAATGAGCACAAAAGATTTATTTAATAAAGGTAACAAGGTTCTTACAAAAAGTCAAGAAGAAAAAATAAAAAAAGACTTGGAATCTCCTGAACTTGCAAGAGATGTTGTAAGGGCGAATAATAAATTTCATTCACATATTGATTTTTCTAAACCAGAGAATTTTTCTTTTTACGGTTCAGCGCAGAAATATTATGAAGATTCATTTAACAGAATTTACCAAACGTATCCCTACGATGGTTCACACTCTGAAAAAGAAAAATGGTTTCAAGATTCTTCTGAACTCGACTTGTGGATTCTTGATAACGCTTATCCCAAGAGTACTGGTTATGTCCGTCTTGGAACAGAACAATCTATCTTTGTCAAGGGCGGTCCAAATAAACAACCAGGTATCATCGAGGGTGAAAAAGAGGAATTATCAAAACAATTCCCGATAAAACAAGGCAACTCAAATATTTGGGATACTTCAATCTACAGAAACTCTAATTTATATCTTGACGCAGAGATTGGTAATACTATAGAATTCTGGGCAAAGATGGATAATCCAGATATAACTGTTTTTCCTTTTGTAATCGGAAATATAGACTCGACAAGAATTTCTTTTAAACACAATAATGGTCTTATTGAAATTGATTATACAGACGACAGTGGCAGTGGATTTTCGACTATTGACGCCATCGGCGCTACGTTCATGGAATCAACTTGGAATCATTTCGCTTTTACATTTATTAATGACGGAGCAAATGCAAAGATTGAGATTTACAAAAACGGAACTCTTTTAAGAACTCTCAAGGGTGGTTCTGCCCTTTCTAGTATTTCACAAGAAGAACTTTACTTAAATATAAACGGAACAATGACCGCAGTTAACGGAACTAGAAGTAATACTGTTGATGGGTTATATATTGATGAGTTTCGTTTTTGGAAGAGAAGAAGAGCGGAAGAAGAGATTGCAAGATTTTGGCACACGCATGTACACGGCGGTACAAACACGGATGAGAAAAAATATAACTTAGAGAATAGAAAAGTAGACCTCGGTGTTTATTATAAGTTCAATGAGGGTATCACTGGCAATACAAATATTGATTCAACTGTTCTTGACTACTCTGGTAGAATATCGAACGGAGAAATAACAAATTATGACAAGACGGTACGAAATACAGGGTCGTCATTTGATGAGTCTGGATTTTTCAATGTCTTAGAAGACAAGGAACCTATTATATACTCTGCACATCCTGATTTTGTTTCTGTTAAGCAGTCATATATGGATGAAGGTTTGAACTACGACTATACAAACAACTCAAGTATTTACCACACAATGCCTGCTTGGATTATCGAGGAGGATGAGGAAAAGGGAGAAAATGTAAAAGAACTTTCACAAGTCATCTCCAGTTACTTTGACTCGGCACAAATAAAGATAAAAGAACTTGTAAGTCTTAAAGATGTAGAGTATCATACATTAGAGGAAAGAACAAATAAACCTTATTCTCTTATCAGAAAAACATTAGAGTCAGCAGGCATGGTTGTTCCTGACTTGTTCACAGAAGCAAGCGCTTTTGAGGAAATCCTTTCACGAGGAGAGCAAGAGAAGTTTGAGGAAAAACTTCAAGACATAAAGAATACCATCTACCAAAACATTTATAATAACCTTTCTTATATCTATAAATCAAAGGGTACGGAGAAAGCATTCAGAAATCTTATCCGTTGTTTTGGTATTGACGACGAACTCGTAAAGATAAATTTATACTCTGACGGTGCCGACTATACTCTGGAAGACACCAGAAGAACAACCGCTATTAAGAAAAAGTTTGTCGATTTTAATGATGCTGATAGACAAGATGGTCTTATATATACGAAGGAAGACCCTAGTAATACTAATTCAACTTCTTATATTAGAGGCGTCCCAGGCGGTATGTCACCAAATTTATCCTTTACTTTTCAAACAGAATTAATATTCCCAAAGAGGGTATCTACGGACCATCCACAATATGACCCACCAACAAATTTGGAGGAGCATATTGCTTATCTAGGCAGATATCTTGGTACCTACACTTCTAATTCCATCTTCGATTTGAAGGCGGTTAAAGAAAATAGCGACCCTCTTTCTGAAAATGTAAAGTTTGTTCTAACTTTCAACGGACAAACACTAGAAACAGATTATTTTAAGTCAGTTTATGAAAATTCAAAGTGGAACCTTGCAGTTAGACTTGTACCAAAGAAACGCCTCTCCAGCGTCGTTTCTGGCGGTTCTACGACGGATTTTACAGCAGAGTTATATTGCGTGCGAATGCTTGCAGATGTTATAGAAGACGAAGAGTGGGTTGTAGGCACAGTCTTGGAAGCAGATGCGAGAGATATTTTATCATCAGATAAGTTTGTATCGGTTGGTGCCCTTCACTCATCAGGAAATCCAGAAGTAGAATCATTAGATAAGGACACGAGAATTAAGATTTCTTCTACTTTGTTCTGGTACGATGATGTCTCGAATGAGGAAATTCGAGCACATGCGTCCGATGCTTCGAACTTTGGTAGACTACATCCAAATGAAGAAGCATACATGTTTGACGAAGAATTCAACACTGACACCTCTTCTGCAATACAGGTTCCAAGAAGAGATACACTGGTGATGCATTGGGACTTCTCGGAAGTTTCAACTACTGATATAAGTGGAGAGTTTATTGTTGACGATTTATCTCAGTCTCTTGAAATTCAAACAGAGACAACCTCATCAGTTGCTACAAACCAGAATTCAATAGTTTTTGACGGTTCAGATGACCATATTATTGTTAGTGACCAAGACGAATTCAGTCCCACGGATGGAGTAAATGATACACCTTTTTCAATATCTGCATGGGTTTATGTCGAAGACGTAGCGACTGCTAACGGACCTTTTGTTACTAAATCTAATAACTCAGGTTCACAGAAAAACGAGTATATTTTTAAACAACAAAATGGTGAGATACAATTTTTTCTATACGACAGTGACCTGAATGCTCAAGGAAACGCTATCCGAGCACAGGCGACTGTTGTATCTTTAAGTAATGCAACATGGCACCATGTTGTGGCGACTTATGATGGCAGTGCAGACGCATCTGGAATTAAACTTTATACAGATGGGGCACTAACAGCATCAGCAAACACTGAGGCAGGTACATATGTGAGATTGAGAAATACAGTAACTCCTCTAACTTTTGGTGCTACTACGGAACTTGGTAATAATAATAGAATATTTGAAGATAGATTAGCAGACATTTGTATTTTTGACAAAGAATTAAGCGCCGCAGAGGTGACGGAAATTTTTAACGGAAACTCAGTAAAGAATATGGATGAATTTTCTGATACTGCTTCTATTATCTCTTGGTGGAAGATGGGCGACCACTTGGATAACCTTTCAACTGATGGAATTAAAGATTATGTTGGCGGGTTTCATGGAACACTACAAAATGGAGCAGCAATAGCAGTAGAACCAGGATTATCTTCCGACACAGAAACTTCTGTTGTTTCATCGCTTATTCCGATAAATAAGAATTCGATTGCCTTCGATGGTACAGCAGCATCTATTGCTGACACGGATATTGTTATATCTTCTGATGATAATGCTTTTACCTTTTCGGATTCAACAGATGTTAGCAACGGAACGGTTCACAAACCTTTTACAATTTCTGCTTGGATTAATCCTAGTAGTCTCGCAGACCGAGGAGCAATTATAACGAAATTTTCTTCAATGTCTGTTGGAGACCCAACAAAAAGAGATACAGAGTTTGTATTCTGGCATAGAGACAATGGAGAACTTCAGTTTATACTTTACGATTGCAGTGCTCACTCCACTGTCAACAACATCACAATTACTTCCAATACTTCTGTTTTGACTGCAAGTCAGTGGCAACAAGTAGCAGTAACTTTCGATGGTAACCCAGACCTCGCATCTACTTCCTTGGGTATGAAATTGTACGTCGATGGTCAAGAAGTTCCAAGCACTCAGGTCAAAGCAGGGACATATCAAATTGTAAGAAACACAGAATCGCCTGTGACCATCGGCGCAGCGCATTACGACCACACAAATGTACCAGATGCATTTCTTACGTTGTTTGAGGGAAACATTGCAGATACAGCAGTCTATAGCAAAGAACTTAACTCGTTTGAGATACAAGAAATATACAACGGTGGTAAAGTAAAGGACTTGAATGATTCTTCTACTTACGACAATATTATTTCCTGGTGGAAAATGGGAGATGATATTGACTCGGCAACTCCAAATGGAATTAGAGATTATGTTGGCGGGTTTCACGGAACAATGCATGGTCAATGCTCCATCCAACCCGTATTTGGGTTAGAATCAGATTCTACTAACAGTTTACTTAGCAATTCGAGATTTGGTTGGTTCACTGACCTTGTAGGTCGTGAGATAACTGGTCGAGGTAAATATTTCACAGCAGATGATAAACAGGTTGTTAATAGAGAATACATATATTCTGCAAAACATAGAACACCAGAGGTTATTAATTCTGAAGACTTAGTTGAGATTAGAACACAAGACGATTTGACTTTTACAAAAGATGCACAAGTTGTGACTCACTTCTTTGCAGCAGAAAAGAGTATGTATCAGGTCATCTCTGACGATATGATAAATCTTTTTGCTACTATCGTAGAGTTCAACGATTTGATTGGGCAACCAGTCAACAGATACAGACTACAGTATAAAGCGTTGGAAAAGTTCAGAGCACGGTATTTTGAGAAAGTTAATAATGTACCAAGTTTAGAAAAGTATATTGAGTTATACAAATGGATTGATTCTTCCATTGGTTTGATGTTACAAGAACTTATTCCAGTGTCTAGTAATTTCTCTGCTGATTTAAGAAATATGGTCGAGTCGCACGTTCTTGAGAGAAATAAATATTGGACAAAATTTCCAACATTAGAGATGGCAGGCGAACCACCTCTCGGTATTGTAAAAGGTATTAATGAACTTACATATAACTGGAAAGACGGTCACCCAGATTATCAAATTTCAGAAGCAACGGTAGAATTTTTTAATGATTCCGCTTCTGATTATGACAACAGGTCGTGGATGATTACAGACAGCGCTGGATTCATATCGCTAGTGGCATTTGATGACGACAATGTTTTTCCAACAGGGCATGTTGTTTTATCAAACCCAACGCAAATAATGGTGCAGGCGCAAATATTTGGTTTGACCACTAAGGAACAAATTGCAGAACAGTTCGCATTGGCATTTTCATCAATACCAAATCTATCAGCAACATTAAGTGATAGTACTGTGATTATTACAGGTTCAACTCCTCTACACGCAGGAGGAGTTCCTTTTATTTCTTTTTCCAGTTCAGCATCGAAAACTTCCTTCACTGAAGTTGAATCTTCTCTATGGTATGACCAGAGAGTTCAAGGTACCGATGCGCTTGTCACGACTGGTGACACCGATGTTGATGAAAATCGAGAAATACTTCGTAGAGTATCTACAAGGAAGACAGGTGCGAATACTCAAGTCACAAAACGTGGGTCTGATTTCGTAGAAGAAGATAGACCAATTCTGAGAGAATCTCCCGCAGGACTAGGTATTCCAGGAGCAGTTTACTCGGGGCAAGCATATGTCATCAGAGCACTTGCTAAACCCTATAAGTTAAACCTAGACATTGCTCCTACAATTCATGGCGGTGCGAACTATTCTCCAACAACAAAAGACCCGAATAGTTTTGTTCGAGCGTCAACTAAAGTTTCTAATTCTTCTGGTATTGCAGTCACTTTTGGTACAAACCCAGTAATCTATCAGGGATTTTCTTACGATGACCAATCTGTTAAAAGAACAATCAACATCGTTGTGGAGGATTCAACTGTAGATTTTGGCGCAGACGGGGACTTTATTTATCCTTACTATGAGACAGAGGCAGACCCAACACCAGAAATTACAAACCTCCAGAATGATTCTTATGGTGAAGATGCAGAGATTCCAGTTCAGGGTCCGTTTACTGAGACTTGGGTAGGTGGTAATCAGCATAGGCACATACACTATGCAACTCAAACAGATAGACCAGAGTTATTTGTTGACGACTCTGGAACTTTAAAACATCCATTCGAATTAGGTCAACCTGCTGCTCGCTATACAAGAGACGAACTTGCAAAGAGACCTGTGAATGTCGAGAACATAAAGAATAAAAATGTTACAGAAGAAGACCTCGATGCAGGTACAGAAACAAAGGTATATGGAAACTATACGAGAGATTACGAAATAGTACAGACTTCTGGTAGAAGTAAAAACAACAGATGGTTTATCAAGAATGAAGGCGTCGCAGACGTTTTAACAGTTGCACCAATTGATGGCGCACAGGACTTTGCCCTACCCGATAGAACAACAGACATTAACGGTGATGTTTTTGGAAAATCAAAGCACGTTATCGTGGAAAGATTCTCAGCACCAGGAGACCCACTTACTTTGTCACGAGGTTATTTGGACAGAGTGGCAGAAGAATTCAGTGTTTATAATTCTATGAATTTTAGAAATCTTGACGAAAGGGACGAACACAGAGAAGACCTGACAGCACATAGTGCCATATATGAGGGTTCGCAGGGATACGTTCCTGATACAAATGGTTTGCCAAATATTCACAAAGTAAACAGAAACACGATTCACACCCCTACGGGTAAAAATCATGATAACGCTTACATATCTCATCAAATCCCAAGAAGTGATTTTCAATATAATGTGGAAATGATTTCAGACGAGGCATTTACAATACCTGATTTTTCCACTACAGGTGCTGCTTTACCAGCGGGTTCTGTTGAAGACCCAATTCCAGGAGCAGCATATAACTTTATAGTAGAAGAATATGCAGACCCAATTAGAGGAAAGTTCACAATAAGTTTTGACGCAGAAGAAATAACTTCAGTCGTGGGTGAGAATTTGTATTTTCAATATAAACTCGACAGCACCTGGACAACATTACGTGTATTCGCATTCGGTACAACACTACATCAAGAGGAAGTAGATTTGGGTCAAAATTTTCATAACCCAATTTACATTAGATGGATAGCAAGAAAGAGAATCACTGGCGGTGACGGAAGGTGGAATGTCTCAAACATATCTGTAAATCCAACAAGTTTTCAAAATTATCTTGACGAGATTGAGATTGTTAACGGTATAAATGATTACGCAGATTATCAAGGAGCGGGATATCGTTTTATTAGAAACTCAGAGAACTCTCAAATTATCAGTCAAAGAAAGGCAAACATCTATACACAACTCAATAGAACTGCTAAGATAGGATTAGAGGATAGAAGTGTTAGTACTTTTGTTGAACCAGCAGTTGTTTGGAATAAACCAAACACTCACTATATCTTGAACGAGGAGTATGACGAGAAGGTAAGAAATGCTGAAGCAGGAAGTCTTATAAATATAAATATAGACAAAGGTTCTTTACCAATAACCTATTCTTATTCAAACAACTTAGAAATGTTCTCTAATGAAGAGTTAACAACTGCGGTCGATATCGACAAGACCAGTGGAGCAGAATTCTCAAATACTCTGATGAATATTTTTAGAAAAGCAGAACTTCTTTTCTCACGTTCAATCGCAAGACAAATTGTTTTTCCTAAACATAAAAATGTAGGTCTGAAGAAGACGAGAGTAAGAAGCAAATTTGATACTTATAAGTTTTTCTGGAAAGACAGTATGTTCGACAGAATTAAGTGCTCGAATACTACGAAACTCGGATACGAAATGACACCAGAGTTTAAGAGACTTTTTAGACAAAAGTTTTCTGTAGACGTGATGGATAATTTCCACTTGGTGCAGTCTGGTTCTCTCTCTGGTCCCCATGAAGAAGAATTTTATAAAGTAATCGGTGATTTGACTTACATGGGTGAGGAACGAATGCGACACATGATTACGAAAAAGGGCGTATCACCTTTACATACGAGTTCGTCCGTATCGTTTGA
>CEOI01014310.1_pt1 | contig 24752 bp, 25 predicted proteins | sample 530351 | NCBI WGS metagenome assembly CEOI01 (sample SAMEA2619962, study PRJEB7988) | marine metagenome | biome: marine biome (ENVO:00000447); feature: deep chlorophyll maximum layer (ENVO:xxxxxxxx); material: "saline water (ENVO:00002010), including plankton (ENVO:xxxxxxxx)" | depth 17 m | reverse complement strand
TAACAACAGGTAAACTTGCTGCAGATGCAGTTACTGGCGCTAAAATTGGTGATGATGAAATTAATTCAGAACATTATGTAAATGGATCTATAGACGAAGCACACCTAGCTAACGATGCAGTAGCAAGATCAAAGTTAAAAGATGAAGTTGAATTAATTATTTACAACTCTTCTGGAACAGCATTAAAAACACTATACGGAGCGGGGTCTTAATATGGGAGCTATGAATTTTCCAGCCAATCCAAGTGATGGAGATACGCTATCAGCAAATGGCGTAACATGGCAATTTGAATCTGCAAAAAATGTTTGGCGAGCTCAAACATTTGCCGATGCTCCAACTGGCGATAAAGGTCAAAAGGGAGAAGTAGGCGGCGGCGGTGACGTCGGTACTAAAGGTGAAAAAGGTCAAAAAGGCGATAAAGGTGCCAAAGGCGAAGTAGGAGCAGATTCTACAGTCGCTGGACCAGATGGCGATAAAGGTCAAAAAGGTGAGATTGGAGCTGGTGACAAAGGTTCACAAGGTGATAAAGGTGAACCTGGATCTGATGGTGGTACAGGATCTGATGGTGATAAAGGTCAAAAAGGTGAACCACATTCTGGTAGCGCAACATTAACGGGTGCTACTCTAACAGGTTCTGCTCATTGGACAAATGATACATCAAAATATGGTTTATACAATTCTTCTACGACTCAATATTTTTATTCAGACGATGATGATTACTGGAATATTGCCGGTGGTACTGGTGGTAATGGTATTAGATTTAGAGATGAATATGACGGAACTATTCGTAATTATCTTTATTCCGATCAAGGTAACAACATTAGTTTTTTAAACTCAGCCGCCGAATATTTAATTAAAGTTGCCGCTGGAGATGGTAGTTCACCTAGTATACGGTTTATAGAAGGATCTAATACAGGTTGGACCGGTGATCCAGGTTCTGATGAAGGTAAAATCGAATATCACTCTGATAGATTTTATATTGCTTCTGGATCTAACTCAGACCGAGTGTGTCAATTTAGAAAATCAGGTACTGATGTAAGTTATGTTGATAACTCTGGCGTATATAACGGTACAGCAACGTCTGCTAGATGGGCTGACGTTGCAGAAAGATATGAGGCTGATGAGATATACGAACCAGGCACAGTTTTAGGTATTGGCGGAGAAAAAGAAGTTACTCTATACAAAAAAGGTATGCCGCTTGCTGGAGCAGTTTCTACTCAACCAGGATTAATGATGAATAATAATTTTGACGTTGAAGATGATGATTCAGAAGAAGCAAAGAGACACCCATATGTAGCACTTGCAGGAAGAATACCATTGAAGATAAATGGTTCAGCTAAAAAGGGCGATTATATAATTGCTGATGATGATGGCAAAGGTGTAGCAGTACCAATGGGATTAGCTGATATGAATTCGATGCTAGTTATCGGTGTTGCATTAGAAGACGGTACTGATGTTGTTGAAGTGAAGGTCTAATAATTCACCGCAAGTTCCTTCTATTACCCGTATATTCCATTTTCCAATCATTTCTTTATAAGCTTTATCCCAAAGTGGTTGTAGTTCAGCACTACCTGCATCTCCTTGGCGAACGCTATCTTCTGCCATTTCATGATCAGGATTATGGCGAACAAAATAAACTTCTTGAAATTCCTTAGCTTGATCAATGGCCATGGTCTCATAATCTGGTTCGAATGCACGATCTACCATACCCATTTCATACATTAGTTTATTAAATACTACATAATCTAATGGTAATCGTTTTGTAATAAAGATATCACAACTATATTCGTGTTCTAGCATTTGGCTCCAATGTCTATGGAATAACCATGAACAAGAATCATAGCTTCCGCCTATCTCTCTACCTAAAATCTCATGATTCATGAACATAGTAGATCTTACTGTTTCAGGCATGTATGTTACATTAGCGCCACGTTTACTAAACTTTTCTCTTTCTAGTAATTTAATTGCAATAGTGTTTTTACCTACACCATGTGCTCCAATAACTGCTATTCTTTTATCCGCTCTAGCCAAGGTCTTCTTCCTCATATATATCATACTGTGAGAGATTTGTACACAGTAAAGTTTCTAAATCAAATTCTAAACCAAAATACGTTAACTTAGTAACAGGGTCTGCGGTTACTGGTTTCATTTCTTTAAACCAGTCATGTACAATACTCACGTCATCGTGTAAAAAATATATCTTTGCTATATTGCTTTTTACGCCGTTATTTGGATATTGTATTCCAATGCCAGATTTAAGTGGATCTAATCTAGATCCAGGTGGCAATGATGGTAATGGATATTTTGATAGATCTTGATCGTAAATTTTTAAAACATCATATTCATTATATATTTCTACAGCATAATAATCACAATACACATGTTTCTTCGTTACGTTAAACGCATCTAAAATTTCTGAATCTGGATACTTATCATAAGTTACATTGACACTATTTTCAGAAACACCTATTAATTCTATCTTCTCTTTGTTAATCCAAGGTGGTAAATCAGTAAATGCTTCTGGTCTATAGAAACTTTGTTCTCCGTCAGTAGACCATTTTTTCTCTATCATAATTCATTTCTTCATCATAGTATTTTCGTACATCAGCAACCATGCCTTGATTATTGTTATTCCAATTTGCAAAGTGTAAAATTTCATCATATGTTTCCATGTCTTCGCTATATCTTTTGAAGCATGGATCGCCAGGTAATAAGTTTGGATTATCTAATACATCAAGAAAGTTTTCATCAAAGTCTTCGGTAATCCAGTTTGCATAACAAATAGCAACAAAGTATGATTTACCAGGATAGATCCATTCATTTACTTTCTCATTGAAATGACGTACAGCATCATCTACTATAGTATCAGGTCTCCAATTAATTTCTACTCCGTTTAAATCATCTCTTGTTTTAGAGTTTAGTCTACGATATACTTCTTGTCTGATTTGCCATTCTTTCAATTTCAGCTACCTTTTTCTCTGATTCAAATTCACTAGTTAAATAATCTACCTCAACGTCGATGTCATATTGTTGCTTATCAAAGTTAATACCTTGAGCTACTGAATACCAATTAAAAATGTGCCAAGGATAAATTTGTTTTCTGTCTATAATATCATCTTCATTAAATTCGCTGTATACGTCTTCCCAAAACTTTCCTTTTTTATTTGGTAAAACATAATGGAAAAGGACGAACTTTTTAATTTCATCTACCATTTTCTTAAGTCTTTGATCTAGGTTCCACATATCGTCTTTGCGAATAGCAGTATCAAATTCTTTAGCCATTATTACAGTGAGTTCGATATTAGTAGCTTCTAGCGGTTCGATGAAATGGGCGGATAGGCCAATTGATATTAAATTTTTATATGCAATTCTTTCTAACACACCAGGTTCAAAATGTACAGAGTTAAGTATTTTTACGTCACCTCGACGACGTTTTACTTCTTCTATTGCTTGTTCTTTTGTGCAATGTTTAGATGAATAAACATATCCATGTTGCATTTTATTTTGTAGAGGTATAGACCATTCCCAACCATTATCCCATGCAGTTGCTGTTGTGTAATAAGTATCAGGTTTAGGTTCACATGAATAGGTAACAGCAGAATCTAATGGTGTTTCATTTTTCCATGAGTTCCATTTTATACCCATCTTTTTGCTTAGCATTCTGGCTCCACCAGTGCAATCTACATAATAGTCTGCGGTATAATAATTATCTTTTCCTTTTACTCCTGTAATACCATTCCAATGCACATGTACATTTTCTACTGTATCATAGGTATGGGTTACTTTATCTTTTAAAAAGTTTTTAAGATATTCAGGTACAGTGTTCGCTTGCCAATGTAAAGCTACATCATTGTAAAATTCTTCATCACTGTTAAATTTTGGAAATAGTCCTTTTTGTGCCATTTTTGTGTAAGGAGAAAGCATAGTAATATCTCGACCTGCTTTATAACACTTAGTTAAAAATTTCTCACATTCTTCACCAAATTGATGTTCTAAAAAGTTTTCACCAAATGGATGAAAATAATCTTTTTCTGACCAATTTACAAACTTAACTCCATATTTAGGAGTTGCATTACAATAACTAACAAAGTCTTCTAAATCTACTCCTGCTTCACGTAAAGCATCCATTACTGTTTCTGTCGTGCTTTCACCAACTCCAATAGTCGGTATATTTGGTGATTCAACTAAATGTACATCATAATTTTTGTGTAATACAGTTGCTGCTAACCAACCTGCAGTTCCACCTCCAACTATGAGTATTGTGTTTCGTGCCATTCTAAAAGTCCTTTATAACCATTACAGCCATTTTTCAAATCTTTTACATATCTATAATGTTCTGTAAGACATCGTCCATAATATTTACATGTCCTACAAATATCTGACAAATTCTTTTTAGGTTCGTCTAGTGCCCATTTGAGATACTGATTAAATGTATTAAGACCTAAGAAATACTCATTATCATTGGAATCAAATTCCAAAACAGAAAAGTTGCCGAAAGGATCAATGTACACATGATCATTACTAAATGCATTATATTCTCCATTCACTGATTTTATAATACGGTGTTTATTTTCAAATTCAAAAGGTAAATCTAATTCAAGCCATTTTATAACAAACTCTTCATAATCTTTATGAGTTACATTATGTTGATTTGCTTGATTAGTGGAATATGGTTTTATTTCAACAGATCTTATATTAGATAACATACTCAGTTGTTGAACCATTTCTTTAACATCTTTTTTAATTACTTTTGGTGATGCTAAAATTAAAACTGATATTGGCACAGGTGAAATTAGCATATTTGCAAATACTATATCACTTTTTTCTCGAGCCTCGAAGTCATATGATACAGATAGAGAAATATCTTTTTCATGCATATAATCTTTTGGAGATGCATAATTTGTTATAATATTTATTTCACCTTGATAATATTTTCTAATAGTCTCCTTCATGGTATAAAAGTAATTATCGCCAAGTGTACTAATTTCTCCGCCATAGAGATCTATATGAGATATAGGTATTACTTTACTTACTTCAGATAATCGATCATCTAAATCATTTAGATTTAATTTATTCTTATCGCTCAGCTGATTATTTGTTAAGTAACAAAAATCGCATCTAAAATTACATAAGTAAGTCGGATTAATGGATATAATCATACTAGTTGAATATCTCTATAGTAACCTGATTTAATTTTATTACCACGCCATAAGGATTTATATCCTAGCGTAGCTATTATAGTATGCCTACTTTTGTCTGTTTCTAATTCTGTTACTCTATGAACAAATGACGGATCTATATTATTTAATATTACCACATTATTACGGGAAGGTACATATCTTTTTGTAACTTTTATATTTTTACATGGTATTCTATCTAATGAAGATTTAGGATCCCAATGAGGAAATGGATCATTCTTACTAGATATAAACTCAGGTCGTCCTATTAATAAATGTCCACCATCACTTTCAACAAAGTCTTCTATATTAGGATAGCAAAGTATTTGTAAAAATGTACCGTCATATCCATCAAAATGCCATGGTAAACTACCGCCTCGTCTTACCTTGTTTATATTGATATGGATTTCATCAAAGTCACCATAGATATAATTCCAATAGTCAAAGTAAGGTTCTTTAATAAGTTTTTTAAAAAAATCTATATAAGGCTGTTTACCTTCTATATATTGATCTATACCTTGTTCATGATATTCTTTATCCCATACAGGATTTTGTATTCTACCATTACCTACGAATGATTCTGCTACAATTAAACCATATAGTTCCGCATTAAATGAAGGATCTACATCTACAACATCTGCTCCATTTAAATAAAAATCATTAAAGTTAGGCGTTGTCTTTATTCTATTCTTTTCCATAATTTATATTAATGTTGACTCTTATATCAAATGGTTCAGGAGATGATGATGCATGATAATGCAAACCATCAAAGAATATGCATGAATTTGCTTTATGTTCAGATACTTCCATAACAGTTAAATCTTCGTGCTTAGGTGAGTGATATCCTTCTTTATCAGGTTCTTGTTTTTCATTATACAGATAAGTTGGTGCATTAGAATCAGTTACATAATATAATTGTGTAATATGAGGTATATTCCAGTCTACATGACAGTTATTAATAATAGATGCTTCTTTATTTAGACGACTAAAAACTATACCTAATTTTACTCTGAGAAGAGGTCCTATATTATAATCTATTAATGGCTGTATTGAAGTCCATAAAGCAGTATTTTCAACTTGTGGTTTAGCATCCACATGAAAAATTCCTGATCCCATACCTGGTATCCAACTTTCAGTACTCGTTGGACTAGCTACCCTATCAGTTTTCGTGACATTTTTTAAAAAAGCCCATTTAGTTGTTGAATTAAAAACTTGGGCTGTTATTAATTTATGTTGAGCGGAACTTAAATAATTATCAACTTTCTTGTACATGTATAATCCTAGGAGCTAATTTTTTCATTAATGAGCAATGCTGCTCAACCATATTGTGTGTTTTAGTATCCTTGACAGTTTTTCTACATCCATTACATATATTAAACATTGGACACGAATAGCATTCACCATGCATCGTTTGTATATCTATATCTTTGTGTAGAGGCATAAAAAAATCACCTCTCATTTCTTTTTCAAAATCTATTGGATATAGTCTATCATCTCCAAAAGAACCGCAGCTATAATAATCGCCACTAGGTTGTAATGCTCTTATGCCAGTGTCACACTTTCTATTTTGTGGACACATTGTATTATCATTTCTTAGTCTATTAATCATTTGTTTAGTGTTGAATTCCCAATTAGTTAATCCGGCTTCAAACACTTCCAAATATTTAGAATATATTTTAGATAATTGATATGGCTTAGATTGAATACCAGAAGCCATGGCATAATTTAATTTGCATTCAACATTCATTTCCTTTGCTAGTCTTACATTATCTAAAGCTGTATCTTCGTTTTCATCTGTAATAACTGTTATGAAGCCAGGTCTATATCCGACTAGCTCAAGCATTTTATCTGAAACTGCCCAGAAATCTTCTTCACTAAAAACACTATAATCACCTTTTAGTCTAGTATTTCCATAGTGAAAACTTGTGGTGATACCTACGCGTGGGTGTGTAAAAATATCAATCCATTTTTCTGGCTTTTGATAAAAGGGCCATAGATTTGTAGTGAATGATATACCAGTAGGAAGATCTTTTTCATCTAGATAATTAAGTAGCTTTTCATAATATGAAGGCTTCATCATTAATGGATCGCCACCATTAACAATTATAGAACTTGTATCTGGAAACCTTTCTAAAAATCTGTAAATATGTTTTAAACCTAATGCATCTTTAATGTCGTCTGCAATAGATGTACTAGAGCAGAACGTGCATTTAAAGTTGCACTTTTCAGTAGGTTTAATTATTAATTCCATACAGAGAATCCAGCGTTAATTGTATATCTATTGACATCATAATTTGCAAGACGTTCTACTCTGTGTACAAGCCTTGGGTTCATATTATTTATTAATACTACTGTACCATTTCCGGGTGTGATTTTTTTAAATGTATCTGTATCTTTTGCTCCCCAATCTTTTTCACCTACATATAACTCTGCTTTCCAATCAGGATTCCATACTGCTTGCTCAGTAAAATAAATTAAAAATCCAATCCCATGATCTTCGACGCCATCCCAATGCCAGCCTATTTCATCTGATCCATTCCATATATCAATAAATTTTAATTCGTGTTCATAACCACAAGTTTTTTTTAAGAAATCACTATAGTATGGATTATCAAATAATTCATTTATAATATCAATCCATATAGGTGGTACAGTTTTTAAACCTACTTTATTTACTTCTTTCTCAGTTTCTCGGTCATAGTCTCTTTGCACTTGTAAATCTGAAAACTGATCATTTAGATTTAAGCTCCAACTAGGCACACCTTTATATACATTATGTTCTATCCATTCTTCAGATAGCAATTGGCCCCAACACATTGCTTTTAAATGTTCAGGCATTTCCCATAGGTCATAGCCATATTTCCAAAAATGATCTATGTTCATACCATTCATATCGAAGTTACTCCTAATTCTGGTTCACCTAATGTATCGCTCATTAATTGTATTTCTGACACATATGCTTTTCTAGCAATGCCGTTAAATGGTGCAGCTGTGTGATAAATGTATGACGGAAACGTTACTGTCATTCCTGTTTCTGGTTGAATAATAACAGGTTTAAATTCATCAGTAAATTCCATTGGCCATCCTCTATTAGCATTTGTTCTGGGATCGTTTAAAATTAATTCGCCTCCCTCACCAGAATAAAATTTATAATAGATAGATGTAAAACATGAATGACCGTGGTTATGAGGCCTCATCCAATAACCACTAGTTGATGTGGTTTTCCAATCCCATATTTCATATTGAAAATGATCTAGATGCATTTTATAATATTTTTTTAAAAAATGTCTATATCTTTCTCTAGGTTCTAAATAATTATTATCGATATCAATTGGCGTGGACCACATCATAAACCTCACTTAAGTAGCAAGCTTCTTGTGTTCTAAAACTTTGTATGTGATTAGATAAGAAGCATCCCATGTTACAATATTGAAAATGATCACATGTTAAACACTGATATTGTTCAAACCATTCTTCTTCCATTGCAACTTTTTTAACATTAGGTTTTTTAAAACCTTTTAATAATATTGTACAAGCGCCTTTAGATCCGTTTGGCATTATAGTTATAGTGTCCATACAAGACATTTTCTTTTTCATTTTGTTTTTCATTTCAGAGAATGGTAAAACTTTAGGATATTTATCGAGCATATAAATCATAAAATCTCTAAGCATTACATCTGTTGGTAAGAACATATCCATATTCTTTTCAGGAGTATAGTAATCAAAGTATATACCAAATAAATCATATAGCGTATCAAAGAATGGAACATCATTATTCATAAACTTCTTAATACTAGGCTTAGTCATAATAACATTAACGCTTTTAATGTTATGTTTATATCGTTCTACATTTTCTCTGAATATTTTAAAAGTATTTTTATTAAATCTTGCTGAAGGATCATAACTAGTTAGAAGCTTAATACCTGTTGCTGCTAATAGTTTATCAAGTCTACTAGTATTTGTAAACACAAAATTTGTAGTAAAACATAACTCTACATCATATCCTTCTTTTCTTGACCACTTGTTGATTTCATTGACTACATAATTATAATCGTAAAATACTTGGTCTGGTAAAGAATCAGCAAATACTTCTCCACCCATAAAGTGTACGCTATAACTTTTTTTATTAAGTCTTTTTATTTCTTGTTGTACAAGCTCTATCTTTTGTGTTATAGTATCGGTGCCTAATAAATCATTATGATCTTGGTTGCAAAATTTACAAGATAGATTGCAATACTCAAATAGTGTTACAATGATTTCTCCAACATCTTGTCTTTTATTAACTTGATCTAAAATCATTTTTTAAAACCATATTACATACTAGACTAATTCTTGTTTCTTGGCCAAAGTGAGGAGTTACTTCATGCCATACATAATAAGGTGCAACTATACATAAACCTGTTTTTGGTTTTATTTCGATAAAAGGTGAATTACAAAATGTTTTTTTATTTAAAAACCTTGGATCGTATAATCTTAAATTTCCGCCATCTTCAGATTCATTCACATAATAAACCCCAAATGCATCTATATGATCATGTGTATGACATGATTTAAAATCACCATATTTCATAGGATTAATTATATTAAGTGAATCTATATCATAGTTACTTGTTTCTGTATAACCTTCACATAATTTATTAAAGCCTTCTTCAAAATAACTTTTAATAATTTTTAGATTATCGGTGCACCATAAATCAACATTATGGTCTGCAACTGGTTCTGGTGTGGAAGCAATAAGAGCTTTACATGTATCTAAAATGTCTTTATTAAATTCTTCAGTATTATCATATTGATGATACCATATAAAAGACGGCCAAGGGTCTAATATCATAGTCTAAAGTTATTTAACTCCGCATTTGAAGTATTCTTAAGTTTATAAAGATAATTTAAAAACAATACATTTACTTTTGTTCTGTCTTCAGCCTCGAAAACTGATGGTGCTTTATCTCTTAGTTCATTATTAATAATACTATTAACTTGAGCCGAGTCCATTGTTTTTGTAGATCTATTAGCGTGTATAATATCCATAGCTGAGTCAGTAAGATTTTCTTCAAAGAAATTATTTGGATTATTAGCAGAGTCAAGTGTGACTGCATCCATTACAGATTTTCTGAGACCTGACCAACTAATATTATGTCCTGTGTGATCGATTCTTTGCATCCTATCACTATCACTCAATAGCCAACGAGTTTTATCATTTGTATCTTTTAATGCAAAGATATCATCTTCAGCATTAACGTCACTATCTAAATCAAGTACAGTCTGTGCCCACCCTTTATAGATGTTATTAAATAAATGACCCTTTAAAAAATTTGCTTCTTCACTTACTTTATCTGCAACTAGTGAATACATTTTTGGTCCTATAGCAGGATCAGCATCAGGCCCTCCGGCTAATCTATTTGCAATTAAAAATTCTATTGGTAATTGATTACGAATTTGAGATCTAAGTGTTGCGTAATCAGCCCATGGCAAATCAAGTGTAACGTTACCCCATTTAGTTATAAAATCAGATTTAGTTATCTTGCCTACAACAGCATTTAAACCTTGTGCTGCTTGATCATGCCAAGCATGAACATTAGAGCCAACTTGTAAACTGTTTTGAGCAAATGTATTATATACTTTCCAAGCTACATCTTGTGGTAAATTTTCATATATCAATTTTAAAAATTTTATAAACAGCTTATCATAATTTTCACGATTCAAACGAATAATTACTTTTTCTTTAGTTTTTAAAGCAGTAAAAAAATCTCTATCGTTATCATATGGAGCGTCACTATCAGACCATAATTCTTCTAATGTATCTACATTATGCATCTGTGGTGGTCTATCACCCCAGACTGTATCAATTTCTTCTAAAAATACAGCAGATAATCTATCTGTTATAATTAGATTATCTACATTATTATCTAAGTCGAAATCGTATTTTGCATATACTTTATTAAATAATAAAAACACTTTTTTATTCCTATCTTTAAAACGCGGTAGCTTCTATATCTTTTTCTATTGCTTCATTATAGCCTTTATAATCAATATATCCATTCGCAATACCAAATGTAAACAGAGACATAAAATTATTTTCATGAATAAAATAATAATGTAGATTTTTCCCTTTAAACATATTTTCTTCAAACTGTTTTTTCATATAATATACTGGACATCCTTCATATGTTAATATTAACTGAGTTTTTTCATATGCAAATAATTTAACATAATTTACACCTACATAATCATAATCATCTAATACATCAAATTCTTTTTCAGCAGGAAAAATAGAATTATTGTCTGAATCTTTTATAGAAACTACATTATAAACAGATCCTGACGCAATTGATATAATCCATTTTTTTATTACTTCTTCATTATTTTCAAGAAATATTTCTAGTTCATCATGATTAAAAATTTTTAAATTTGAATTTCCATCTAAATGTGAAGTCTCGTTGTTAGCTTCACTTTCGATAGCAGTTCCTGCGCTAGAATTTATGTTAGTAATATATACATTATCAAAATCTCCTACAGGAGTTTCAAAACCAAGTTGAACTAGAAGATAATATAATATAGTTTTTTCTATATCTTCTAAATTAACAATTAATTTTGAATTCATATATGCTAAAACAAACTCTTCTTTTTCTTCATATGACAATTCATAAAAACCTGATAATTGTACAGGTATATCTAAATTACTAATATAAGTTAATAATTTATTTCCTTTTAATGTACTGTTAGCATAATCTATGTTAAAAACGATACTATCATCATTAAAATACTCCTTTAATTCCTCTATAGGAATAGGAGCCACTGTATCTTTAATCATTTTTTATCTTCTTCCTCTTGAAAAATGACATGACGATGTAAAACAACTATAATGACATAATGTTGCTTGCATATGTAATCCTATGTTTTCTATACTTTGATAGTTAGTCCTACATCTACTCATATAAGCTTCTAAATTACTTGAATTTAGTGTATCTCCAGACTCAACACCAGTAGCTGCAGGTGTTGATATACTTTCTTGTGGGTATCTTATGGTTGGCGTCCAGTCTGATCCATCCCATGCATTATAACCTGTAAACTGACTATAATTAGATTGACCTTGCGAATTAGTAGTCATCCAAGTCTTACCGTAATTAGTAGTAAAGGGTCCTGTGGTATACTGTCTTGGATCATTCGGATATTGATTGAATTGCTGATTCAATATATAATATCTACCAATTGCATTTCTCAAATGTGTCCATGATGAAGTAGCAGAAATCATTGCACTTCTAACAGTTGATGCTGTAATTGTTCCTCCTACAGATCCTAAACTAGCGGCTGCTAAATATGAATTGGCTGGAGGTCCAGTAGTTCCACCGAAAAGACTACCGCCTCCATAGAACTGGTCTGGTGCTTGCGGAAAATGTCTATTTCCAGTATGATATACAATTGATCCTTTTGCATCAGCTGCAACTATATCTTCGAATCTTAGTACTACATTATCTAAATCTACTGGATTAGTTAACGTAACCATATTTTACTCCATAATCTTTTACCTTATTTATATCTTTTAAATGCATCATTAGAGATTTTGGTGATGGACATATATCGTTCTCCCATGCTAATTGATGGCAATCTGACCCACATTCATCAAAAACAGGACATTCAAAACATAATGGATTTCTATTTAGCTCATCTAAGATAACATTGCATCTTCCGTTGCATAACAATACTTCAGCAACTGATTGATCTATATGGCCGTAAGCATCTGTTGGAGCGGTATTGGGACATCCAGCAATAGAACCATCAGCATTTATTGTAAATAACTTTTGTTCACAATCTCTACACCATGTACCTGCATTAGGCATATTTTTTTCAAACTTTGCATATATATTTTCCATAAAAGTGTGATGCACTTGTTTTCTATCACAAACTTTATGATATTTTAAAAACCATTCATCGAGTTGTTTGTTAGATGGCCATAATTTACCCTTTGCATTACCTGCTAATGTTATTCTTTCAAAGTCTACTTCTTGTATTCCTAGGCTTGCCATGTAATCTATAATTTCTTTTGGATCTGTATTTACGACATCCATTGAAATACTAATCATGCATTTAACATGATAACCTCTTGCGACTAATGTTTGTACATTATTTTCCCATAATTCTTTTTGTTTATTATTGCCAAATCTAATTGTTGGATCCCAAGATGTTCCAATAGTTTGAGCTAATACATCATCGAAGAAAGCTAGTTTTTCATCAGTTAATTTATATACAAGATTAGTTGTAATACCATAATAACAATCTGTTAATTCTACAAACTTACGCATCGATGATATGGGCGCAAGCATAGGTTCACCACCATGAAACTCGCACCACACTGAATCAGCCTTAAGCTGATTAACCCATTTAGCAGTTTTTACTGGATTAAAATATATTTTTTTACCGTTTATACCTGAAGTAAAACAATGCTCACAATTGAGGTTGCAAGTCTCTGTTGTTTTCACATATACGATTAAGTGTTTCCCTGTCGCCAATTGCATGAGAAGCTATTAATGCCCTTTCATAATTCAGTGCTTTATGTTCTGTATCCTTAGGAATAGATAGTTTATCGCCTGGTTGTAAAATAACTTCCATACCATCTACCCACATAGATTTAGATCCTGCTTTACATTCGATGATTACATCTACTGGATCTGTGTGTTGTTCAAACGTCGGGCCAAATTTAGGATTATAGAATAAATGTATTGTTCTATCATCCCAATTCCAATGTCTTTCCATTTGTTCTACTTTAATAGTTACAAGGCCTTCTGCTAATAATCTATTTATATTTACTTGATATAAATAATAATCTGATTGATCAATATAGTGTTGTCTACCTTCCGCATCTATATAAGAAACGTCGTGGTAATCAAAGCACTTTTTTGATTCTATAAAACTAAAAAATTGTTCGAATGTCATTATATATCCTGAGGTAAAAATGAAAATAAGTGAATACTGGCCAACAAGTATTGGCCATGTAAATTTTGTAAATGAAAAATTATTAAATCATATTTTCGATAACTATAATTTTTCTGAATTAAAAGCTGATACGCATAATATCTTTGATAGCGATAAAAGTAAAGTAATGATCGAATTTCAAAAAACGGTTAAAACTCATTTATCATATTATATCAAATCTATTTATAATTGTACACCTAAAAAATTAAAATTAAGAGGATGGCTAACAGGTAATATACAAGGTTATTCTATAATGGAGCATAATCACTCAGGAGCTGCGTTCACTGCTGTATATTATGCATTAGCTGAAAGTAGAAATCAAGGTGGTGAAATACATTTTACTGACCCTAGATCAAATGCTAATAGAGGTTATCCAGCTCCGTATGATAGTATATATAAGCCAGTAAAGCACGAACCTAGAACGGGTGATTTATTAATATTTCCTGGTTTTTTATATCACTATGTTTCTGCATATCATCAGAATAATAGAATCGGACTTACAATAGATGTATTTTTTGAGGGTAAACCATAATGAAAAAATTTGTTATTAATTTAAAAGAACGTAGAGATAGAAAAGTTAGACTCAATACAGAGATAGTACCTAAACTCGGTCATATAGAATTTATTGATGCATATAATGGCCGAACATATGATTGGTCTAGACGAGATAGTTCTTATTCACAAACTAAATTTAGAGGAGCTCCTGGCTGGAGAGATCCATTCACTGGTAGACATATCACTAAAGGTGAAATGGGTTGTTTTGCTTCTCATTTTGACGTATGGAAAAGAGTTGCTGAGTTAGGTGAACCTTGTATTATTTTTGAAGATGACATTGACATTGATTGGGATTTATGGGATGAGGACCACATCTATGAAACAATGATGAAAAAAGAACAAGATATTAGTTTACTTCTATTAGGATATAATGAGAATGAACCTCAGCATATTATTAAGCATCCCGATTATGAAGATGTAATTATTCCTGCATATCCGTATAATTCACATGCTTATGCAATTAGTCATTACTTTGTTCAATGGGCTTTAGCTTGTGGAATACACAAAGAAGTTGTACCTGCAGATGAATTTATCGCTGATTGCGTTAGAAAATATCATAAAAATATTAGAGCTTTTGAAAAACAATGGGTAAAACAAGTACCTAGAAATATACTAAGTTCTAATGTAGAACCTACTTCAGATCAAGACTATCATATTGATTATAATATTCACGCAGTTACAGTTGGCACAGATGAAAGAAAAACATCTAAATTAATGACTAGTGCTACTGTAAATGGTATTAATGTGATTAATTTAGGTTTAGGTAAAGAATGGACTGGCGGTGATATGGCTAAGCCAGGCGGTGGTATGAAAATTCGTTTATTGCGTGATTTTCTCAAAACCGTTAAGTCTCATGAGATAGTTGTATTTACAGATGCATATGATGTTTTTTATACAGCTAATTTAGATACAATTGCCCGTAGGTTCCTAGATTTTAGAGTAGATATTTTATTCGCTGCAGAAAAACATATATGGCCAGACGAATCATTAGCTGATAAATTTCCTGAACAGACAACTGAATATAGATTTTTAAATAGTGGAACTTTTGTCGGCAGAGCTGGTGCTATTAATGCAATACTTTGCAAAGAGTTAGAAGATACTGATGATGATCAATTATATTATCAAAACAGGTTCCTAGATAATGAAATAGATCCAAGTCAAGTTACTGTTTCTATGGCATTAGATACTGAACAATATATTTTTACCACATATGATGAGCAAACAGTTGTAAATGGAAAACAAGTTTATAATCCTAAAACTAAATGCTATGGTTGCATATATCACGGAAATGGTGGAGAAGAAGCAAAAAAAGATTTTGTATCTAAATATACAGAAATATATGGTGCTGATGGCTCTGTATTTTCAATAAACAATAATATGTCATTTGAAATTCTGGATAAAGATATGCTATTAATGGATTTTATGACTCAAGATCAATGCGATCAACTAATTGACATAGCAGATAATCACGGTGGATGGGCTCCTATGGAAGGAGATAAATTTCCGGCGTATGAGATAAGAATAAAAGAATTAGGTTTATGGGATGATTTATTAAAAAAATGGAATAATGAAGTTGTTCCTACTGTTGAAAAGTATTGGTGGCCACTACAAATGTATGGATTGAGAGATGCATTTGTAATGAGGTATTCTGTTGATACTCAAAAGAGTTTACCTATGCATAATGATGCAAGCTTAGTTACTGGTTCAGTTAAATTGAATAGTAACTATAAAGGAGCCTCTTTATCATTTCCACGGCAAAATATTAATAATGATGATATACCGAATGGAAAAATTATTCTATTCCCGGGCATGGTCACGCACGGGCATGAGTGTACTACATTGACAGAAGGTCTAAAATATAGTTTTACTATATGGAGTAGCCGTTTTCCTGGGGACGAAAATTGATATAAATAGAGTAAAGTTTTATTCTATAGGAAATCAAAATGGCAAAACCTACAAACAGGGCGACGCTGATTGACTATTGCAAGCGTGCATTAGGAGATCCCGTCATAGAAATAAATGTTGACGAAGACCAACTAGACGATAGAGTAGATCAAGCTCTAGACTACTTCCAAGAGTTTCATTCAGATTCAATGTTACGTACTTATATAAAACATCAGTTAACAGCAACTGATGTGACAAATAAGTATATAGCAATGCCTGCTAATGTTCTTCAAGTAAAGAGAGTTTTGCCATTTAATCTCTCTAGTCAAGGATCTAGCATGTTTGATGTTAAGTATCAGCTCATGCTTCATGATATTACAAATATGACATCATTCCTTGGTGACGTTGGATATTTTAGTCAGATACAACAATATACACAATTGTTAGATATGACATTAAATGGTCATCCACAACACGATTATTCATTTCATCAGCAACGGGTTTATATACACGGAGATTTTGAAGACGAAACATTAAAAGAAAATGAATATGTAGTAATAGAAGCTTTAGTAGCAATTGATACAAACACTCATACATCTGTATGGAATGATAAATTTTTAAAAGCTTATGCTACGCAATTAATTAAACAACAATGGGGAGCAAACCTGATAAAGTTTTCTGGCATGCAACTTCCAGGAGGCGTCACAATGAACGGTGATGCAATTTACGAGCAAGCAACTCAAGAAATTATGAGATTGCAAGAGGAAGTAAGACTAGAACACGAAGACCCAGTATCATTTTTCATAGGATAGTAGCATGGCACGAAACTTATATTTCAGCGCTGGTGCAAGGTCTGAACAAAACTTATATGAAGATTTAATCATAGAATCAATAAAGATTTATGGCCAAGATCTGTATTATCTTCCACGAGATTTAGTAAACGTGGATGATGTTTTTAGAGAAGACCCCACATCAAAATTTAATTCTAGTTACCAGATAGAAATGTATGTAGACAACGTTGATGGTTTCGACGGTGAAGGAGATTTATTTACAAAATTTGGCGTTGAGATTCGTGATCAAGTTACTTTAACGGTTGCTAGACGTAGATGGGAAGAATCAGTTTTAAAATACGATAATGAAATTAAAGGTATTCGTCCTCTTGAGGGCGATTTAATATTTACTCCTTTTGCAAAAAAGATGTTTCAAATCATGCATGTTGAGCATGAACAGCCTTTTTATCAGTTGAATAATTTACCAGTATTTAAATTACGTTGTGAACTATTCGAATACAATGATGAGGATATCGACGTTGGAAATGAGGACATACAACAGTTTGAAGCTGATGCTGCATTTAGATATGAATTAACATTGCAGCAAGGTATAACTGCCGCTACTAAAGTGGAGCTAGCATAATGACTCATAGATGGAAAAGATTTAGACGAGTCACAGTACTTGATCCTGGCACAAATTATGAAACAACTCCTACGGTTACAGTAGATAATCCGTCTGCACCTAGACTTCCAGCCGTTGGTACAGCATCAATTGATAGTAGTGCCGGTAAAGTAAGTGGAGTAGTCGTCGATAGTGGAGGTACGTATTATGATGCGGCTCCAGCTGTAACTATTGCTGCTCCGAGTGGTGAGGGAACAACTGCAACTGGAACTGCAACAATTAGTGCTGGAGAAGTCACAGGAGTATCGATTACTGATTCAGGTTCTGGTTATACGAGTGCACCTGCCGTAACAATAGCTTCTTCAACTGGAGAGCCTTCTAATTTTAAAGCTCAGGTCAGCGTGACTATGGGAACAGGAGATGCGGCAGGAACAATAGCTTCAGTTAACGTGACTGATAGTGGGAACTTTTATGATTCTGACAATCCGCCATCTGTAACTATATCAGCTCCTGTAGCAGAAAAAAATTATACAGTTGGTGAAGAAGTTACACTTGATGCACAATCAGATGGTACTATAGTATCTGGCGAAGTTGCTGATTGGGATCCTACTACTAGCACACTAGGAGTCATGCATGTTTCAAATAATAAAGGAACATTCACCGAACCTGGAAGTGGCGGATTTATTACTGGTACAGATTCAAAAGCTAAAGCTAAAGTTACTAAAGTTGTTGTACCAGATACAGTAGAAAACCAAGCTGATGAGTTTGAAACAACAGCAACAGATTTCTTAGATTTTTCTGAATCAAATCCATTCGGAGATCCACCACAAATTCCAGTAGTTTCTACTACTCCAACAAGTATTATTGTTAAAGGTAATATTAGTGATCCATCATTTGCTTATCCTAGAACATATAAAATTACAGCCAACGGTACCTCATATACATTTGAGGCAGACGCTACTTCAGGAGGTAATTTTTATGAGGGTATTAGAGGTCTGGAGATAGATGGTTTAGAAATAGGTATTCATACAACAACTGGTATTAATCAGCCTAATGGGACCTTAGCTACAAACGCTGTTATGATTACATATACAGCACAAAATGCGAATGACACAACTTTGACACTTTCTGGTGATGGTTTTCTGCATATAGGAATAGAACAAAGAACTTATAACTTAGATACTACAACATCTGTTGTTGCTTCAGGTGATAGTGCGGCAACAAGATTTGGAGAGAGTGCATTTGTAAATCCAACTAGCGCAGAAGAATATGCACAAGAAGTTGCTAGATCAAGTACATCAATGGTATGGGATAGTGATGCAAGTAACTTTGGTATGAGTAATATTCAGTTTGTTAAAAATTATAATATACCAAGTCCAGATGCAGATGGAATAGGAGTACAACCAAGTGGTATTATATTCGGTGATAATGGCCGACGTATATACTATGGTAATGTAGGCACGTCAACTAATTCTGCTAAAATATATTCACGTCGTATGACAACTGCTTACGATGTATCTACAATTACTACTGAAACTGAAACAATAGCTAATTTAAATAATGATTTAGGAAAATCTCTAGTATCAACTAGTGACCCAACTGTATTTGATCGTGGCGAAAGAGTTACAGCATTTACATTTAATCCAGATGGTACAAAAATGTGGGCTGTTGAAAATGAAAATGATGCCATAGCTCAATACAATTTATCTACTGCATGGGATATTTCTACAGCAACTTTTGATAAAGGTGCGATAAGTCGTTCAGTAGGAGGTTATCAGGCAAATACTGGATTCACACAAAGAACAGGTTGGCCTGGTGGAAATAACTATACTATGGATTGGTACGATAGTGGTAGAAAACTTGCTTTAACTAAGCTAGGTTATAAAGGTCAAATAAACGTAGCATCTTTTTCAAGTGCATATGATATTGGCTCATATGCAAGTGATACTGATTACTATAACGGTATACCACTTACACCAGCAAATTCATACGGAAATGCACCTTTAATACCGAGATTCGAATATAAACTTGCATTTCAACAAGGTTCTCAATTTAACCATGATGGTACAAGAAGATATTTTCTTCATAAAACATTCTCAGACTCAGACTATGATAGCTCATCAAGTGGAGTTGGTAATGGACTAAATGGTTGGAGAACATCTCTTATTAGAACAGATTTATCGTCTCCATATGATTTAGCTTCGATGACTTTTCATAGTCAAATAGAATTAACTAATAGAGGAAATGCAGGCGCTCCAACAGAGATGACACATTCAGGTGCATTTGCTTTCCATCCAGATGGTACAAAAATAATCGTAGCCGTTGATAATATGCAAAATGCTCCAACTGAGTCTCCATGGACAGGAAGTGCACCAACTTTTATAGAATTTTCTGGTGTAGCTGATAGTGCTGGTATGGCAGTAATTACGAGACCAGATCTAAGTGTCAAACCGTTTGTTGCGGCTGATAGTGATGATGCATGGGCAGAACCTTATTTAACTAATAGTTCTCTAACGGCTTACAGAGATCTTATAGATGCAAGTAGTCCTCATTATTTCACATTAGCAAGTGGTGGACAAGCATTAAATGATAGTGCATTAACGCATTCAGGATCAAGTAGATTTAGAGTTTCAACTAATGATGGTATAATAACAGGTGGTACACACCCAACCACTCTATTCGGCGGCGATACATCAGTTAACTTTAATAATGAAATAGTTGGTGATGCATCGTGGACATCGAGTATGAGTAGCGTATACTGGGAGATGAATTTAGGTCATGCGGTTGCTATAACAGACAAGTTTATTCTAGCAGGTATTCCATCATTTTCATATGGAAGACAAGGTGGAATGGTGCTATGGAAAAACGAGCTAGGTAAAACTCCTACTCAAAATTTTATTGCACAAACAGCCATGAACCATAATATCTTTTTGAACACAGGTACAACTGGCTTTGGTGATGACTGGACGCCAGCAAGGAGTGGAAGCGGAGAACACTTCGGCGTAGTTGTTGCTGCTAGTGGTAGTTGGATAGGTGGTTCAGCACCTTATTGGGATGCTGATTCAGATGAAGGATCTAGTAATTTTAAAAATTATGGTGCTGTTTGGGTAAAAGATTTAACAGGTGTAGATTCCGCCGGCGTATTCCCAGGATGGAATGATTCCGCCGGGAATGGTACTGGACGTGGATATGTATTACGTACTCCAGATCCATGGCAACAAGATGCATTTTTTGGTGAAACACTTATATTAGACTCTGATTTTAACAGAATATTAGTTGGTGAACCAGGTAAAAATTATTCTGTTAATTCTGTAAATTATACTAATTTAGGTAGAGTTCATGTATATGCATTAGGTACTGGTGCTTATGAAAGATCTATTGACCATCCATTCCCAGAACGTGGTGGAAGAGAGTTTGGTCGAAGAACAGCTATGAGCGGTGATTATATTGCAGTTGGAGATCAGGATTATACAGATAGTGGTAGTTCAACAAGTAATGATGGAGCCGTACATATCTTTAAAGCAACTGATGGTAGCTATTTAAGAACTATTAAACCAGATACTCCAAGTGTAAACAATACAAAATTTGGTATTGATTTAGCAATGGAAGGTAATAAAATTAGCGTTCTAACAGATGACGGTGATTTTTATATGTTTAATGTAGATGGAACTAAAAAGGCTGGTCCATTCGGAGATCCACGTGGTACAGTATCGACTGATGAGGGTAATAGAACACCTAAATTTATGGGTGTAAAAATGTCTGGTAACATAGCAGCTATTATCACAAATGATGGTTCTACTAATGAAGTTTATCCTAATATGGGAGATGACTCTGATGGTAATAAAGTTAAGAGAATTTGGTATCACGACACTAACAATTTAAATGAAGGTATTACAACCGCAGTATCACATAGAGTAAGAGCTTCTACGAATACTCATATTAACTGGGGTAATACAAATAGAGGTGGACCAGGAGGTTTATTTAGTACTAGCTCACCTACAAACGATTTTTATCAGTATGGCTTTGATATACATGGTTATCAAACTATTGTTGGTGCGCCATATCAAAGTGACGCTAATGCTACAACAACTGATAAAAAAGGTGTTGGTAGGCTTTATCTTTACGGAGACAGCACAGGAAGTGATTACGTATTAGGAAGTGAAGCTTGGCAAACATCTGATAATAGATCACCACTAACATCTACCGCTTATACAGTTTCTGTTGGTACAGGACCGTTATTTGGACAAGCTGGAACTGAAGGTAACGTATTTTATTTAGAGGAGTCAGCATAATGGCAGTATATAGACCAAAATTAAATATGACGGCTGGCCAAACCTATACATTTGATGTTAGTCATACAAGTAATGCTACTCATCCTTTTAGGTTTACATCTGATAGTGGATCTACAGAATATACAACAGGAGTTATTGTAAACGGTACACACGGACAAGCTGGTGCTACTGTTTCATTTACGCCTAATGCTGATGGGCCATCGGTATTGCATTATTATTGTACAGCTCATGGATTAGGAATGGGCAATAAAATAGAAGTTAGTGGACTTAATGTATTCCAAAAACAATATACTATGGCTAATCCAAATGCATATGGTACTCCTGCTAACGATACATTTGGCCTACCAGTATCGGTCAGTAATACACATTTTATTGTTGGTGCTTATCAAGAAGATGATAATTCAGGAGCTCCTGGCGAACCATATCCAGGTTCTGGTTCTGGTAAAGCATACATTTATAATAATTCTAATGGTAATTTGCTTTATACATTAAATAACCCAAATCAGTATAGTACAAGTTCATTTGATCATTTTGGAAGTTCAGTTGGACTTAGTAGCCTATATGCAGTTGTTGGTGCATATAGAGATCAAAACACATCTCAGTATAAACCTGGTTCAGCATATATCTTTAACTTATCTGATGGAACTAAAAAACATACACTAGTTAATCCATCAGCAAATAGTAATACTTATCTAAATGTTGAACAAAAATTCGGTCATGCAGTAGATATAAACAATACATATGCTCTTGTTAGTGCGATTGGCCAAGCCGGTGGAAAAGCATATGTATTCAACACGTCAAATGGATCAGTGGCTTATACATTAGACAATCCAAATGCATATGGTACAGCTACAGGCGATGAGTTTGGTAAATCTGTTTCTATGAGCGATACATACGCTATTATAGGTGCACCGAGTGAAGGTGATGCTGGTGGTAATCAATCAGGAAAAGCATATGTTTATACTATATCACCTAGCTTTTCACAGACATATACTTTAAACAATCCTAATCCTGATAATTCTGCTGCAAGTGATATGTTTGGAATAGCCGTAGGAGTTAGCAATACACACGCTATTGTATCTTCAACATACGAAGACGATTCTGATGGCACTAATGATGATGGTAAGGCATATATCTATGATTTATCTGATGGATCATTATTACACACTTTAAATAATCCTGGAACAGGTACTCAGTTTGGTTATGAGGTAGACATAGATAGTAATTACGCCGTAGTAAGTTCTATTTACGAAAACAATAGTGGTGCAGCCTATGTCTTTAAAGTATCAGATGGATCGTTAGTTCAAACTTTATCAAATCCAAGTGGTCAAAGTAGTTCATATTTTGGTTACGGAGCATCTATAGGTGGTGGAAAAATTGGTGTTGGAGCTCCTTATTATGATGATTCTGCTGGTAATACATCAGCAGGTATAGCATATCTTTATTCATCATCGTGATCTATAAATAGTATAAACAATAGGATAACAAATGTTTGGTACATATTTTTACCATCAAAAAATAAGAAAATCAGTAGCCGCGTTTGGTTCACTGTTTACAAAGTTGCATGTAATTCGTAAAGATGCGGCTGGTAATGTAATTAGTACCATTAAAGTTCCGCTTGCTTATGCTCCACGATCAAAATATATTGAGCGTATACAAGGTATATCTGATATACAAAGAGATGAATCAATTGCTCTTAAACTTCCTCGTATGTCTTTTGAAATGACATCATTGATATATGATGAATTTAGACAGTTACCTAAACGTAATTTACAAGTTATAGGAACAACTGATAATAGTAATGAGAAAAGAACCAAGATGACACCTCAGGTTCCGTATAATGTTACATTCTCATTAAGTATTTACGCTGCTGCTCAAGACGATGCGTTACAAATTGTAGAACAAATTTTACCGTTCTTTACGCCACAATATTCTTTAACCATGAAACCATTTGCAACTGATTATCCAATAGTTGTTGAGGACATGCCTATTACTCTGCAATCAGTAGCTTATCTTGCTGATTATGAAGGAGATTTAGGTTCGCGTAATATAATACAATACGTATTAGATTTTGAAATGAAAGTTTCTTTCACTGGCCCATTAGCAGACGGAGACATAATTAAGAAGTCAATTGTTGAGTATGAATTAGAACAAAATAAGAAAGATTTTAAAATCGAATATACACCTGATCCTCTTACTATTATAGCGGATTCAGATTATAATGTAAATATAACATATTTCGATAGTGCATAGGTGTAATATGGATAGTGATAAGATTGCAAATGACTATGAATATTCTCGACAAACTTATTATGAGTTAATCGAGAAAGGCAAAGATGCCCTTGACTTGGCTATTGAGATTGCTCAACAGTCCGAGCATCCACGTGCTATCGAAGTCTTATCTGGTATGATTAAGAATGTCGGTGATGTAAATGACAAGTTAATGGATCTAAACAAAAAGAATAAAGACATTAATAAAAAT
>CEOI01010158.1_pt1 | contig 27035 bp, 8 predicted proteins | sample 530351 | NCBI WGS metagenome assembly CEOI01 (sample SAMEA2619962, study PRJEB7988) | marine metagenome | biome: marine biome (ENVO:00000447); feature: deep chlorophyll maximum layer (ENVO:xxxxxxxx); material: "saline water (ENVO:00002010), including plankton (ENVO:xxxxxxxx)" | depth 17 m | reverse complement strand
GTCGATTCCTGGACGTGCTTTTTATTTTGAGACATATTTACCAGAATATGCCGCAATGTACGATAAACTCCCCATTAGTGCCTTTGTAAGCGAACCAAAGACACCAGAACCGGATATGACTCTTCATAATCTACAGTTCTGGAACTGTATGGACTACGGTGTAGTGGCAGTACAGAAGCAGTTTATTGGTTCGATGCACTATGAGGTCTATACAAGGGATTACGGACCTCAGACGGGCACGTACATCTGTACTCTGGACAACTATCATCAAGATCCAGACTCGATTGACTATGCGACAAGTGAAAATCCGTCCGAACACAAGTCACATAATCTAATTGAACTTGATAACGGGCAGTTTTGTCTGTATCCAAACAACAGAACTCGTATCTATGACAACAGTTTGACACCGGAAGAACCAAAAGTGCCCGATTTTAAGGTTTCGACGGTCTATTATCAGGTCGAAAACGGTCATGACCGTGATGGATTAGGAAATGATGAGAATTATTTCTGGAAAACGGCAAAAGAACGTCAAAATGATGATGAAAATGATAAAAATGAGGGTATAAATAAATAAAAACTCTGTCTGATGGCGGTAACAAGGATATCTAGAGCATTCAAGGACATTAATTTGTCCTTTAATCCTCATCCAATCACAAATGACTTACCAATTTTAAAGAATGAATCGGCAATTCGTCGTTCTGTGAGAAATATTGTCCAGACAATACCCACTGAAAGGTTTTTTAACCCTGTTTTTGGGTCTGATGTCTATAAAAGTTTGTTTGATTTTGTAGATTTTGGTACTGCCGCGATCATTGAAGATCAAATTATTACTTCAATTAAAAATTTTGAACCTAGAGTGGAGAATACAAGGGTCAGAGTAGACCCATCACCCGATGAAAACTCATTTGAGGTCACAATATTCTTTGATATCATCGGACAAGAGTTTCCAACACAAGAATATTCATTCATATTAGAGGCAACGAGATAATAAAATGCCTTTTACTAAGTTTACCAACCTAGATTTCGATCAAATTAAGGTATCCATTAAGGATTATCTTCGTGCAAATTCTGATTTTACAGATTTTGACTTTGAAGGGTCTAATTTTTCAGCTCTGATCGACACATTAGCATATAATACTTATATAACAGCATTTAATTCCAATATGATTGTGAATGAATCCTTCTTGGATTCGGCAACAGTCAGGCAGAATGTGGTTTCTCTTGCTGGAAACATTGGTTATGTCCCAAGATCAAAGACTGCATCAAAAACAACGGTTTCTGTTAGAACTGTTTTAACTAGTGATTTAGATGATAACACTATTGAAACTGTCACATTAAGTGGTGGCATTTTTTCAACAGGCACTAGTAATGATACATCATTTGTTTTTTCCACTATAGAGGATATAAAGGGAAAAATTGAAGAAGAAACTGGTGTTGGTAAAGTCGCATATTTTGATAACATTCCCATTTATCAAGGAACATTACTTAAGAAAAAATTTCTATATGACGGATCTCTTGATCAAAAGTTTATTTTAAATAATTCAAATATAGATACAACCACTATATCAGTTTACATTAGTGATTCTGGAACTGAGAAAGGATTTAAATATGTTCCTGTAGAAAATATATTAAATGTCAATAAAGATTCGAGAATTTATTTTATCAGAGAAATTCAAGATGAAAAATATGAAATAAGATTTGGTGATGGTATTTTTGGAAAGAAACTTGGAGACGAACCAGGATCGGATGGTAGTTATATTACCGTAGAATATTTAATTACAGATGGTGAAGAGGGAAATGGAGTTAAGAATTTTACATATGCAGGATCAATTAAAAATCAAAATGGTGCAATAGTATCGCCAAATGAAACCTTAATACGGGGTGAAAAAGTAAACGGAGTTTATAATGATCAACCTTTAAAATCTCAAAATGGCAATAATATTGAACCAATAGATTCCGTTCGATATTTTGCTCCTCTTGCATATTCTGCACAAAATCGTGCCGTGACTCCAAGGGATTATGAAGCAATTATCAAAAGAATATATCCAGACGCAGAATCAATGTCAATTGTCGGAGGAGAAGAATTAGATCCTCCGGAATTTGGAAATGTGCTAATCAGTATCAAGCCTAAAGGTGGAACATTTGTCAGTGATTTTAACAAGAAGCAGATATTATCAAAACTCAGACAATATTCAGTTTCTGGTATCAATCAAAGAATAATAGACCTTAAAATACTTTATGTTGAACTTGATAGTAGTGTTTATTATAATGAATCTTTTATTTCAACAGTGTCTTCATTACAATCCGAAGTTTTAAATCAACTTACTGAATATTCTAAATCCACAAACTTTAATAAATTTGGTGGAAGATTTAAATATAGTAAATTGCAAAATATTATTGATGAAGTTGATAGAAATGCAATCACATCAAATATAACTAAAGTAAAAATTAGACGAGATTTAAAAGTTGCAATCAATCAATTGGTACAATATGAATTATGTTATGGAAATAGATTCCATGTAAAAGATGCTTTTAACATAAAATCTACTGGATTTAGAATTTTTGACGAACCATCTACTGTTTATTTTACTGATATTCCAAATGATGATCAAAAAACTGGAATACTTCAAATCGTCAAAATAACAGGAGAAAATACAACAAAAATTGTGAAGTCTTCTGCCGGTAGAATAGATTATATTAAAGGTGAAATTATAATTGATACTGTCAATATAGTGTCTACCGACAAACCAGATAATATTATTGAAATTGAAGCTGTACCAGAATCAAATGATGTCATTGGTTTGAAAGATTTATACTTATCTCTTGACGTTTCAAAAAGTAGAATAAATATGTTGAGAGATTTAATTTCTTCTGGGGATGAGATATCTGGAGTGAAATTTATCGAAGATTCATTCACCTCAAGTTATTCAAACGGAAGCATAATAAGAAACTAATATGATACAGACAGAATTTGAAACCAGAATAAAGGTACAAGATATTGTATCAAGTCAACTTCCAAATTTTATCTTAGATGAAAGTCCAAAAACAGTAGACTTTTTAAAACAATATTATCTTTCGCAAGAATATCAGGGTGGACCTATTGATCTATCAACAAATTTAGATCAATATTTAAATTTAGATAATCTTAGTCCAGAGGTTGTGGTTGACAGCACCACTACAACTGCACAAGTAACGTCTAGCGACTCTATAATAAATGTATCCAGTACTAAAGGATTTCCTAAAAAATATGGATTATTAAAAATTGATAATGAGATTATTACATATACTGGAATAACAACAAATTCTTTTACAGGTTGTATTCGTGGATTTAGTGGAATCACTTCATATGGAACAAACTTTGACAAAGAAGAAATAGTCTTTTCTAATACATTATCGGAGTCTCATACTTCAAATTCTTCTATTCAGAATTTGAGTAGCTTATTTTTAAAAGAATTTTACAAAAAATTTAAAACAACATTTTCTCCTGGATTGGAGAATAATAATTTTGTATCTGATTTAAATGTAGGTAATTTTTTAAAAGAAATTAAATCATTTTATCAGAGTAAGGGAACTAATGAATCGTTCAGAATATTATTTGAAGTTTTATATGGAGAAACTCCATCTGTAATTAATCTAGAAGAAAAGTTAATTAAACCATCTTTTGCAGAATACAGAAGAAGAGAAATTGCTGTAGCTAAAGTTATTTCAGGAGAGGCATCTTTTCTTGAGGGTCAGGGGTTATTCAAAGAAAATTCAAATATTGTTGCATCAATTTCTGAAATAACTCCTTTTAAAATTGGTGATGAATTATTTTATAAATTATTTCTTTTTGTAGGATATGATGAAGAATCTGATATTCAGGGAAGATTCTTACCAACTTCAAATTCAAAATGTACTGAAGATGTTTTAGTTAATGCAAAAGTTGTAAATGTCGATTCGACAATTGGATTTAAATCCTCTGGAAGTTTTAGATCCGGATCTAACATTATTACATATACAGATAAAACTGTAAATCAATTTTTAAATTGTGAAGGCATTACTAATTCTATATCTCAGGGTGATTTAATTCATGATAGTGAAGTATATTATGGATATGAAAATGGAGATATTAGTAAAAAAGTAGAACTGGTATTTTTTAGCACTTTAAGTAATCTTATTCAAGATGGTACTGTAAATGTAAATGAAGGTGATCCAATAGGAATTAAGAATCTTGGAGATAAAGTAAATAATCCTCTACAAAATAAATCTCCAAAACAAATACTTGCAAACTCTTGGGTTTATAATACTAACTCTTCGTATTATATTAAAAATTTTGATTCTGCTACTCTTGAACTTTTTTCTCCTGTCGATAAGGCAAGTTTAAAGGTAGGTGATTTTGTTGAAATTGTTGAAAGAGATACTGGTAAAGTAGTAAGTAATAAAGACCCCTATGTGGATCTTAATGGACAGAAAATACAGGGAAATACCAATATAACTTTGAGTGGTGGTTTTTCATCATCAATATTAAAGGATGATTTTGATTATAATTTAAGAAAAATACTTAATAAAGCTAATATTGGAGAACAGAGTAATGTTGAATTTAAATATGGAAATAATAGTTTAATATCTGATATTCAAAATGTTTATTTTGATAAAGAGTTTGCCTATGTAGCATCAAATTCTCTACCATCAGCTGGAACTAGAAAAGGCATAGTTGGATTTCCTTTTTCTGAAGATATTAATGTAAAAATAAAAAAATTAGTAATAGATCTTGATAATCAAACGGGAGGAATTTTAACTTCGTTTAATGAGATAACTGGAAAATTTAATTCAATAAAAGTATTAGATAATGTCGGCAAATCAGTTTTTAAAACAGGTGATCAAATTTTTTATCAACCACAGGGGGATGTTTTAGTTGGATTAGAAACTGGAAACTATTTTGTTGAAGTAATTCCTGGAAGTAACGATGAAATTAAATTGTATGGATCAAATTTTCTCATCGGAACTGAAAATCATCTGTCCTTCTCTGGTATAGGAACACATACAATTACATTAGAATCTCAAAAATCCGGAGTCGTTGGAGCACAAAAGTTACTTAAAAAATTTCCCATTGAACAACAATTGGTAGATGGTAAAAAGGATAAGACTATTCCTGGTGGAATTGGTTTATTAATAAACGGTGTTGAAATAACAAATTATAAATCTACAGATAAAGTATATTATGGACCTTTAAAAAAAATTAACGTTTTGAATGGTGGAGAAAATTTTGATGTTATCAATCCACCTAAAATTTCTATTGGAACTGGATTAGGTATTACTGCTTTAGCTCAACCTACTATTAGTGGATCTATAAAAGATGTTCTTGTAGATTTTGATACCTACAATTTTAATATTGATAAAGTTGTATCTATAGGTGTGACCGGAGGAAATGGAAAGAATTGTGTTCTTAAACCTTCAATTACAAAAACTTTTAGACAAGTCGAATTTGATGCTAGAACCACTGAACTTGGTGGCGGTATTAATACAACAACGAGTCAAATTGTATTTGATGTTGAGCATGGGTTTGTTGATGGGCAAGAAGTAATTTATGATTCCAATTTTGGGGCCTTGGTTGGAATTAACACTGTTGAGAGTGGAATTAATACACCAAGTTTGGTGAACAAATCAACATATGTTGTTGATGTAACTAATAATGTTTCAATAAAATTACATGAAAACATTGATGATTATAAAGCTGGAATCAATACTATTGTATTTACTGGAGGATCTGGACTTCAAAGAATAAAAGTAGGTCCACTAAATGTATTAAAAGATATCGTTGTAGTAAATGGTGGTGAGGGATACACTAATAAGAAATTAATTGTTAATCCAAGTGGTATATCCACAGAATTTAATTGGATTAATTTTGAAAATCATGGATTTAATCATGGAGACTTTATAACATATTCAGTATCATCTATTGATGGGTCAACTACACCCGAAACAATCTCAGGATTATCCACAGATAAGCAATATAAGATCTTTAAAATAGATAATGATAAATTTAGATTATGTGATGCTGGTATTGGGGGAACAATAACTAGTAATTTTGATAGGAAAAATTACGTTAAGTTTAACTCAAACTCTGGAGTTGGATATCAGCAATTTAGTTATCCAGAAATTTCTGTAGATTTTACATTCACTACTGTTGGGTTAGGTACAACTAGTACACAATCTATTACCTTAACTCCTGTTGTAAAAGGATCTATAACTTCTCTAGACTTATATGAAAAGGGAACAGGATATGGATCTTCTATCATAAATTACGAAAACAATCCAACAGTTTCTATTCTAAATGGAAAAGGTGCCAGAGTCCTACCCATAATATCAAATGGAAGAATAGATTCTGTTAATGTAGAATATTCTGGAGAGGATTATTATTCTGTACCGGATGTTGTTGTTACAGATACTTCTGGATCTGGTGCAGGTGCTGTTCTTAGAGCTATTTTAAAAAATAATAAAATAGATTCTGTAAAAGTAATAAAATCTGGTATTGGTTATTCATCAGCAGATACATCAGTATCAATAATTTCTTCAGGATTTAATCAAGTTTTAGATACCAAAGTAAGAGACTTAACCGTCATAACTAATGAAAAATATGATTCTAATAAACTTTTAATTGACAATGGTGACACGTTAAAATACTCTGTTTGTGGTTATGATATTAATACATTTTCAGAATTAGATGAGGAAGGAAATCTTGTTCCAGATATTAATTCAATATCAGGTATAATCGGATGGGCGTATGATGGAAATCCAATTTATGGACCTTATGGTTCAAAAGATCCTGATAAATTTGTAACTGCTGATAGATTAGTTTCAGGATATGTTCTTGATTCGGATTCAGTTGTTGATAGACCAGATGGATTTGATTCTGGATTTTTTGTTGAGGATTATAAGTTCAACAACAGCGGAGATTTAGATGAACATAACGGTAGATATGAAAAGAATAAAGAGTTTCCAAATGGTGTTTATGCATATCATGCAGTAGTTGATACTCAATTGAAAAATAATGCTCCGTTATTCCCATTTTTTGTTGGTGACACATTTAGATCTAAAAAAATAAAAGATAATTTTGAATTTAATTTCAATCAATCATATGATTTTAATAATTCCAAATTGCAAAGAAATACATTCCCATATAATTCTAATGAAAAATATGCCGATAATTATTTTATAAAAATCAAAAAAAATCAAAAAATAGAGGTAGATGGAGTAACCACTGGTGGTGTAGATGATATATCTATAGTTAATGGTGGAACTGATTTTAAAGTAAATGATATCCTAACGTTTGATAATAGTGAAACTGGAGGAGGAGGTTTAAATGTTAAAGTTTCTTCAGTTGGTGGAGAAAATATAACAAAAGTAAATACGATAGAAGAAAAATATAATAATTCAGTTTTAATTTGGGGAGGAAACACTGTAGAAGTTGTTCTTGAAAATGAGCATAATTTTGAGAATGGTGATTATTTGGCATTATCAGGAATAACAACTGATTCTTTAAAGCATTTAGAAAAATATCATAGAATATCAGTTGATAACAGTTCATCCGCTAGAACTATATCAACAGTTTCATCTGGAACGGCATCAACTGAAATATATGTTTCCTTTATTCCGAATTATGTTTCTTCAGGTTCTACAATTGGTATTGGAAATGAACAATTAACTGTATTTAATGTATTCAGAGATTCAAATATTTTAAGAGTACAAAGAGGAAATCCGGGTCTTGCTCATACAGTGAGTTCACGAGTAAACTACAGACCAAAAAGTTTTAAGATTGATAGAGAAATTTCTTATTTTGATTCTAACCCTAATAATAGAGTTTATTTTAATGCATCTGAGTCTGTGGGATTGGGAACCGAACAATCGGGATTTTCTACAACATTTACATTTGGAAACTCTACTATCACTAGAGAGATTCCAGTAAAAGGCATATACTTAGAAAATCATCCATTTGAAACAAATCAATTGGTAAAATTGACTAATGTTGAACTTGAAAAATTTATTAGATATTCTGCCGAAGTTGATGGTAACCTTGAAAATCTTTCAAATGGGAATTATTATGTCGTAAATAAATCCAAAAATGTCATAGGAATTAAGACAGGTATAGGTGATGCCTTCAAAGAGGTATATTTTAGACAATTTTCCTCTAGCGGTAACACTGCAGATAATGATGGATATTTCTTTGAACCACTAAAATCTAAAATAACTGCTACTGTACAATCTATAGAAACAACAGTATCAGTATCAACAGCACACAATCTTAAAAAAGATGATTTAGTTCAATTAAATATTGTTCCAAATCTTTCTGTTGGTATTGGAACAACAGCATCATCCGTAAATGTTTCTTTAGATAGTCTGACAAAAAATATTCTTATTAATTCTTTAACTTTTAGTTCTTCGGATATTAATACTAGTGAAAATAAAATAGCAATAGAAAATCACAACTTAAAAACAGGAGATAAGGTAAACTATATTTCATCTCAAGTTGCTCCCGGTTTGCATACTGGAGGATATTTTGTTTTCCGAGTAGATGATAATAACATTAAACTAGGAGAAACATATACTGATGTAACTGCGATTAATCCAACAATTGTAAGTATTAATGGAACTGGAGGTTCATCTCATTCTATATCATTGATAAATCCAGAAATAAAAGTCACCAAAAACAATAATCTTACATTTGATTTATCTGATTCAAGTTTAACTGGATATGAATTAAACATATATCATCTTAATGATTTTAATAATGAATTTGTTTCTACAGGAATTACAAATACTTTTAGTGTTACAAAATTTGGAACCAATGGATCAACTGGAGCTGGTTTAACTCTTTATTCTGATAATAACACACCAGTTTCTTTATCATATAATATTGAAAAATCTGGATACATTAGTACATCTGATACTGATGTCAAAAATCACTCTACTATTATTTTTGAAAAAAGTAAATATAATAAAAAATTCAAAGTTGCTGCAGGAGTTGGAACAACTACTTTTAGTGTATACTTAGAAAACACTCCAGAAAGATTTGAATATTTACCATCTGATTGTGAAACATTAGAGTACTCGACTACATCCAAAAATGCAAAAGGAAAGATAAGTTCTTTAAATATTATATCTTCTGGTAGTGGTTATAGTAAATTACCATCTTTTGTTGGTTCTTCATCAACAGTGGCGGAAAATTCTACAATCACTATTTCTTCTGATACTGTTGGAAATATTAATGGTATTGATATCATTACTGATGACTTTAAGTATTATACTGATAATACTTTGAAACCTACATCTTTACTTCCAAGTGTTCTTGAACTGAAAAATTCAAATACCATAAGTTCTGTTGAAGTAAGTAACGCTGGTGAGGGATATTATAATGCACCCAGTTTAGTAATAATTGATAAAGTAACGAGAGAAAAACTTGATACAGGATTTTTAGAAGCAAATTTTGACACAAATATTACAGGTGTGAATATTTTAGAACAACCCTTTGGACTTCCGGACGGTGGTATTGATGTTAAGGCAGTATTTAATACGAATGGATTTACAATAGATTCAATTGAGTCTGCCGTAGGAACATCTGTTACATGTATTTTAGTTACACCATTTAGTGGATTCAGTACATCTCCATTTAGAGTTGGAGATGAAATATATGTCGAAGGTATAGAAAAATATAGTAGTCATGGATCAGGACACAATTCTGAAGACTATGGATATAGATTTTTCAAAATAACATCTATACCAGACGATGAAACATTTACAATTGTCTTTGATGTATCAGATGTTGGATTAACAACCAATACTGGAATTGCAGTTACTACACCAGCTGGAAATGCCAGAGTGATACCTAAAAAACAATATCCAACATTTGAAATAGTTACAAAATCTTCACCATTTGCCTCTGGAGAAAAACTCGTTGTTAATGGAGTAGAAAAAGATTTAGAAGTTGTTAGGACAGATAAGAGTAACCTTATTGTATTTGGTCCTGATAGTGAAACTTTAAAAATAGGTGATATAATTACTGGAAGAGGATCCCAATCTAAAGGATTAATTAATAAAATAAAAGAAAATAAAGGGACTTTTGATGTAGATTTTTCGTATAAATCTAATATTGGATGGGAAAATTCTATTGGAAAATTAAGTCTTGATCATCAGGTCATTGCTGATAATGATTATTATCAAAATCTTTCTTACTCAGTAAAGAGTAATCAAACGTGGGAAGAAATAAAATCACCTGTTGGTAGACTTGTTCATACTTCAGGATTAAAAAATTTCTCAGACACTCAAATCGTATCAGAATCAGCAACTAGTATTGGTTCTTCAGAAAGTTCAATTTCTATTCAGGACACTATTGATGAGTCTAGAGTTGATGTTTTAAGAGGAATAGATTTAGCTAGAGATGATGATTCTGATGGTGTAACATCAAATTTCTTACAATTTAATAAAACCAGATTTATTGATTTTGTTGATTGTAGAACAAATAACGTTATTCCTATCGATAATATAAATCAACAATTTTCTAATTTGGAATCTAGTCCAGATAAATTCTTAAATATAGATAATCTAACCAACACAGAACAATATGATAATTATTTAATTAGGATTGAAAGTTTTAATAATACTGAAAAACAATTACAACTTTCAGAGTTTGTATTATTATCTAATGGAGTTGAACGCACACTATTCAATAAATCGGAGTTAACCAATTCCGGAATAGCATTTACTACTTTTGCTGAAGATAAATTTGGAGATTATTTCATAGAAACAGATATTGATCAAGGATTCAATTATCTTAGATTTGTTCCTAAAGATCCAAACAATATTGATTATGATTTAAAATTTATTAAAACAAGTACAAATTCTACTAACAGTGGAATAGGAACTACATCTATAGGATTTATTGATTTAGTATCATCGAGTAAATTTGCAACTACAGGCATAACAACAACAATATATTCAAAAAATATTGATACACTAGAATCCGCATATATTACTAGTAAAATTATTAACACCTCTACAAAACAAATGAATTATGTAGAGACATATATCACACATGATGGAACTGATGCATATTTTTCTGAATATTATGTTGATACTGCAGGTGAAAGTCTTGATAATAGAATAGGAATTTCAACAGTTACTATACAAGATAATAATTTAGTATTTTTATATGAAAATGATACTAGTGATTCTATTAAAATCAGTTCTAAGATAGTTGGATTTGGAACGACAACTATTGGAAATGGTGAATATAGATATTTGGTTCCTGGTCAAGATCCTGGGGAAGAAAAAACAGCAAAATATGAAGCATCTTTTAAAGTTGGAATTGGAACAACTACAATATTCTCGGGATATCCTTTAACTTTTGATGCCGTTAAGTGTAATGTTGAAGTAAGTGCAGGATCTTCAAAGGCACTTCATCAAATAACCGCTATGCATGATGGAACTAATGCATATTTACAACAATCTCAATTCTTGGCAAATAATTATGATTCAGTTCTGGGATTAGGTACTTTTGGTGCAACATATACCTCAAGTAATTTTATTGTTAGTTTCCATCCAGAAGACACAACTGGAGTTACAACTGTTAAAACTTTTAATCAAGTTTTCTATAAAGGAATAGATGATATTAATGTTCCTCCTGATTTAGAATATGAAAATATAATAGAAAGTGCAGAATTTAAGTTTTATAATGCAATTAATGGAGATAGAATTAATAGAAGACAGTTTGATTTAAAAAATAATGGTGTTGACATATTTAAAAAGACTTTTAATCCTTCAGTTGCAATTACTTCGTCCATAGTAGATACTGGAATTGCATATAGTGCATTTAGCATTAAGAATCATTTCTTTAGAACTGGTGAGGAATTAATTTATACTCCCAAGTCTACATTTGTTGGAGTCGGTTCAACACCAATGCAGTATACTATAGATGGATCTACAGTTGGAGTATTGACATCTAGAGTATTTGCAATAAGACATGATGATGATGAATTTGGTATTGCCACAACTAAAGCACATTCAATTAGTGGTATAGGAATTACTGTCACTTCTTTTGGAGAAGGAAATGCACATGAATTTGAAATGGTAAAATCAAATGAAAAAGCATTACTCGCAATTGATGGCATTGTTCAAACTCCAATAGCTAATACAAATATTACACACACTGTAAATAATAATCCATCTCCAGGTATATCAACAGTTCAAACTATTTTTGCTTTAAGTGGAATTTCTTCCGTAAGTATTATCAACATTCTTAAAGTTGAAGATGAATATATGAGAGTTGAAAATGTTGGTATCGGAACCTCTTCTATAGGACCCATCACTCCCGGAATAGGAACTTTTAGTCTGGTAACCGTTGAAAGAGGTGCAGTTGGTAGTTCTGCCACCTCTCATGCAAATGGTTCACTTGTTGAACTTTATAAAGGAAATTATAATATAGTTGATAGTAAACTTAATTTTATCGAAGCACCTAGAGGAAACCCTCAGGGTCAAGATGAGAATGGATTACCATTCTCAAGATCTATATTTAATGGCAGAGTTTATCTAAGAAATGATTATACATCTAACTTCTTATATGATGATATTTCTGATCAATTTACAGGAATAACCTCAGAATTTAATTTAACTGTTGGTGGTGCAAATACTACTGGTATTGGAACAAGTGGTGGACAGGGTGTACTATTCATTAATGGAATATTCCAGACACCAGAAACTGACAATAATCCTCAACAAAACTATCAAATTATTGAAACTTCTGATGCAACTGTAACATTATCATCAAATTATGCATTTAACGTTGGAGTAGCAATAACTCAATTTGATAATCCAAATTTGGTTGCTAATGTTATAAGCGGAACTAGTTCTGGAATTGCAACTTTCCAAATACGAAGAGGATCTTTAAATGTTGGAGTAGGAAGCACACTATTTGCAGACGGTGTTGATACTAGTGTGCATCCAACTAATGTTTCGTTGGATAACACAACGACACTTAAATTTACTGGAATGTATGTTAATGATGTTGAGACAGATTTTATTAGTGAATCGGATGTAAATGTAAATCAAATTCCTAGAGGTGGATTGCCTATAACCATAGGATCAACAGCGGGACTCGGATATGCTCCTTTAATAGGGGCACAACTTCGTCCTGTGGTTGTAGGAGGTGTTATAACCGATGTTGTTGGTGTTGCAACGACAGGATCATCTTTCGGGATTACAACGGCAACATATGATAAGGTATCTGGTATTTTATCAGTAACTACTAATAATAATCATGGATTGGTATTTGGGGATCAAAGTAAAGATGAGGTAAGATTAGTTGGTTTAGAGTTTGCTTGCCCACCAGGATCCGGAATTACAACAACAATATACCCAGAAAATGGTCCTAGAAATTATCAACTCGTTGGTGTTTCTTCTGCACAAACTTTCCAGGTAAATGTTGGAACCAGTACGATTACACATAATTATGTTGGAAGTGGAACTGTAACACAGTTTTTCCCAGATTTAAGTTTTGGTTCTGGTTATAATGGAATTGTTTCAGTTGCAGTTACAGTTACAGAACCAACAACTACAGTTGGATTGGGGACCACTACATTTAGTTTTACTGAAAGTGAAACAATAACACAAGTTGATAATCCAGGTGTTTTTGGATTTGTTAGATTTGCAACAACAGACTCCGGTATTGTCACATTAAGGGGGGTTGTTGGAGATTTCAATACTTCTGGTGAATTGCAACAAGCAGGAATTGGTATAGGAAGAACTCCAGAAACACTTTCAATATCTGGACATTCAGGAACCAACGCTATTATAACCGGAGCACCTGTTGGATTTAATACACATGAATTCATAAGTGCCGATTCTGGTGCAATTACTAAAGTAGGAACTCTAACTAAAGTAACACCAGCTAGTGGAACTAATTATAATCCACAAACTGGTATTTTATCAGTTACAGCAAATGGTCATCCATTTGTTAATGGTGATCTTGTAACAATTGATGATGGATCATTAGTATTTTCTTGTGCTCAAGATAGTTTCCAAACTTTACATGCGTATCCAAGATCTACTGATTATGTTTCCGGAATTTCTACAGAAGTTACTAAAATAGATAATAATAAATTTACAGTATTTGTTGGAACATCTCCAGCACATGGTGGAGGAGCACTTGAATTCAATATTTCTAATGGTGGAACAGGTTACATTGATCCAGAAATATTTGTCTCCGAACCTTCATATGAAAATCTTTCTGTAATAGGTATTTCTAGAAGAGGAATTGGACCTACAACTGAAACTGGAGTAGGATTAAAGATTGATGCCAAAACAACTCCCAGTTCAGATTTTACTGGAATAGGATCCGAATTATTTGAAGTATCAGAGTTTAATGTTAGCACTCCTGGATATGGATTCCTACCTGGAGATAAATTTAAACCAGTTGGATTAGTTACTTCTAGATTCATAGAATCTTTAGTAAAAGAATTTGAATTGGAAGTGACAGAAGCATTCAGTGATGCTTTCGCTTTATGGCAGTTTGGTGAATTTGATTATATTGATTCTATTAAACCATTACAAAATGGAAAAAGAACTAGATTCCCATTGAAGTATCAAAATGCTCTGATTAGTGTTGAAGCTAACGAATCTTTCAATATAGAATTAGATCCAATTCTTCTTATTTTTAGAAATAGAGTTATTCAAGAACCAGTAAAAACTTATGAATTTGTCGGAGGAACGACCATTAAGTTTAAAGTTGCTCCTAGACCTGAAGATGATATACAAATATTCTTCTATAAGGGAACTGATGGTGATGATTCTTCAATAGTAAAGGCTCCACCAAGACCAATTGAAGCTGGTGATCAAGTAAAAGTCATATCGCAACCAATTCAAGATAATAGATTAGTTTCTGAGTTTGCAGATTCAGATAGTGTTAGAACAAATACTTATAGAGGTCTTGGAATAACAGATGATTTTAAACCGATTGAAGTTATAAGACAAAAAGATGATTTACTCATTGATGGAGAGATAGTCAGTAAATCTAGAGAATTATTAGAATCTAAAATTTTCCCAACGGCGAAAATAATTTACGATTTTAATTCTACTGATGGACAATTCTTTATAGACAATGCTGGTTTATTATTCCATTATGAAAATGACGAAGATGCTTATGGTTTAACAATTGTTCCTGGAGAACCTAACCCAGTAAAATCTGAAGTGACTGCAACTGTTTCTGCTGCAGGAACAATATCAGGTCTAACAATAAATAATGCAGGATCTGGGCATACAACTGCACCTACCATACGTATACAGGCTCCTCCGACACAGATAGGTGTTGGTATCGGAACTACAGCAACTGCAACTGTTACAGTTAGTGGTGGTGCGATCAATGGATTTACAATTACAAATCCTGGATTTGGTTATTCCGAAACTAATCCACCTCAAGTTATCGTATCTCTACCAGATATTGTAAGATCTGAAACTATAACTGGAATTAATTCTGTGAGGGCAAATAACGGTGTTATCACCGGAATAGGAACTACCAGTATTGATGGCAATTTAGCAATTAAGTTTACCGCAGTTTCTATAAAAGAAGATTTTGATACTACTAATCTTTTTGTAACTGGTAATCCAGTTTACATTTATGATACTCAGGTAGGAAATGGTGTCACTTCTATTGATGGAAGTGATTCTCAAATTGTTGGGATAGGAACCACATTTGTTGACAATGTTTATATTATACATTCGTTCTCTTTCACTGGTGTTGCACCTAATAATGTCACGGGAATAATAACCTGTAGAATTGATTCTGGGACAGATACTACTAAGATTACTGAAACTGTTGGATATTCAACAAATCCCATTGGAAAGTTTTCCGTTGGTCTTTTGACAGGTCCTATTGTTACAAGATCATCTGAACCACTATCAATAGGTGTTACTGGTTTTACAATCAACTCTGGGTTAACGACATTCCCAACTATTATACGAACTGCAGGAGAACATACATTATCAGAATTTGGTCCAATTACAGAATAGTCCTTATAAATATCTAAAAAACTATCGATATGTCCGCCGTAGTAACAGATCAATTTAGAATTGCTAATGCCACTAATTTTGTAGAATCCGTTTTAAACGATGCAAATTCTTATTATGTTTTTTTGGGATTGCCAAATCCTACAATTGCTGGATTTGGTAGAACTGATGTTACTACCGGAGCAGCAAAGTGGCCTTTAGCACCAGTTGACAATTCTAGTTATCAAACTCATTATAGAGATTCTATGATGTTTGGTAAAAAAATAACTAGTGCAAATATTAGAAGAGTTATAAAAAAACATATTTGGGTTAAAAATAATCGATATGATATGTATCGTGATGATTATAGTGCAACTAATTTGGCACCGAATTCAAAAACGAGTAATTTATATCGATCAAATTACTATGTAATGAATAGTGATTTTGAAGTTTATATCTGTATTGATAACGGTTCAAGTGGAACTTCGGAAGAATCTAGTGCAAAAGGAAATAGATCTTTAATTGAACCAGATTTTACCGATGTAGAACCAATAACCCAATCTGATGGATATACTTGGAAATATCTTTTTACTGTTGCACCTAGTGATATAATAAAATTTGATTCGACCGAATATATTGTATTACCAAATGATTGGTCTACTACAACAGATTCTCAAATAAAAACTATCAGAGAATCTGGCAATTCTGATGTAAATAAAAATCAGATAAAAAAAGTATATGTAGAAAAAGTTGGATTGACAGGTGCTTATGTATCGACTTCAGGGGGTAAAGATCCTCATACACTTAATATTTTGGGAGATGGTACTGGAGGAAAAGTTAGTATAACAGTTACATCTACGGGTAAAATTGATACAGTAAAAGTAGTATCTGGTGGATCTGGATACACTTATGGCATTGTTGATTTGGGACCAATACAAATAGATCCTGATAACAGCACAGCTCTAGGAAAATTGGTTCCCATTATACCACCATCCAAGGGACATGGTTATGACATCTATAAAGAACTCGGAGCGGATAAAGTTTTAATTTATTCTAGATTTGATGATTCAACTAAAGATTTTCCATCAGATACTTCTTTTGGTCAGGTTGGAATAATAAAAAATCCTGAAAAATCCACTTCGACAGATATATATAAAGCAAATGAATTTTCTTCTTTAGATTCTTTTAAAATTAGTTCAACCCTGGCAGATTCAAAAAAATATGTGGGAGTTGGAATTACACAGACAGTTGAAGGTGGAACAGCTAGGGGATACATTGCATCTTATGATTCTGACACACAGATAGTAAAATATTTTCAAGATAGATCATTATTTTTTCCAAACAAATATGATCACACTGATTTAATAAATGTCTCTACACAATCCAAAGTACTTAAATTTGGAGGATCGGAAGAAATAACCGTTTCTACTAATCCATTACAATTAAAAAGTATTGATACAACATTAACAGGTATTACAACAACTTCTAACGAAAAAATTATAAATCTTGGAGTTGAATATGTAAGTGGTGTTGCTGAACCGGAGATAAATAAAAAGACGGGAGACATTATTTACATCACAAATCGATCTACTGTTCAAAGAGATGTAAGACAAAAAGAAGACATCAAAATTGTCCTGGAATTCTAATAAAAAAAGATGGCACAAAAAACTAATTTAAATATAAATCCGTACTATGATGACTTTGATTCTAAAAAGAATTTTCAAAAAGTTTTATTTAAACCAGGATTTCCAGTACAAGCAAGAGAGTTAACAACATCTCAATCAATTTTACAAAATCAGTTAGAATCTTTTGGTACTAATATATTCAAAGATGGATCAGTCGTTGTCCCAGGAGCGATTGCGTATGATAATAATTACACTTCTGTTAGATTAAAGTCTTCTAATTTTGGTATTGATGTTTCCCTTTATATTAAAAATTTCATAGGAAAAACAATAATAGGACAAACTTCTGGTGTACAGGGGACAGTAAAATTTGTTCTTCTACCAGAAGAAGATAGTAGAGTTGATGAAGTTACATTATATGTAAGTTATACGACTAGTGGAAATAATTTCAGTCAAAATTTCTTTTCTAATGGTGAAGAATTAGTATGTAATGAAAATGTCACATATGGTCTCACTACCATCAATGCAGGAGAAGTTTTTGCCTCTCTGACTACATCAGATGCTACTTCAATTGGTAGTGCCGCATATATTACAGAAGGTGTTTATTTTGTAAGAGGATACTTTGTCAATGTTGAAAGTCAAAAGATAATATTAGATCCTTATACGAACGATTCTTCTTATAGAGTTGGACTACAAGTAGATGAAAATATTATTTCATCAAAAGATGATGAAAGTTTATTTGATAACGCAAAGGGATTTAGTAATTACGCGGCACCAGGTGCTGACAGATTTCAAATAAAATTAATTTTAATCAAGAAAGATCTTGGTGATAATGATGATACAGACTTTATCGAGTTAATGCGTATCGATAAAGGTCAAATTAAAGTAATTGAAACAAAGAGTGATTATAATTTAATCAAAGAATATATTGCAGATAGAACATTTGATGAGTCTGGAAATTATGCCGTAAATCCATTTACTGTCACCGTATACAATTCTTTAAATAATGGAATAGGAAATAATGGATTATATTATCCAAAAGAACTTACAGAGGAACAAAATATTCCAGATGATGATTTAATGTGTGTTAAAATATCAAGTGGCAGGGCTTATGTTGCTGGATATGATGTTGACAAAATTGGAACAACTGTTTTAGATATTGGAAAACCAAGAGAAGTTGGTATCCGTACAGATGTTTCTCTTGGATATGAATTAGGAAATCTTCTTAAAGTAAATACGGTCGCAGGTCTACCTACTCAAGGATCAGTTATAACGATAAGAAATAATTTTAATGGAACTGGTGATATTATTGGAAGTGCTAGAGTTTATAGTTTTAATCTTGAAGATGCAAACTATGAAAATGATGCCACAGTATGGGATCTGAGACTATTTGATCTTCAAACCTATACTACCATTACTTTAAATCAATCTGTTAGTAATGCTGAGGTAAGGGAAGGATCCTTTATTAAAGGTAAGAGTAGTGGAGCAAGTGGATTTGCTGTAGGTGCTGGTGGAGGATCTACAGTCGTCAATCTACTACAGACATCCGGAACTTTCCATAAAGGAGAGAAAATTGAAATTGATGGATCTACCGATGTTCCCAGAACTATTGGTATTGCATCGGCATATAACACACAAAATATTAAATCCGTATCTGGGACTAATTTTAGCGCTAATAGTGTCTTAAGAAAATTTAACATTCCAAATGGCATCAAAGAAGTGTCCATTGACGCCAATAACGTTGTTCATGCAGGTGGAGATGCATTTACAGGACTGAGAGTTGGTTCTATTGTCCGATATCAAAGAGCAGGAATTAATACAGAGACATATAATAAAGTCGTTAGTATTGCTGATGATGGATTATCAATGCAACTTGGAGAAATTGCCACTGATATTCCAGGTGTTTATGATGGAAATCTGCCCAGTGCCAATACAACAGTATCAATGTTTGCCGGTGCTCCTGTAGTAACAGGTTCTGGAAGGTTATTTGTACCTCTTGCAAATAAAAATGTATCTAAGGTTGATCTGAGTGCTTCAGAATTTAAAATAAGTAAAAATATTGCTGGAACTCCTAGTAATGGTCTCATTACTATTTCAGATAGCGATATTACTGATATCTCTAATTTTAGTTTTGAACCCTTTGATGCAGAAAGATATGCTGTATCTAGAAATGATACTAATGCAATTGTTCCTATACTAGCAGCAAATAGAGAACCAGATGGTTCTCAAATAACCTTAGGTGGTCTTCAAAATACTGCAAGTACAATAAATGTATCATTAAATAAAATAGGTCTTCTTAGTAAAGAAAAAGCATATGATCGTAGTAGAAAAGTTACAGTAACTTTTTCTAAAAATCAATCTTCTGGAGCAACTGCTGACGGTTCTGGTGGAAATAACGCACTCGAAAATGGATTAACATACAGTGACAAGCACATGTATGGGACAAGAGTTGAAGATGAAGAAATATGTTTAAATTATCCAGATGTTGCTAAAATTATAGCAATTTATGAATCACTAGGCACTTCTGCTCCAACTTTTGATAGATTAACATTTGATAATACATTAGATGTCAATAATAATGCAATAGTTGGTGAAAATATAAAATCACTTGATGGAAAGATTGTAGCTAGAGTGGTTGGTAAAACCACTGATGCTGTTGATGTAGTCTATTTGTCGTTAAATAAATTTGATTCATTTGATGAAGTAGAATTTGAAGAATCTAATATGACAGGTGAAATTCAGCTTCAAACTGAAGGAAAATATAAAGATTTGACAACTTCTTTTACTTTAGATAAAGGACAAAGAAATCAATATTATGATTACTCCAGAATTGTTAGAAATGCAGGGGTATCTGCACCATCTAGACAATTAACTATTATTTTTGATCATTATACAGTTCCTTCAGGAGATACTGGAGATGCTTTTACTGTTCAAAGTTATGATCAAGATAGATTTAGAACCGATATACCTTCTATAGGATCTATTGCTCCAATTAGAGCTTCTGATACAGTTGATTTTAGACCTAGAGTTGAAGTATATGATCCATCTACTGCAACTGTTTCTCCATTCCACTATTCTTCTAGGTCATTTGATTCTTCTATTACAAAATACTTAGTTCCTGAAGAAACTTTAAGAATTGGATATGAATTCTATCTACCTAGAATTGATAAATTGTTATTGAACAAGTATGGGAAATTCGTATACAAAAAAGGCATTTCATCAGATTCTCCTAAAGCTCCTCTAAGTGATGATGAGACAATGATGGAAATTGCAACCATCGCTCTCCCTCCATTTCTTTATGCACCTCAGAGTGCAATTATTACTGAGAGAGATAATAGACGATATACGATGAGAGATATTGGCAGACTTGAAACTAGAATTGCTAACTTAGAGGAAACAACTTCTTTATCCTTATTGGAATTGGATGCTAAAAGTTTACAAATACAAACAAATGGTTTAGATAGATTCAAAACCGGAATTTTTGCAGATCCATTTAATGATTATAGTTTTATAAATGTACAATCATCAATTGAGGTAAATCCAGATTTAGGTGAAATTAATCCATTTACAATAAGAAATTCTTTAGAATCGTTAGTTACTTCAGCAGAAAGTGTAACACCCGAAGAATTAGATTTTGGAACTGATTTTGAACTGATTGATTCTAATGTTAAAAAAACCGGAAATGCTGTAACATTAAATTATGAAGAAGTTCCTTGGATTGAACAACCAAAAGCTACTAAGTCCGAATTAGTTAATCCATATGAAGTTCCAGCACTAAGGGGAAGTGTTGAATTAACTCCTCAAACTGATTATTGGAGCAGAACGGTACAAAAAGATGGTGGAGTAATAACTGTAACAGGAAAAGATACAAATCTAAAATTAAAAAATAAAATAGATCTCGGTGACAAAGCACTCGATTTGGGAACTATTGTAACTGAAACAGAATCTTCATCAAAGACTACTATTCAGGGTGGTGGTAAAGATTTCACGACAGTAACAGTAGATACAACAGATACTGGTACTTATACTGATAGTATTAAATTAAAAGGAAAATCAACAGATTCGGTAACTTTCTCTGATCAAGATACCTGGTTTAAAAATGAGTTAATTGCTTCAGGTGATGAAGATTTTATGAGATCTAGAAATACTCAATTTAAGGGTTATGGTTTCGGAAACTTTACACAACTCTATGCGTTTTTAGATTCTAAAACACCAATCATTGTTCCCAAATTGCTAGAAATTGCAACAGAGAAAGATGGTGAAACTAGTGGTTCTGTAGGATCTTTTACTGAAGGAGAATCAGTTGAAGTATATGATCCTGTAGACACTAATAAACTCATAGGAACATTTAGACTCTGCAGACCAAATCATAAAGAAGGTCCTATCAATAACCCAACAGAGACATATTTATCAAGTCCATATAGTCATGGTGATATTGAACTTGGAAAAACTTATACATCTTCAACACCAGTATTAAACATTGATACAAAAAGTCTTTGTGAAAGATCACAGGGTGATTTTTATGGATATGCAAAGAAAAATTCTTTGTTAAAAGGTAAAAATAGTGGAGCAACTGCATATGTAAAGGGTGATATAAGATTAGTTACAGACGTTTTTGGAGGAATTTATGGAACTTTCTTCATAGAAGATCCAAACACCACACCTACTCCAGAAACTAAATTTAACACTGGATCTACACAATTTGTTCTTTCCACTAGTGCGACAAATAGTCAAGCTTTACCTGGAATGGATTATTTTGTAGATGAAAATGGAGAACAAAAACCATTGGTTAGAGGTTCAGCAAGTTATGAAACGGGTGGAACACTCGATCAATGGGAACAGCAAAAATTTGTACAGGAAAATACAACCACTGTTACTTCAGTTGTAAAGGTAAGTGGTAGTGTTAGTGCAACATTAACCACACAAAATCAACATACACATACTGAAGAAACAGAATATGTCGATCCCATAGCACAGACATTTGTTGTTGGAGGTGCTGTAGAAGCTCCATCTGCTGTTAATCAAAATGATGATAAAGATGGGGCATTTTTAACTGCCGTTGAAGTGTTTATTAGTGTGGTAGATGATAGTCAATCAATAAAATGTCAGATAAGAACTACGACTGGTGATGACAGACCTTCACGACTTGTGTTAGCAGAAAAAGAGTTAGTACCTCAAACTGCAAATGCAGAGGGTGCAATTGTTGATAATGTGGTTGCTTCTACTGATGCTTCTGTACCCACAAAATTTGTTTTCGATGAACCGGTATATTTGGCACCTGGAACTGCATATGCAATTGTACTGATTGCAGAAAAATCTTTAAAATATGAAGCTTGGACAGCTATTCAAGGTGAACAGATTATCAATCCAGAAGCTTCCAGTGAAGCACTCACCGAAAACTTCAGTGTGTCTGGCAATGAAGCAGTTGAGAAAGCAAAATATACAACACAATATGCATTAGGTGCTTTCTTCAATTCTCAAAATGGTGGTTTGTGGACAGAAAATCAAAAACAAGATCTTACTTTTAGATTATATAAAGCAAAATTCACTTCTCAATCGGGTGGTGTATTGTTTAACAATCCAGAATTGGATGAGAGTAATGATTATGTTAAGAAATTAAATTCTAATCCTGTCCGAACATTACCAAGAACAGGAAAGATTGGTATTCAAACATCTAATACATTAACTACAGAACTGTCTGCTGGAAGAAAAATTGCATCTTTAGACAGTAATAAAGTTGGAACTGCTGTTATAACTGGAACTGGAGCGTCTTGTGTAACAGTTTCTGTTGTTGAAGGACTTGGTGGTGCTAATTATGTTGTTGATCAAACAGGAACTGGTGGAGTCGAAACTTTTGCCATTGAAGGAGAAGGAACCGGACTGAAATTATCAATAGATTCTGTAGATGCTAATGGTGCTATTACAGGAATATCAGTATTAACTGGAGATAATGAAGGAGGTTTTGGATATCAGATAGGAGATGTAGTCGGCATCAAAACGGAGACGGTTGGTGGTACACCTGGCACTGGATCTGGAGCTAGAATATCGATTGGGTCTATCGGAGACAGAAATATGATTTTTGTTGACAATATTCAGGGTAATACAACATTTTCTCAAAATACTGGAACTGATCTACACTATTACACTGATAGTGGAACTATTGCAGATTCAAATTTAAATGTTTCCTCAGTCTCTTTTGATGGTGGAGTAAATTCTGGAAATTATTTACAGGTTAATCATTTTAACCATGGAATGTATTCCTCAACAAATAAAGTTAGATTAAGTGGTGTAAAACCAAATGCAAGTCCAACCACAATTGAAGTTGATATTGAGAATACCACAACTGGTATAATTGGTGTTGCTGATACGACAGGATTTGATAAGTTTGAAGGAATAAGTGTTGATTCGACTAATAATCCAGGATATGCATTAATTAATAGTGAACTTATTAAATATACTTCTGTCGGATCGGGCACTTTGACTATAGATTCTCAAGGAAGAGGAATAGATAATACAATTACTTCTAGTCATTCTTCTGGAGATACCATTGTAAAATATGAATTAAATGGAATATCTTTAAGAAGAATAAACAATATAACACATTCAGTTTCCTCTGAAGGACTTGAAGCAGATAGTTATCATATAGAAATCGATAGATCAAGCACCTATGGTGAAGATAGAAGTGCGGATACCTCTAGTCCTCCCAGACCTCAGGTTTCATTCACTTCTGACGAATTTGCTGGCGGAAATGATGTATTTTCTTCGGAAAATATCTTATTCAATGCAGTTGTCCCAACTTATGATTTCATTGCCCCAGTCGGAGGTAATGAGACTGTATTTACAGATGTATCTGCATCTATAAGAACAACCACTGGAACAAGTGTTAGTGGAAATGAAGGATCTTTCGTTGATAATGGATATCAAGATGTTACTTTGAATCAATATAATGCATTGACTAGTGTTAGAATGGTTGCTTCTAAAGTAAATGAAGATGAATATTTGACAGATTTGCCCAGAAATAAATCATTCACAACTAATATAGTATTAAAATCCAATAGTGAAAATTTATCTCCAATGATTTATTTGAATGGAGGTTCTGCCACAGAATTTATTAGTAATAGATTGAATCGACCAATTGATTTGGAGAAATATGATTCAAATAGTTTAACTAAAACCATTAACGAAGATCCTCATTCTTCAGTGTACATTTCTCAAGATATATTACTTACTCAACCATCAACATCATTAAAAGTAATCGTAGCAGCATATCGTCATGAATCTTCAGACTTTAGAGTTGCTTATAAGTTAATGAGAGAGGATTCGACATCTGTAGAACAGGCATTTGAGTTATTCCCAGGTTTCAAAAACTTAACTAGTAAGGGAACTGTCATTGATCCTGCAAAAAATGATGGAAGACCTGATTCTTTTGTTCCACCAAATTCTGATGGACAATATAGTGAGTACACATTCACTGCAGAAAATTTAGATGCATTTGTCGGATATTCTATAAAAATAATGATGTCTGGATCAAACCAAGCATACTATCCTAGAATTACAGATTTAAGAGCCATTGCATTAGCATAAAATGATTAGAGTAGAAGGTCACACAAATTTATATCGTGATGAAAGAACAGGTGCCATAGTTAATATGGATACTGTTGGATATCAAAATTACTTAAGATCTGTTAAAGATGCTGAAGAAAAGAAAAAAGAACTTGATAATATGAAAAAAGATATTGATGATATTAAAGGTGCTCTAAAGGAGATTCTGAGTAGACTTACATAAATACATCCCTAAATACTAATTAGATAACAATATATTGAAGTAAATGGCTGCTGTATATGTTAGTAATATTGTAATTAACCAAGGAGCTGATTTTTCTCAAGTTTTTAATCTGGCTGATGCCTCAAATGATAGTGTTGATTTAAGTAATTTTGTGCTTACAGCACAAATGAGAAAACACGCTGGTAGCAGTGTAAGTCATAATCTCAATCCAACGGTAGTGCAACCACCAACAAGTGGTGGAGTTAGAATAACTCTGACTGATGTTCAAACAGCTGCATTAAAACCGGGTAGATATGTTTATGATGTTTTGATTGCAGATGATAATGGATCTGGCACTAAAACAAGAGTTGTTGAAGGTTCTGCAATCGTCAGGGAGGGAGTAACCAGATAATGGCAGATATAAAAGTTCGTATTGGACAATCAGATGCTATTAAGGTAACCTCTACTGGTCTCCAGAGAGGTGATATTGCGTTTAGTGTTAGTGGTGGTACTGCTAATGTAACTCAGTTAGATGTTTCTGGGCAGAGTAATTTAAATAATTTAAATTTAACTGGCATAGCAACTTTTAAACCAGATACTTTTGGTGCTACTGGAATTATTGTTGATGGAATAAATGAAAAGATAGAAGTTGGAACTGGATTAACAATAACTTCAAATTCTTTAGCAATTAATGGATCTGTAAATTTTGAAACTTTAAATGTTTCCGGTATATCCACTCTCAATTCTAGTGGTGGAATTACAACCACTGGAGGTGATTTATTTGTAGGTAGTGATTTATTTGTAAAAGATAATTTAAAAGTAGATGGATCTTCTGAATTTATTGGTATTACTACCTTTAGAGGTGGAACAATAAATCTTGGTGATTCTGATACAGATAATATTAATGTCATCGGTGAATTTACATCTAGTTTACTTCCAGATACAACAAATGTATTTACATTAGGATCTTCAAGTAAAAGGTGGGCAGAACTTAATGTTCGTAATGTAAATGTTTATGGAACAAGTTCTTTTTTAGATGATCTAACGGTAGCTAATGGATCTTCTTTAAATGTAACTGGAACAACTATATTATCTGGAATAACGACAGTTACAGATAACACTGATAATACTCTTGGAAATGCAAATACTGGTAGTTTTCAACTTGATGGTGGATTAGGTGTTGCTAAAAACGTAACTGTGGGTGGTGGATTATCCGTAACGGGTAATTCATTTTTTATTGGTGAGGTTACATTTTCTTCGGGAACTAATGGTACTATTAGTATTGGTGACAGTATTGGAGATAACGTTGTATTCAATGCTGATGTAAATTCAAGTTTCATACCCAATATAAATGATACATATGATTTGGGATCAGGTTCTCAAAAGTGGAAAAATTTATTCTTATCAAGTAACGCTGGCATAGGAAGTTTGCATGTTGCCGGAGTGTCTACATATGTTGGAGTGGCAACTTTCCAGGATAATGTATTTGTTGATGGAACATTAACTGCCGGACTCATAGATGGAGGTTCATTCTGATGGCAAAACCAAGTACCAGACAAGAGTTGATTGATTATTCTCTTAGGAGACTTGGTGCTCCAGTATTAGAAATTAATGTTGATGATGATCAAATAGATGAT
>CEOI01020599.1_pt1 | contig 30199 bp, 53 predicted proteins | sample 530351 | NCBI WGS metagenome assembly CEOI01 (sample SAMEA2619962, study PRJEB7988) | marine metagenome | biome: marine biome (ENVO:00000447); feature: deep chlorophyll maximum layer (ENVO:xxxxxxxx); material: "saline water (ENVO:00002010), including plankton (ENVO:xxxxxxxx)" | depth 17 m | reverse complement strand
GAAAGCTGGGGGCTGGTAAGATTCAAGAACTTGCTTTGTCATTAGCTAAAGCTATACCAAATGATCTTATCAGCAAGTATGTGACAGTGATGGAGCTTACTGAACAGCAACTGATAGACGTAAAAGACTTAAAAGGGTATGACCTCCTTAAGTATATTATCAGTGAAGATAAGGGTAGGGCTGAAGAGTTTCTTGTTGAGGTTCTTGCAGACATAAGTAATGGTGATTACTCCATCTCATTTAAGAATGGTCTTATACAGAACCTAAAAGAGTTTGTTGCTAAGTTCTTTGGCACTACGTTCAAGGACCCAAAAATAAAGGATGTAGTAAGTGCTATTAAAACAGCTACAGAACAGCTAGCTGAAGGTGAGCAAGTAACAGCATTAGATGAGATAGGTAGAGAAGGTGAGACAGAAGCTGATTCATCAAAAAGAAACAGAGCTAAGAAACAAGTGATAGGTGAGAATGCTGAACTAGCTGCTTACGAACTAGGTATGTTAAATGAGGCACTCGCAATGGAGAAGGAAGGGTATACTTCAAAGGTAATATTCTCTTCTACTGGATGGGAGAAGGGTGCAGACGGAAAGTGGAGAATGCTTATCACTGAAGGGATAGAAGATTACTACGATATAGGTTTAGATATACAAGAAGAGCTCCTTAATACTAAAATAGAAACAGGTTTTGATGAAGAAACTGGGATGGAGATTGAATTTGGAGGAACGAAAGTAACTAAAAAAGGCGAAGAGGTCATACCAGAGTCTATATTAAATCTATACCCAGCTCTAAAAGATATAAATATAACATTTCATAAAGACGTACTTCCATTCGATAAGACTGGAAAGGTTAAAGGTCAATATCGCGTAGGTAGCTTTTTACCCAAAAAGGAAATAGACCCACTCTCCACCCTTATCGATTTAGGATTAGGTAATACCGTTATCGATATTGCTGTTGAAATAGAATATTTTGATTTAAAAAAGGGTGACAACATAGATGATTACTATGAGTCAATGGGTTTGTTCCCAGAACATTCATTGACATTAGCTCATGAGGTTCAACACGCTATTCAAGAAATAGAAGGCTTTCAAGGAGGTGCGACCATGAGCAGGGGTGAAACAGCACCTATGGTGTACTCATATCAATTGTTTAATGATAAAGGAAGTGATGCGCCTAAGGTAGAAAACATTGTTGTTGAAGAAAAGCAAAACGAGAATGGAGAAACTGTTTACTCTGTTGTTGACAATAACAATACAGCTGTATACAAAGAATATGGTGAGTTCAACACTAAGGAGGAAGCAGAGTCAGTAAGAGAAAAAGTAGTTGGTGATTTTAAAACAAAATCTGAACTGCTTACAAAACGATTCCCAGACTTTTCTATTGAATCAATGAAAGATGAAGAGATTTCTAGACAAGTAAGATATCTCTTTTATAAATCAATAATGGGTGAAGTAGAGGCAAGGTCTGTATCAGAAATGATGGAGATGACGGATCCTCAACAGAGAGAATCTATGAGTCCATCAGAACTACTGGAGCTTGTTAATGATGGTGATGCAGTTATAATTCAGAGAGGTGTTTCAAAGAAGCAAACTATAGGTGATGAAGGTTCTGATTCTGATTTTGATTTCGTTGATACGTCCATGGATCCTCGTCAAGATTCTAGTAAAAAGCTCAGACAAACTATTGCAACTGCTATAGAGAAATACCCTTCACTAAGAGAAGAGATGCTGGCTAATCCAGATAACTACATAACTCCTCAGAATCTAGAAGAACTAAGAGCTACTCTTAACGATGAGAATGTTACCGATGCTGATCTTATCGACATGATGACAGATGATGGTTTGGGTAGATTGCAAAACAGAAATGATGACTTGGCTATACTAGCTCTTAACGAGTTGATAAACAGAGCCTTAGATGCAGGGGACATGGAGGCGGTTAGTAAATACGAGACAAACAGGGCTCAGATTGGAACGACTGCTGGTAGGATGCTCAGACATCTTAGAGCATTGAAGTCAACAACACCTTCTGGTTTATTAAGACAAATAGAATTAGAGATTTCTAAAAGAGGTAATACTATCACTGATAAACAACGTGATAAATTGCTAGATAAATTAACTAACGTAGTTAAACTGAATAAAGACTACAAAAAGAAAGCACTGGAGTTAGCTAACATGGATACTGTTAACGACCAGATTGAAAAGGAATTTAAAGATCTAGAGGAAGAAATATTCAGTGCAGAAAAAGATCTAAACATATATCTTCAGAATATAGTTGAGAAAAGTTGGGGGGAGATATACAGAACTCTTCAGCAGGGTAATTTGATTACTTTTATATCTCAAGGAGCTAACATAGGTGGTAACATTGTAAACATATTCGGTGATTTTTGGGTGAGCGCTATAGCTTTTCCTATGGAAAAAGTCCTTAATCTATTTGGAGTTGCTTCGAAAGTTCCAAGGAGTCACCAATTTTCTGCAAGAGCATACGGATATGCATTAAAATCTGGGTGGCAAGGCACAAAGAAAAGTTTTAAAAGCATCTTTACTGGTAGAGGTCTTGACGCTGATTCAGAGTGGAGGATGCAAAGAGGTTTTTACCCTTGGCAAGCTTTATTGAATGTTTTGTCGGGAAAAGATTTACCTATTGATAATGACGCAAATAGCTTAATAGCTAAAGCAAGTGAGAAGCTAGGGTTTAAAAGAAAAGGAAAGTCCTCATTAACTCAAAGAGTTAAGTTGGGAGTTATAACTCTTCTTGGACCAAATGCAGAGATGCAGTTTCGAGTTCTTTCATTAGGAGATGTTCCTTTTAGACAGTACACTGCTGGTCTTGAGCTTTATCGTATGGCTAAAGCTAAAGGATTGAAAGGAGAAGAACTTCAAAAGTTCCTTAAGTACCCAGATAAAAAGTATTTAGAGCTTGCACAAAAAGCTGGAAGAAAAATCACGTTCCAGGAAGAAACAGATGTTTCAAGAGCAACAATGAATGCATTCCAAAGCATTCAGAAAGGTTTAGCTAAAACCATTGACACAATTTTCTTTGGAGCTTTAGATGGTAGTGAATACGCTAAGTCCATTGTGAGAACATTTCAGCCATTCATAACTACTCCAGCGAATATGTTTGACGAGACGTTGACCTACATGTCTCCTTATTGGGCTACATTTAGGATAATAAAAGACATAAGAAAAGGTGATGCTGCTAGTGCGAGTCAAAACTTTGGGAAGATGATGGTTGGTAGTATGGCAGTTCAAGTAGCCATGTTGTTAATCAAAGAGGGATTAATTAATGGACCGATAGAATGGGATGAGGAGACTGAAAAGAAAAACTTAACATTTGATCAAATGGGACCTAGCAGTGTAAATGTGAGTGGTCTTAAAAGATTTTTTATGGGAGAAGATCCATCATGGAGACCAACTGATGAAAGCAGAAACTATCTTAAGCTGGGTATAATAGGTCAAATAATAGGTGCTGTTGTGAAGTCAGCAGATCCAGATGAACTAAAGAAAAGAGATTACTCTGACTTCAAGTTCCTTCACCATGCGTTTACTGATGCATTTAGTATGAGATTGCTTTCTGGAGCAGGTAATCTATTAGATCAATCTTTCTTGCAAGGAATAGATGGTATACTACAAATTTTAACCAGCTCTAATGAAGAAGACTTTGAAAGACAAACAGAAAGACTTATAAACACTGTCGTGAGAGGAAGTTCTTCTGTAGCACTGCCGAACCAGTGGTCTTCTTTTGCTAAGGCAGAAAGAGATTATATGCCAGATTATAGGTTAGACAAAAACATTTCTTCATCAGAGAGGTTGCTAAAAAACTTTATCTACGTTATAAAAGACAGAACATTTCAAGGTAGGGATGTACCTTTTAGAATAGACTGGAAAGGAGAAAAGGTTTTGCAAACTCCAGAAGGGTCTAACAGTATAGCGTATCAAATATTTGATATTACAAAAGCTAGAAGAGGTTCTTCCGATCCAGTGTCTAATGAGATAATGAGGCTGTATCAAGAGACTGGTGTAGTGACAGAGGCTATGAGCACACCAATGTATGCAAACAACAGAAAGATATTAGTACCAAAAGCAAAAAGGCAAAGAAAATTCATTGATAGAAAATACACATATCTTGATGATGAAGAATTCGTAGGGTCTAGAATATATTTTAGTATAGAGCAATGCAATAAATTAATGGAGGTTGCTGGTAAAGAAAGATATTTAGATCTTGAGTATCTAATGAATTTAGATGTTTATAAAAAAGCAGATAATGAACTCAAATTAGAGTATCTAGATGAAGTAGCAGAAAGATACAACGGTCTTTTAGAGACAAGAACAAATCGCAAAGGGTTAAGAGATCATAGCTATTTAGCACTTGACTTCTTACAAGAGGCTTACGAAAAACAAAAAGCAGATGAATAAAGATCCTAAAGAAAGAAAAAAACTTAAAGACACCAAGGTAGGTAAGTGGCTTAAAGAGAATGCCCCTAAGGTGCTTGACACGGTAGGAGAACTGCTTCCAGATAATGGAGCCTTGGGTGTCGTTAAAAACTTGATTGACAGAGATGACTCTATCCCACAAGACAAGAAGTCTGAGTTCCAAAGATTGGAGTTTGAGCTAGAGCTTGAGGATAGAAAGTCAGCTAGGAGTAGAGAGGTAGAAGTAAAGAAGACTGGTGATAAAGATATAATGATGATGATCACTGGGATCGTAGGATTGATATCCTTTGTCTTTACTATCTATGCTGTGGTATACATCCCTTCTGTGAAAGAGAACGAGTTATTCATACACTTAATGGGTATGATAGAAGGTGTTGTTATTGGTAACATCTTTGCGTACTACTACGGTACGTCTGTGAAGAACAAGTAAGCTAAGCTAGTGAGACGAATATAGGAGTCTTCTCTCCAGCGTAGGCTCCTAGTACATTGAAGTCCATGTATTCGACTGCTTCCATGACATCCATGTCATCTCTTTCCATTAAGATGTGTATGCACATCCCATACTCGTACACAGCTACTACGTTTGGTCCTTGTGTGTGACCTATCAGTGCTTCTTCGAACCCATCAGCTAGTAAAGCCTTAGAGAATGTGAGCTCTTCCAGTATGTTGTCTATTCTTTTTCTCATATCATTACCCTTTTATTTGTCTTAGGATGAGTATACTCTTTAGAGTAATCAACTACCTTGTATGATTTAATTTCTTTTAAGTCATCAATGCATACCAATGTTATGACATCCTGCCTGCCATGTCTAGTGTACGTCTTCTTGTAAGCGTTTGTCTTGGTGACGAATTCATGCTTTACATTCTTTTCAATGTAGTCTCTAAGGTGTTTAGTAAGCACACACGCAAACCCTCCTAGCTCTGGCATCTCAAAGGCTATGACTGTTGCGTCACCATACAGCCATCCCTTGTCACCACGAACATTCTTCATCTCAACCCATATTTCATTTAACTGATTCTCTCCTTTGACATCTACCGTAGCAATCAATACCCCCTCATCATCAGTGATATAGAAGTCTATGTGTTTTTTAATATCATCAGACGTTGATGACTTTGTACAATGCAAACCTTTATAGCGCATTGCTTCTAGAAACCTTGATTCAGATCTCCTTCCTCTTGCGAATGAACTGTTCATGTTATAGTTTATTATCGTCTCTATACTGACTAGCCGCAGATCTGATCATATCGAACTCGATATTGATTAGTTTCCTGTGATCAATTATCATCTTCTCTATATCCTCAGCATTGCATGTAGCTGTTAAACCAGCCTCATCAAACAACTCCTCGTAGAGATCAGATGAAATCCTAGAGATTCGATCAGTAGCTATCGAGTATGATATAGCTATGTCTTCGTTACTTATCTTCTTCATTACTTTTGATTACCTTAATTGCCTGTTCAATCTGATGTCTATTTCTACAGATAAATACCATTGGTACTTTCTCGTAGTTATCAGATAGGTGCTTGAGAAAAAGCTTCCATCGCATAGGAAAATCATGGTGAGAAGGTATGTAACCTTTAGTCTCTATTATCCAGCTCTCATCTTTGGCTACAAAGTCTGGCGTGTACTTTATTGGTAACACTACGGAGTTTGATCTGTCTCTTAAGTCTTTAGCTTTAGGTGTCATCTTATGATACACACCTTCGTATCTAAACTTATCCATCACACAGTACTCCTTTTCCTCATACAAGAAAGACAATCCAGATTCAGACAAAAGCTTTGAAGCATCAAGCTCCAAACCACTCTTGTACTTTCCGAGTTGTCTTTTCTTCGCTGACTTTCTCTTGCTAGTTAAGTTCCTTTTTCTCTTCACTCAGCCAAGGTACAGTTTATTACTGTAAAAAGCTAGTGTTTGAGGAAATATTAAACTCACGATACTTATCGAACTGATTTCCAATAGGTTGAAACAATTCGTTTGACGTTGTATTTATCCTAAAGGCAGTGCCTTGTGTGTTCATGGTGAATTGAACAGGTTCGTCTAGTGGTGTTGGCTCACCACCTGTCTCTGTCTCTCTCACCTTACGAACGTGCCACTCTGTAGTTCTCTTGGTGTTATTGTCTGGAGCTTGGACCTTTCTGTGTATAGTAACGAAGCCATCAGCTCTGTTCACAAACTTACCACCACCCTCTGTATCCTCAGCGAACGGCGCTATAGGTAATCCATCGTCTCCTTTACGTCTCTGTGCTTCTGTAACAGCATGCATATTGAGCCACACAGCTACGTTATTAGACGTAGAGAAAGTGAGGAACTCACTAGATGCTTCGTAGTGGTACTCATGGCTGCTTATATTGGATGAGGTCTCAATCTTGAGACTGTTGTATGGATCAACGAATATAGCATCGGCTTCTTCTTGTCTTAATATCTTCTCCAGAAACAAGATGATGTCGCTGTAGCTGTAGACTTGGTTGTTGCTTATCACAGTGAAGTGTTCGTTCACCCACTTGTATGCAGATTTTCTTTGATCGTAGTTCATGGAATCAATACGTCTGTTTGTAGCAAACTGCATGAGCTTCATCTTGAGTGAGGCAGTCCTATTCTCAGATGAGTACACAACCCACTTCCAGTTATGTCTAACAGCAGAGTTGACCATCATGTACAGAGCCATGGTTGTCTTACCTACGTTTGAGTGTCCATTTATAATCAAGAATTCTTTCTTGTATCTAAAGTACTTGTCTAGTGTAGCATCACCAGTATCTAACCCTATCTCGATGTTACCATTGGCGAAGTCTTCAATCCATCTAAAGTCTTCATCGTCAGATGATATGAACGACATGTCACCATCGTTTATCATCATCTCTCTACGAGCTGCCTGTTCGTTAGCAACAGTCTCTCTAATAGGATCAGCTTTACCCATCTCTATACCATCACGTATAGTCTTGATCGCGTGCTCCTCGCTGTCTATATCCCTCTTGCTAATCTCACGAAGGAGAATACGAACTGCCTCCTCTTCTTCCATCCTACCTGCAGATATGTACCCACCTAGCAGCCTAGAAGCTTTTAGTAACACTGAATGCTTCTCACCGTCCTCACTCTGTCTAACCATCTTAGCAGCTAGGTTTAGCTTCATGTAGTCAGTGTACATACCTTTATTGGTAGCTACCTGCTGCTCTGATCTTTCTGATGAGAACGCCCCAAACTTATTTGATTCTCTGTTGATGATAATTCCCTCATCGTAAGACTCAAAGCAAGCTCGTGATTCGTTTATTCCAGACTCATCTACCTCCAGATCATATTGCTTGTGGAAGTATGTCTTAAGAGCTCTAAAATGATCCCTATGTCTTTCTGGGTTTGTGATTCTAACAAGAGCCTTCAAGCCATCACCACTAGGTGATACCCAGCATGAGTATACATACTGATCTGTACCAAGCATCTTCTTACTACTGCCTACATCAACGTGATCAAAGTCGAGGACTATCAGACCACTGTGCTCAAACAATCCCTCATCAGATCTGTCTGTGAATTCTCCAGAGAAACACACCACAGGTAGCTTCTTCTTAGACTCCTTGTCTCCAGACCTCACGTTATCTATGATAGGCTTGGACTTACCCTTCTCGATTCTCGATAGGGCTACGTCTATATCCACATAGTGTGGTTCGCTCTTCTTATATACGTCTTTAAATATTGTTACTTTCATCTCTAGATATCATTAAAAGGATTAGATAACCAACAAGGTCTTTAACTGAGTCTTCTGTTTGATCGTTGATGCCAACGTTTTGAATACGCTTTAGCTTGTCATCAATCCTAACCTTGATGCTAGACACCGAGTCACCATCGTAAAAGATGTTGATCGGGTCGAGTACAGAGTTACCATAAGCTTGATTCTTTTGTATGAGTAACTCTTTGATCTCGTCACACTTGTCTGATATTTTCTTCTGATCATCTTTCATTTTGCTCTGTTTGTATATCCTAAAAATTTCTTTGATTTAATCTCTCTCAACATTATATGTCGTTTAGCTTTTGTCTTTCCGTATAGCTCTGATCCTAGTCGGTGCATTGTCTTCCTATCATGAGCCATGATCTCTCCTACTGTGTCATACGAACTAACTACCCACATCTCTTTGTTATGCATGCGTTTGTTCTTCTTGTAGGCTACATCAATCATCATGTAGTAGATTGCCCTCCGCTTCGAATCTTGTTTTTCTTCTGATTGCATTTGCAAGTTCTTTGAATGTTATCACTTTACCCATCATACCTTCACACCCTTTCTTGTCAAGGACAATGAAGTTGTCTCCTTTCTTGTTGGGGATAAGCATAAGCAGTATGTCTTTGAATACTGGTATGCTGACGGTAGAATCTTTGTGGTTCTGCATTGAGCACATGAACTCGATCTCTTTACCGTCCTTTGATTTAGCAGAGAAAAAAATAGGGGTAATGACTTTTACATCATTCAACCCCCATTCTAATCTTGCGTATACAGAGAATACCTTAGAAAGGTAGATCGCCCCCATCGTCAGCTGTTACTGCGTTCTCTTTAGCCATAGCTATAGCCTTCTCTCTCCTTTCTTTAGCAGCTTCGCTGTTGAAGTTGTAGATAGAGGCACAAGCCTTGCCGTTCTTACTCATGAAGAGCTTAAGCCTAGCGTTACCACCATGCCCTTTCTCATCTCTCTTCGTGGTGTAGTTCTCAAGGATGTCCTTAAGTTCTGTGTCCTTTAGACGCACGGTCCAAGAGATTAAGTCTCCATTGTCACTGTAAATTGGGTCATCTGCCCAGCCGATTAGCTCGGAATCATACTTAGTTTCACTCATAATTATATTGAATTTAATATTAAACTGAAAAATGATATTGTTATGTAATATACTGTCATCATAAAAAGCAGTATCAAAGGTACTTTAAATTTCGAATTCTTCATAATAATTTCTCGTTACTTTTTCTGGATTGTCCAAAAAGTTATTGATCCTAGAGATAGAGTCATAGAACTTCATCTCTCCAGAGAAGATTGTTTTGTCCGTACACTTAACCAATGCAGGTAGGTATGGATCTGTCTTCTCTTGGACCACCCAATAGAAATCATTGATGTCAAATACCTGCGTATATATGAAAGCTTGTATGTCATAGCAAAAATCTCTAACGGCATATCCAAACTTCTGAACAGAGGCAGCAGACTTGGAGTCAGTGATGAACCCATCACCTAAGCAATCCAAGAACCCCTTCACCAGTACTGGCTCTCCGTTCTCATCTGGTAACTCATGTAAGAACTCAACTTGAAACTTCCCACTCAAGTGAGAGTCTCTAAGACCGCAGTCTTCTAGCCTTGACACCATGTCTCTAGCCATCTTCATGTCTTCAACAGAAACAAGAGTACTGCCTTCGTTATCACCCTTGATACCAGCAATGGTCTCTTTGTATTCCTTTGTAGCCTTGATGTTCTTAGCAGCTTTGGTCTTATCGCTGAGCCCTTCGATAACTGCATCCTCATCAATAGAGTAGTAGTTACCGTTGAACTCATCATCAGTCATGAACAGCATGTCATCGTACACATTCCCAAACTCTAACGCCTTAGATGTGTATTTGATCTCACCCTTCATGTACTTGTCAAACTTTCGGATGTCTCCAAGAGCTTGCTTGATAGAGGAGTACGACAAGTGTGGCTTGCCATACCTCTCCATTAGCTTGTCTGATAACGTCATATTATCCTACGAACTTTTTGATTCCTTCCTTCTGCTTGTCAGTCAACTGATCCCCATACTTCTTGAGTATCTGGTTGTAAGCAGTTGTCTTATTGTTTGAGGACTTGATATACTGTATGGCTTTACCCATGATGTCATCATCCTTTGCAGCAGGCTTTGCCTTCGCTGTGGTTTTCTTTGTCACAGTTTTCTCACTGTTATCTTGAGAGTCAGCATCCTTGGTATCATCGATTAAGAAGAGACCATTCAGTGCATACTTTCTAGCGTAAGAAGATGTAGCTCCAGTAACCTGTGATGCGTCCATACCTTTCTTTGATCCCTCCTCCCTAGCTTGGGAAGATACAGTGATTGACTGCCCTTCGAAATCGTACAGCGTAACAATCGCCTTGATGTAAACTCTTTCTTGGATTTCAAAAACTTCATCATGGATAGTCAATGACAGCTCGTGCTTAGCGAGTAGTGGCTTCAACGCTTCAAGAATATCTTCTTGGTTCCTGTACTTGTACTTACCGAAGTTATTGAACTGACCCTTAGGTGCTTTCAGCTCTGATTGAACTGAGGATAATTTTTTATATATGCTCATTTTATTTAATTTACTTTACAAAAATGCTAATTATTCTTCAAATATTCAAGTACTTTCTTAACAATATCACTTTCTGATTCCTCAATAGCCTCCGTAGTTATCCTTCTGAATACCTCTTTACACATGTCAATCCGTGCATTGAACACTGGGTCTAAGTCCGCTATGTTCCTGCCCTCATTGTACGAGTAAACTACAGTGCTGTGATCTCTGTTAATGCTATCAGCTATCTCTTGGTAAGTCCGTCTGGTGCAATCCCTACACACCACGCTGTAAGCATGCCTAGCAAACGCAGCGTCCTGCTTTCTTGTTCTTGATCTGATTCGATCTTGTTTCACGAGAAATATTTTTTCTACGCAATCCATGATTACATCAAGATCATCTTTGATTTTGTTTTCTTCCATTATATTTTATTATTTATTAATTAACCTTCACATGATTCGCACTCTAGGATATTCCTGCTGAAGTCCTGTGCACTACTCTTGCTGTACTGATAGTACAGAGTCTTCACTCCTTGCTCCCAAGCAAATATGTACAGCTTGTTGATGTCCTTCGCTGACACTGATGGATCAATCGAAAGGTTTAGACTTTGCGACTGGTCTATGTACTTCTGTCTAGCTGCTGCTTGTATCACAATCTCCTTAGGAGATATCTCTGAGAACGTCTTGAAGACTTCCTTATCTGGTAGGTCTAGGTGTTGAACAGATCCATCCTTCTTAAGGATAGAGTCCCATACCTCATCAGTATTCATACCGTGGTTGTCTAGGTGCTGTACCAAGAATGGGTTCTTGTAAACCGTCTTGATCTTTGCCAAGTCCTTCACGAAGTAGTTACTCTTGATTGGTTCAATACCCATACTCACTTGACCTAGTATGAATGAGGATGACTTGGTTGGAGCTACAGCCATCATGGTTGTGTTAGCTCTGTTGTTACGTAAGCTCTCCTTACCTCTCAAGTTGAAGTAAACCATTGATGCTTTGTCAGCATCTACAGATATCCTCTTGAAAATAGAAGTGTTGGACAGCTTAGCCTCCATTGATTCGAAAGGAATCATCTTCGACTGCAAGTACGAGTGCCATCCTAGCACCCCCATACCTATCGCTCTGTGTTCTTTAGCAAACCTCCACGCTCTCTTCATTGCAGGTAGGTGCTCTGCCTTGGCGATGAACTCATCCATCACAGCGTTTAAGAACAAACCATACGTATAAACTGCATCAGTATCTTTGATCTCATCCCAGTGGAGTAAGTTGATACTACCTAGGCAGCACACGAATGACTCGTCTGAGTTGGTAGGCAGTTGAATCTCACTACAAAGGTTCGAGGCTGTTATCTCCATGCCTAGTTCTTTGTAAGGGGAGTTGTTGTTAGAGTTATCCTTGAACATGACGTATGGATATCCAATCTCACATCTCCTCTGTATGATAAGCGCCCATATCTTTCGCTTCTCTTTATCACCATCGATCATCTCTTTCATCCACTCGTCAGTAACTGTCACTCCAGTCTGTAGGTTTTGGATAGGATTCCCCTCTGTAGCAACATCCAAGAACTCCAATATGTCTGGGTGATCTGTAGGTAAGTACACAGCACAGCTACCTCTACGTGAATCAGCCTGCTTGCATACGTCAATCACCGTGTCGTACATCTTAGCGTAGTGTATTGGTCCATCAGCATGACCTCCAGTAGATATGGATTCACCCCTACCTCTGATGTTACCGAAGTAGGCTGAGGTTCCACCACCATACTTGCTCATCATACCTATCTCTCTAGCTCCGTTGAGGATGCTGTCCATAGAGTCATCTATGTTTGAACCGTAGCAACTGATAGGCAGTCCCTTGTCCTTTCCAAAGTTGATCCATACTGGGGTTGACAATGAGTAGTAACCCTTCTTCATGTAGTCTTCGAACCTATCTGCAAACCCATTGATACCTAGGTATGCCTCTGCTGTCTCCGCTATGTCTCTAATCCTTTTCTCTGGAGCTTCCTGTATGTAGCCCCTAGATAAAAACTTCCTTGACTCATCGTTGAGCCAGTAATAATCTTCTCTCTTTTCCATTAAAATAAATCGTCTTCGGTTACACTTTTGCTTTTCTTATTATAATCTATCTGTCTCTTGTAGAAGAAGTCACCTTCCTTCGTAGCTGTTGTCTCTACGTCAAACCACTTAGTGGTAGAAAGGACTGCCTCATCTATGTCGAACACAGGCTTATACCCTATGTTTTTCAATGAGTTATTGAACCTGTTTTGAACAAACACTTTAATCGTTTCCTTTGGTAGGAAGTCTAGCTCCCCTTTCTCGAATACCCAATCAAGTATACCTTCCTCAGCCTTAAAGGCTTTCTTGCACGCACCACTCACAACTGCCTCAAAATCAGCGTCAAACCAGTCTGGATTCTCCTCCTTGATGATGCTGATAATAGCCACTCCGAAGTCACCATGTACGTTCTCCTCTTTACTTGTAGCTTCAACCACATTGGATATACCTTTGAGCACATTCAGTTCTTTGTTGAATGACATCATGATTAGAAACTGAGAGAACAGTGATACGTGTTCGATGAACAATGAGAACAGCAGTACTGCCTTCGTGTACATCTTGTCATCTCTAGACCTAGTCCCATCCAAGTACTTCTTAAGGTACTTGATTCTGTTCTTGATAGCAGGTATCTCAACTACTGTTTCGAACTCCTTCTCCAGACCTAGTATTCTAATCAGTCTAGCATACGCATCCTTGTGCCTCACTTCACTCTCTGCGAATGTCATACCTACATCACCTACCTCTGTGATAGGCATCCTCTTGTACATGTCAGCCCAGAATGTCTTCACAGATACTTCTATCTGAGCGATAGCAAGCATCGTTCTCTTGATCACTTCCCTTTGATCATCAGTCAGTTTTACTTTGAAGTCTTGGATGTCCTCTGTGAAGTTGAACTCTGTATCAATCCAGTACGAATGACGTATGGCATCCTTGAAATCTAAGAGATGGGGGTAGTCGTACGGAAGGATGTTTTCCCTCCGTTTAAAAATGTTTTTTGTCCTCATAAATATGTTTTGTATCACCTCCAGAATAGAGGCGAAAGGGTTGTAAAGTTAAGTATAAAAACTATACTTTTTCTTTGTGTGTTTGTAAAATATTTTCAGCTATTGCTGACACCACTTCGGGGTTATGCAGTTTTAGATTGTCGTACACGCTATCATTGTCTAGCAGTACATCTGAGATGATTACTGACGCATTCATCTTGTGCTCATGATCCCCATTGAAGTATACTATTTCTGGTTCGTATGTGTAAACAACTCTGTAGTTTTTTATTCTGTCTTTCATTTCTGTTTTATTTAGCACTCTCCGTACATATCATAATCAAAATCTTGTGGAAGCAGTCCAGTTGCTTTGTATACATTATAGTTATCTGCATCCTCTCTAGCCATATCTCCATTGACTACGAACTCCCTTCTCGTTGCTCTCCTAATGCTCAAGGAATCAACCTTTCTGATTAGCATCTTCAGTGTGTTACGTAGGTGGCTTTCACTCATGTCATCTACGTTAATCTTATGACCATTACTCATGGTCCAATAAACTTTATCATTCATCTTTAGTTTGATTTACTATTTCTACTCCTTCATTACATACATACTTTGTGACTACGACCTTGTAAGACTTTAAGAATTTCTTTACTTGTCTAGTACCTATTCTCTCATACTGTTCTTTACTGCTGTAAATTCTAAACTTCTCGATGCAGTTCGTATAAGGGTCTTTAGCATGCATGATATAAAACTCTTTCATGTTCTTTTAATTTAAGACTTTTGCTCTTCTATGCAGTTCATGGGTTGTCCATTCTCTCTTCTCTTCACCATCCATGTGCATCAAGACTGCTTCTACAAATCTCCAATATTCATCACCCATGGCTGTTGAGTGGAAGTAGAAGTCAACGAAGTCTACGTCTGCTGATACGTTCATACTAAGCTGTGTATAATCAGTTTGTCTTTTAATCTTTTTGATATTGCAGGTGCTTCTATTTTCCATACTTGAAACTCACCATCATTAACTTGATTGAAATTCACACCCCATTTTTTGAGATACTGCTTCACGATGTTGCTGTCTGAAGAACAGCACATTAATTTTTTCATTTGAATTGATTTTAGTTAGATAAAAAAGGGTGGCTACTTTATTCACCACCCTTACCAAACAACAAACAAAGATTCTCGTCTTTCCGAGACGTCATACAACCCCTACTTGATCAGAGGTGTTCACTAGGGTTTGTTGAGAAACCCCCGTTTCACTCTGCTAATTTATAGGGATTATATCAGACTACCAAATCTGATCTTAGTTTTTTTTCTACAAAATTATTTCTACCTATGCTTCTCATCCCACTTAGTCCAGTAATGACGGTGCTGTTGGAAGCCCATCAACGCTGTGAACAATGCACCTACCCAGAAGTAAGGTTGCCCTGTAATAACTGCCTTGACTATAAGCATGGTTAGGATTATAGGTGTTACTGATATGTTTGTTATCCTAGCCCAAGGTCTTTTTTGCTTGAGCAAGTACTCCCAATAGGAGCCAAATTTATTGTTATCCATCGAGTTCATCATTTTTATTTAGGTCAAGTCCTTTAATTTCAGAGATCATGTCCCTTACATGTGCTCCTGCCTCCAAGAGAGCTAGGTAATTATCAAAGTCTTTTTTTATAAAATCAGCCATATTCTCTTCTAAGAAAGTAACTGTTCCCTCATCAAGAAGATCATGAGGGGTTTGATCTGGAAGAATACCACCACAAAAAACATCTCTAGTGAGAAGATCAAATGTTGATAGTTCCTCATCGTTTAGATGTTGATCTAAAGTATCTATCCATTCGTTCCATAGGTTACGGCAGTGCTGACTAGAACTGCCTTCGTACTGAAACTCATGGTACATGAAAAAATACTGAGTGAATTGAAATTTTAAATTATTCATTTGCATGTAGGTTTTAATAAATTAAATTACTGCTTTACTTGTGGTAACCCCACAACTTTACCTATGGGGACCCCACAACTTTATCTGTGGTAACCCCACAACTTTTGAAAAACCTAGCTTTGTTTCTCATGGCTAAAACAAGCAAAGAAGTTGCATGTAAAACACCAGTCGCAGGATCTCCCTGCGCACCATACGCTTAGGTTTTAGAGCTGATCGTTACCAGCTATGTCTTTGATCTCAATATACATAGATGCATACTTAGCCATAGATTTGTAAGTACTTATCATCCTTTTAGTCAGCATGAAACAAAACTCTTCCATGCTATCTTTGTCTAGGTGATCATCAGCATCTACGAATGCACAACCGATACCTTCTTCTGCGCTTTTCTTGATGTAGCTAACCATGTCTATCAATAGTTCCTCAAGTGGTTTGTCAAGCCAGTTCTCTACGCCCATCTCTATGATGTCCTCACATAGGAATATCCTTGCGGCTGTTGATACCTCGTCATAATCTCCTAAGGAGTCATTGACTATCTTGATTGCTTCCTCACTCGTTATCATACGTCTCTACTTTTGAATGTGTTCTAGCGAATGCTAGTTCCACACTAGGTGTAACAAGGTTTGATACTTTACCATCCACTACTCTAGTGTAATGGTACATTACTTCTTTGGTTTCTTCCATTGTTATAATTATTTGATTCTGTGACGTATAACGTCAGCCGTTTTATCTATTTTATCATTCAACCACTTCTCGAAGTACAGCCATTGCTGTGTTACCGTACCTGCTAACTGAGGTGTGTAGTCTACACTGACCACTAGGTCTCCGATGGTTGTTTGTTTCTCACCATTTTTGATGGCTATCATAATTGATTCTCTGATAATCTCTTTCTTATTGTACATCATGTCGTATGTGTTTTGTATTCGTTGTATTTTGTAATGAATTGTACTACTGCCTTGTATGTTAAATCAAGACTACATTCCTCTAAAGTCCGTCATACCCATAAACTAAGTATTCGTTTATTTGTTGCTTCAACTTCTTGAGGTTGGTATTCGTGAAAGTGGGGTTTGCATATGCTGATGCGGTATATTCACCACTTCTCCAATTAATGCCGTAACCTTTGTAATAAATTACACCTCTATTTCTCTTCTCTAAATTTGTCATCGTTATATTCTTTAATAAATTCTACTACTGCTTTGTATGTTGAATCAAGATTACATTCCTCTAAAGCCCAATGTATATTGTTCCAAAAATCATCGTCATCATACTCGCATCTACTATCTAGCCTGCACTTTTGCGCTACTGGCATCAACCAATCCCAAGAAGTTTGAAATTTACTCAGAGACTTAATAGAATATGTCCATTCTCCGTTATCAAAACTTCTTTTGTCTGAGTATTTCACACCCATAAACTCTGCTATTAGCTTGTTATCATTCATATCTCATCTACGTTTACGTTCATATCTTCAAGCATCTCAAGTAGGTAGTCTGGTAGTTCGAAGATTCCATCGTAACCGTACAGTACGTTGTTTACGATCTCAAGCATACCTTCTGCATAGAACTCATCCCCACCGCTTTCTACATCGTAGATTTCAAAGCCTGCATGCTCTCCATCTATGTATATACTTACGTCCATTTTTACTTTTGTTGGTTCGCTTACTCTACCGAAACTGTTTTCGTAGAAAGCTACTGTCGTGATTTCTTTGTGTGATTTTCTCATGTTTGTGTTTGTTTAATTTTGAGTATTTATTTTATTGTTTTACCTTACTTCATTAAGAAGATAATCCACTATGCAATCATATTCGCTCCTAGCATCAACATTAAAATTAGATTCTAAGAATAGATTCTGATGTTTTAATACTTCAGAAAATATTAAGTCATACTCAACTTCTTGGTATTCAGTTTCATTATTTTCAATATGGTTCATGAATAGTTGAGAGAATAAAAAGCTTTCGTAATTCATGATAATTTGCTTTGAATTTTTCATGTTTGTATTTATTTTTTTATGAAAAATATTTGTCCGCTTAAGTCGTAGTCGAAACTCCAACCTTGGTGTTTTAGTTCTTGTATTATACGCTCACATTCTGCATACATATCTAGGTTCTCATCCCAAGTATCTACGGTATCTTTTACCGCTTGGGGTAGGCAGTCGTACTCTTGTGCTGTCATGATTGCTTTGGATTTATGTTTGTTATCCCCATGATTTGTTTTGCTTTATCCCTTCCACGAGGGTTTAATCCATCCTCATCCCAGTATTTCCAGTTGTCATGAAGGCTCTGCAATGCAGACCAAAATGCTAAAGGATGACCTTTGTACTCTTCTTTCAATAGGTAATCCAACCCTTGTTCATTTCGTTGGTTTTTAACCATCTTGTCTAACTCATAAACATCACCTATAACGGTTCCAAACTCCTCCAAGGATGGTTCGTTCATACACATACCTACTGCACACATCCTCCCATCTTTCGTTAGGTATCTACACTCCTCTCCACCACAGAAGATTTCTGTTGATCTGTTGTTTAACGTGTAGGTATCTGCTACCTGCTTTACAATTTCTTTCGTTGTCATATCTGTTTATTTTAATAATCATCATTCATCCTATCACCATACCCATGTGTTTCTAGGGTTGCGTAACGATCCTTTCTGTAAGGGTACTTCTTTGGATCATTGTAACACTTGATACAGTAGTGCCCCGTAGGTACACCATGTGCATCATACCTCATGTCGCTATCAACCCCACATCCATTGCAAGGTGTGATCTGCTGTATGTAATGATCGTTGTGGTCAAATGTATATTCCATCATCTCATCTACTTCCCAAGAGGAGTAGGTCTCATACTCAATCTCGTGTGTTTTTTTATTGATAATCTGATACATCATAACTGTTTAATTTTGAAGGGGTTACACCCCATTGGTTAATCTATAAATGTAAGTTCAATTTGATCACCGTTGTTAACGGCTTCCAGTATCTCGTCCATCAGCGCTTCGTACTGTGTGTATACTTCTTCGAAGTTCTCTAGTAGCTTCTCGCCACTACCTTTGATATCAAAGTATTTCTTGACGTCAGATACTTTCCAGTGTCTATTGGCTTTCATCTTGAACTCTACCCACATACCTAGGTCACGCCTTGAACACATTAGGTTCCAGTTTGCCTTGTTTGCCTTTGTTGGGTTTCTAAAGTAGTCGTAAAGGTCGACCCATAAAGGGGTTGTGTAGTTTGGGTTGTACACCTTTGGGTACTTACATAGGTTGATCTGTGTGATTGTAGACATAATGTTTTGATTTTGAGTTTTGCCGTTTGATTGACAGTGCAAATATAAGGGATAATGTTGGTAACTTCCAAATTTATTTTTTTATAGTACGTAGTACTATACTACTGTGAGTTCAGTGCCATCACATCGAACAGACTTGATAGTATCTGCGTTTATCATACGGTACGCATTCTTCTGAATATCATATACAGGTAGTAGACCTTTGCTCCTAGCATCGTACTTCATACCTATGCCTTTTGTGTACTTATGTACTCCCATACGTGCCGTCATTACTCTTTCCTCACCGTTCTTTTTAATGAACGTTACTGAGAAGATTTTACCACCTCTTACGAGGTTCTCGATTGTTTTTACTTTCATAATTTTTAATTTATAATTAAACCCATTGATTTCTAATAGTTACCCAAACAATAGCTTGGAACTGGTACGCCTTCACGCCCATCTCCTTAGCTACCTTCACGGTTTCTTCTTGAATGATACGGTACTGCTTAGGTGTTACAGATTCTCTACAAGTCCTCGACTTCTTAGATGAGGTTTGACAAGCTCTTAAGTGCCACTTGTCGATTGTAACAAAGTTACTATCGTTCTCACCTACGTTCCTAGCGAATGCATACGTCTTAGGTGATGAGGTCAGTATCTTACGATCACCTTTTGCAATAGCGAAAGCCTTGGCTTTGTTTGCATCATAGGTACATACCTTTACATCTTGCATAGGTACGTTATCACGTACTGCCATGAGTACTTGGACTGCATCGAACTTGTTTCTTTCCCATCTGTTATTGGGAGAAAGAGCCGAGATAACGCCTGCGGCTACTTCACCACGTACACCGTAGTCAGTTGATAATTGCTTTGCAAAATCCATTGCATCTTTGTACCAAACCAAACCTTGTTTGATCTCGTCTTTAGTCGCTCTATTGTACCAAATACGTAGGTTAGAGCGATACTTTTTAAGCTCTTTTTTAGTCATAACGTTTTGATTCTGAGTTTATTAATTTTTTAGGAAAGAATCCCAGTCTACTCCAAGCGCACCATCGTGCTTAGATACGTGAAGGTCGTACAGTATTATAGCTACGTCTTGAACGTTACTGTCTTCGATGGTTTTTATCTTATCTAAGATCGCTTGCTTCTTTGTTTCTTCTCTGTTATATACAGAGCTATCGCTTGAATACTGGTAGTAAAAGTCAAGTTCTCCTAGGTCTTGGTTTAGCTTTGCTAAGAAATCCATGTCCTCTGTAGAGGGTTTCCAGTTTTCGTCTCTTGTACTCATAGGTATGTATGTTTTAATTTTTGAATTTTGGAATCGGCAAGGGAATCGAACCCCTCATGCACCATGACCGATTGATTGACTGCTTATAGCGAATCAAAGATTTTTGCCGCCCTTTGCCTAGACTCATCCTTTGCATCCCATTCAGCATCTCTAAGGTCATACGTCCTCTTGATATACCATCTACGTAACGTATCTACGTCCTCTGTTGAGACGATATGCTCTTTAAATGCATACCCACCATCTATGTACATTACTGCCGACAATATGATCGGACAAGAGGACTCTCTTGTAATTTCTGAAAACATACAATGCAGTTCTAGACGTACGTCATGACCGTCTACATTACCGCTTAGGCTCATGTTATCCAACGCTTTCTTGTTGAATTCAGTCCATTCTACCTTGTTTAATTTGTTAATTAAGTATTCCATAATATTTGATTTTGAATGTTAGTTTGTCTCATCAGTACAAAGAGAACTACTCTTTGTAGACAACCCCTAAGGGTTGTTTCGACTATTCCATATCTAACCATACAGGGTATGGGTTGCCACTATTCGAAGAGATTTTGTATACACAATAGCTACCGCTATTGCTTATGTATACCTTCCTACCTTCGTGAGTATGTGGTGTGGACTTACCTACCCAAACTGCGTAGTCGTTTCCAGTTCTCGGAGACTTACATTTTATGTAAGTGCTACCCTTGTTAGTCTCAAAGAGACTGAAAGTCGTACCATCAATGTTAATTGATCTGCCAGTTGATAGACCGCTTTCGACATTGAATCCACCTCCCTTGGAGGTTTTAGATACGAATGTCTGAGTGAAGGCAGTAATAGATATCGCTACCAAAGCCAAAGTGAAAATTGCTTTTTTCATGTGTATGTATTTATGTATGTATGTATTAATAATCTAAGTAGTTTCTCTTGTAGTCTAAAAAGTAGTCGTTGTTGAAATCATACCTTTCACCTACGTATGAAGGATTGAAGACAAGAAAGCCTTTTTTACTTCTCCTATTTGTCTTTACTGCTATTGCATCCTCTCCGAGGATTACACATACCTCCCTAAGCGTCTCCCTAAGGTCTCTCAAGTCCTCGAAAGATAGCGAAGCTATTAACGTACGTTCGAGACCCCAATCACCGCCTTTGCACCTACGTTCCTCGAAATCAGTTACTGCGATGTCTGAAAATTCGGCTTCACACATTAGTGTTCTTAATGCTTTCGGCATCGAAGTCCTTTGTATACCTATGTTCACTTGTGCCGCTATGTTTGTTTCTTTTACCATGACGTATGTATGTATTTGATTTTGAATTTTTGATTGGTAATTGAACTGCCTTATGCAAGCTCTTGTTCTACGTACATCTGCTCTTCGCAGGTAAGTACGTCCCATTCTAGGGTGTTGATTGCCATTTCGAAGTCTAGCCCATCGAAGATGGATGCAAGTTGGTTTAGCTTTTGCTCGTTCATAGGTATGTATGTTTTATTTTTGAAGTTGTCGGAATATCGAATCGACCCCACAAAGATACGGCAATCGATTCGACAATTCCAAATTTATTTTTGTTAATGTTTTTTTACCCTTTAGGGTAGATTGCCAATTAAAACGGGCAATCGCTTGTGTCGATGTCTGCATCTGAGTACATAGGTGCACCATCAGCGAGTGCATCCTGCTCAGCTACGTACCTAGCGTGTCTAGCTGCTTCAATTGGGCATTGTCCGATCTCTAAATCAAACGGCAGGACTGCTTGCTTATTTGAGACTTTCTTAGCCTTCGGCTCATCCGTAGGTAGGTATGTCTGAGCAAGCCCTCTCGAAGCCCTTTGGGCTTGAACTTCTAGCTTTTGATTGCTAGTCAGCTTCGCTGGAGGGTTAGAGACTTTCTTTCTTCGGCTAGAAGTCTTTGACTTCTTTTTCGAAGTCTTCGACTTCGTTTTTGAATCAACCTTTGGTTGATCAACGCCTACCTTCGCTAGAGCTTCGGCAACCGCTTTCTCAATCATAGATTGAACATCTGGAGTTTCAACCTTTTTTTGTTGCTTCGCAACATGCTTCGAAGTTTTCAGCCCTTTCACGAAGGTATGTAGCGCCTTGACCGCATCAAGGGCTTCGTTCTTAGCTTCCTCGCTTGGAATAAAGCAAGCTTTATTTATAGACTTCTGAGCATCTTTGATGAGGCTTGTTCTAGCCTCGTTGTCAAAACCGTAGGTTTTCATAGGTATGTATGTTTTTATTTTGAGCGTCAATCCGTTTGTCGAACTGAACACCGCAAATATATGGCAGCTTCAAAACAACCTCCAAATTTTTGAGGGACTATTTTCGTGCGCGATTTCTCCTGCGCATTATGCGCGTGGAAACAGGCGTAAAATCGATTTTCTCAGAGCCTCGTATGCGCTGACCTACGTAGGTGCGAGAAGAGCCCTCAGATTTGATGCATTGGATCCAGTGTAGCCTCATGCGTAGGTATGTGTGTAGGTGTACGTATGTATGTGGGGGTGTGTCCCTTGCTTCCGTAGGGCTGAGGACCGAGCCGACTTTCCCCTTTCCGCTTGTGCAGGCTTTCGTACGTACGTACATACGTGGCTTTTCTTACTTCTAGTGCTTGGTTAATATACGATGGTTAAATAGCTGAAAGTCAAACAGTTATGCTACACAAAAAGCTCAAATGTGTGCGCAAGACGTAGGTACGTGATACCCACGGGGTGTGTGTTATGCGTTTGCTATGTGTAACGCGGGTGATATGTAATACGTATTATCCCCACAATCTACATTACTCATCATTTTTTTCAACCCTACCCCTTTTAACATGCATAAAAAAGCTGTTCATTTTTCAACATATCCAATCATCATATGACACAAAAGCAGTATAAGGGACTGCATACTAAGCAGTTACACTATTTACTTAAAGTAATGCTTTAACAGTTGACTATATCAAAAAAAAGCTGTAACTTTGCCTAACAAGCGTTGCTTTAACAGCGGCATCGTAGAAAGCTCTGCACGCATTTAAGGTGTTGAGGAAAGAACAAGTAAGATAGATGACTCTATCATCTTATATAGCTGTGGAGGGCACAAGAACTGTGCTCTTTTTTTTTTGTACCTATACATACCATGTATGTTTACTGTTTGGGGAACCTCTACCTATATATGTTCTGTATTTCGTACCCTCTCTCTATATATGTTATGCATTCTGTACCTTCTCTCTATATATGTGGTGCTTTTCGTACCTAATGTCTAAACAGAGGCAGTCTTATAATTAATATATTTGCAAGTATATGAGACCGATCAAGCCAACTGCTTTCATGACTCCTAATAAAGGACCAGATGATCCGCCTAAAAAAGATTTTCTATCTAAAGCTACTGAGAAAAGAGATATAGATTACGCACCTTCTATTCAGCTTCAACGACTAGACTCAATAGACTCTAACGTTAGATCAAAAAACCCTTACTTTGGTAACAAAGAAGAGGTTTACGTTCCATTTGATTTTTATTCCGACTGGCTTAATTCTGAGATGTATAAACGAATGATGGACGGAAAGGAATCTATTCATGATAAAATGCGCCCCATACCATCTTCAATTTATAAAGACGATGAAGAATCAACCCAGAATATTATTCAGAAGTTTGGATATAAACCTGGCTTAGACGGGAAGGTATCAATTACAGATGCTAGAAGACAAAATTTAGAAAATACTGAAGTAGAAAACTATGCTCTTTCAGATTTTAAGAACATGGTTAGTAAGGGGGAATACATAAGCGGAGGTGAATATAAAAGAGATTCTGATGGGAATATTATTAGCAGCTACCCAAAAGTAAAATTGCAAAATCCAAAATATAAAACTAGTACAGGTCAGTCTATTAGTTTTGATGATTACTTGTCTACGTTGGTTCATGAGCTTTCTCATGCATCAGATGTTGATATACTTAATTATGATGGTCCAAACAGTACCTGGGATGCTATTTATTATGAGGCAAGAAAGGAAAGAAGAGGAGAGCCAGTTCCAGAAGGTACTTTTGGCTTAGAAGAAAGAACTGGGGGATACAGGAAGGCGTTAATACCTAGTAAAGATGTAGATTTAATAAATTCTTTTGTTGAAAAAAACAGAGAAAAAAACCTTAAAGGACATTATCCAGAATATACACGTAACCGAGACTTGAACTGGAGGTATTACACTGACCCTACAGAGGTTAGGGCTAGAGTAAACTCTCAGAGATACGATTTATTTAAGAAGGGAATTTTTAATCCATTCTCACAAAAAATGACTCAAAAAAAGCTGGATGAAATAAGAAAGGATACAATTAAATCTGGTTCAAAAAATATGAAAGACCTATTTAACTTCTTTTCTGACGATCAGATTATAAAGATGTTTAACTCTATAGCTATGGAAGAAACAGGTAAATCAAAAGGTAGGATCCTTAATTTTGCTTAAAGATAACAGCAGAAACATCATACGATAAATTAATTAAATTTGCAACATGGCAACGCTAACTACAAAAATAACTGAATCCGTAACAGTCAACAGTAAAGTTTATGGAGCTACAAACACCATGAGTATTACTGGTGTAAACAACGTTTATGAAACTGTTGTGACTATAGGTACAACAGCAGCAACAGCAATAGACTTTGTAGCTTCAGCTCCAACCTTTGGTTCTGTATTAGAAGGAGATCTTAAGTATCTTAGGATAACAAACACAGATGCATCTAATGGTGTAAATATTATCATAACACTCAAAGGTGCTTCAGATAAATATAAACAAACAATAGGACCAGGTAAGTCATACATAATTACTAGCGATACTATAAGTTTTGACGGTGGTAGCGCTGGTTTTATGGAGCACATTATTCTTGACGCAGTTACAGCAGACGTTGAATGTGAATTCTTTTTAGCAACAGCATAATACATTATAGATATGGCAGATACAACTTCAGAAGAGATACTTAAAATATTGCAGGGAATGCAAGCTGCACAAGATAAAGCAGAGGAAAGCTTTGACCCATACAAAGGAAGAACATTCATTCCTAGAATGTCTCCAGAGTTTAAGAAGATGTTGGTTGAGGGTATTAGAAAAGCTAGAGCTAAGAGGCAAGAAAGAAAAGCTGCAGATCGTCTTGAGAATAAAATGGGTGAACCTCAAGATTTAATTCAAAATAACGATATGTTTGCTAAGTACGGTGGTAAGATAAAAAAATACAAAGGATAATGAATAATGCAGGAACAATGGCTGATATGATTGAAGCCGCTATGAAAAAGAAAGAAGGACCTAAGGATAGTTTTACTATGGCTGGTCAATACGCAGGTCCAGTTCAGAGAGACGAAGATCGTGAGTTCGTTATGTATGAATCACCAAACGGTGAACAGATTCAAGTGTATGGTAACTGGAATGAGTTTGCTGTAGATAGAGACGAACAAGGTCTTGACTTGATCGCTGATGAAGACTACCCAATCGTTCGTAATGAAGATGGTGAGTACATATTAGATGAGGCTGCTTATGAAAGAATGGGGGAAGAGATGCGTATGAAGCAAGAGATGATGAATAGAGAGATGATGCGTGAGGATGAAGAGCAGATGATGCAACAAGAAGAAGAACAAAGAATGATGGGTGGTGGAATGATGCCTATGAAGAGACGTTACTAATAATACTGGTTAATGAAAGCTATTAGGAAAAACGAACCTTACACTACCCCACCTACCAACCCACCAACAGCAGCAGATAGCTTGTTTCTCCTTAACAACAATAGAGAAGTAGCTAAATTGTTAGATCTTGGTTATGGGACTGACAATATTGATAGAAGAAACCTACTAGAAAACTGGGAAAAGTTTGGTTTTGATATCTCAAAAAAAAAGGCACTTGATAACTTGCAAAGAGACCTTAATTCTTCTTCCGTCTCTAATATGAAAAGATCCAAAGATCAATCAAATTACATAGACACACAGGGGGATTTTTTTGGAATAACTGACTACCTTTCAGGAGGAGGTGATGACTACTATATGCCTACTCAGTATATACATCCTGGCATCGTACCACAGGGATTTGCTGACTACATCCCTAGCATCCAGGCAATAGACAAAATTAAAAAGAAAGATCCAGATTTTCTTCAAAAGATTTTAGATAACATGCCAGACATACCTACTGATGCTAGTGGTAATGTTAATGTTTCAAGTCTCCCATCTATAGCTACTTACATTTATGATGACTTAGCAATAACTCCTACAAAGCATTTAACGCCTGAGCAAAGAAAATTAAGAATTAAACTTTATGGGAACGAAAACGTAGGAAATGTTGACGCACCTACATATGAGCTGCCGCCTAAGCCATCATCTCAGATGTCAGACAATAAGAAAAAATCGTCTAGAAAAACAGACCGCATCAAACCTATTAAGCGCCGTGGTTTACCTTCTCGTCCAGAGCCAGAGTTACAAGTTAGAGAGCAAGAACCTAGAGATAAACTCATTGATACCCAAGCTGTATACAGAAACCCTTTATCTAATAGACTCAATATAAGAGGTCTTGAGCGTCCTTTGATGCAGACAGGTGTGAAAAAAATCTATGAGCGTCCAGATGGAACTAGATATGTAACAAGAGAAAGGTTTGATAGTGACATGATAAAAGAAATAGATGAGATTAAAAACCCTGCTCCAAGGATAATCAAAGCCCAAAGTTTTAAGAAAGGTGGTATTATCCCAGTTAAAAAAAGACGATAATGAAAGCTGTAAAGAAATACAAAGATCCAGAGCCACCAAAAGATCCAAATCCACAAACCAAATTAACTCGTCTTGAAAGAAAAATTGCAAGAAAGCAAAAGAGGCTAGACAAGATGACTCCTGGTTCAAATAAAAACATATTAGACAGAATGACTCCTGGTGGAAGCCCTGCGGTTTCTTTTAATATGAACGACTCTAACGATGGAGTTAAAGGTAGCTGTAAAGAAGGTAACTTAAAAGCTTGCCAAAGTGAAGCAGTAGTAACAAAACCGTTTTCAAACAAAAGTAGATTCAATCTTAATAAAGTCGGAGACCCTCAAAAGAGAAAGAAGATGCAAGAGAAGATTGATAAGCTAAAGAAAAAGCAACGCCGTAAATACAGAAAGAAGAACCCTCTTGGATACGCTAATCCTCGCTTCCTATAAGATCATTATGCATTCTCTGAACAAGCAGTCTTGCTTTCTGAGTTAGTGCGTAACGTACTCTGTAGTTGTACTTAGTTTCTTCTCTGAATAGATGAGAGTCCTCTGTACTCGATGGGGTTAGTTTATCGAACTGCTTATATAAATATTTATTACGTTGCAGGGGGTAGATTATTCTCTCAAGAATATTCTTCTCTCGTATACCATATTCTTGGGAGGCATACCTTGCTGTAAAGAATTCTAAATCATACCCCCACAATAGGAACTCTAAGTGAGACGCTGATATGTTGTTCTTCTCACATGTATCCTTCCTAACCTTTCTTATATTCTTTAAGAAAGTATAACCCAGATACTTTTCTTTCATCTTAGAAAACTCTCTGAACATCTTGCCTCTGGCTATTCTAGATCTTGGCATATTTTAATTACCTTTGTTAAAATCAAATTTAAGAAAATGGATAGTAAAATACTAGAGTTCCTTCATAAAGTATCAGACAAGATAGAGGAGATTGAAGATATGGTCGAAGATTACGGCTATAAAGAAAAATTCCTTTCTTGTATTGTCGTTGGTGTTATCTCTGAAAGCGATGAGCACGGTTCTCTTTTAAACTCTATTTACTCTATGTGCATCGATTCTGATGAAGAGATGGAGAAGATAGAAGATTTTATCAAAACTACATACTCAAAACTCACTAAAGATAAGAGTGACGGTATGGATTCCATTTTCAAGGATATAAATTTAAACTAATGAATGGTCTAATAAGGAAAATTATCATAGGGCAAAACCCTAAGGATGGCATGGCTTATTACCTCGGCATGAGAGCTGGGGATGGTACGGTCTCAGCCATAATTATCGATGGTGAATATCTACACAAGTATTCAAAGGTTAGGTACATGGTCTACGTTGAGAATGACGAAGGCACAAACCTATGGAAGTCTGTCAATGACGTCCCTTGTATAATTGAGTACGATCTAAACTTTTGATATGAAAACAATGAATCTTTTTGTCGTTAAGGTAGACAAGCCTATTAACGACACTATGAAAACAGATGGTGGTCTAGAGTTATTCGTTGACACTAGGTTCAATGAGTTTGAACACAGACAAGTCTTTGGTGAAGTAGTCTCTGCCCCACTGTTAATTAAGAATGATGTAGAACCTGGAGACACACTTTACTTCCACCACTTGGTTGTTGTAGAGGGTGGTCAGAAAATCCCATGGGAAGAGAACCACTACATCGTTAAGTGCGATAAGCAGTTCACTATTGGTAACCAGGCGTTTGCTTACAAGAAGAAAGGTAGTGATGAGATCACTCCTTTGTTTGGTTGGTGCTTACTTGAAGAAGCAGAAGTAGAGAAAGAAGAAGCTTTTATAGAGATTGTAAATACAGAAGAAGACTTACCACTTACAGGGATTGTTTCTTTTGATGCGGACTGCTTAGAAGAGCTTGATGTAAAGAAAGGAGATGAGGTTGGGTTCGAAAAGAACATGGACTATCGTGTAAAAATAGACGGTAAGGAATACTACCGTGTAAGATCTGAGGACCTGTTGTATGTCAAAGAATAGTTTTACAACAATTAGCGCCTCCAGAAAGCTAATGTCTAGTATGGAGGAAGCCATTGACAACATGATACAAGAGGTGAAGAAACCTATTGATCAAGAGATTAGTGGTAGTGCTAGGAAAGCAGAGCTTCAGTCTGTAAAGCAGACAGCCATAGATTGCAAAGAGCTAATAATAGAACGGCAGAAACTAGCTGAGATGATAAAGTCTTTAGAAGACAACGGTACTATCGAAGACAAGAAAGACTTCGGTGGTGGCTTTGCTGAAAAGTACTCAAAAAAATAACACATTAAATTTAACGACATGCCTAAGTATAAATGCGATTGCCATAAGAAAGTATATACCATTGCTAACGTAAAGATTAAAGTCAAAGATGGGGAGCTTTATTCTGAAGGTGCTGACTGCCCTAAGTGTGGGAAAAACATGAAACTAGCAAACCCTAAGTCTGGTGTAGCTAACTTCAGTAGTAACTCTATGGGGCAAGTAAGGTAGTATGGCTGGTCTTGTAGACATAGAAGGATTTAGCGATAGTGTAGTAAACATATGCCCAGACAATACCAAAGGTGAAGTCATTGAGTTGGAAGGGTTATACATCCAGCTACCAAAGAAACCTAAGAAGTCAGACATCTTATATCACGATAAAAAGAAAGCTGACCAAAGGTGGATGAGAGAAGAAATACCAGAAGCTCTCAAAGCTATTAGGAGTATGGATGAGTGGTACGAATCTCCTAGAGAGTTTAGAGAGAAGTACACTCCTTACATTGACCAAGAGTTCAAGCGGAGGAAGCATGGGGTGTGGTTCTACAATAACGGAGAACCTACATACATAACTGGTAGGCACTACATGATATTGCAGTGGAGTAAGTTTGACATAGGCTACCCTTACTACTTTGTGTTCCAGAGGAAACTATTCTTACACATGCAAGCTTGCGAAGTAGATCCTAGATGTCTAGGTCAGAACTTCGTTAAGTGCAGACGTTCTGGGTATACTAATATGATCAGCTCTGTGTTGGTTGATGAAGCTACCCAAGTGAAAGAGAAGCTTTTAGGTATACAGTCTAAGACTGGTAAAGATGCACAGGAGAATATATTTATGAAGAAAGTGGTTCCAGTGTTTAGCGCATACCCTTTCTTCTTCAAGCCTATCCAAGATGGTACTACAAATCCTAGGATGGAGCTGGCATTTCGTGAGCCATCAAAGCGTATCACTAAGAACAACAAAGTAACTAGACGAGGCGATGCACTCAATACTATTATAAACTGGAAGAACACTGTAAACAACGCATACGATGGTGAGAAAACCCACAGGCTGTACTTAGATGAGTCTGGTAAATGGGAGAAGCCAGCTGATATCAATGAAGCCTGGAG
>CEOI01005843.1_pt1 | contig 30248 bp, 27 predicted proteins | sample 530351 | NCBI WGS metagenome assembly CEOI01 (sample SAMEA2619962, study PRJEB7988) | marine metagenome | biome: marine biome (ENVO:00000447); feature: deep chlorophyll maximum layer (ENVO:xxxxxxxx); material: "saline water (ENVO:00002010), including plankton (ENVO:xxxxxxxx)" | depth 17 m | reverse complement strand
AGCACCAGAGTTAGCCGCGCTTGCCGTAGCAGTAGCGATAGCAGACGGGCTCTTACCATCAGCAATCAAACCATAACGACCAAAGTCGCTAACACAGTTAGACAGGTTAATCTGACCACCATTCTTAGCCTTAGCGTGGTAGTGAGCAAACGTGCCAAAGAACGACACAAGCTGTGCATAACCGTTGTTGGTTACAAGTACACCAGGACCATCAAGGGTAATCTGGGTAAATGCATCCACAACCATGCTACGGATTGGGCTGCTAGAGCTGACAGCAGAGCCGTCCACAAGCAAACCACCACCACAAGGTGCAGATGATTGGTCACCTGCTACTGCGCTGTAAGTTTGACCGTCAGTAGATGGGAAGGTGTTAGGGTCGAAGTTAGCGTTATCAAAGTGTGCGTCACTAAAATGCGTACAGTTTTGGATGTACGGGCTTTTCAGGATGACAGGCTGAACGTCGGTACGGAACCTAATGGAGAACGGTTGGTTGCTTGGCAGACCATATGTTGCATCGTTGTCTAGGCTGTTGTTCCGTGAGCTTTGATTAGCCGTAGGAACCTTTAGACCAAGCAGTGTCAGGTTAGCAATGTAAGAGCCACTGGTGACCTCGAACATATCATTGTTTTCAGTCGCAACCGTAGGATGCACAAAGCAACTACGCATCGACTCACCAACAATCGAGATATTGTTTTTCTTGATACGCAGAGGCAGTGTTTCCTGGTATACACCAGGTGCAACCTTGATCAGACTACCGTCACCACTAGACGACGCATTGATAAGCGCCAGAGCACGTCCAATAGAACGAAGTGGTGCTTGTGGAAGGAAACCAGTTACATCAGAAGCGTCACTACCATTAGTAATGTCCACATAACGGACGACAGTAGTCGTAGCTGGGCTAAAGGGTTGACCAACAGCTACGGTACGCCAACCGCTACCATCATAAATCTTGTGGACTTGGTTACCAGGTGCCGTGCTTAGCCACTGCTTACCTACCTGTGCAGTGCTAGGAGGGCTTACATTAGTATTAACGACTACATCATGTCTAGCAGCGAGCGCACCGGCAGTAACAATCTTATCATCTTCACCGGTCCAGGTACTTGCATAAGCACTTGTAGCTACAATATCATCAGACTTAATACGGTCGAGATCGACTGCTCCGGCACCGATACCTAATGTAGTTTGTCCTCCGGAAGAAGTCTTTGTTAGACCGTTGTTCTGAATTAAAATATCGTTAGTTACAGCGGCATCGATCATGTCATCGATTTTTGCTGTAGTAGCGATAGTGGTGTCGTTGTTGGGGTTAGCCTCACTAGACGTGATAATGTCCGAAGCTTTGATCCTATCTAGATCAACACTTCCTGCGCCAATACCTAGTGTAGTTTGACCACCTGAAGCCGTTTTAGTTAAGCCAGTACCATCAATTAGAATGTCACCTTCAATAGCGGTGTCAATCTTTGAATCGACTCGATTGTCAATCGCTTGTGTGGTGGCAATCGTTGTGTTGTTACTAGCCCAAGTTTCACCACTTGTGATTGTTTCAGTACCGTCGTCGAAGTAGTTGTCTTCAAGGTACTGTTTTGTCACAGCGTCTTGTGCATTGACAGGATCACCAACCGCTGTAAGTCGATTGTTATTTAAATCGACATTAGTAGTAAATTCAGCATTCTCTTTAGTGACATACTGGTTTTTGATTTCTTGAACAGCAAAGTTGTTCTGTTCAAAGTTGTCATTAAGATCTTGCGAACGGATTGATGATCCTGCGAAAAAGGTTGCCTTTAGTTCATCGACATCTGTATCACGGAAGATACGAATCGTTTGGCTGGCGGATGGGGTCAGCGAAACAAATTGGATTGTAGAGGCTGTAGGGAATGTGTATGCAGTTGGAGATTGAGTAACAGCGTCAATACTTACTTTGACGTCTGCCTCATCAATGTATTCAAATGTAAAAGAAAAGGGGCCGGTCGTACCGTTCCCCGCAAATGTATTGAATGAAACAGCCATTTAGTTTAATTTGTTAGCGGGTCATTTTAAGAAGTTCTTGTGCTTCGTCATAAAGCCTATTAGATCCTTCCATACCAGTCGTCTGCCTATACTTAGAACCAGCAAGTTTCTTACGAGCGTTGATGAGGTTGATAACATCTGCATCTTCACTGATGCTTGCCCAGGCTTTCCTACGAGCGTCGTCCATGTAGTATTTGATTCTACGATTATGGTGGTAAGACATAGGATCTTTGCCTCGTCTACCGGAAGCAAGATCTGCCTCCATCTGTGCGATAGACTCAAGAATCTTTTTGTCCGTAGACAACTTATCCAGTGTTTTTTCTAGGTTCTGCTCACCAATAGCCTTTTGGAAAAGGGAACGGACCTTGGCATTCTTAGCCAAAGACGTGCCGTCAGGTGCAGAGTACACTGACATTCGCATATCAAAGTTACTACGCAGAAGCATTTGACGTCCAGGAGAGGGGTCGAAGTTCAGTTGTACAGGGCTAAAGAAGTTGAACATGCGAGTCAACGGGTGCCAATCGTTAATGGCTTTGCCGTTAAGAATGTCATACTTCATAGGCAGTTGATCGTCAGTCAACCCTTCAAACATCAGGTTGCGGTTCCGGATTTGCTCCATCATTCCAGAGTTCAATTCACGCATCTGTGGGTTCAGCAAACGGCCAATCTCATTACGCAGTGATGACAACGGAATGGTGTTGTTCATAAGGTTGCCTGTAATTTTTTCAAGCTTCCTAGGATCGTTGCCTAACACGTCAGTGAGCTGTTCCAGACCTTGCATGTAGGTCTTGGAGATCATGCCCTTACCAATGATAAAAGCAATACCAGCTAAATGCTGTTCTACCCACTCGCTGCCCATCAACCGTTGGTTGTCGCCAACGTCAGCGATTGCAGCAAGGACGTTATTGAAAGGTTCTAGGGAATCGTAGCTAACCCATACATCACCGAGTTTGATTGAACGCGGTTTCCATCCTGCGGCTTCCCAGACACGCCTCAGCTGGACGTCGGCTGGGCCATTGCCACTGAGGTTGCCATTGAGATAGTGCATTGTTGCCATAGAAATGACACCGCCGCCCATAGCTAGGCGTCCATTTTGGAGAGCCTTTGCGTTAGCTAGTTCAAAGTCATTAGTAATGCCGTACTGACGTACATTGTCAAGGCTTCCAGGCTTTGCGCTTGCAATATCTCGGAACTCTTTGACAAACATATTAAGACCAGGAACATGCTTGAATGTCAGTTCGAGACCATTGATACCAGTTCTAGCAAACAGGAAGAATGGTTTGAGCAGGGGCTGTGAGTCAAACAACTCATCCAGCTTCTTACCAAAACCTTGAATATCTTTTGTCAGGGTTACTTCTTTCTTGGCGTACTGCAGCATCTCATCGCTTACACTGCCATCATTAGGGTCAAAGATCTTAGCGAACTCACGTTCCTCAACTTCTTTAATTAGTTCAGGTGTGATCTGTTGAATCCTGCCTTGACCTCTTGCGTCAAACGCTTCCATCATGGCACGTTCTTTTGCCCTTGCACGAGCGAGAAGCATGGTAAATGCATCGTCAGTCGCGGCCATCAACTTAGTTGAATAGGTCAAAAAGTTTTTGTCGTTTGCAGCACGAGCAACGTTTGCAAGTCTAAATGCAGCCTTTTCACCATCTGTGCCTCGGGTCTCAGCCCAATGCTTCATCAACTCCCACTGTTCGTCACGAGCTTCAAAGTCACCAAAACGGTTCTTGAACGTTGAAATCTCACCTGACCAGTAGGACCGAAGACGTGTATTAAAATACTTGAATGCCTCAGGAATTGTCTGTACCAAAGCGTTTGTAGACGCCATAGCTGTTTGCAAGGTTTGTGGGTTACCTCTTCCTGCAAACTGAACAAGACCACCCAGCATCTGTGCCATAGGCCGAGTAAAGGCAGCGGTCGCAGTGCCCATGATTGCCCGGATAGGAGTCTTAGGACCACTGAGAACACTATTGATCATGACGCCTTGCAGCTCACGGATCAACAATCCAGTTTTCTTTCTACCTTCTACTGTTTCGCCCAGCAAGCGACGACGCATGAATGCATCGAAGTCAGTCCAGTTTTGAACCTTGTGGGACATGCTGAAAGCTTCCAACACAGCATGAAGGAAATCATCTGTAGGTTGTTGACGAGCCAGATCCAGCATCATATCTACTTGTGCTTTAGTAGATTCATGGATTTCTGACAGCGTAGCTTCGTATAGTTTTTTAGCAGCAGCAGGGTCTTGAGCTTTCAGTGAATTAAATTCACGACTAATGATAAATCTAGAACGTTTTGTTTCATCCATACCTACAATAAGATTATCGCGTATGGATTTGACAGGACCATCAATGTCGTTAATATCAACAACATTTTTCAGCTCACCAGAAGCAGTCGCTAGATCACGCAGTTTTCTAAACAGTGCAGTGTTTACAAGGTCAGCGGTCACAACGTTTTCCATTGACCAGTATTCTAGATTTTCTGTTTTACCGCTCACACCAGTACCGGTTTGTGCTGGATCTGACTCGTAAATTCTTCTCCAAAACTCTTCTGGAACTTCAGAGCCAGCATCACGTCCACCAACAACAATCTGTGCATTTTCAACTGAATCCTTAAAGAAGTCTTCCAAGCTACGGTTTTGACTTCTCAGTTCTTCCAGCAAACGTTTCATACGAACTTCACCGTACAATTCTTTAGCAAGATCTTGTACAAGTGATTTGTTACCTTCAAACCCAGCGTTTGCCATCCTTTCCTCTTGCGCACGCGTGAGGATGTTGTCTGTAGATCCATACTCTGCTCCAGCGTCCTTATGGATACGTTGGACTTGCTTCTGGACATCGTAGACATTGCCCATCGAGTTGGGCGAGCCTTGGTGTGAGTCAGCAATAGGTTTGTTTTTATGTGCTCTAAAGCCAGGTTCGTTTAATTCTTCCCGACCTTTTTCAACAGTCTGTTCTTCTACAGACTTGCCACGTTCGTCGATCTTACGTTCAGCACGTGCTTCAGGTCCTTCAGGAGGGCTCCAAGTGCTGAATTTATTAGATGTACTGCGTTTCTGTGTCGCAATCATCTCTTTAATTTGATCTTCTGGTGACAATGAACCAAAGCGTCTGCCTTTTTTAAGAAGGTAACGTGCAGTTTCATCACGCAAATTCTTGTCAACTGCAGCTTTAACAGCATCTTCTGACCGTGCCCGCTGCATACCATCAATCGCGTCTGCATCAATAAGAGCTTGACGATCAGGTTTTTCAGGTACTTTGGTCTTACTCGCTGCTCTTGACTTACCGATAGCTCGGATAACACCATCTACAACAACACCAATACCCATACCTTCCACTACGTTTTTCAAGGTCTTGATCATTGGGTGATCAGAGTCCTTAGTAGCGAATGGAGTATCTAGCAGAGGTACCTTGTCTTTCAGTGTACCCATCAGGTTATGGTCCTGTGAATACTCTGACAAGAGGTCAGCAGTACCACCAACAGCAGCACCACGAGCAAGGGTTGCACCGAAGCCTGCAGAGCCTGCACCAGCAAGCCAGCTAGCACCAGCACTGATACCACCACCAATACCGGCAGCAGCAACACCTTTAGCACCTAGGATTACACCGCCAGCAAGGGTGCCATAGTGCACAACACTGCGGATAGCGTTACCCCACCAAGTTTGTGTGACAGGGTTTTGGTCACCACCAAGAGGGTTGAACTCAGGTTCGTAGTCATCCCCTTCACGTTGCATCTCGCCACTAAACATGTCTTGGACACGTTCTGGCAAAGTCACAAGAGAACTAGCAGTGTCACGAAGACCACCAGTAACTGCACTTGTTAGTTCTTCACCGGCAGTGTTTTTCTCGTCTTCTGCTTTTTGTTCTGCTGCTTCAATACGTTGTTGCTCTTCAGCAGCCCTTGCTTCTTCATCCTCTTGTTTAAGAGATTCTTCACCAATCTTAAATGCTTTGTCGAAGAATTCTTCGTCTACAAAAAAGTCTTCGTTCATTAACTACCTCCTCGCAATGCTGGTAAAAGGTTTTGTGGTCGATTGTAAGGAGACATAGATTCGATAGCTTCTAATAAGGTTTCATCAGATACATATTGAAGTCCGACCCATTCGTTACGCAATCCATTCATCAGGTTGCCTTGAGTGGTGCCGTGCCGTGCGACACGACGACGGTACAAAGCAATTGCAAGTTTGTCTTGATTAGCTTTGTCAAACATGTCGGTTTCATTCAGGCCAGCAAACGAAAGAATGTCAGGCAATGTTTTTCCAATAATTTGGTATGCACCAGCGGCGTGTAATCTACCTTCACTATGAAGAGCCATAACCTCACCGATGGTCATCTGTGTGAGTGGCTTGTCAAACACGTCTTTGCTGTTAGCTGAGCCATAAGCAATGTGCCCAGAAGCAGCGCCGCCAGTGTTCATAGCGTCATACTCACCGTATGCTTTGCTTTCTTTGTTCTTGACAAGTTCTAAGAACAGGTTGTCACCTGACTCAATTTGTGCACGAAGAGTGCGACTGGGTGTGTTGTATTTACGCATCAAATAACGAACAGAAGGTGACAGGCCGTCAATGCTCTGTTCGATTTGTGGTTTCTTAATAGGAGGCTTCATACCATGTGCCTCGTATTGAGCTGCTGCTAAATCCCAGGCATCCATCCCACCTAAACCTGCAGCTAGTTGATGAAATTCAAATGGGATGTCGTTTTTACCACGACGTTGGTATTCTCGTAATTGTTCGACAGCGGGAAGCAAAGCAGGGATACGTTCATAAACACCTGAACCGTCTCCGATAGCTTTTCTAGCCTGTTCAAGCCTATTGAATTTTTCTTGATCCAAAGTAATAGTTGGTGGATTTTCAAACCTTTCTTTTCCTCCTTCTGCAAACACCTCTTTACGAAGTTGTTGCATTGCATAATCGTGAGCTTGTCCTTCTTCCCCCAAAGCAGGGTTTACAACTGCCTCTGCATAAAGCTGTCTATATCGTTTGTAAACTTGTTGATTGAAAACCTTTTCGCCATGGCCTGCGTTTAATTCACCTTGTGATCTGAAAACAGTTTTACCCATGCCTTTGATTTCAGCCTTAGCATTTGCCTCATCTTCTTCTGATGGAGAGCCAATGTTGTAGTCTAAAACCCTGCCTTGCTGTCTGTAGTTAGCAACAGTTTCAGGATGCAATTTTTTAGCTTCTTGTTCACTAATAAACTTTTTGTCAGCTATGTACATCTTTGCAAGATCATCACTAGCTTCTTTGTCCAAATCATTCAAGGTGGTCATGCTCTTGAGAAACTCAGGATCACCCATGTTGTTTTGGACTGCGTGACGACGAAGCTGTAAAATCTCAGCGTTATTTAAAGGAAAGCCACGGTCTTCGACTTTTTGCCGTATGTCAGCTTCAAACGCATCAACACGTAGTTGACGGTCAGCTTCTATATCAGTGTATACTTTTTGTTTGGCTGCTCTAATAAGTTCAGGAAACTCTTCGAAGTCACGTGCAAAAGCATCTTCAATGCTGACAAGTTTTCCAGTGCCATTCTTATCGAACTCGTATGCCAAAAGTGCTTCGATTTGTTCAGGTGTATACCTGCCAGACTCAAGTCCATCTTTAAGCTCCTGAACAAACATTTCACGTGTCTTACCACGCCCACCAAAGTCATACTGGTGTGTGTTGATCAGTCGGATGAAACCTTCGCCACCACGTTCGCCTTTGATAAAACCAGACAGCTCGTCTTTTGCTGTGGTCTCACGTTCTGCACGAAGCATATTACGTTGCTGAACAGCAAACGCAGTGGCCTGCTGTGCTTCGTAGCGCCTCATGCCTGGGAACAAATACTCATTGAGTAGTCCCAAATTCATACCTTCAAAGTTTTTGAGGTACTGACGGCGAATCTCTGCTTCTACAGCAGCCCTTTCTGAACTGTCTTTTGCATTTGACAATGTGACACCGCGGCCGTTGATGTCAACAACGACATTATCTGCAGCCTGTTCATAAAAGACACCATACTGCTCACCACCGAGCTGTGCAATGCCACGTGCATAACCATACGCCTTCCAGCCGCTAAGGTTACGTGTACGTTGTACAAGGTCAGTTGGTGCATTCTCGGCCTCCAGAGACGCTGCAGCACCCTCTGAAAGGGTAGCAGCTTGTTCTGCTAGGGCTTCGTCACGTTTAAACTGTTCAACTGCTTCCTGCGGCAACCCATCGGTGTACGCAAGATTCATGCCAGCTTCGATGTCCTTATCTCTTCGGTAGTCTCTGTAGGTGGTAATCGCGTTCGTAAGTGTCTGGCTAAAGTCTGCAAGATCACTTAGTTCTGTCTCTGCTACTAGGTCAGCAATTCTGTTTTGCTGCTCAATAGTATTCTGTTCCTCTTGATCTTTAATCCGCATCACCTGCAGACTTTGATCAAGCATCCGTTGCAGATTCTCTTGTTCTGTTTGTCTGTTTTCCCGTAGGAGCGGGGTCACGTCAACAGGCTTGATAGGATCATACCCTTGGGTTTGAGCATAGCCTTGATAACGTGAACCCGATTCAAATTCTTTAGGCATTAACCTTTACCGAATCCAAAGAAATTTCCAATAGCTTTATCAGCTTTACCAATTTGATCGTCGCTCAATCCACCAATAAAGCTTTGACCTGCACTCACAAAAGCATTGGCAATAGACAAGCCTCTGTTAAATTTAGGTAGTTGCATCTGTGAATATGCACCAAACTCAGGAGTTGGCAGATTGTTTTGCAGTGTTGGTGGAATTGCAATCTTGCTATATGCTGCAAACTCATCACTCTTAAGTTGTCGGCGCACGTTTTCATTAGCAGCTTTCGTTGCAATGCGTGCACTAACAAGGCTTTCTGTAAGCTCTGCAGATGACACACCAAACTTAGCCAGTGTGCTTTTTTGCTGAGCTAGTTTGAAGGAACGTCCCCGGTTACCTTCATCAGCCGCGTTCCACGAACCAACACTTGCAGCCAGTGCTTGTTCTTCTTTTAACTTTCCAAACTTTGCCTGTGCATATACCTCATCTAACCTACGTTCGTTTGCTGCGTATGCAAGGGACGCAGCCTCAGAACGATAATACTTGCTAGTATCATATAAATCAAGCTGTTTTCCAAAGATGTCTTCAGTCCGCTTGTTAGCGGAAGAGATCATCAGGTTTTGAAACGTGTTTTGAAACTTAGCCTGCGCTCTTTGTGCTCCCTCTGCTCTGATCTGTGCAGCATACTGACGACCAGCTTGTTCAATCTGTGCAGCACGTCTAGAGGAACCACCGAAAAGGCTAGAGGCTAATCCGGCACCTGCCGAGATGGCGGCCATCCATGCCATAGTTTTACAATCTCCACATGATAGTTGTTGGACGGCTCAACAGCTACCACGTTGATAACTTTGAACCCTAGGTGTTTGATAAATTTGATTAAGTTTGTATTTTGTATGTCAATCCAATTGTACAAAATAGGACGTTCTAAATTGTTGATGAACTTTTTAGCTGCCCTGATAAATGCAATAGGATACTTCTGCACTTCGTGAGTCATATGCAACCAAATACATCCAGTATCGCTGATACCAAACATACAAATAGGTTTGCCGTCATCTGTTGTAGCTAAGTATGACTCGTCATTCGTGACGTCATACACCATGGTCAGTACAGGCTGATAACCTGCACGACCAAGGTCTTCGATACCAGCTTCCAACAAATCACCTGCAACTGCAGGAATATCAGACAGGGTGGCTTGTCTAATATCAATTTTCATAATTAGGCTCTTGCGTAGAATCGATTACCAACCCTACCTTCCCAGTTGATTGCTAACAAACTCACAGGAAAAGGTGTGTCTCCAAGGATGTTTACTTGAATGTTTTCATTACGTTGGTAGAGTGGAACATCGTGGATTGCTTCAGCACTCAGGTTGACGTTATTGAGGTTATATGTGTATGGCTGTGCAACGTCAATTGTCTTATCATAAGCGTCAATACCATCGATGTCTATACGGTACTTCACAGGACCGCTAAGGCCTGTGCTGACCTTGATACGATGGATGATAAGGTCGTTAGTAAAATCAGCCGATACAAAGCCATCTGAGGTCTCAGTCCTGAAAAACTTAGGAAGCTGTATATCCATTGTATACAGGTAACCTGTGACAATGTCATCACCTCTTATGTCACCATCAATCTGGAATGTAGATCCACTTACGGTCGGATAGTAAACAATACCATCTTTAATATCTATAGCAGCAAGTGTTTTGCCAGCCAGATGAGTAAATGGCAATGTTACGGTAGTTTTCTTTGTACTGCTGTTGTAGCTAGAGGCTGGGTTCACGACCCAATGGTCTAAGCAGACATCAGTTTTCTCACCAGTAGGCAACGTTAGAAACCCACTTTCATTGGCCTGGGTAAGGTCATATGACTTTAGGAACACCTGGTTATCAGATGTCACTACAGCGTAGTACGTGCTTTGATCAAAGAACTGATCAAGCAAGTTGCCAGTCAGTGTCCAGGTGTACCAACTAGCCACACGTTTGTCTTTTTGTGTGAGGAACCGGTACTGGAATACTTTATTCTGACCTTTTGTGCCAAGAGAAATCATCGACTGTGTGGACGATGTAGTAAAACTATCGACCGTAGCTGGGATGAACTCAGGTACAATAGCTGTATTCTCAGCCATTGTTGGCGAACGTTCTGTATCAATATCCCCTAGTTCATATACTCTTGTAAACAGGGGTGTTTTAGCTATAAAAGCAATTGTTGTACCGAGAGACTCAGCCTCTAATTCAGCGTCACATTCAAATGAACTTAGCGTATTTACCTTTGCAGTCGTAGGACTGAGAACGTCACCGTCAGTGCTTAGCAAAAACTGGTCTCGTTCACCAAACAAAACAAGACCTGCACTGGTACTACGTGCGTACTTAAGAACAGCAGGACGTGTTGAGCTAGCGGAAATATCAATCGGATCATCGGCAGTTGCTTGGATAGCAGAGGTTGCAAAGAAGTTAAAGAAATCACCAGATTTACTCAGGACCACTGAGTCACCGGCCAAAAATCCCAAACGATTGCGGTAGAAAAAAAGGTTAGAAATTTTTTTCCCAACAAATGAAGGAATTGGATTTGTCGTATTATCTCCAACTGTTCTGTCATTATAGACAACAGGTTCATACTTGAATGATCCGTCGGATTGTCTAACAAGTTGGTGTGGTAGTGTACTAGAATCTAATTCAAATTGGATACTAGGACCAGTTGTTTCAACCCAGGTGCCAGGACCAAACGATGCATTGTTTGAAGTTTCAAACTTGACATACATATCATCAACAGTTAAATCAGTGCTGTTAATCACAGCAACGGTATAACCATTTTTTGATTGTGCTGGCAAACGAGAAGCGTTGATGATCTTGTCTTGGAAGACTGTAATAGCATCCTCCTGACCACCGCCAGATGCTTCAATGCTAAAAGAGCTAGTGCCACTGACATAAATACCAGGACCCACGACTGTCGCACTAAATCCAGCTAGGGCATCAATTGCATTGCGAATAGCAGTCGCGATTGAATTGCTGTCGTTTTGTACAGGATTATTTTCGTCAATTCTAGATGGTGTGTTATGGGTAATCGTTGTGTTGTTTATTTTTACTTTGTATGAAGCGTTATACGCTACAACGTTGATAGAAATAAAAGCTTCGTTAGGCACTGCAGCAGTTGTACTGCTTGTCATTGCAACAGTCTTGGCTTTATTCAACACAAACGTAAAGTCATTGATCGTCAAAAACTCGAGATCGGAGTCTGTTGCACCGTTGAGGTACTCAGTAGTAGGGATACTGCTGATGGTACAGGCAGTAACTTCATTAGTATAGTTGGTCAGAGCTGTAGCTTCTGCTGTAACAGCGTTGTCGTAGTTTGTCTTTGCAGTAGTAAGTGCCGTCTGTGCTGCTGTGAGTTGCGTTGCTGTGTGTGTAGCAGCGACAGTTTCTTTAAGCTCGAATATACGAAAACCTTCTGCAACAAGTAGTGGCTGTTCTTTTGTACGTTCTCTTCCTTTTGAGTATACAGAACCAGTGACTACTGCTCCATTCTTTTTGAATGTAACGTTGCCAGACTCATCCTCCATGGCGCCTGTCGTCAAGGCATCGTTTATTTTTCCAACAGGATAAGCAGTAGTTGTTGTGAACAAAGAGACAACGGTTGCTGACTGACCAGCTGCAACGACACTGTATTCTTTTTGTTTTGTTTTCAGAATTGCCAGCTTAGCAGCCGTGTCGTCTCTTGCATTGTTATAAGCAACGACATCTGTTTGAAAGTTTGTGTAGTTGCAACCACTAGGCACACCTTTTGTACCAGGTGTTCCCATGTCAACTTTCCTTACAGAACCGTCTAACAAGCTCCAGATACGGAAAATGTTGTCTGCATATTGTCCAACATATTTTTCGTTAGAATCTCGTATAATTGAAAACCATCTGCCTCCAGTGTTTGCGTCAGCTAAGCTGCTGACATACTTACCACCTGGGCGCTTGAGCATTCCAAGAGCAAAGTCAGGAAACACATTGTCAGCAGATACAACTTGTCCTGGGACTTTTCTTAGATCAGGTTGTTGTGAAACACCCAACAGTAAGTTGGGAATACGTTGGGTGATTGTTCTCATCGCATCAGTGCATTAAAAGGTTGATAGCTGGTGTAAAAGTCCTGTCCGTTTTTGAAACCGAACATACTGTAGTCACCTTGATTGCATTCGTACTCGATAGCACCAGCACGGGTGAAGCCTTCCTGTTCAGTAAGAAGTTGATAAATCTCTTTATCACCTACCATTTTAGTTGCACACATCTTTGCAGATCGTGCAATAATATATTGTTGGATGGCTGCAGGTACGTCTGTAAAATCAAAAAGCCAAGTAATGTTAGCTTTGATTTCTTTAGTGAATTTAAAGGTGTGGTGCATTCTGTCGTACAGCTTGCCATTACGGCGTACTGTATCAAGACTAGCGTTTGCACCGGTAACGTCTGTATCCATAGCCAAAGCGTTTGTGGGATACAGAATTTCTTCTGTTAGTGAGTCAGGAGTCAGGGTGTACTCACGTTCAGTATTGAAGATCCAACCTTCAGACTGCACTTGCTTGTTCACCTCTCGTAAAGTGTTAAGGACAATTGCAACTTCAGGGTTTTGCAGATCAAGTGTGGTGACAGGAGCCTGTCCCACCGAGCTAAGTATTTGATTTACAGCATCCAGTTCGGTGGACACAGCATAAGTAGGAAAAGGCATATCTGTCTAAAAATAAAAAAAGGGACCCCGAAGGATCCCTGTATGAATAAGAACTGATATGTATCAGCCGCCGTAACCAGCGTTGTTGGTAGCGGTTTGAACCGTACCGAACTGAGCAGGTGCAGTGGCGGTACCAGCGTACAGCTCAACGGCTGCAGCGGGGTTCAGGTAGTCAGCACCCATAGCCAGACGGCCGAGGATGACGTCACCCTGATAGACGACAGAGATGTCGCCAGAGGTTACCTGGACCTGAGGTCCGATAGCTTCAACACAACCAGCGGCTTCACGTTGGAAGATCAGACCGCAGGAGTTAGCGAAGTTTGAAGCTTGACCGTAATCGTTGTTGATACCGGACACGCTATTACGACCATCCTCCATGCCTTCGCCAACGAACGAACCGGTCTCGCCAGGATCAGCGACACCAGGGTTGGTGGCAGAAGCAGTACCATACTTAGTACCGTACTGAGAGAAGAATGGAATGTTCATCGACTTGAAGATCTTGATGCCTGCAATTTCGATGATGCCCTGGCCGCCTTGCAGCGCAGTGCCTTGCTCGTCCCGGTTCACCAATCCGTTGCTGCCAACAGCTTGGATCAGTTCATAGTATTGGCGGGGGTTCAGAACACCCACGCGACCTTCGGAGCTAACACCCTTTTCGTCAAGTGCAGCCGCAGCGTCATAAAATGCTGCCACAAGTTTGGCAGAATCGTATGCATCAGAAGCAGCAGTACCAGAGGAACCAACACGAATTTGGGTTCCACCGGGCTCAATGAAAGAGGTCTTTTGGACAGGAGACTTAGCCCGAGCACCGCGAGTGATAGCGCGGAAGATCAGACGGTCATACTTTTGTGCAAGTGCATAGCCGATCTTTTTAGAGATCTCGCCACGCAGTTCGTAGTGAGCCAGAGTTTCATCCAGGTCATAAACGAATGCACTAGAGATGAGAAGGTCATCAACGGTGATGGTCTTCTCGGCCACCGGAGGTGCACCGTCGGAGTTACCGAGGATTGCGTTTCCGGGGGTGTGGTACTCAGCAGTGGTGCGGCCCGTGTAGATAAACTGCATGGATTTGCCGCTCTTCAGAGTACGCTTCATCACCATATCACGGGCGATAGCGTTATACTCGAAGCCCTTAAACATCTCACCTGAGAACAATTTAAGGTACAGGGCGCGAGAATCAGCCGCGCCATTAAGACTACCAGGCCGTGAAAGGCTAGTAGTCAGGTCAGAACTTTGATGTGCCATTGTAAGGAGTAAAAAGTATTATCTAACTCCTAAAGCTTTAGGAAAATTTTGTAGCAAATTTTTTGTGGTCTATCCCACCGTCTAGACGGCTAATGGGTATCCGCGTACGGGCCAAAAGCCAAAGCAGGGCAGGTCCTACTCCGAGGTGCCTACCCCACAGGCGTGGCTGCTTTCCGGTCAGCCACTCCTTAAACCGTCCTTCGGGCTTTACAGTTGTGGAAAGCTCGTTAATGTGTATGTGAGGGGAGAGCTGGGTCAGGACTTTTTAGTCTTGGCCTTTTTCTTCGCCTGTTTTTGTTGTTGTGCTGGTCCGTAATAAGTTACGGATGCTTGTGCTTTATTTGTTTGATGCGACATTACGCTTGACAACGTAAGCAACGCCCCGATAGGTCAGGACGACTTCTTTTTTTTGTGCAGTTTGAGACATGATGAACTCCATATACCTTACCCCCCGTTCCATGAGTAAGATGCCTGCGTCCCGAAGGATGAACGTACGGCTGAAGTCTATTTCTTTTTTGCAGTTTTGGCAGAACGTCGGAAGTTAGCGGCAGTGGGCGCACCCTTGCTGCCAGGCTTCCTCATTTTTTCTCCACTGCCAGCGGCAATACGTTTCCGCTTAGCATGGATATTGGCATACAAGCCACGTTTTGCAGGCATGATTAACACTTCCATTTGCGTAGTGCAAGAGCCTTCCGTGTAGGGCGACCCTTGCTGTCTTTCATTGGTCCTTTCACACCAGACATACGGGCACAGAAAGAACGCTTGCGTGGTCCGCCCTGCGGCTGTGGTGCCTTCAGGTTGGACCCTGTAGCTCTGTTGTATTTACGACGACCGGCAGCAGTCAAGCCACCGGACCGTGATTTGTGTGCACCGATCTTTAGACTTACAGAACGGGTACTACTTTTTGTAGCCTTTGCCACCTTTCTTGCCTCCGCAAGAGCCTTTACCTTTGTGTGCCATCAGCGCATCCTCCGGCCACGCAGGATTTTCAAATCAGAAGCATCGATTTTATTTGGATTGCCACCAAGACTTGCCATCTTCTTCTGCTTCGGTGACAACTTTTTCTTTTTCTTAGCAGGAGGTCGTCCTACTTTTGATCCGTATGTTCCAGGTCCGTATGGCATGGTTAAAAATCAAGATCAGATTGTTCTAGTCGTTGCATGACCTCTGCACGGTATGCAGGGTCACGATCGTACCGTGGGTCTTGCATGGCACGGACAACCTCAGCTTGGCTACGGAACCCATTAGCAGGTGCCGCAGCCTTGCCTTGTAGAAGTTGCCCCTCCATACCCTCGGCTTCAGTGTATCGATAATAAAGGGCTTGTAGTGCAAGGTTGATTGCACCTACATTGCCAGATTCAACAACGCCATCAAACGCTTCGATCTCAGATTGATCAAAGTTCTCTGCTGCCCATGATACAAGAGCATTGTAGTTGTCAGCACCGCCAACGCTTTGTTGAATAGATGTAACATCAGACTCACTCAGTTCCACAGAATCAGTTTCAGAACCAAGTCGGTCTTGCATTTGGAAGTATGCATCGACAAGTTCTTCTGACGACATCTCCTTCAGAGCTTCCAGAGATTCCTCAGACAAACTGCCATTTTCATCATACTCATCGTTGAGTGCTTCAAAAAACTCAAGGGCTTCATCAGAGCCCGGTTCAGTTTCGTCAACTACTTCTTCACCTTCCTCCACTTCTTCTTCTTCTTGAGTGTCACCACCAAGTTTAGTCTGCAGTTCGAGGTATGCTTTCTCTAGTTCTTGAGCATCTTTGTACTTACCAGCAAGCAATTGACTTTGCTCACGTTCAAGTTGTTCAGCTACAGCTAGATTTTCAGCATCACGTGCTTGTGCTGACTGTACAGCTTGTGGATCATCACTGGGATCGTAGGTTAGAATTTCGGCCATTATTGTTGCTGGGGTGGTTGGTCAATAGGTGGTACAATTTCTTGACCCATCGCATTGTTGATAACTTCAGGTGCGTTGGGGTTCTTTGTTGGATCAAGGATAGGAGATTTGAGCATCTGACCCATTTGTTGAGTCATCATCTGTTCTTCCTGCGCCTCTTGTGCTGCTTCCCGTTCTTCCTGCTGCTGCTCCATACCCTTAACAAGGTTAAGTACATCGATACCTTGTGCAGCAGCCAAACGTTTAATGGCTTCTTCTGGGTTGATGTATGTCAACATTGCTTCAGGTCCAATGGTCTGTGCAATGGTTGTGATGAATGAAGTCAATGCCTCTCGATCTTGGCCGCGGCCTAAGGCATTGATACCGGCAACGATGGTTGGGTTGACAAGGTCTTTAGGAATCTTAGGAACTTCACCACTACGTTGCAATACCATAAGCTTACGGTTTAGGTAAGGCACGAGGAACTCAACAGTCAATAGCGAGAACAAGCCACCAAGGCCTTGCTCTAATTCAAGTTGTGTCAACCGTACTTCTTCTGCTGTGGTGCGTTCTGACTGTCGAATGTTGAGTTGCATAAAGCCCTCAGCAATACGTCGTTCCAAAACACTTGCCATGTTAGAGGCAGTGGCGAAGTCAGCAGTCTTACCTACTTGAATAACAGACACATCATCAGGTCTTCCCTGTACAATAGCTCCGTTACCTGCGGCGGCAATAGTCTGTGGCTTAGTTGTAGAGGACGGACTGACGAGGAATACAACCTTCGCAGCAGCCGCGCTACCTTCTACAAGTGCCTGAGACAGTGCTTCGAGAGATCGAAGATCACCAAGGAATTCTTCGACACGACCACGACCATAGTTCTCACCATCAACAGACGCGAAACGCATCACAAGCCATGGGTTTGCAGACAAAGGTGCTTTACCTTGACTGCCAGGAATGATCATGTCGAACACCTCTTGGTGCCAAACCATCCTGTTGTTTTCCCGACGGCAGTGAGTAAAGATCTCTACGTCTTCACCGTTGACAGTAGTTGTGTTGTTGTTTACATCATTAAGTTTTGACCCTAGCTGTTGCTGTACGATGCCAGGCAAAAGCTTTTTGTTAATCAGTTCTTTGGTAACGATCTCAATAACATTACCGTTTCCATCTCGATCTACAACGTATCTGTTCAGTGGGTAATGCTTAATGTTATCCTTATCCATAAACAGAAGTGCGTTGCCACCAACGACCAAATGCTTAATAGCTTGATGAATGGTCACGCGATCAGTTGACGCGGCGATGGATTGCATCACCATACGTTCAATCTTTGCAAAGCTTAGATCGAGTTCTGATTTAATATCTGCTGGAAGTTCAGTACCTAGTTTCTCATCACGAACTTGGAGCTTAAAAAATGTAGTTTGCGGAGGAAGAAGAGCCAACATAAGTTTTGAACTCAACGTCGTCACCGCTTTGGATCCAACTGATTGCCAAGGTTGAATCAGTTTTTCGTGTGTAGTTAGGCCTTGATCTTCACGAATGAGATAAGGAAGGGTAAGTCTTGAACACCGAACTGCAACATTTAGAAACTCGGAACGGCTACTAGATAGTGCATCGTACCTTTTTCGTGCAGTCATTTATTTAGTTGATATTAGGGTTACGTCCGGCACCTCGAACACCAGGAGCAAGTCCAATTAATAGACTGCTTCGGCCGCGGCGTTCACGTTTCTTTGGTTTTTTCAATTTAACACCACCAGGCACGTCTTCACTAGGACGTTTTACTTTAACGCCATCTGTCATTTCTGTTGTCGTAGATGCAGGCCGTGCCTTAGGAACCTTGGGTGGTTTAGGAATCATAGCCTGCATAGTCTCATAGGACTTGCGTTGCTGTTCCAACATTCGTTGTGCCTGTTCTTCTGCACGTGCAATGGCCTCTTGCTCACGACGTGCTGCTTCTTCACGTGCACGTTGGGCATCTCTTTCAGCCCTTTTACGGGCTTTTCTTTCTCTTCCTCCTCCACACATAATTAGTCGTCCTCAATACGTGATTTGATAAAGTCAACAATGCTCCGTTGACCGGAGCGGTACATTATTTGATTGATGGGTGTTTCAGGTGTCGGTTGAGATGGAGGAAACATGTCCTCCAGCTCGTCCAACAACCGTTCCACAGTCAAGCCAATGTTAAGCGTACTGTGGGAGGTCTGTATTTGCATGTTCAAAGAATGCAGGGACTCTGCTAGCCCTGGTGGTAGCAAGCTCAGGAGCTTTGCCTTCATACATCAGGCGGTCGCTAGAATCCAGCCAAAATTTTTTGTTCAGATATTTATCAGGGTTAGATGCAGACAGTGGTTGCATCACCCAATTGATAGTTGCCTTCCTGAGTTTATCAAGAGAAGGACTGATGTTATACCCCAGCTCAGTATGAACCAGACTATTGGCAGCCACATGAATTTGTTCATCTCTGGAGATGTCAGCACTTACTGTTCTAAATCCACCGTCACCAGTAAAGCGCATGAGTGGTAAAAGAACGAAAAAAATTGCACGTTCGGCCACCATTGCTTTCGTGATAGTGTGATCTGGATGCGATGTCCAAGCATCGCGTAGCCGAAACGCCTCAGCCTCAGCCTTTTCATCAACCCTGTGAGCATTGGCAATGTAACCAAGAGCGAGGTCATGTTTCTCTTCGTCTTTGACGTTGGAGACCAGTAGCTCACGTGCCATTTCCGGAACTTCGGTGGCGAGAGCGTCATTGATAAAATCTCCCACAGGCAGTTCCATGTGCCGCAAGGCAAGGGCACGTTTCAATACATCTTCGGCTCCCTCTTTGACTGTACCAGCAGTCGTCTGGACCGGCGTCCAGGTTCTTTTTCTTTCGAGTAGTTTTTGATACGGATTCATTCTTGACAATCGCAGGTTTGTTCTTCATTAAGAATGTCTGCAAGGTACTGGTCAACATCATCACTAGCTAGTGCAGCGTATACATCTGACTTATCTTGAGTGTCCCCCATAACTTGTAGACTATAGTAAAGGGAGGTCTGTGGAGAATCCAACCACTCTTCGATAAAGGCTTCGTCATATGTAACGACATCACTCCAACTGTTGAAGCTATACCCGTGAAGAAGTCCCGTGCGGTCGAGCATGGTCATGATGCCATCGGCAACACGTTTGTAGTTTGCCCAACCAACTTCTGATGCGATTTCTACATCGCCATAATTATATGTCTCGACACCGAAGGTGCCACTGTCTCTGTCTACTGTGCCACCAACAGGCGGCGCGATTTCTGGTGTGCAAGTATAACCATCCAGATCCTTGCTTCGATAACTGCAGGAGGCAGTGGGTGCGATAGCAAAGGCTCGAACCATATTATGAGACCTAGCCATTGCTGCGGCAGACTCAATACCAACGTGGAATTGATGCACCAATTCATAGGCTGCTGTGCGTACCACTTCGCCTGCATTGTGCTGGTCCAAAGCGATACCGAACTGTTCATAAGTTACTCCGTACCGCCGTAGGAGATTTGCCAGTCCGAGCATTCCGAGTCCGACTTGTCGGTCGGTCTCAGGTGGGAGGTATTCTCCAGAATCGCCAACGCCAGTTTTAGCGTGGAGGGTACACAACTCCGACATACCCTGAACGAAAGCTCCTGGAATCTCGTCGAACTCACAGGCACCGAGATTGATATGTTGGAGTAAGCAGGTACCTCGTGAGGGCAGGTATACCTCCAGGCAGACGTTTCCTCGTATCCGGTTTCCATCTTTGTCATACTTCACCTTATTGAGCCAAATGTCTCCTGCCTTGATTGACTGGAGTAGTTGTTCCTTGAACGTGCACGACCGCCACCAACCTTCAGTGATGTTGATGCATCGTTTGACCCATGGCAACTCATGACGAGGTGTCTGAATAAACTCAAGGGCATCAGCGTGACAAAGATCAAGGTGGCACACAACAGCACCGTTTTTATACACGCCGCCGCGACGGAGGATCTCATTTAGTGTCGAGTAGATTTTTGCAAAAGAGACTGGTCCAGATGCAACCAACCCTTTACCATTTTCTGCTCCTTTGGGTCGCAGTTCCGACAAGTGGACCGCGCAGCCTGCTCCGAAGCGTAGAGCATGCGATACAAATCTCCAGCTTGCTTCGATTCCATCTGGACCCTCCATAGAATCCTGGACAACAAATACCGTGCACGAAACCGGCAAGCGAGACGTTGGATCATCCATCCATGATTGGACACGTCCGGTGCGAGAAATAACTGATGGGGTCATTCGTCAGTAGGCTCTTCTTCAAAGGTGGAAGTGGGTTCTTCTTGTGATTTCAGCAGCTCATCACATGCTGCAATAGCACCTTGAATCTGTTGCAGTGCTACAACAGTTTCGTTGTACTTTTGAATCAGTTGTTCTTTGTATTCTGAGGTGGTCATTCGATAATAAGGTCTAGAAGGTGTGGTTCTTTGTAGTTCGGTCCTTTGAGAACCTTACCGTCTGCACGGTAAATAGGTTTGCCATTGTCATCCAACTTAGACATGTTGGATTCATGGACCCGACGAAAGGCTTCATCAAGGTCCCACTCCTGTGATGCAGCAAACTGGTAGCAAACATATACCAGGTCTGCAAGTTCTTTGAGCTGCTCACAATCATCCTTCAGATGATAAGCTTCATGAAACTCTGACCATTCTTCATCGATCAAAGCTTTCTGAATGCCTCTTTCCGACACCCCAGTCATCAACATATACGCTGAGCGGAACTGTTCGGCCATCGTCATCAGGCTGCGATGAATGTAGGAGTTCATTTTCAAGGTAGTGGATAGCTTTTTTAAGGTCTTGAGTCTTTGTGTCAGGACTTTTGAAACCGGCTCTGCAAATATATTTAATAGCATTGCCGAGATGGTAGTTGAGTTCTTGGTCTCTAATGAAATCCCATACTTCTATTGATCCTCGGGTGTAGTGAGAAGGGGATTGTTGGGCCATTGTTTAACTAAGTTTGAAACAGTATTCGAAAGGCAGAAACACTGCCGTTGTAGCGCAATAAAAACAGTAATTAGATCTGCTTTATCCGCTTGTGGTAGCAAGTCTTCAAGCCTCCTAAGTTTGAACTGCTGTTCCATTGTTAGTTCCACTACTGGTGGTGGTGGGAAGCCAGGGGATGACTCTCCGTTCGACTGCATCATAGTTAGTGTGCTGTAAGATTTTTGCGAGACGTGCGTTCATCAACGCAGTGTCTTCATCCAATTCTTTGGACTCAAATGCTTTGACGACTGTCTCCCATGTGTAGCCTTCCTTTTCCAGCAAGTCGATGGCACGTTTGACTCCAATGCCGGGCACGCCTGCGTAACCATCGGTCTGGTCACCGGCTAGTGTCTGCACAAGATGCCAACGCATACCCTCTTCCTCTGTGATGTCCACAGTTTCTTTAAGGTCGTACAACTTGCCAGGAATCTGACGCATATCTTTGTCAGGACTGACGATAATGTTGCCAGGCTCGTGCGTTGCAAAGATACCCATGGCATCGTCTGCCTCAAGCTCATCGATGCGTACGACTTTGTAGAAGGCACTAAGCTCGTTAATTACACGGCGGTAACCACAGGGCTTTTTACGGTTTCGGTGACCCTTGTAATCGGGGTAAATTTTTTTCCTAAAATTCTTAGAGTCACTGAAAAACAGCACAGGCTCTGCATTAAAAAACTCAGAACGAATCTTCTCAATGTCACGTTCAACAGAACGGTAGGCTTCGCTAAACCTGCTGACCACAGTGATCACATCATCACCCCAGTCAATCTCAGACTCTGCTGCAGCACAGCACTTGTAGACAATGAAGTCAGCGTCAATGAGCAGTTTCATTTTTTAGAGTGGTACCAGGAAAAGAATTGGTCGGCCTTAGCACGACGACGGTCATGCATGTATGGGTAAAATCTGATAACCAAATCATAAATTGTTTTACGAGCACCTGTCTTCCACACACCAGAAGGCTTGTGGTTTTCTTTTCTAGAAGGTTTTTTACGCAAACCATTGAGGTTTCCTACAAAACCGATGGCTTCATAATATGACCACAACACATCCATGTCGGTCATTTCAACACTCATTTCCCATTTGTCTTCAGTTGTACAATAACTAAGACAGCCTTCGCCTTCAAAGATGCCGATGGCCCAGGCAAACGGATCAGTGAACGTCAGCCCAATTGTGTCCCTCTTTTGCTTCAGCAGCGATTGGTACGCGGAGATTGTAGTATTGTCCGGCTCGTCTTGCGGATTCGAGTAGGCATTCTGAAAGATACTTTGCATTTTTAGGGTGGGTTTCGTACTGCAATTCGTCGTGGATAAACGCAAGCTGGTGACAGTCGATGTCTTTTAAAGACTCGTTTGTCAATACCATCCAGCGTTTTGCGATAACACCGGCCCCTGACTGGAGCAGGTAGTTCAGCGATTTATGTTGGCTTTCGACCTTGATAGATCTGCCGTCAATAGATTTAACGTAGCCTTTTTTACTTGACTTCTTTATAGCCTTAAGCAATTCTGCAAGGCCATCAATAGCAGAAACAAATGCCTCTCTAATTTCTGCCCCTTTCTTTTTAGCTTCATCTTCTTTTAGGGAAGAGTCAAAAGAGAGTCCGATTTTGGCATTGCCTGCTCCATAGAGGAAGGCATAGCTGATGGTTTTGACGGCACGCCTTGAGATCCCAATCCGGTCGGCATTAACTTGGTGAATGTCGCCATTGAGGAGAATATCCGCGTAGCGACCCCCGTCATAGCGTGCAAGGTAATGAGCGAGCATCCTAAGTTCAATACCAGCAAGGTCAGCACCAACCATGATGTAGTTGGGCGTTGCTTTGAACAGTTGTCTACAGTCATGATCAGAAGGTACCTGACTTAAATTTGGTTTACGGTGTGCACATCTATGCGTATTAGTTGCAACTGAGCAGTGGTGATGTATGCGGCTAGCAGTCGTACATAGCTTCAGCCATGCGTTCATGCCTTCCGAGATCATCCCCAATTTCTTTGTAATAGTTAGACACTTCAGAAAGTCCTCTGCAATCGTAATCCCACTTGCAGCAACTTCCTTTAGTACAGTCTCGTCGATCAGGACTTTGCCTGTCGGTGTATGTTGTGTCGGCTCCCATTTGTAATGCTCTTGTAAGCACCACGCTATGTGATCACGTGATACAGGATTGAATTCGGTGGTGCGGGTGAATGTTGCTCCGGCAATATACCCGTAGCGTCGGTTATTTGCTTTAGGAGTAAATTCCGATCGTGGGTAGAAAGGATGCCGGTTTTGTAGTAACTGACAAGTTTCTTCAAGCTCTCTTCTGAGAGCAGATGACAGTTGCCATGCAGAGCGTTCATCAAAATACCATCCATGAAGTTCCTGTTCGGTGAGGATTTTTGCTACTTGGTGCTCAAGTAAGACCCATTCAGGTAGCGGTGGAAGTGGTCGCATAGTTTGCGGGTGACGTTGACATCTTGTATGCAGTAATCTTGCATTTCTTGGCTCCACTCCTTCCAGTCAGCGGTCTTACCAAAGTTGCCTTTGTACTCATTCAACCTATAACCGTAAGATTCAAGTGAATGCCTACCGTATAGCTGTGATGGCATCATGTCGAACTTGTGTTTCATATCAACGTCGAGCATATCTGTGTGATACAGACGTGACAGAAGCAAAGTGTCTACAACCAGGGCGGTTGGTGAGAACCACGGGTAAATTTTACTGAGGCAAGGAATGTCATACCCGATAATGTTGTGACCCACAATGATGTCAGCATCTTCGAGCCGTTGGACACCCCGGGTAAGCGGTTCAGCATCACCCTGATCGTTGTAAACAATCGTAGTGTCAGTCTCTTGCTCGTAGATAACAAGGCAATGGATGCAGGTAACATCATGTAGCAGGCCGTTGCTTTCTAGGTCGAACACTAGAGTGGTTCCAGACATAGGTCTTGTCAACGAATTGTGCACGTTTTACCATCTCTGGTGTGGGTGGGTTAGGAGGACCAAGAAGTTTTATCGTGTGGATCGAAGTCCTGGGGAGCTTCAGTTTCATTAAATTTACAGGTAGATAAATCGTAATCTAGTAAACACGCGATGCCAGTTTCGCCAGAATATCGATTCTTAAGGACTCGCACTGTCGTAGCATCGTGTTTAGATCCACTCTGCTGATTTCGTTCGAGTGCAATAACGCTATCTGAGAGCTGAGCAATTGCAGCTGAGCCGCGTAACTGGCCGAGAGTAACTCTTGCTCCTTCTTCATGATTCTTGTCCGATTGTGTTGTACGTCGAAGGTGGGACACCAAGAACATGGCAATGCCAGTCCGTTCCACAAGACTGCGGAGACGGGTCATGGTGATGTCCAGCATCCGTCGTTCGTCGCCATCCAGGCCAGACAAAAGAATGCTGAGGTGATCAAGAAAGACAACACGGGTCTCTAACCCTGCTGCCATGTACTCAATACGGTTATAGATATGGTCAGGGTCATAGCTACCGAAACCGTCAAACAGGTGAAGGTTCCAGTTAGCTATGGTTTTGTCGAAATGATCTGTCAGATCTCGTTTGCTGTGTTCTCCGATGTGGAGAGACTGTCCGACTGCTGATGACATGAGTCCGAGAGCAGTACGGCGGTTAGATTCTTCAAGTGCCAGGTAACCGACCCGTTCTCCTGTATTAAGAAGGTCAACTGCGAGTTGACGACAGAAGGAGCTTTTTCCGATGCCAGACCCCGCAGTAATTGTTGTAAGTTCCCCAAACCTGATCCCGTGAAGCTTTGTTTGTAGTCCTTGAAAGGAGTAGTCATGATCAGCAGGGGGTGAGGGTGTCGTTACAACTTCTAGCAGGTCTTTGGCATCGATAATGCCATCAGGTGTGTACTTTTGATGGTCGTAGTTACATACGGCTCGGATAGCTTCTGTATCTCCGGCCTGTAAAGCCTCTGAGGCGTCCTTGTAACCGTCTAGAAAGCCTGTGTAAACCTTTCCAGGTGGTAAGACCCCGGCGCACTCTTTTGCGGCCTCTCTACCGGCATCATCGTCATCAAAAAATATGACGATTTTGTCGTAGTAGTTGACCCATTCATAGTTGTTTTGAATGGCTTTCTTGGCAGCAGGTGCACCGTTGGGGATAGAGACCACGTCCCAATTTGGTTGGGCCTCCCAGACGCTCATCGCATCCATTTCCCCTTCGACGATAACAAGCTTGGTGGTTTGCTTTGTCGTCTTGTGGCGGAAGTTCTGCATTCCGTACAAGGTTTTGACCTCGCCTTCGCAGCGAAACTCCTTACCTTTGGTTCTTACCTTAGCCCCAGTAAGCTTTCCATCCACATCATAGTAATAGTGGCGTAGAACCTGTCCATCCTTGTAGGTTTTGAACAGTTCTGCGGTCTTTTCACTAATCTTCCGTGTAGCCAATCGGGCAGCAGACCCTTGGAGTTGGACATCGGACATGGTGTGATTGTGATTGGATGTTGAGCCATCACTGCCTGTGCGGTAGTGACACTTGTGACAAAACGTGTGACCATCTGTGTACAGAGCGTTGGCATCCGAAGAACCGCAGTTATTGCAAGGCATGTGCCTGACAAACTCACTCTCTACATCAGCCACTTGATTGGAATGTTTGAGAATGAACACCAGAGGATTCCTAAACGTTCACAGTATTGTGCGTAGGTGGTTTTAGATTTTTTAGATATTGTGTTGTAAGGAGCCTGGAAGACCATCCGTAGGTCGAGCTTAGGATTCTGTTCCTTCACTGCTTTGATCTTTCTCCTGTCTTTACTGTCCCAATACCCTTTGCATTCCAGATGCACCCCGTTAGGTAGGATGAAGTCTGGCTTGTAGATGTGGGCAATGGTGTAGTCAACCTTGACGGTTTCGTATTCATACTTGACGTCAAGGTCAACCAACAGGTCAGCTACTTTCTCCTCCAATCTGGATCGGAAAGCCATTAACTAGCCTCACAGCTAAACCAAACAGCAGCATTTCTACCTGACCTATTTGGTCGTTTACCTTTTTTGTGGATGAAAGGTGGCTCCGTGTTAGCTAGTTCATTGATTCGAGCCGTTACAGTTCCACTGCTCATAGACAATTTATTTTCAACCTCTTGGCAGGTCATACCGTCCGGTGAACTTTTGATTGCATCTAAAACAATGAGACAAAGGCGATTAACGTGAGGTTGAATCTCTACGAGAGCTTCAATTTTTGTGTCAGCCATCAGAAGTCATCCTCCACTGCTTCCTCCTGCTGGTCATTGATAATGTTGGGCTCGCTTTGTTTGAAGCCTTTGGTCTTACCAAACAACTCAGCCACGTCAGTGTCGTCCATGTCACCGACATCGGTACCAGCCTCAGACGAAACCGAGACAATCTGTACACCCACTAGCTTGAGGCTAGTTCCGTAGGTGACACCATCCTTGAGGACGTAAGGCTTTTGGTAGAAAGCTAGTTTGACTTTGCTGCCGCTAAAGACAGGTACGTTCTCATCAGTGACTGGAGTTCCTTCAGTGTCAACAATGACAGGTTTGGTCTCGTCTTTCCAGGAGAACTTGATCTTGTACTTACCCTCTGCGACCTCTTCCCACGGCTCAGGCTTAAGGGTAGAACGCTTCGGGTTCTTCAGTTTAGACTCAGCCCATGCAAGGCTTGTCGGACGATCAGTTTCAAGTTGATCGACCACGTCATCACCGACGATTGCAGAGAGACTAAACCCAAACTTGCTGGGTTTCATCACAGCTTGGTAGCCTTCAAGGATGACAGGCTCTTCAGTTTTGAAAATGGTGCGGGCCATTAGCAGAAAAAGTAGGTGGAATCAATCACTGTTGACGGTTCTAAGTCACCAATGATGGGTGGTTCTGATTCAGCTCCGATGTGATGGGCAAACGTTGTGAGGTAGTCATGCTCTGCAAATAGATGCATGTATGTCTCACGAACAATGGTTGAAAGAATACCCATGTCAGTAGCACGACATAAAACCGAGTCGTGTATGAGGGAAATCGGAGCGTTGAAGCGTAATGTAGATAGACACAAGAGACTTGCATCGAGACTGTGGATCAGATTCGGAGCAGTAGCGTTTTTGTGATGTGCTTTGTCAACCTTGTCACCTTCTTTGGTGGCAGCTTTTACAACACATCGACCTAGCAATTGGAGTTCAATTGTTTCGGTTTTTTTCTTCATAAGACGCTGTGTGACTACAAACCCTGATGGTGTTACCCACTGAATTTTGTCAGCACCGCGATCAATGGCAGCAGCTACTTCCTTTTCTATCCACTTCATTACCTTCATTGGGCCAGGAACTACAGTGTTCATGGCATCTCTGACAGCCTTCACTGTTTCTGTCAGGTCTTCCTTTGTAACATCAATTCCCTTTTCTTTCAGTGCCTCACGTATGTAAGACCTATTAGAATAGGGCTTGGCGTTGTAAGGAATTGTCATAACTGTACGCTTGGTAACCTTACGATCCATGTGCTGTTTAATACAGTCAGGAACGTTAGGTTGAGCATGTTCAGCTATAACTTTGTATGCGTCCTGTGGTTTGTCACTAGGGACGACATTGACTAACTTCGCTGTAGACTTGTCACGGGCAAGGCCTGACAATATCTGAAGACCACTACATGTAGCGTCTGTAGCTACCATCAGGTTTGTGAACTGACGGCTACAAGTGAGAACACAGGCATGGTATTCCTCACAAGCTGCAAGGAACTGCCAGGGTTCATCTGCACCTTCCCATTCTGGTAAGTTACCAATCGGGTCAGTTGCTACACGTTTGATCAGATCGTGGTTTTGTGAGACCCAGATCTGTCTGTCTTTCATTGTGTCTTTGTCTAAGCCGTAGGTTGTTGCAACCTGAAAGGCTAGCCAGTGTTCAGCTTCTGGTGTGACAAATGCTGACTCATGGAACTTCAACAAAGACTTACCGAAGTCAGTGTCTTGTGGAGTTAAGAACGCAGGGATCGGGTAGACCCTTGACCTGTAGTCAAACGACCAAGGAATGAAGAACTTGTCTTTATCCTTAAATACCTTGACAGCATTCATGGTCATCCGTGTCCTACAGGACCGCTCGAACGCATTAGCGTTGATGTTCATAACCTCTGCCGCACGCCGCCTGTAGTCTTTACGTGAATCGTAGTTCTCCGCAATGTCTACAGGCTTGGGTGGCAGTGGCATCTCCACTACAGGGATAAACTTACCGACCGCTGTACGCTTTTCCATTAGTGTCTCTGCGACACCAACGACAAAAGGGTTCAAAGTGTAGGCAACCTTCTGAATCTTGTTCAGAAAGGTGATTGGAGTTTCTCCCTGTATACATATGGGGTTACCGCGCCGAACCATGTCGTACCCTTTCATAACCTCATTTAAGATGTATCCACCTTGAGACTCATTAGACCAATCGTTTGGTTCAATGAGCATCGGCCAAGCAATTGGACTGAAAAGTTCAGCCGTTGCCATGACTTCGTCTTTGATGGTTATGAATTCAGGGGTAGCAACTATGTAGTTCTGACGCTTTTTCCCCTCCTGACGCATGTCAGTCATGAACCAGTTGGAAGATTGGCATATGCAATCCAACAACCAACCACCAAGCCGGATGCGAGTAGCTCGCCCCCACGCTTTCCAATGGTCAACATCACAACGGTTCATCAGTGTCCGTATGACAACCACCTTTTGATGGGTGCCGATGGACTTGTGCCAGTAGTTCTCCTTCAACGTGTGAAGTAACCCTGGCACATTGCTTTCGTAAAAGCGCATCATGCACTCGTTCTCGATCGCTTGACCTATAGCGTCCGTGACATTGGACACCAGGTTGGCTCTCGGTCTTGTGCTGAATACTTTGTCAAAGGTGACCTTACAAGAAATGGCCGCGGCTGAATCAGCATCGAGATCTGTCAGAAACTGGCTAATCTCTTTGAAGTTCTTACCGGCGCTGCCTTTTTTTATCCGTAGTTTAGTTGACTCAATACTGTCAACCACACGAGGGATAAGCTCACTAATAGAAGCCACCCCGTAGACTGAAGAACTTGCATAACTCTTTTCCTCAAGATTGGATGTGTTAGAACGTAGCTGTTGTAATCCTTGTCGGATTTGCTCTCGTTCCAGTGCAATTTGTTCATCGATCTCAAATTTTGTCGGCATCCTCCTCAAGATAATTGACTGAGTTTTCGTCATCAATTTGTTGATGCATTAACTCAATGATCTCTTCTTTGTGTGGATGCTTATCCAACTCAATGATGAATCTTGCGTATTGCAGGTCAGTCATCATCATCTGTGTGTCCCTCTAATTTGTCAGGATGCACGTAGTACAGTGCTTCTTCGGCGCAGATCACAAGTTCATGTGATTTGTATGTCATGTATTGTCGAATCTTAGATTCAGCAGCAGACATACGTTTGTACACGTGCTCTTTAATTTTGTTTGTTTCGAGACTGCGTGCGCGGATGACACAGGCAACATCAGGCGGCAGTTCCCAACCGGCAACCTTCCACTCCATTACATCTTCGTAAAAGAGTGGTTCGAATTTGTCGGCTGGGATGTCTGCTAACTTACGCCATTTATTTGGGAAATACTTACTCATCGATTAACCTTACGTCCAGGAGCTGTGAATTACTGTCATTGGACAGTTCTAAGGCGTACCAAGCGGCATCCTCAGCACTGGCGGCGAGAATGTAGATGTTCTCGTCACTTAGACAGACTTCATAGCTCCTTAGTGGGCTTTCGAGTAGCTCGTCTTGCCCGTCTGGGCTTTGGCTGTTCAGGTTGGACAGTGAATGTCTTCCGTTCGGCCAAGTCCTTGTAAATGGAGTGCCATTTGTGCTTTTCGTCGAAGTAATACAACCAACAATGGATTGCATTACGGATGAAAAAGTCTTCATCCAACGCTTTCGCTTTCCCATCTTTAGTCAAATGACCTCCATTAGAATTGGACATGTAGCTACACGT
>CEOI01023720.1_pt1 | contig 30328 bp, 13 predicted proteins | sample 530351 | NCBI WGS metagenome assembly CEOI01 (sample SAMEA2619962, study PRJEB7988) | marine metagenome | biome: marine biome (ENVO:00000447); feature: deep chlorophyll maximum layer (ENVO:xxxxxxxx); material: "saline water (ENVO:00002010), including plankton (ENVO:xxxxxxxx)" | depth 17 m | reverse complement strand
GACCCCCCATTCCCATTTCCATTGCCATTCTGGTTATTTCCATTTCCTTTTTTAGTACCATTTCCTTCATTTTCATTATTATTATTATCATTATCATTATCTTTTGCCAAATATCCACGAGCACCAATATGATACCCTAAAGGCAACTTCTTGCACTTTTTATCTGTATAGCAATAATAGTATCCTTGCTTACACTTCTTCATTTTTATTACTTGTGGTATTATTATTTAGAAAACCTTGCTTCAGCATTTTCTGAAGTTCTGATGTTGATCCAACAAAAACAGCGTTATTTGTCACATTATTTGTAGTTTTCTTTATATCCGTCTCAACATCCTTAAGTTTCTTTTGAAGATCGATTAACTTATCAGTAGTGTCTGCAACACTCTTAATTAACTGTCCTGCAACTTCGTATGCTCTTGGACTAGATCCTTCTTCAGCGACCTCCATGATGCCATTAATCGCCTCTTGACCCTTTTCTATTAAAGAATACAAATTTGCACGAGTATATTCATAATCTTTTTTGATATCATCTCCTTTTGGTTTAATGATATCTACATTTTTTGGTTTAGATTCGACAATATCACTCTCAGTATTCAGAGCCTTATCGATAGCATCATAATTTTCACTCATGATTATCAAATATCCTGTTGTTGTGTTGGACTATATGTTTTAGAGTCCTGGAAAAAATCCCAATTCTCATTAAATCCGAAATCGTCAGAAGGTCCAAGTAAAGCATCATCTGCCGAATTGATTTGCCCATCAGAATTTTTATCTTCCAGTGCTTTAGGTGTAGCAGTGTATCTTACTTCCCGTTTTGCAGTTTGAGTATCTGTTGAAGATGAAACATCAACTTGAACCTTACGAATGAGACCATCCGTACTGTCTGCAATAGGACCAAATAGATATGTCTTGACAGTAAATCTTAATGTATATATTAATGCTCTTCTGGTCTGGAAAGATCCTTCATAATCATCTTGAAAGTCGATACTATCCAAAACAACCGGAGTGTCTCTTTTTTCTCCAATAGAATCAATTAAGTCTAAAGTTAAATTAAATGATGGTTGAAAGAATGGTAAAATTTGTTCTACTATTTGTAGTGCATCATCATTCAACTTACTAAAAATATTTAATTCAAATCCAATATTATATGGAACAGGCATAAAAACCTTTTTCATATTTGTTCCATCTGTTGCTTTGAAGGTTTGAGTGACTCCTGCCTTTCTAGATGAATCATATTGAATGTTCGTCATTTCAAACGACATTCTTGGGAGACTGATCGCAACTGGTTTTGTTAGATCTTCTTGCTGTTGAATTTTTGCAAGAAATTTTTGCATTGGTCCATATGACAAACCAACTTTTTGTTGATTGGTAACAGCACCACTCTTATCCAAATGCTTAATGTAAATGTTATTAAATAATGTTCCGAAAGATATAATATTCTTTCTAATTATTTCGTGATAAAAATAAGTTCCTAACATCAATATTCTCCAAATGGATTACTCTCAGTAAAATCAATTATTGAATCTGCTTCTGTCTCAATATTGTCATTAATATCATACTCATCTCCAGAAGAATCATCATTATAAGATTTAACTATATATGTCGCTGAAGATGCAGAACCAACTACAGTCTCTCCGACATAGAATGTTCCTGTAATACTTCCAAGTTCCAAATACTTATTTGGATTTGTTCTGTCTTCTCCACCATCTCCTGTGAGATAATCAATATTAATATCTCTAATACGCGCAGTTGCACCTGAAGTCTGACCAGTTACAATTTCATTAAGGATGAATGTTCCTATACCAGTTGTAGAAACTCCAGTTATATTTACTGTTGGTGCTTGCGTATATCCAACACCCGTGTTTATAATTCTAAATCCAGTAACAGTTCCTGAAGAAACAACCGCCTCAGCACTTGCACCAGTGCCGCCACCTCCAGTTATTGTAACATCTGGAATGCTGTAATATCCTTTATTGTCTCCAGAATTTATAGTAAATGTACTAATTCCATTATTTCCTAAAGTAGCAGTTGCAGTTGCACCACTTCCATTTCCTCCACTAATTGTAACAGTTGGAGTTTGAATATATCCATATCCCGGATCGAGTATTCTTAATGAATCTATAGAATATACATTTCCCTTATTTGTTGTAATTGCAACTGCAGTTGCTGTACCAACCCCAGATGCTGGCGAAGATATTGTTACTGTAGGAGTACTTGTATACCCACTTCCATCATCAGTCAGTGTTAATTGACGTACCATACCAGTACCACCTATGCTCACACTTGCTGTTGCTCCCACTCCAAGAGAAACAAGTGACATAGTAGTTATATATCCTTCATCTTCAATAACACTATCTACAAGATCTGAAGTTGTATCTATAACTTCTCCTTCATATTCGTACAACTCACATTGCAACTCATAAACATATGTTTTATTCAATTGGTAAAATGGTTTTTCTGCCTCAACTCTTTTAATTTCAAATAATCTTTCTCCCAGAGGAAACCAAATTAAATCTCCTTCTGCTGGTCTTACTGCCAAATATTTTTCTTGTCCGGTAATAAACTCCCTATCCATTGCCCAGTTTTGTCCACCCAAATATGCACCAATAAAATCTTCAAATCTTTCTTTGGATATTACCAAATTAACTTCATTCTTGAGTCTTAATCCAAATTTTGTCATAATATCAGAATCTGGAGCATATCCATCATAATTTGTCATGTACGCTTCAATAACAAAATTATCTTGAAATGCAGAAGACTCTACCTCTTGAAGTATATTATCCGTTCTAAAAACTGATCTTGGTAAATAATGTACTTCTATACCAAATATTGTTAAATGCTCATTAATTAAATCCTGGAGAAGATTTTGTTCTCCGTTAGTTCCTTGGAGAAAATATGGATTAAGTGCCATAATAAATTATCCTATAAGATCTAAAGGTGGAAGTTCATATTCTGATGCCATTTTTTGTCTTATCGCTTCCAATTCTCTCTCACCATCTTCATAGAGTTGTCTTCCATTCAATTCAATACCTCCTGGAAGTTTGACGCCATTAAATTTAATCAAATTTTGTCCCCACTGTCGTTTCATAAGTGCTGTTAGATATCTCTTGACAAAACTATCATTATATACTTGAGTAAATGATGCAGGATCGAGTGCTCTATAGCAGTCAAGAACTATGTATGTTCCTGCCTCTTGAGACGCCCAGTCAATATCTAAGTACAATCTATCTTGTCTCTTATTAAATCTAATTTTTTTATCTGTAGTTAGTAAATGGTCAATATCCTCAAGATAACTCTTAACCATAGAATATTGTAAAAGTTCTACGGAATTAAAATAATATAGATCATTTAAAAATAATTGATATTTGATACTGAACATTCCTTTCGAAATTGAACTAGTATCAAATTTGAAAATTCCTTCTACACCTACAACAGAATCGGGAACTTGAATATAGTTTGAATTTTCTTCGAAGGAGAATTGAGTAGTAGCACCAACATTATGATTTACTGTTGTCGTTACAATACCAGTAACTCCATCCTTACTTGGACCCTTGCCTCTATCAATATCATCTTGAGTTATTTTGTATTTCAAATACATTCTTTCAACACCATCAAAGTGTCTTTCATTAAAATATTGAATCGCATCATCAACCAAGTCATCGATTTGATCATCATCAATATTAATTTCTAAAACTGGTGCTCCTAATTTTCTGAGGCAATAATCAATCAATCCTTGCCTAGTACTTGGTTTTGCCATCAGTAGAATCCCCCATCTATAAGTCCGGCAGTAAATGTTCCAGTAACATCAACATCTTGTTGGAATGTCGCTATTCCGGAAATTAATGCAGTATCTGCAACATTTAGAGTTGTAGATGTTACTAGACCAGAAAATCTAGCATCTCTCCACCTTTTACCAACTATACCTAAATCATAAAGTCCGTCATCATTTGGATTTAAATCAGATATAAATTCACCAGAAACATTAATATCATCACCAGTAGAATCACCAATTCCAATTGTCCCACCTCTAAAGGTGGCATTACCTATGAAGGTAGATACTCCAGCAACTGTTAAATCTTTACCAACAAATAAATTGCCACCAGTAGTAGTTATGCCACCTTCAGACGCCAGAGTAGCAATTCCGGTAATAGTAAGATTCTTTGCAACAAAATCACCATCTACCGTTAATCTTTTAGTCCAAATACCATCTTGACCACTAAGAGTGACACCAACACCAACATAAACTAAATCATTATCACCATCAACAGTAACTGTTCCCGTTCCAAATGTTGCTATTCCAGCGACACTTAAATTTCCACCTACACCAACACCACCAGAAACAACAAGTGCTCCAGTGGTTGCATTATATGATTCAGTTAAATCACTTATTTTTATCTCATTATCAATGACACTTGTCATGATAAATTGTGAAGTAGGTTCATTCCATACTAGAACTAACCCATCAATTGCTTTATAGTCACTAATTACATCACTTAAATTCAGTAATTTGGAGACCGCAGAAGTTTGTTGAGATAATACTCTAACAGCATTCTGAGGTCCTACTCTTGCTTTTATAGTAGGCATTACTTAGTTACTCCTCCCCTAACTATAACCGATCCTTCAACTGCTTTTGAAGTGAGACCCGTTGCTGAAGTAGTTAATTTGACATCATAAACATATCTTCCGGGTTTTAATTGACTTGTAATTGAAGAACCCATACTGATCAAAAATTTGCCAGCCAATTCATCTACAAAAGCTCCAGTAAAATCATATGATGTTGAACTGGAAAAAGATTTTCTCAATTTTGCTTCAGGAATATCATAAGTTGATAGGTCTAAGGGTTCATCTGTAAGAGAATTTTCTAACTCAAATGTAGTCTCAAAATCAAATCCCTGCTCAATAACAATATTTGATACATAAACTGCCATTATTCCGGGATCAATATACTTTTAAGTATTTATATGATGTTCAATTACCCGACATTTTTATTGACCAATTCTCTTAGTAATGATTTAATTTCATCAATATCACTTTTTATTTTGTCTAATTCCTGTTTTTTCATTTCACTATTCTCTATAGATTTGACATATCTATCATAAGCGGTGTTATCTGTGTTTATGATAGCACCGCTTTCTTCATCTCTATAAAGATTAGAGTGTCCTTCTACTTTAATCATCTTACTGCAAGTACTCTAAGGTCGCGGATTCTTGGGGGTTCTGCCTGATTTGTTCCGGTCATTACAATCTTGATTCTAAATCCAGTAAACAGACCAAGATTATCTGCACTATATTCATAATCTAAAAATTCATCAGAAATACTGGAAGGAACCTTTTGATCTGAAAGACCGCTATTCTTAGAAGGATCTGTAACTTGAAGACCCGCACTTCCTAAAGTTAGGTTATTATAACCTGGGAATAATTCAAACTCTTCATCAACTTCACTAGAATCTGGTCTTATCAAACTGTAAAGAACTCTTATATCAGCAGATTCATGTCTATATGCGGATAAAATGATTCTTAATGAAGTTGCTGGATTTGATAAAGAGATAATTCTACTATAATAAACAGCAGCATGTGGATCATCAACAATTGAATTGATCTTACTATCAGTAGTATAGTCCGATATTGGTTGATTTAAACGACTGCTGAAGAATTCAGTAAATGCAGTATTCAAATTAAGAATAGGAGAAACATTTTTATTTGATGTATTGAAATTAATAGCCGTTGTGAATGATTTATTTCTAGGAAGACTTGTAAGATATTCGTCCTGATTAATCTCAGAACAAATTAGTCTTGGATCAGTTAAAGGATTGTATGTATTCAGTTGAATAGTCTGATATCCTTTATCCACAAATGATACTTGAGAATTTGATGCAACACTACTTCCCGATACTGTTCTAACCCTGCCATTTACAAATGTTGATGAAGATGGTGTTTCAATATCATATGTGGGTCTTAGTCCAGTATATAAGATATTTTCGGTAGCATATACATTATCACCGCCTCCACTATTATTTGAATTGAATGCTAATGAAGGATATGCATCATTAACATCCTTAAAGTCACCATTTCTCAACTTATTACCATTATTACTACTCGTATCAATATCTAAGTAATATCCATCAATATCAATTGGTCCTTGAATGGAAGTTGTAATTCCATTAATTCTTCTTAAAGAAACTCCATTAAATTCATATTTTTCTACTGTAGAACCTAATTCATGAGTTTCTGCCTTTGTTCCATCAACACCTCTTTCAGAAATACTAATGGTTGTTCCGTTAACATTATCATATGATATAATTTCACTACCAATTTTGAGATATCCAGTATTGTTTGTACCAACAGAAAGACCTTCAAAAATATTAAAGTCTGAATCATTGGCACTTAATTCTAATATAGAAGTTTCACTTGACTGTAAAGTTGCGTCTAATTTGGATGGAGAAACATCAGATGCTACATTATAAATCTTTACCATATTTGTATTTGAATACATTCCATGATCAAAATGTCTAACAAACAATTTCTTTCCAGTATTTAATTCTGAGAAATCTGTAATTTGTGTAGACCCCAAAGAAACAATATTATCCAAAGCTGAAGTATCGTAATAACTTACAGCGGCTCCAACAGGGAATGATGAATTGAATTGTCCCTGAACATTAGAAACATATAGTCTATTTGCACTACCAATTCCAGTTATTGAAATTTGTGCATTCTTTCCTGTTCCTGGAGTTGAGGTAGTAGTGAGTGCTGTTCCAACAATAGTTACAAGATCACCTTCCGCATATCCAAATCCCGGAGAAGTTTCTGCAATACTTACATTTGTAATTGTTCCTAAACCAGAAGTTGAAACTTGAAGTACAAGACCCGTACCAAGTCCTACAAGATTTGTAGGAGCAATATTAAAGTTTGTAATACTTGGTATGTAATTTTGTCCTCCACTAACAGTATTAATTCCTGTTGCAGTTCCACCAACACCTGTAATAATTGCAGAACCACCATAGTCACCATATCCTGCAAGTCTTCTACCAACCGTGAGAATTCCTGCAGTTCCTTCATCAGAAATAGTTTGTATTCCAATCCAACCACTTCTTGGTGTGGCGCTAATTGGATTTATTGGCAGATTCTGGTTATAACCATTACTTTCATTTAATGGTGGATTGTAGAAATATGCAGTACCAGTAGTTTCAGTAAACTCTGCTTTATATAATTTAAACTTCAAATCTTGGAACTGATTTGTTGTCCAGATAGATCCATTTTGAGATTTGAATAGAGATCCAAGAGCAAATTGTTGTGTATAGATAACTGCATCTACATCAGGAAGAGTTGTTGTATTAACAGTCTTTTCCCCCATAACTGCAGTCCAAACTTCATATGCATCACTATTTTCCGAAATCAGAACAATTGCATATTCTCTACCTGGTGCCAAGAAAATTGGTTCTGGGAATTTAACATTGGTAGGAATATCTCCCGTTGGAGATGTTTTGATTATTTGTACCTCATTACCATTTTCATCAATTTCTATAGGTCTAATAGTAACAGATGGTCCTATTACCTGTAAAGTTGGTGTTCCCAACTCCATGGTTCTTACTTCAACCTTTACTGGTGCATTTCCTTCATCAATATTCGCAAAGAAAAGATCTACAGAAGTTAAGAATACACCATTAGCATCTTCTTCGGTATCAATATTAGATTTTACCTGAACATTTCCACCAACAGTAAAGCTTTGTGCTAAAGGATCAAAGAATTGTGTAAAGTTGTTTGTTCTAGTTCTGGTAGTTGTTCTAGTTACGGTAGTAATTCTACGTCTAACTGTAGTTACTGTAACTACTCTCTGCCAAACTTCTAAGGTTCCTGTTGAATTGTATGATGCTTCTCCGAAAGAAATTGCAGTACTTCCCGGAAGAACCTCAGCATTTGATTTACTTGAAGATAATCTATAAGTTTTATTACCTGTTCTAATTCTAACTGATGGGAATGGTTCTCTATTTGGATCTTTAAGGAAAAATGCTCCTATTAAATCTCCATAATTATCACTTACAAGACGAACATCTTTTACATATGCTTCAGCACCGCTAGTTTGTCCCTTCAGTTTCATTCCCGCAACAGCATAACCATAGTAGTCACCTTGAGCTTGCTGAGACATTGAGAATGTATCAACATTCAAAATTTTGGAACTTGAGGAATAGAAATTATCAGTAAATTGTCCAGATTGATATGGATTTGCATTAAAGAATGTTTCTGGAGCAGCAAAAGGACCAGACTTATGTCTTGGATGTGCTAATCTAAATTTAGTAACTTCTCTACCATCAATTGTTCCAATAACAGTTTCTCCAATACTAAATCCAGCACTTGCTCCAGAAAGTTTAAGTCCTGAGTCGGAAGAAATTTCCAACATTTTTGGCATGAAATCAACGCCACTTGTACTATCTAAGAATTGATAATATCTTGTTCTTGGTTTTAAATTGGTTGCATTAACATTTACATTACGAGATCTCATAAAGACCTCGGCACTCCTAGATCGTAAAACATTTGATACCGATGTACTAGTAGAAGTAACTACCCTTGTAGAACTACGTGTGGTGGTTCTACTACTAACAGAAGATCCTGTAGCAACTGTTTGTCCTCTTCTGCCCCAGTTTGCAACTCTTCTGACATTTGTGGCAGTTCTATTTTGAGTTCTATTTTGCGTATTAGTGGATGATGTATTAACTGTATTTGCCTGATTCAGTGTTGCCATCCAGGTTTGTCTTACCCAAGTATCAACATTTGGTGTCAGTTCAATTGTACCGACATATAATACAACATTAAATGGGTTGATATTTTCAACTTGAGTTGCTAATGGTTGCTCTAACCAATCAACTTCTTTATATGCTAAGGTAAGAGAATTTCCTGTTTTTTGAATTGCTGGATCTAATAATTGGAAATTTGAAGAAAGATCCAAGTTTTGTGGAGTTACATTTGTTGAAGATGCTACTAAAGATTCTAAAGTATTCCTAGTAACTATAGGTGAAAGTTCTTCAACAGATCCATCAACGGTAACTGAACTTAAGTTAATATCAATTCTATCAAGATTTCTGAAATTATCTACAAAGAATCCAGATTTAAATCTATCTCTACCTTCACTATCAGTAACTTGAATTGTCTTAGTATCCAATTCTAACAAAGAAAGAGATGTTGTTTCTTCTAGATTTTCAATCCTTCCTTCAAGTTCTCCAATATCTCTCATAGTATATCTTCTATTATCAACATATGTAATAGAAGCATCACTAGTATTATACAAATACGCTGGTAACTCTAAAGTTGCCAACTCCATAAATTCTCCCAATTTTTGGGGTGGTTGTGGATTTATTTCAGATTTGCCTTTATCAACTACAAAGTTTCCTAGAGTGTCAACATAAATTCTATCAATTCTTGGGAGATAGTAATCATACGACAACGTGGAAACTTCATTAGGTGCTAAAATTGAAGTTAATGTGGTATTAAATGCAGATGTCCTTGCGGTAAAATCAAATGGAGACTTGTCTGCAGTCGATACATCAAATGTGGATACTCTTGGTCTGAAATCTAATGTATCAGATGCTCTTATGTTATAAATTCCAATATCTGGAACATCTTCAGAGAATCTATCATCATCATAACTTGCTACGGTAAATAAATCTCCGGAAGATTGGGAATCGACTTCATATTTGTCAATAACAACTAATAATTTTCTCGTTGGTTCTGAACTTCCTGCCTTTCTAACCAATTTTGAATAATCATAATATTGATCTCTTTGACCTTTATCTAAAATAAAAGAACTTGTGATATTTTTATATGAACCATTTGTAACATTTTCTAATGTAGTGATTATATTCGACTCTTCAAAAGTTACATTTTCACCGATAGAAAATCTTTCTGTGGTAAGATAAACAATATCTAAAGTATTTCCAACACCATTATCTCTCACTACAAGTCTTGCTACAGCACCATTAGATCCAAAAATATTTTCTCCAACTACAGCATTCGAATCTACATTACTTGTAGAAGTACACTCAATTCTATCAAATGACGGAGAATTCTTATTTAAAGATTCATAAACCGCCAAAACTTTAGATACGTCTGGAGCATTTAAAGAAATTTGATCATCCTGAACCCTTAATCCATACCACTTATTATAAGTAAGTCCATCATTAGTAGATTCGGAGGGATCTGATCCAGATTGCTGATATTTGGAATAATTAATATTAACAATAGAAGATCTAACAAAATTCTTTGTTTTTGATACTATTTTATTTTTTTCTATAGTAAGATTAAGAATAGTGTCACCATTAGATATTGAAGGATCTAATTTTCTAATTTGAATATCTGATTGATTTACTGAAAATGCATCATCGGATAAAGATGCTATAGTGCCATCATTATAGAATACTGCATAATTTTCTTGATCAAATCCAACAAAAGATGAATTTGTTGGATTTAAATTTAAATCAGTATTACTTCCAGATAAATTTGTATTACTGACAGAAAGAACGTTTGTAGCATCATCGACATTTAAATTATCAATTTGACCTACAATTCTGAGTTTTGAGTTTAAGAAATCAACTTCAGATACATTTTCATCAAATAATGGAATATATAAAACTCCACTTCCTCTTGTATCAAGTTTTGCAATTGATATTGGAGTAGTGATATTATTCGCATCAAGTCCACCATCAAATACATTAGATACAGTAGAAATTCCAGTAATTGTGAATGAAGTTAATGTAGCATCAACATCTGTTACCACACTAAATGTTTCTGACGAAATTCCAGATCTTTGATATCTGATAACATCATCTATTTTAATATCATTAAAAGGTCTTCCTCCAGCAGTAACTGTAGAAGATCCTGCAGTTGGTGCAGATATATTAACTTGTGCAATTCCACCTTGAAGAATCTCTCTATCTAAAATAAAATCTGCTGTGAAATTTGATCCACTATTAGCAAATCCTTGAGTTGAGTTATCTTGTTTAATTGACTTTATATCTTGAATACCATAAACCCAAGTCTGAACTACTGTTTTTGATATATCAATTCCATTTTGGATAAGTGGTTCTCCAACAACAAAAGTTCCTGATGTTTGTCTCAGTCTAAATCTATTATCTGTACTATCTGCAACTACAAATCCACTAGCTCCGCTATATTTTCCTCTTATATGATCCCCAGCACTTAAGTTATAATCACTATTAATTTCTAATATTGTATATGTTTGAATATCAAATAGTCTCAAATCCCAAGATGTAGACTCATTTGTATATGGAGCATCTGTTAAGTTAAATGAATATACTCTTGCAGTTCCTACTCCATAATCTCCAGAACCATCTTCTTGTGTTGGACCAGATTGTCCAACTCCAGCATATAATGTAACTGTTTTTCTTAGTTGGGGTGTAGAAGTTGCATTATTAACTCTGAATAAACTTCCAACTTCTAACGATACTGAAGATGTATTAGTTTCAGTATCTCTTGGTTTTTCAACATCTATAACTTCATTAATAACCTCAATATCATATCCTCTTGCATATACTTTACCATTTTCAATCTTTAAACATGCCAATTCTTCGGAGGGAGTATTTCCTTGTTTTGTAGTTTCTCCTCCAAAGAAAGCACCATTATTACCCAATCTATCATTTAAAGATTCTTGAAGGGTAATTTCAAAAGGATCTACGGCATAACTCCCAGACTCTTCAAAAGTTCTTTGTGCCAGATAGTCTCTTATATTACTATATTGAGTTTTATTAGTTACTTTTTGAATCTTACCTTCTTTTACTCTAAGAAGTTCAACAAAGTTTGTATCTTTATTGTCAGTTAATGGTTTCTTTGATAATGTTAAAGATATCTTTAACCTATCTGCACCTGGAGATGCATAGTTGGTAAATCCTTTTGCATTATCATATAATGTATCATCATCTTTAGATGAGATTAAGGATTCTGTTATTGTTAATCCTATTCTATATGAAGGTGTATTATTATAATAATCTAAAATTATAGTTTGTCTAGAGACCTCAACAAAATAACCTCTAATAAAATAAACACCAGCATCGATTGATGCACTGGATCCAATAGAAGTTGAATCTACATCTATGAGTGTAGCAAAAGTAGATCCTGAATTAATTGTTGTATTACCATATACAATATTTTCTGTGCATGATAAGGTTTCCCCATCATTAAATGGATTGAAAATGAATGTATTATCGGAGGAAATATATTTTACATATAATGTTATGTTGTCTACTTCAGAACTCTCACTTGGGAAAACTACATTTACAACTTTTGCTGTAGTACCAGAAGTTTGTCCCGTTATTGTTTTTCCAACTAATTTATCAATATAAAAACTTAAATCTACACCGAATTGAGTAGTATTCAGTTTTACTGAGTAATATTGATCGTCAAAAGTGGTGTTCCCAGGAACCACCATCGATCCTTCTTTAAAAATATGACTTGCAAAGTCTTCTACTTGATTTTGTAAAATGGATTGTAGAGAAGTTAACTCTCTACTCTGAACTGGAAAACCGGGTTTAAATAAAACCTTTAAGAAATTTTTTGATGAATCAAAATCATCATAGTATGGACTTACATTTAGATTTGTTTTTTGAGCCATTTCTTAGAATTCCAGAATAATTTTAACGTCCTCTTTTTGTCTAATGCTTCTTGACACAATAGACCTGTTATCGATGTAGATAATATCTCCAGTACTTTTATTTATCTCAGGTTGAGCAAGTCCTGCAGTAAAAGTTACTCCCAAACCAACAATACCAGTAGCGTTGTCTAAGTTAAGAGTACTACCATTAAAATTCTGATCAACTGACCCTTCAAATCCAGAACTAGAGTTAATAGAGTTTCCAGATGATTCAAAACTTAGTACTTGACCTCTCTGTGATATTGTACTATCATCCATAGTATTGATAAAATCTGTCAAATATAGAGATCTATCTTGATAGTATTTTAATACATTAGTTTCTTGATCATATGCTGCAATAATTCCTTGTGCAATAGAATTATCCGCTTTGGTTTGTACTATTCTTTCTCCAATAGTTGGTAAAGTTTCTGGAACTGTATCCAATTTAATAGAATTTAATCCACTAAATGTATTTCCTGCGAGTGTGAATCCGGAACTATGTTGCTCTGGATTTTTAATAATTCCAACCTGAGCAAATCTGGTATTTGCAGAAAATTCTTTAGTAGAAGTATCAAATCTAGTATAAATCAATACTTTGTCTGCACCAAGTTCTGTGTATATATCATACCCATGACCTCTTGATGGTGGTATAATAGGAATTAATTTTGCCCTTTTATTTACATCAATACCCGATGGAGATTTTAAATCTACAATTCCGAAAGTATATCCACTTCCGCCATTAATGACTCTAGTCCTAACAATTTCTCCGGAAGTGTTTGCGGTAATTTGAACTTCTGCACCTGTACCATCACCTAAAATTGGATATGTTCCACTTTCATAAAATTCACTGCCACTATTTTCAATATATACAACTTTAATCTGATTATTACTTGCAGATGAATTTCCAGACTCTCTAACAGATTTTATTTCAAAATCAGTACTGGTATCCCAATTATTTGGAAGAATAATATACTCTGTAGAGTCAAATTTTATAATGTCTGAAGGAGCGATAGTGAATAGATATTTCCAAATATATCCATCATTACTATCTCCAGCTGCAGATGGTTCTAAATCAGTAAAAGTTGGTTCATCTTGAGATGGTTCGCCGGTTGTGTTATTGCCACTAGATCCATTATACAAGCAGATATAAACTCTATAATCTTTATTTACAACATAAAAATTTGAATCATACAATCTTGCAGTGCTAGAATTTGGAGTCTTATTGTAAATATCATAATCATGCCTATACATATCATATTTTGTATTTGCAGTCCACTCAACTTTTTTTACAACTCTCCTTACATTTGACTGTGTTACCTTCTTTCCAAATAAAATTGTATCCCTATAGTGAGAGAGATATGATTGATTATCTATAGGTGGTGGTGGTATTGAACCTCCAGCAGTATCTGGGTTCCAGGTAGTCGTCCTACCGAAACCTACAGTATCTCCATCAACATCATAAGGATTTGCAAGTCCTAGAAAAACATAATAAGAGTTATTATCTATAGAATCTATGAATGTTGTGGCATTCTGAACTCTAAATTGATCTGTTACTATGGCTGCCATATTACATCAGTTTTTTAGGTATTTATGGAAGTTTGTATACTCTTTTTTGAGTATTATATTAATTAGAAGTTAGAGCAACTCCTGGTCCAGCAAATAATGCACCAGTGTCTCTAAGACCACCAGACTTTCTTTGAACTGACGGATATTCCGTCAATCCAATTCCAGCAGTGCTGCCACTTACTGTGTATGATGTAGTAACACCAGAATTAAGTGATATCTTACCCCAAGAGAAAGTTCCGTTTTCGAGCGTTCCTGACTGATCAACATGTAAAGGTAGTTTTGCCGATATGACGGTTTGCCCACCTTCTATGAATGCATATGATGTAATAATTCCAGTTCGCGCATCTACGTCAATAGATTCGACTTTGTAAATTCCATCAATATTATTTGCCGGGAAGGAAAGTGCTGGTAAACTTGACCTCTTATAGTCAGATGCTGTATATGAAGATTGAGTTTCACCATATTCATCAGTAATGACAGTTTCAGTAGTCATCTTACTCGTTACACCTCTTTCTGTACCAGGATCATAAACTTCTAAAGTTGCATATTGATAGTTTTTACTATTATATTCTGTATCAAGTTGAGTATGAGATATAGAAACATAATCACCTTGAGAAAGTTGTCCGTTTGCTATATTTGAATTGTTAAAATCGGATCCATTAATAGCATTTTTCTGTTGATCCAAGTAATCCTCTTGAAGTTTAAACTCTATGGCACGAACTCTTGGATTGGTTCCGCCACTATGAGATGTGGAATCATCCAAAGTGTCTTCTATGTAGAATCGTATTGTACTTGGATTTGAAATTTTTGAATCACTAAGTTCTACAAATTCACCTGCATTATATCCCGTACCAGGATTAATCATTTCTATTTCTGTCAAGGAACCATCAAATGTTTTAAATCTAAATTGCGCTTTTACGGTACCGGAACTACCAGCATCTGTAACATTAAAAGAGTCACTTCCAGATGTATTCACGTTAGTAACAGTAATATCACTAAAATGACTCTGAGGATGATTATCATTAAATCTAACTATTCTTCCGGTGGTATCTGAAGTGTCTGATGCATTAATTGCAGTTACAATACCACTAAATCCATGTATTACAGTTGTTGTGGGCGTAATTTCATGAACATTTGGTGGTAATGGAATTGATACTTGTGGTGTATTTTGATAACCAGAATAACCAGATCCCGCAACAACATTAGTATTAGTAATACGACCAATAGAATCTGTGGTTATGCTAATAACAGCAGTATTACTGGATGATTGTGGTGGAAGAGAACGATATTTTTCACTCTCACTAATAGGTTGTCCCTCTTGACCAGGGACTGTTCCTGGCCAACCAGTTCTAGATGTTGTAAATGGTTCTGGAACCAAAGCACTAAATGTAGTTGATGGTGGATATCCACGAGTATCAGTTTGATTTAATATAGTTAAGTTCAAACCATCATTATTATTAACTCTCGTCACAGAAATTTCTGCAGGAACAAATTCATTTGCATCATCAACGACAAGGAGAGATACATCATCAAGAGTTGAAGCACTCTTATTATCTATTTCAAATTTGAACATATCAGTATTTTCAACATAAAGTACAGTATCAGTTGCTTTTACATCTCTGATAATGTTGGTAGTAGGATAAACTTGTGACAGTAAGGATCTCCTAGTCTTATAAACATAATCTCCACCTAAAATCAAATCTCTCTTCTGCTTCGTCCAAGAGATGGGTCTGAAAGTAGAATCTGAAGGATACAAACCAACACCAGCATATGGTGATGTTTCCAATACATCAGATTCCTTATAATCAAAGATTCTTCTCTGATTTTGTCCCTTATAATCAAAGTAATCATTTATTTGAACATAATCACCTCTTTCTACTGTTGGAACAACTGATCCAATTTGTTCATCATCAACACCTTGTGTACCTCTATAGAAGAATACTGCTATTTGATCATCAATTTTTGCTGGCTCCGAAAGTGTAAATGATGCTCCTCCGGAGAAGAAATAGTTTTCTCCTGGATTTTGTAATACTCCATTTATAAAGATAATTAAAGCATTTTCAACATTCATTCTAGATTCTTCTGCAACCTGAACGCTAAACAGTTCGCCTTCATAGAATAGTGGGAATCTTGTGCGGGATCCATCTTGATATGGTTTAATAGAATCAATAAAATCGAGATTACCAAATTGCCATGCGGAGAATGTATCATCAAAGGTTTCTACAACCTCAAATTCTATTTGTTCAATAGGTGAAGATAATCCAGCAGCAGTAACTAGTCCGACAGGAGTAAATTTGTCTCCTTTACGGAAAGCATATCCTGGTCTGGAAATATTAAATCCTTTAACTTCTCCCGTTGTAGAACCAATTCCAACTGTAGAAGCTGCTCCAACTTCAATATCCATTAAGAGTCCAACACCAGTATCGGTAGTTTCACCATATCCAATTCTAGAAATTCCACGAACTTCAAGATTTGAATATGAAGGTTCGGAAACAGATGCCTGTGGATAATCTGCATGTCCACTTCCTGGAGTATCAATATTAAATATTGCAGTTCCACCCGCACCTACTGTTGCAGTAATAACTGCTGTTTGACCAACACCTGGAATCGCAAGACAATCCTCAACAATAGTAACTGTTGGATTGTTAAAATAACCAGATCCTCCAAGAGGTCTTCTATAACCAAAGTTAATAGTTATTGTTCCTGAGACAGTTAAATTATTGTCGAGAACCACATTATTAATACCTACTGATTGAACTTTTTGTCCATATGCAATATTATCACTATTTTGTACTTCCATTCCAACAGCAATTCCAGAAGTATTAATTCCCGTAATTGTATTATTGGCATTAGTTAACGTACCTTCTGCTGATACTGCGGAAATAAATTTTCCAACAACTAGATCAATACTAGAGTTGTTTGTGCCTGATAGCCATGTAGCAGGAACATGATGATCGGTAATTAAATCGATCTGTGCGCCTTGAAGTGGTGCATATCCAAGACCGCCTGATGATCCAAGAGAGACAATAATACCACCTCTAGGAATTTGGTTTGAATTTACATCAGTCTTGGAGAATCCAACCTGCCCACCAGCATCTTTATATCCAGTAAATTTGACGCTAGAAATACCTGCAACTTGATCTTCAATAATTTCAAAATTATTATCTGGATTGTTTGGTGCAGAAGGTGTTTGATATATTCCATTAATAAGTACAATTCCACTTCCGCCAGTAGTACCAATTCCAATTTCACTAGTTCCTTCTATTGATAATGTAAACGTTCTTCCAATTCCATTAAATTCGTTAGAGACATTATCATAAATTTTATTATCACTATAATTTTTCCTTAAAAATGCTCTACCACTAAAATCTGAGGTTTGGAATACTAGATTATTTTCTTGTCTGGAGATAGCGGCATTTCCTTTTGGTGCATCAATAAAGTGAACTTCATCGCCAACAATATTATATGACCCTTTATATACACCAACATTTGTGGAGTCTGTATGGGATGTTGAGATTGTTCCTAAAACACCTCTTTCAACGACAACAATTTCTGTTGTACCAAATCCAGTAACTGGTCCCAGACTAGTAGTACCTAAACCAACAGAACGAACTCTCATAAATTCGTTATCAATTTTTAAAATATCAGAAACATTAACAGTCTGAATACCACTTAAAGCAAATGTTGTTGCTTCTGTACTAATCAAACCACCAACATTGTCTTGCAATTGCCAATTAATATTAGTAAATGCAACCGGACTCTGAATCATTCCATCAAGACTAATGACTGCCTTAGATAAAGATTTCTTCATAGCAAGTTGGTGAATATTTCCTTCACCAGTAGAACTAAATCCGGTTATAACTGGTCCATTTATTGATGCCTTTAATCTAAATGTATCAAATTCAAAATCTTCAACCACAGCAAAAACTGTTTCTGGTAGATCACCTCCACCACCAGCAATTTCTAATGCAGTAGATCCAACACCAATAAATGAAGATCTTGGTGTGTATATCAATTCTTCATCATTACTGAAATAATGATTTGGTATAGTAAAGACTCCAGTATCTACATCAAGTATTGATGAATCTTTTGGATCAAAAGTTTTTGCAAAAATTGGATTTTTTTCGCTACGTAATACAAAATTTGTTTTGTTAATTCTCTCACCTTCGAGTGCAAAATATGCAAATGTCTTAACACTTTCAATTAGAGATCCATATTGCAGATCTGGTGCAATATTAAGATTATCCACATCAGTATAGAAGCATTCAGAAAGTGCTCTAATGTTTATGGTTCCAGAATTAGTAAATGGATAGAATTTGATTATAAAGTTGTCAGATCCATCAAACTCTGCACCAAAAGTTCCTATTCCAATAGAAGTTCCTATTCCAGAAGAATCTTCAGTTGCATAAAGTGCGGGACCTTCTTGAACATAAGTGTTAATAGTATCATGAACAAAAGATACCTCATGAACAACAGAACCATTAAACTCTTCACTAGATCCTGTAACTTGAATTTCAATTATGGATGAAACCGCATCAAATATATTTTTATTTAAAGTAACAATATCAATTTCAGATGCATTTCCACCGCCCGTTACAAAATCCGACTGATAGATTACAGATCTTTCATTTCCTGCTGGTTGATTTGGTAAACTGAACCGATATACATCTTCTACAGTACTACTATTATCAAAAGCAACTGATCTTGATCTAAGAATAACTGTTTCAATATCTTCAGTATTTGTATAGTTAATTTTCAATCTTCCAGATTCTACTATTGAAGTAAATATTCCTATGGGTTCTTGAGATCTGTTTAAAGTTGAACTGTCATAGAAATAACTTGCAATATTGCTGTCTGATCCATCAGAAGTTACATACAATCTAACAAAGTTTTGTTTGTTAGTTGTAAGTGTATTGAGATGTATATCAGTAACTACAGACTTATGCTCACTTATATCCAAATCAATAAAAGTTCGCGTTCCAACACCAGTAGTGATTCCGGTTACGGAACTAATTAAATCAATACATCCAATATTAGTAGTAGCAATACCAACAGTACTGTCTCCAAACCTCTTTTCCAAATATTTTACATCATACTCTACATTAAATGGATCTTTGGGAATAAATCTTAAATATGTTTCTTCAAATTCTGTTGTAACTAACTCAAAATTCCCATAAAGTTCTCCTTTAATATGTGAAGTTCCAATACCAACATTTGCTAAGGATTCATGCTCTTGAATAAATGATTGTCCGACAGGATCGCTTATAATTGATAGTTTAGTCAGTTGAACTTGAGTATTGTCTCCGTTTGTTAATTTAAAAGTATAATTTCTATAATCTCTTTTTTGTTCTATTTCGAAAATGTCTCTATATGGAAGAGGTTCGGATTCAAATTGAGAAAATTCTGGAGAGATATCATCAATTTTTAGAACAACATTAGTTTTTGCTTTTGTATATGGTATAAAAACAGAATTTTCAAATTCTAAGAATTTTGATTTATCGCTGACAACATCAATATCTCTACTACTATCAAAATTATTAATCTTATCGACTCTTTCATTACTAATAAGATCTATGAATATATCAACTCCTGTGTTAATTGTACTAACTCCTGATATAGAGTCTGTATTAGAAACTATTTCAGTATCAGAAAAATTCTTCATTCCTGATATGTGAACCAGACTATTAATAGGGGATTTTACTTCTTCCCACGTTAATGGACTTCTAATTGAATATGAAAGTGTTTGATAATAATCATTATCTGGAAGTACTTGATAATCCTCATTTAATCTACCGGTAGTCGATCTCCATCCAAAATTTTTCTTAAGTGAATAATCGACAATATATTTTGCATCAGTTTTTTCAATTGAGGCAATATTGGCAATATTGCCTGAAATTTTTCCAGTCAATTTATCATTAATTGATAAATCATATGTTCCTACAACTTTTAAATCAGTCTCATTTGTATGAGATTCGACTTTCAAATCAACTTCAACATTATTAACCAACAAATCTTCTCCAACAGTAAATACTGATGGTTGCGAAGTTACATTAAACTTGGGATAATTTTTTCTACTAACAATCGTCCCTGAGGAGTCCTGTATAGTTTTTGCTATTCCTGTATTGGAAGTATATTCAGAAACATCTATTGATACACGATCTTCACTTTGCGTATTATCATATCCCGATACTCTAAAGAATCTATATCCAAGATCAGATGAGTTAAAACCATCCCCGAATGAACTGAATTTTTGAATTCCCTCAATATATACTTCATCACCTATTTGGAGTTGTGATTCTGGGTCAAATCCAACTACTGGTGTGTTTAGGACACATATAAAAGTTCCTGTATTGTCCGATTCAACCTTTAAAATACTAATTCCATTTGAGTTATCTTCAACAAAAAGTTCATTATCTGCCGCAATTCCTTGAGGTGTGACATCAATATCAATCGAATTAATTGATTCTCCAGAAATATTTAATTTTAAAAGACCACCAGGAACTGCCTCTCTAGTATCAAAATCTACAAGAACTGGGGTTGGAGGTGTTACATAATTTTTTCCGCCATCTATTACATCAATACTTGCGAGAGTATTTGAATTTTTCAGTACAACTGATGGAGATACAAATGCTCTAGGAATAAGTGTCTTATCTGAAGAATATTCAAATCCATCATTAATAATTTCTACTTGATTAATTTTTCCAATAGTTTCAGAAACAGAAATTCCTTCAAACGCTCTACCAAGTTCAGTATCGATTGATGATATTGATGGCAATTTCTTATAGTTTTCTCCTCTAGTAACTACATCAATTTCTTTTACTGATCCATATGCAGTAGTCGATGAAGTATCATATTCCAATTTTCTACACTCAGTTTTTGTATAAGAATCTCTTTCAGATTCTTCTCTTAGAGTAATATTGAACGATACACCGGTAGTCGAACCAATACCAGATACTGTATGAGATCCAGTATATACACTATCGATATAAGAAATTTGGTTGTAATGATTTACAGTAGTATCTGAAGTATTGATTCCAGATCCTGAAGAACTTTCTATATTATAATATAATTTTTGTGGGAAATTATTAGAATAGTTGATGGTTAATTTTGCATCAGTACTAACACCAACAGTACCTATTCCAGATATATTAAATGTTGATGTTCCGCCAACAGATATGAATTCATTATTAAATTCTTTATCATAATAAATTTTAAATACGTTTCCTGAAAGAGACGTATCAGTAAGATCAAATACTAAATTATTTCCTTTAGTAACTTCAATTTGGGGATTCACTAATGTCCAAATATGACCAAAATTTGTCAGAATAGAAGTACCACTAACAACATTAGTTATTGATAAAGTAGTACTTCCAGTAACAGATGGTTTAAAGACATCATCATATGTTTCACTTACGGTGAAATCGGTTTCATTAATAACACGAACATAAAATGCAACATCTTGCATTTCTGGGTTCTTCTGAGTAGCAAGTAAATTCCAAGCACTGATATCAAATAATTCAGATCCATATTTAAGAATTTCTCCATTTGCATGGGAATATATTACTTTATCGCCATTTTTAAAATTATGTTTCTGTGGAGATGTAGTAAATACCCAAGGATCCGTTTGTAGGACACCACTTGAACCCGGAATATACTTTGCCTTAGAATCAACAGTGTTTATACCAATAGTAAGATCATTATTTCTTACAACACTTACTGAAGTTGTAGTTCCAATACCAACATTCAGATTAGGCTCTACTAAAAGTTTAACAATATCACCATTTGTAAGACCATGAGAAGTAGATACTGAGACAGTTGCAGTTATTTTATCAATATCTGCCTTTTCTTGTGTATATTGCGTTTCTAAAATATAATACTCATCGAGTGACCCTAAAGAATCAAAAAATACTAATGGTCCTTCTAGTGTTGTGGAAAGACCAATAGTATTCGGCGTTGCATTTTTAACATAAAACTCAGCACCAGTATTGAAGTTGATATTAGAATTGATACTGGGATCAAAAATAGTGATAACACTAGAAGAACCGATATCTGCAACTAACTTATCATTTACTTTAAACTTATGATTCTCCAAATAGAGACTTCCCATTGGAATTGATCTAGTAACAGTATTGTCACCAAAATCAAATGTTGTCGCATAGGAATCTCCCGCAGTTGTTCCCAATCCGACAGATTCCTGAGGAACAAAGTAATAAGATATATTTTTTCTTGAATCAAAAAATTCAAAATCTTCATCAATAGTAAAACTATAGTTTTTAGGTGTAATTAATGATCCTACAGAAAAATTAGTATTTCCAGTTACTCTACGTAACTTTACTTTGTTTATATTTGGATATGTATTTAAAACAGTAAAAGTATCAGACCCAATCGTTACATCATTCGCAATTTTGAGTTGATCTGTCAAATTAGATACAGATGCTAACGTAACAATTCCAACACTAGTATCAGTTATTTCATCTTCTAGACGAAGAACTACTGGGGAATCAACTGTCACTTTGTAATAAGATTCATCAAGTTTTAATATTGGTGGACTAGGAATTATTGAGGAAATTCCGGAAATAGAAACATAATCACCAGAATTAAGTGTATGTCCAATTCCAGTATGAATTCTAATTTTGTCGCCAGACTCCCAAGTAACAATAGACTGTGAATATGATAATATATTTTGTGTTATGTTTGTAATATTTTTTCCTTCAATAAGAGATACTTTTGCATCTATACCACCACCATTAGTTCCACTGTTATCAAATATAATCTTGTCATCTACTTGATAGTTCTGTCCAGAATTAATAATCGAAATACTATCAACAGATCCACTCTGTACAGATTCTATTTTAGTTCTTTGTTTGGATATTTCATTAGTTTCAATAACAAAATCATAGTCTGCATTTAGTTCTGATATTTTATATGGAAATGTATTTCTTAAAAGATCTGAAGAATTTAAATCAAAATCTTGATTTAACCTTCTATTTTCCTCTAATGTATTTGTTCTGTAACTATTGCCAATAAAATATGGGAATTTTGGTTTATTAGTATTTTCTTCTATAGTGGCATAGTATGCATAAATTCCATTTGGAAATTCATTAGTTCTAACAAATCTTCCATTATTTCTATCTAAATCACCATTTCCTGTAAATTTATAATCATCAACAAAGAATCCTAATGGGAAAGATGATGTTGATGGTCTGTTTGGAATATTATCTACAGTTAATTCATATCCAGATTCAATTCTCTTGGTGAATGATGCCACAACATTTGGATCTGATTGTCCAAATGATCCATAAATTGGATTGCCATCATATGCCCAACCAATTATTGGAGAATTGAGAGTTCCATAATCTTCAAATGATTCTCTCAATTTACTGTAATAACCAGATATTCCATAATCTAAGAAATCTTGATTATCAGAGACGCTAAAAACTTGATATTGATTTTTTTCAATCTTGTTTATATTATTAATACTAAGCGATCTTATAGTAGAATCAAATATTGATCCAGATCCGGAATTAGTAATTTCAATTCTACTATTATTTGAATAACCTCTTCCAGAATTTTGAATTATTACTTTTACAATTGAACCATTTTCTGTTACTGATTTTAATTTTGCACCCGATCCAGATCCAGTTGGATCAAACAAAGTTAAATCTGGTGGAGAGAAGTAGTCAAAACCACTAAATTGAATGTTGGTATCAATTAAAATGCCAGAAGCAATTACTGGTGCTATCTGTGCTTTTTGTCCTTCTTTTACTTTAATTTCTGGAGTTTTTTCAAAGTTAATAACTTCTGATCCATAGTTAGTTCCTGGTTCATATAGATAAGCATCGATGATATTTCCCTTTATAACTGGAGTTATACTTAAATTATAAGAAGTATTACCTACACTAACAAAATTAACTGATGCTGTAATATCGGGATATTTAAAATATTGATATCCAGATCCAGATGATATGAATTTAACATATTTTCTCTTCTCAAAATTATCAGTTATTGTTCCACCTATACCTGCATCGCAAATTCTAAATGAATTTTCATCCTCTTTTAATACATAATAATTTACACTTGTAGAGAGTCCAACTTGTGTAGAAATGCCAATGGATGTAGTATCGAATCTATATTCGATTAAATCGCCATTTTCAAAATTATGATTTTTGAAATTGATGGTATTATTTGACGTATTAATTCCAGATGGACTTACAATTAATTTTCTATTTGTAAAAGATCCTGATTCTAATATTCTAATTTCACTTAAAATATTTGCTGCTTCACCTACTACAAATTTTTGAATTCCACCGTAAACATCCGTCTTACCGAAAGAAACTGGATTAATTTGAGCAGCAAAATCAGAAAGACTTTCGTATAATTTTACTGTAGTATTATTATCTACCTTAACATAATATTCTCCTTCGTTAACTAAATTAGAATCATTTTGCCCGTTACCGGATTGATCAATTCCAACGTTAGTGTATTGAGTTTCATTCCTATAAATTATTTTTTGCCCATCAAAAAGATTATGATCTTTTATAAATGAAAGTTGTGGTGTAGTTGTGCTTATACCACCACCATCAGAAACTGGTCTTGCATCAAATAATAACTCTATACTTTTTTTAACCAATACTGGATCAAATTTTCCGCCAGTACCATTTCCTCCAGAAACATTAATTGATACTATTTCTTTAATATCAAAATTTGATGTTTCTGAATCAATAATAATATCTGTTATATTACCTGAGACAACGGGTTGTACTTTAGCATCAGTTCCACCGTTTGAACTAGGAACGGTCAGTTGTGGTAAATTTATGACATCATAATTGCTTCCACCATTTAAAACAGAAATTGAAGTTAGTGGTCCAAAATAAACTTTTTCTTCTGTTTTGTAGTTATTAATTTCAACTCCATTTATTAACATCCCCGTTGGTCCAGGAGATGTTTCCTCACTTTGACCCGATTTTAAATTTGGATTTAAGTTGAATTTCTTAAATAATTTTTTAGGTCTGATTAAATTTGATTTATGATCATATAATGTGAAATTATGAGTTCCTATCCCACTATTAGGTGCTCTAAATTTAACACTAGGTAAATTTGATGCAATATGAGATCTGGATGTATATAATTTTATTTTTTTATTTCCAGGTAGAACACTAACATAATATGAACCAGTAGTTATTCCAACCAAAGTTTCTGATCCTTCGGATGGTTCATAATGAACTCTATCTCCACTTATAAACTTAATCTCTTCTCCAAAGTTAATAGTAGTAAATTCTTGAATTCCACTGGATGCTTCAGTTTCTACATCAACATCTTGAAGAGGAGAAACTGTATTTGGTGTAATTTCATATCTATAAATTTCTTGATCTATATCAATAACTCTAGGAGGCTTTGATCCATTTTCAAACTCATATATCTCAGATTGACTGAATTCTGAAGATGGCAATCCATTTGATGCAACATATGCATAATCATCTTCTCCCTTTTCAATATACAGATTTTGAATATCTGAGATTATTTGACCATTTCCGTATTGAATTGGTACACTTTTACTAAATGCTTTATTAACTCTTCTTCTAATAGAATACAAAGCCCCTGGTGTGGGAGAAAAGTCAAAATTTTCTAATTGTAATCTTCTATACAATCCATCGTCATCTGAAGGTATACTTACAATAAATGGAATATCAGACTCGCTATTTGGATCCGGATATACTACCTGATTTGTTTCTTTATTAATAATTTCAATTCTATCTCCAATTTTAAAATGAGATTTATCAATATTAGTTTTCAATCTTAAAGTATCTGAAAATGATTCTATATCAACACTTACAGAAGTATTATAAATCCAAGAATTTGCAAAGATTTGTTTATAAGTTTTCTCTACAGGATTTTTAATTAAATCTCCAAGATATTTGATACCAATAATTTGATTTTCTGAAACAGAAACTTTATTATTATCAATTGCAAAAATATCAGAAATAACTCCAGTTATTCTGAAAGTACATTTTTTGGTTGGATCATTTATATCACCATCTTCAAAACCATAATACGTCTTATCAGAATAGATATTATCAGTTTTATTAATTGCAACTCCTATTCCAGTACACCCTAAAAACTGATTAAAAGACTTGTCTTTATATGTTATTATATTATCCCCAGAATAGATTACTCCTGAAGGATCAAAACCTGCTGTAGAATCCACAGAAATTACTGAAGAACCTATCGGAACTACATCTAGAGATTTTGTTGTAGGAGTAATTTCAAAAGTGCCTTCAATTGCAGACTTATCATCATAACCAACATAAAGATTTAATTTATGATAAAGAACTCCCTTTCTGGTAAATGGTTCAATCTCAGAAATAACCGCTCTAGTTTGACTATCAGTATTTTTTATTATAGTCTGTCCAGACAATTTTGATAAATTGCCAGAAATTCCCTGTACAATTACGACTTCTCTTCTTACAAAATTAGCATCAGAAGATTTTACAAGATACTCCTCAAGATTAATAGATTTTCCGGATTTTCCAAATAAAACTTTCAATAAAACTTCTATAGAATCATCAGTTCCCTTAGAAGTGTAAAAAGAATTTATTTCTTTTATAAAGTTACTAACATCCAACTCTTCAGCAAAAGATCTTCCTTCAAATCCAGGAGCAAAGGAATATTTTGTCTTCTCAAAAAATTCTTTTAAAAACAAAGAACTTAAATTTTCTACTTTATCTCCACTTGAGTGGGAAGATGCAGATGAAGTTTCAAATATAAGTTCTTCTTGATTAAGTTCTTGGTGATAATTTGTAATGCCACTAAAACCACGAACGCATCCAGTAAAAGAATTTGTAGTTATTCCAGTATAAGTTATTATTTCATTACCTATCTTTAATAAACCATATTCAGTTGGAAACCCTTTTGTACTAGTAACATTAATTGTTTCGGCACCATCTGTAGTAATGCCGACTGTAGTAGAACTATCTACTATAACTTCTGGCTTCAAATTATCTATTTTAAGATATTCATCCAGATTTTCTGTTAAATCAACTGGACCACTTTGATATTCTTGAGAAATATAATATTGCTTTAAAAAATCCACAAATTTTGGATTTTCATCCAAAATAAAAGAAGGTACCTGATTACTGATAATATCTTGAATCTGTACTTTGGATTCAATACTGGTCTTTATCATATTACTCTCTAATTAGTGTTCCGTTTGAATAACTCGAAGTGTAAGAATTTCTGATAAATGTTGATCCAGAAATTTCTTCGCCAGAAGATATAACATCCTTTACCATATTTATTTTACTTTTTGAGAGATCAAAATTGATGTACAAATCCCTCAATCCAACAATATCATTCGATTCTGGAATTGCCTCAATCTCTATAATATTATTTTCTTTTACGGTAGATGTAATATTTACAGTTGTAAGGTTAATTTCTCCCTTTTCATAATCAATTGTTCCTGCAGATTTTGCAACTACCCTCACCTCTCCCGTGGACAATATTTTAATGATAGACAATATTCCACTTCTCTTATCAGAATTGGGTACATCTGTGAGATAAACTGTAGATGTTTCTCCAGAAATATTAAATCCGGAAGATTTGATATTATATCCTTCCGGTTTCACATGAAATTTATTCCCAAAACACAATTCATATTGTGCTGATTGATTTAAGAAAGCAATAAGATTCCTTCTTATCTTTACCTTAGTTATATTTGATGTTATAGCATTACTAGTATTATCAATAATACCTAACACTTTACTATACTTGAATCTCCCGCCAAATTTATTCAAATCCAAACTATTTGCATAGTTTGTCAGTGTGGATAGTATTTTTGTTTTAAGAGAACTTGCCGTAGTTGTTTTTGTATCGTCATAATATACTGCCGAATCGGTCTCAACAAAAAGAACTTTAAGGTCAACTATTTTTTGATTGATACCTGAAATAGAATATTTTTTTAGATCCGTCAATATTCTTGTCTTATCAAAATCAGAAACAAAGAAACCATTTTTTGGTTTTATTGAGATCTGAACATTGCCATATTGTGGTGGATCCATTTCTTCTCCACCAACAACAGAAACAGATTCTGTATTTGGATATATTTTTTTAATTAGATTTTCATAATCATTAGAAGTTACTGCTCTATTTTGAGAAGAATATAATCTTGGAGCATAATTTTTAATCGATTCTATTGTTTCAATATCTCCGCCATTACTAGATGGTAATCCCTCCAATCCTGAGACACTACTAATTGATACAATAATATCTTCATTTGCTTGCGTAGATGGGGCTTTGATAGTTCCTGCAAAAGAAAAGTCTCTAGCACCGTTACCATCCTTACCATCTGTTACAATATAGTTTGCAGTTATTACTGCATTATTACCAACTTTCTTACCTATCAATCCATCTCCAAATAATACCTCATATTTTTCATCTTGAACTTCTTGTAGTAAGTAAATGGTAGAGTTTGCACTTGTACTAACAATATTGTCAATTGGGAAATGTTCTGTTCCTAAAGATCCTTCTACAAAACCATCTCCAACTTCATTTACATATACTTTAAGTAGAGAAGTATCAATAGAAGAATTACTTAAAATAAATCTCTGTCTAATTGAAGTATCTACCTTGAATCTCTGAGTTAAATACAATCCTTGATATATTTTTAAGTTCTCAAAGGTTGCTGATCTGCCGCCGCCTGAAATGGGGCTAGTATGTACTGTAACGTCTTCTGGGATTGAGAATACGTATGAGGTATCATTCCTATTACCAACACAAACAAGACCCCTCTGGAGGGTCATAGACCCCGCTGTGGAATCTTTTGATTCTACGGTAAATGTTACTGTAGTACTAGATGCTGTTCTAGATCTAGGAACGTATCCAATATTTCTTGCTAACGATACTACATTTTCTCGAAGAGTTGCTGAATCTAAAAAAGATTCATTTACTATCATGTTCGAGTTAAATGCATTAATATAAGTATTATATGCTAACGTATCTATTAAGACAGAAAAATTAGACCCTTCAAAATCAAAATCTGAAAACTCAGAATTTGATCTCAAATAGTCTTTTATAGATGTCTTTATCTGGTCGAAATCCAGATTCGTGAATTTTGTAAAAGGCATATTATCTTGTTGCCTCTAATAGGAATGAATATTCTTGTGTCGGAAACTCTTGACCAACGATATCAAAGATAACAGTAACATCAAATGAATTTTGATCTGGATATGGTCTAACTTCTACTTGAAGATTATCGACTCTTGGTTCAAAATTATTAATAGATGTTCTTATTTGATCATTTATTACTGATGCTGTACCATAATCGACGAAATCAAACAGACTTCCTCCAACATCAGAACCAAAAGAAGAGTTAAAAAACCTTTCAGTAGGTATTGTCATGACAATATTTCGCACAGACCTGCGAATCGCTGCTTCATTCTTAAGAACTTGCAGGTCTTTTGTTATAGGATGTGGTTCAAATGATAAACTAATATCCTTAAAGGACCTAGATATCCTTCGAATTGCCATTTTAACTAGAGTTTTCTGAATTTATTTATACCCAATTCCAGAATCAACCATAGATTGGTTCTGTCCCATACTCCCAATCATCATAATCCTCATCATTGCGAATTTTTTCGTGCAATTCTGACTGTTTTTTGAAGTCATGACGAGGTGCAGTATCGTGCATTACCTCACTAATCACTTTTTTATTCGATTTTTCGAGTTTTGCGTTGTAATCAGTGACTAAGGATTCGGTTCCCCACATTTCTCTCATATAATTTACGTTTCTGTCCACAGGTGAGTTTGCCATTTTTGCTCCGACTGGTGAAATCAGAACTTTTTGAGGGGTTGCTATCCCTTTTTCTATTTATTTTCACCCTCTTCAGACATTTCTTCGCGTTCTTTTGCTGTTTTCCAAAAATATTCGTCTTCACGACCCATTCCAAGTCGTTCATTTCCATTTTCAACCTGATAATATTGCGTTGAAACCTTAAAATCTGGCATTTTGGGGTTAACTGGAGTCAAACTATTATCAAAGATACGCAATCTGTTGTTTGGATAGAGTGCATACTGTCCATTTTCAAGTTCGATCAGGTTATGTGACTTATGTTCGGCAGGATTTTCACTTGTGGCA
>CEOI01024334.1_pt1 | contig 31186 bp, 24 predicted proteins | sample 530351 | NCBI WGS metagenome assembly CEOI01 (sample SAMEA2619962, study PRJEB7988) | marine metagenome | biome: marine biome (ENVO:00000447); feature: deep chlorophyll maximum layer (ENVO:xxxxxxxx); material: "saline water (ENVO:00002010), including plankton (ENVO:xxxxxxxx)" | depth 17 m | reverse complement strand
GGTGGATACACTTTCCACAAGCACGACTGGAAGTTGTTGAACGACCCAACTTTGGCTGGTGCGTCAACTAAGATCCAAGGCGCTATGTGCCCAATGACCCAAGTTACTGACCCACGCTCTGGAACTAAGGCTCCTGCGTTGGAGATGAACTACAAGGCTTCTAACGGCTACAGCCGTGAGTTGGAGCACTGGGTGACTGGCGGTGGAATCATGGGTCACACCAACGGTGACGCTGGTAAGGACGTTATGACCTTCCACTACCGTTCTGAGATCAACTTGATCACGAGAGCTGCTAACCAGCACGTCTTGATCGAGGGATAATAAACCTGAGGTGACGGGAGGGGCTTCGGCCCTTCCCAGATCTTCACAATACCTTTAATCATGGCTGGAAAGTATTCAGATAAGAACGTATTTCCGCTCTTTCTTGACGGAGATAGACAAGTTGTCACGGACACTACAGAAGACTGGAATGGTACATCTAGCGAGATGAGAGTTGACTCTACCTCTACTATTGCAGTGGGTAGCGCAACAATCACTGGCACGGTGTTGAACATTGCTTGCAACACTAATGACGATGTAGTTATCAACATTTCTCCTGACCCCTACGGAAGCAACAACTTTAACGGAATCACCCTGTCTAACAAGGGTGACCACGCGACGTTGTTTTGGAACGGCTCATCATGGCTGATTCTTGCTTCTTCTGTTTCAGGACACGGAGTGGCGTAATAATAACTGGGGGAGGGAAATGGTCCTTCCCCCTTTTATTTTAATTGCATGAAAAAGTTTTTCTTATTTAGAAAGGAAGAGATCAGCGCCTCTAGTGTCACTGCGTCGGACAGTGGACAAGGCCTTAGTGTTCTCGCTCTTCCTGCCGATAGCCTAGCGTTTGCAAGCGCGGGTAAGGGCCATATCGTACTCTCCTTTAATGGGGCAACTAAGTACGAAGAGAGCAACCTCACAGACGGTGAGTCTCTTGAGAAGACTTCAGTAAAGATTCCTTGTGAGATTGGCAAAGAGGTAGACCTCATAGAATCTATCCTCGCATTCATCTCTCGTGAGGGAGGTAAGTCTGTGATGAAGTTTGATGCAGTTGATGAGAGCTCTACGTTCTCTCCTGTGTCTTACGACAGCAAGATTGAATCTAAGGTTCACATCAACCCCACCAAGAGACTTACTGGGGAGTCAAGCACTCAAACCTTCCTTGGGTCCAGTGGAGACTTAGGGATAACCGTTACATCTACCTCTATTGCGGGTATAGATTATGGGATAGCAGATAACCAACCGACGATAGACTACAACCACGAAGGCCTTAGTTCTTTTGCTGCAGACGACGAGATTACAGCTTGGGCCAATGCTGGTACAGGCGGAAGCGCCTACAACATAGCGTCTAATGTTGGGGACCCTCATTGCGCCATTGCAAAGCCGCTTGCTTTTTCTCAAAAGTCTGCTTTTATTGACGCCGCCGATCACTTTATTGTCCCTGAGTTTAGCACATCAAACGACTACACTCTTTACGTTGTTTACACACAGAACCAAAACGAAGCACACCCGCTGTATTCTGATGCAGATGGTCAGTCTTTTGGATTCACCATTGGCCAAACAACTCAGGACTCAAGCGGCAATATCGACAAGCACAAGCCAACGTCAATCGGTAACTTCACCTTAAGACACGATACGATGACTGGCGAGCCAGCAACAGCTCGTGTTTCAGGCACAGAAAATGGTACAGTAAACTACATTTACCCAGACGCTGACTCTGAAAACTACCAACACGTATTGGTTTTTGTAATCAGAAGAGATGAGAACAACAACCTGTACATGTACAACAGGAATGGGGACATAGTGTCGTTCATAGAGGCTAAGACAGATTCATTTTTATCTGAGGTTGGGGCAAAGGCAACCGCCGCAACTCCTGGCAGAACTGATGGACCACTAAAGATCCAGAGGCTTGGAACCGTAAAAGATCACACAGCATTCGCCTTTAAGGGTGGTGTTGCAAGATTCGGAGTCATTGAAAAAGACATCGGTTCGGCATCTTGCAGTAAATTAGCAACTGACTTATTTAAATTTTATAAACCTTAATTAAATGGCACAACAAACCAGAAGGGCCCCAGGTCGCCCTAAAAAGACCGAAGCTGCGGCTGCACCAGTCGCAGAGAAGAAGGTGGCTAAGAGACCACCTATTGTACGCAACGAGAACCCTAACGAAAGAAAGGAGTTCGAAGTCATGGGTGGGGGTGGAATCGTATACATGCTCCCTCAGCAGGGGGAGACGGTGTACGACAAGGAGACCGACAGTGTTCGCGAGATTCGCTACTGCCCTAACGAGAACTCTATTTGGAGTGACGAGCAGGGAGACAAGGCCGTGAAGAAGTCTGTGATCTTCCGCAACGGTCGCATCTTTGTGGACAAGAACCAACCCAACCTCCGACGTTTCTTGGAGCTTCACCCAGGCAATGCCGCTAACGGTGGAAACAAGTTCAAGGAGGTTAACAAGAAGGTGGACGCTGAGAAGGAGCTCGAAAAGGAGTTTCTTGTTACAGATGCAGTTGCCATGGTTCGTGACACAGATATCACGGACTTGTTTGCAGTTGCCCTGTACTTCAAAGTGAACATCAACGCTCCTACATCAGAGATTCGCCACAACCTGTTGCGTATCGCCAAGAGCAAGCCAAAAGAATTTATCGAATCCTTTGATTCTCCGACAGTCAGAACTCGCGCTATACTCAAGCAAGCAGCTGATTATCAGATAATTAAAATGGACCGTAGCGCCTGCAAGTGGTTTGATTCCAACACGCAGATTGTTTCAGTTCCAGTGGGACAAGACCCCACCGACGTTTTGACGAGGTTCTGCCTCACGGAGAAAGGATCCACCGTACTAGCCGACATTGAAGATCGGCTAGAGCGTCTAGCATAAAGGAAGGCCCCGAAAGGGGCCTTTTTGTTTTTGTATATTTGCGATATGATCAGCGTAGTCGAAGTATACAACGCCGTTAGGGATTTAGCCAACAAAGACCAGAAAGGATTCATTTCTCCAAAGGTCTTTAACTCTTTCGCTGCCATCGCGCAGGAGAACGTCTATATGGAGATGTACTCGGAGCTTACAGCGGCTTATTCCCTCAGGGCAAGAGGAGCAGACGCATCTCAGGGTGAGTCTGCCTACAGGGGCGTTGAAGACGACCTCTCAAGATATATTGTGGAGGAAGTACTAGCTACTTCTTCAGATTCATCCATAACAGGTGATTCTAATGTTTTTAGAAAGCCAGGGGATTTCTGTAAGCTAATATCTATTAGAGTTAATGATGACGAGAGAACACAGGCAGAGTTGGTTTACAACTCATCTAAGATATCTCACATACTTAACAGCAAGCTCTCAGCCCCAACGGACTTGTTTCCAGTGGCTCTGGTGGCTAAAAACATAGAAATGTTCCCGACATCAGTCGGAAGCGTTATCATGACCTACTATAGGCAGCCAGCTTCAGTGTACGCTTCGTCGTTGGGCGGATTTAGCCTTGGGGAAGTAGATTACGACTCTAAGCCTAGACTGGCTATCAATGGAGACTTGATCGACACGGAAGGATTCTTTGTTCCAGACGTTTCTAACTCAAGGAACTTTGACCTTCCAACTAGATACATAGGAGAGGTGATCGCTGAGATTTGTAAAATGATTGGCGTCAGACTGAGGGATACTGTAATCGCTCAGTACTCTGCGCAAGAAACACAGGTTAAATAATGGCTTATCAAGACGTTTCGGCCTCTGGAATGAATTACGTTCCACTGAGCCAGATTATCAGTGACTTTAAGATAACTAGAGATGTTGACGACTTTGCTGCCAATGCCTCGGATGCCGCACTTAGAAACTTTGCGCTCAGGGGCATTAGAGAGCTTGGCTTTGATGTAGTTAGTAGAGTCAAAAGTCTTAAGCTTACATGTGATAAGACCAATAACACTGTGGCTATTCCTGACGACTACGTTGACATGATTAAGCTTGGAGTCGTAGACTCAGATGGTATACTCAAAATTTTTGGAGAAAATAAGCACATTAATTACTCTAGAAAGATTTCTGCAGGCACGTCTACTTCGGATAGCGAAGAGGGGCCCTTACCCATTGAGGGCAACCTTGTCCTCAACAGGGAGGACTCAAAGTCCTCAACGACTGAAGATATAAACTCATCTGAAGATTACGACTACTATGTGTTTGAAAACTACATGTACAACGGAACCCTTGGTCGTCTATACGGCATTGGGGGTGGACACAAGCATGGTCAGTACAGAATCAACCTTGATCAAAACAGAATAGAAATCGACACGGATGGATCTTACAGCGAGGTTGTCATGGAGTACATTGCTGACGAAGCTCGCTCCACTAACCCTGTGATCCACGTATATGCGGAGGAGGCCCTGAGAGCGTACATTCACTACAAGCTGTGTGAGAGAAAATCAACTGTCCCTGCCAACGAGAAGGCTCGGGCTAGATCAGAGTACTACAACGAGCGACGAAAGGCTAACAGAAGGCTCTCCAACTTCTCCAAGGATGAAGCAATGAGAATAACTCGTAAGAATTTCAAACTAGCTCCTAAGTACTGATGATTGATAAGAGATTACCTAGAAAGCTAAATAAGTCTTCAGACTCAAAGATTAGAGACAAGGCGGACATGTTCGAAGCCCTGAATGTCTCTATCTCTGAGGATGGTAGGCAGGGCGAAGGCAACGGAGGGGTTATCAAACCCATCAAGTCAAACTTCGCTATGAATATGCTCGATGAGGACGGGAGCGTGAAGTACGTTCTCGGCAAGTGCATAGACAGTAAGTACGATGTTATATACTTCTTTGTCCACGTTCCTGACAATACGACCCTGGATGGAGTGTATGCTTACGACCCGAACGGATACCTTCCTGTCGATCACGACGTCAACGATGTAGTGACCATATATAATTCTGCGTCTTTTAATTTTGATCCCACGCTCTTTGTCAAGGCGGACATCACTTATACGCAACAAAGATTTGTTGACGTAGATGGCGACTACGAGGACACTCCCATGTTGTTCTTTACAGACAACAAGAATGAACCCAAGAAGCTAAACATCCTTAGGGCTATAACCAATGAGGGTCCATCGGCAGCTGACGAGGCTACCGAGGCTGACTTCATTTTGGCTTGCACAAAGACTCCTATTGACCCCCCAACGGCTGAGTGGGAGAACGACACTAGTGTAACTGGCAATGAGTTCCTGAATATAGAAGGATTTCAGTTTGCCTACCAGTGCGTTTACAAGGACGCAAACGAGTCTGCTATATCTACTTACTCAGATGTTTTTGTGCCTCCTGGGTATCTCAACTACACCCCAAACGGGTCTTCGTCTCTGTTCAACTCCAACAACGCTCTTCGCATTACTGTGCCTCAGGATGATATATCTTCCGAGGTAGAAAGTATTAAGATACTTGGAAGGAGGGGCGAGTCGGGCTCTTGGTTCCTTCTGTCTGAGGTTGCTCCAGGAGTTAATTACCTGTTTAACAATACCGAAGTAAACTCTGCCATTCCTAGGGACGTGCAGACAAAGGACTTTGATGCACTTCCGTACAGGGCTCAGGCTCAAACCATCATCGACAACAGGTTGATGTACGGTAACTACGTGGAGAACAGAGATCAGGCATCTATTTCTGCAACAATTACACCGCAGCCACAGGACAGGCCAATAGACTTTGCTACTTACGAAGTAACAGCTACCCCTGCCACCGTTCCATCTCCTCACACCTCTTCGTCAGGGGCTCAGAACAAGAATATGGGTTTTGTTATTGATACGGACGCTATAACGGAGCCAACAATACCAGAAGGATCTTTGGTGAACTTTTCATTCACCGTGAGCCCTAAGCAAAACTTTCACGTATATAACGCTGAAAACTCTTATCATCAAAGCCCTCAAATGGGTGATGACTTTAGCAACGAGGGATATCTAAGAAATTCTAGGGCCCTTAACTTTTCTGATGGAACTAACGAGGGGGGGCCAGGAAATATAGACAACTCGGTAGGAGAGAGCGACGTGTCAAATGGTCCAAAAGGCTTTTGGTGGCAGAACACAGAACACAGCGGAGCAAAGTTCATCAAGCGCTTGATGGAAAGCTTCAAGAGAATCCCTATTGCATGTTCTGATGGTGTGAATAAAACGTTTAGGGATGACAACAGTGAGCAACTAGAAACAAGATGGTCTTGGAGGGCTACCGATCCTGCAACAAACACTTCAAGTGGCAGCGGAAATGCGAAAGTGGACTTTGGAACTTGCGCTGGAAACCCATTGATAGTTCAAGGTAAATCCTTTACCATTAACTGTTCCTTCGTATCGAAAGGCACTCTGAGCAAGGAAAACATAAGTAGGGCTCTGGCTTTGATAATTAGTGGAGAAACACCTTCCAGAGATCCAGCCTCCCCAAACGAGCTTGATAATTATGTTTCTAGCATAACGCCTCCAAGTCAAGAAAGCCTTTCTTACAACATTGATGTTGGTCTTGTAGATAACTCTACCTTCTCAGATGCTGGAGCTACAGGCAAGCTTGTCACTACTGTGGTCAGAAGCTTTACGGCCTCTGACGTTGAGAATGACTATAGATCTGGAGGAGGAGGCGTTTCTGATCCTTCAGGCGGAGGCGGTGGTGGTGTAGGCGACCAGGGAGGTGAGGGAGACTTCACAGGCGGAAGGATTCCTCTAAACGAAAGCAGTGACGACGCTCAGGAAGTCATAAAAGGCTTCTTTGTGCTAAATAAGGCTGAGGTTACGTTTGGAACGTACCTGGATGAAGGATACTCTGAGCCTGACGACTACAGTATACAGCTCACTGATACCGAAAATTTTTCTGGAGACACAAGCAACTTTGCAGAAAGAAAATCTGCCACCAAGAATAGGATAGGCATCTACATCAAGTCTATTGACTTGACTGATGACGATCGCTCTGTAATGACATGTATGCGGCGTCCGTGGCAGGGATCCAACTGGTATGCCTACTCACCATGGCTATCTCAAAACGGACTTGTTAACCCATCTGGATTTGTCAATAAAAGTCTTTTTCCCTCTGGCATCACTGGAACCCCAGGTCTTCTGAATGAAAGTGAATTTGCTGGGGCCATGGGAAATAACCTGGGTCTTTTCGAAAGCGGAATACCACCTGAAGATCAGAATCAGTTTTTTAGATTCAGCGTTCCAATGAATTATACCGACGGACTTGGAGATAAGATTTCTGGAATGATGGAGAGAGATCTTTTTCTGCCTCATGACAGGGGAGATGCAAAAGGTGACAACAGGCCCCCATGGAGGGATGTTTTTGGCGGCCTCTTGCCTAGAGCTCAGTGGCCTTCGCTTTACAACAATCAAAATAGACCTACTAGATTTTTTGATGGTCAGAAGCCTGACGGTACACCACTTTACTCCTTAATGGACGGCGCAGGGGGTCCAGGGGGCTTCTCTCCACACCCAAATAGTCACTATGGGAACTACACTGCTTACATGCAGAACGGCTACGGCACCGACGGAAGGGTCAATGGTATTCAAAACCTTGGATCGGCCCCACTTTTCGGACTTGCTGATGTATTTCAGGATCAAAATGGGGAAGAGCAGTTCTATTCAGATAGCGCACCAGGGGTCTATGGTCCAGCTCTTAGCAACAATCTTCTTGTGGGGTACAACGTTCCTCATGGGATTCAGTTCTTTGGAGATCCAGAAAACAATCTTAAGAGCCCTAAGTTTCTCGATCAAGACTCAGGTGAGTACTCTCCTTCAGGCATTGCCAGCAGTGATTCTGGAGATTATGACCCTGTAAGCTTTACTGCAAGTCTTCCCTTGCTTCATGGTTCTGAACCATTCCCGCCTTCAAACGGAAATGTTGGAGCTTTTTTGCCAGTAGACTCTATCGAAGGAAGCGACGACAATGGTCATGGCGGAACTCACCACGACGGAGAGAATGACGATCAGGCTTACGAGTTAGGGCTGCCTAACGCTGACGCAAGAAACATTCAAATGTACATCTTGCCTCCAGCTGTTGGTCTTGGAAGAACATTTAAGGCTGGTGCAAACCACTCTTTTGGTGTGATCTTTTACGACGACAGAGGAAGGCCTTCAAATGTTCATCCAATAGGTTCTGTTAATGCGCCTTGGTACAGCGAAAGGGCTCCTGGGAGTGAGGGTGCTGTATATATGTCCATCACTCTGTCTGGAACTGTGCCGACTGAGGCCAAGAAGTTTCAGATCGTTTACTCTGGACAAACATCTTACTCAAGGTACTTGCAGTACGCTACCGCAGGTGCGTTCGTGTCAAAAGGAGATTCTGCAAGCGGAAACATATATGTTTCTCTAAATTACCTTCAGGATCACCCTGCATCTCTATCTAAGTCTTATGGTGGCAGAAGTGTTGATGGGTCTCAGGACATATATACGTACAGGCAAGGAGATAAGTTAAGAATTGTCTCTCACTACGAAACGCCAACAGCAAGAATTTTTGCCCCTCAAGACTACGAGTTCAATATCGTGGATCAGGTCACGCTGTCCGAAGGAACAGACAATCCTCTGTACGACGTAGAGCAGGATGGCGAAGCGCCTCACCCAGCAAAGACTGGAGCGTTCCTGGTACTTGAAAACAACTACAATGCCAATGGGTTTACGTTTGAGGATGTTCTGGCTGGCGATAACGACATAAACGCTCAAACTCATAACTGGAACAAGAGATGTGTCGTAGAGATAAACTCGCCTAAGCTCGGATCTGACGAAGAAAATCTTGTATATTACGAGACTGGGAATGTATTTGACATAGGAGATTTTACGACGGAAAAAACCATAAAGAACGGAGATTCTTGGTGGAGGTCTGTTCCTATGAATTTCTCAACGATTGATTCTGGCTTCTTTGAAACGCTTATCACGTCTCAGACATCTAGTTCAAACCTGTTCCCATACTACACTGAGTCTGATAGATTTAGCTACAAGGTCATTAACTCTGACGTAAACGGAAAGGGCAAGTTCAAAGTGTTTCTTCCTGATCAACAAAAGTCAGTGAGAAGCTCTTCTATTACTTTTTCTGACAAGAACAACCCAGCTTCTAAGATATTTACTCTGACCTCCTTTAACCCAACGAAGGGGCAGTTTAAGGATTTGCCGATCGAGCACGGGGACATCAACTACATCGCTCACACTGATGACTCAATCTTTGTCATACAGTCAAATAGGTGCAGCTCTATTCCCGTAAACAGGAACATCATTACGGACCTCGGAGACGCTCAGTCTCTTGTGGCTGCCAAAGCCGTTCTTGGAACTGAGGGGTACTATGCTGGCGATTTTGGCTGTGACAATAACCCAGAGTCGGTTTGTGAGGTTGACAACACGATATACTTTGCTAGCAAGTCTAAAAGGCAAGTCTACAGGTTCAACAGGGGCTCAGGCATACAGGTTGTTTCTGATCTCGGCATGAAGTCTTACTTCAGACGCTTGTTTAAGCTTGCAGAACAGGATGAGATCGACGGTCTTGGACCAGTCAAGGTTGTTGGTGGTTATGACCCAGAAAAGGACTCCTTTATCCTCAGCGTCTATAACTTGGACGACACGGTGTCAAACCCAGTAGCTGATCCAGACTCAGGCACTGAAGGAGGCGACGCTCCTGTTGTGACGGAAACGGTTGCCGTCCAGCTTTCTGCTGGAGAGATAGCAGATGCCTTGACTACGAGACAAAGATTGGATGTAAACCAGAGCGGCGGAATAGGTGTCGAGGACCTGCTCGCAATGCTTGCTGTTTTTCAGGTTGACGGCATTGAATTTGACAACGAGATTACATTTGATGGTACTCAGGCCATATTCTTAAACTCAGAAGATTTAGAATGAGACAGACAGTAGCCCTAAACAACAGCGAAAATTTTTGGTCAACAAGACTAAGCTACGTTCCGTCCATGATGGCTTGGATTCAGCAGCACCATGTGTCGTGCCCACAGGCGGGCATTACTCCGTTTTGGAAGCACGATGAGTCTGCATCTACTAACAATGAGTTTTATGGTGAGGAGGCTGTGCCTAGTGTAATTGGGATTACGTTTAATGATAACCCATCTACAAATAAGATATACAAGGCCTTGTCTATTGAGACGCCAGACATCAACGAGATTGGAGGTGTAAACACATTTGTGCCAAACTCAGGCACAGGCAATGCAACAGTCAAGACTGTTGTTTTAACAACGCTGAAGGCCAAGGGCGGAATCCTTTACGGAGGCGTTCCTGGGGAGCAAAGAAGAACTGTAGCTAACATCCAGTACTTGGGCACCGTAACGGGCTCAGAAGAACTCATAGAGGGGTTTGAGGAGCTCGGAGTGCTCACCACACTTGACGGTGGTGGTGACAACTCTTGGACTGGTCAGGAGGCCGTGGTCGTAAACGACCCAGCCAACTTTGACGAGGAGACCTCACCAGATATGCTTAGAGTGTTTGCGAACGGGTTCTTTGCTGAGGGCTCACCTGACTTTGCAGCTGGCACACCACTGTTTCTTGTTTATCTTAACTCTAATGGAGATCAAGCTCGTGGTCAGTTTGCAGACTCCCTTATTACACTTGGGTCTGGCGACTTTGAGGTTTTCGCAGTAAGCGTTGACTACGAGCCTACAGACCTTGACCACGATAGATAACATTTATTACTTTTGCAATCATGGCAGATATTCCGTTCGACAAGATGTTCGACTTCTTAAAATCAGACCAAGGAAAGAAGCTTGGTAGAGCAGCCCTGACACTCGGGGCGGGTGCCCTAGAAAGGGGCCGAGCAAGAAAAGGCCTTGAGGCTGGTATTGACGAAAGAAGAGCAGCTGCCCTTGAGCAACAAGAAGCAGGCAGAAAGTCATACGAAAAGATGCTTGAGAAGCTGCGTGCTAGACCTGCAGTGACTCAAGCTAGTGAAGACTACATTCAAGCTCAGAAGGAGGCTGCAGAAGCCTTGCTGGGGGCTGGAGATAAAAGACTTCAAGAGCAAAGAAGCGACATTGTTTCTGCGCTGCAGTCTGGCGACCCAAGATCGGCTGCTGGAATTGTAAATACTCTGGAGCAACTCAATCTGGGAGACGACGAGCGTCGCGCCAAGGTGCTTGGCATGAAGACGGCTTCTGACGCTCAGAGAGCTGCACTTACAGAGAAAGAAAAAGACTTTCAGTCAGCTATTGATCAGCTTCTTATGGATAGAGGAGCTATGGCAGCAGACGAAGGCAGAAGAGAGCTTCTCGATCTCGCTGAAAGGGAGCAAGCTGCTGGACCTGCCGCATCCGCAAGCGGCATGCAGACCGCCACGGCGCTGGCAACATTGCTTAAAGACTTCGAGCCAGGAAACCCAGGCGAAGGAGACGATGGTGAGCACGGACTTAAGATCAAAGCTGAGGCTGGCATGAGATATATGGCGGATGAAGGCTTCAAGACCAAGGGTGAGTTTAACCACAAGACCAACAAGAAGGCTGTCATCGACGAGGAGGACGGAAAGAAAGAGGCTGAACTCACAGGCGGAGAGCTGGTGTTCAACCCAGATCAATCCGAAATGATGGAAAAGCTCATTAAAAAAGGCGACGAAAAAGGCCTCCTTGAGTTCATGAAGGATTTGATGTCTAAGCCTCAATTCCAAGACTAATGTACGTACCAGTAGGACAAAGAGGACAGGGGGGAGGCTCTGCCCCTTCAGCTCAGCAACAACTTGTGGCTCAGCAGGGTGCTGGTATTGCGGGAGCTATTAGGTCTGCTGACGCATCTCTTCAAGCGAAGAAGAAGGAGGCTAGAAGAATATATGAGAGGTCTCAAAACATGATGAGAGAAGACCTCAACACTGTTGCTGGATTTGACATAGCTGCAGCAGGCCCCGATGCAGCTCCAGCGCTCACACAAGCTGCAAATGAATTGAAGGCTAAGATTAGAGAGGCAAACGACCCTGTGGAGGCTCAGTCTCTTATTGCAGAATTTACCCAGAAGTACGACTTCTTTAAGAACAGAGAGACTCAACTTGCAGAAGAAAGAAAGTTTGCTGACACGCTGTCTGTGGCAGACAGAGCCACGAGAGACAACCTCAATGCGGGCCTTGAAGTCGGCATGGAGTATCAAGACATTGATGCTTCTACAGTCGCTCAAATGGACCAGTCCTTCAGAAAGGAAATAGTCTATCAGGATGGTCAAATCATGGTTCAGACAGAAGAAGGCTTGATTCCTTTTGATGAGGCGCCTCAACTCATGGACTTTTCTGCCTACATCCCACAGCAACAAAAGACCGATATAGGCGATCTTCAGACATCGGCCATGAATGAGGCTGTACAGGGGAGAATACTGGCCAGGGGAGGTGGTGTCTTTAAAGCAGAGGAAGCGAGAAAGGAGTACAACACACTCACAGAGAATAGTAATCGCAACGGTCAAGCACTTCGCCTGCAGATACTTGAGGACTACGTAGACACTGGCGAAAGAGCTGGTGGCTTTGGGCTTGAGGGCTCTGCAAGAGAAGGTGCTGCGTTTGAGTTCTTTGAGCCGAACACAGATCAGCCGAAAGCTTGGCAGCTGGGCCCAAACTCAAGAGAAATCTTTCAGGGCTCTGATGAAGACTGGAATGCGGTATGGGGAGACGACGGAAGTGGTTGGAGACTTATTGATGCGGAAAGAGAGAAGTTTGTTGAGTACGCTAGAACCAAAAAAGACATTGATCAGAAGCTGAAGGAAAAGAGACTTAGTGACGCCTATCAAGAAGATCAAGAGGAGTCTAACTATGTGTTTGCTGGACTAGGTGAGTCTGGGGATCAAGAAACTGGTCCTCAGCCTGAAAGCGCTCTCTCATACTCCATGACGGCTATGAAGGAGCCCATAAAGGTTGAGGCCAGTATGATGGCTGATGGCGGTGACTACGAAATTCACGGTTTTGGTATTGATCCAAGAACGGGAGATATTACGGCAAGAATATTTGACGTTGTCCCTACGGAGGTGTATAAGTACATGGACGAGGATAACAAAATTAGATACGCACCCACGCTTCAGGAAGCACAGGAAAAAGGTACCGTTATGGCTGATGGTAGGCCAGTGAAGTTTGACGACAAAACGCCCAGAACCATAACGATAGGTCCTGGCGATGGAGACCTTGGAAACGAGGTATATAATCGTATATTTGGAGTTGATCCAGCCACTGGAAAGGCGACTAACGCCGAAGCGTTTAAGCTTCTTGAAGCTCACAGAGCTAGAAATGCCTCCGCAGCTTGGTCTGACGCAACAAATCAATAAAGAATGAACGGAGATTCTACTACACCTACCAACAATCAAATACCTGTTGGGGAAGGAATTGATGCACTTCAGAGGAAGGGATACGATTCAAACAGAATCGTCGAGATCATGTCGTATGTGGGGTACAACCCTGCCGACGTTTCCAACGAGTTTATTCGGAGGCATGAAGAGGAGCGTCAAGCATTTCTTCAGGAGAAAGAAAGAAGAGACGAACTCTTCAGGCAGCAGAGGGAGGCGTATGATGGCTTAAAAAAAAAAGATTCTCCATCCGTACTAAGTGGGGAGTCCTTGGATTCCGATCCCCAATCACTTGGATCCCAAGAGTCGATAGCTGATCCTCGTCTTTTTCAGATTCGTCAGAACGACGAGCTGGCAATGAACGGGGTTATGAACAGCAGGCTTGGAAACAATCTGGTAAGAGCTGTCAACTTTAATGACCCCAAGGCCATAACAAAGGCTTTGCAGGAGGCGCAAAGAAACAACTTGCTGCCCGAGTTCAGCATTGAAGAAGAGTACGATCAAGAGACCCTGGCCAAGATACAAGAGGCTGGCAACGAAATGATTGGCTTTGGTAAGAACAGCTATCAGCTGGCCTTGAGCAAAGCAAACGAAATGAACAAGTCTCTTGGTATTGACCTTGAGTACGACATAAACAGTGAGTCAGACTTTGGTTTGTTCCTCAGGGAGTCCGCAGAAAGAGCTGAGAGAGACGAAAGGGAATTTGATCAAAAGACTGAAGAGTTTATTCGACAGATCCCAGGAATGCGCGACGAAGAGGTTGGCTACGGAAGCCTTCTCTTGGGAGATCTCAGCATTTCCAACATGGTGTCTGGGATGGCCGCCTTCCAAGCGGATGTATATGGGGAAGGCCTCGGCATGAGAAACCTTTACGGAGATTCTTTTACCTCTCAGTACTATCAGGATAAGATCAAAGAAACCAACCAAATAAACTCAGAGAAAGAAAGGGTTTTCTATGAGGGGTTGGGCGTTTCTGAGGAGGCATATTCGAAAGGGATTACCGAAAGAACTATGGCCGCGTGGAACGGAGACATCTCTATCGGGGATTACCTTGCCACAACGTCTCTTGAGACTGGAAGAGTTATGGCTGATGGACTGAAGTCCATAGCTGAAATGGCTGTGAACCCTGCGGTAATGGCTGTTGATGTGTTTGGAGAGAGCTACGGAAACACGAGAGCCTACTCACCTCACATGAGCATATCTGAGGCTGCGTTTACATCTGCGGCTAGAGCCACGGCAGAAGTTGGTATGGCCGCCCTTCTCTTGAAGATGAAGGTTGGTGCGGACTATGCCGTACAGGGCTTGAGGTCTGGATCTAGAAAGGCTGCCATAGAGTCTGCCAAGAAGGAGATGAGCGGAGAGGTTGTCGAAGGACTCAGCAAGAGAATACTGAAGGGGACGGCAGCAGAAGGCCTTGAAGAGGGTGTAGTGGCCGTGGCGGACTGGACGATTGACGCTGTGGACAACATCATGATGGGCAGAAACGTAAGGGATCTAAACTTCCATGAGGTTGCAGATGCCGCACTTGCTGGTATGGCAGGTGGATTTGGTCCTATATCAGTAACCTCACTTGCCTCTCACAGGGGTCATACAAGGTTCATGGCGCAGAGATCCGTTGTAATGGAAAAAATGGCTCGCCTGAGAAAGAGGTACGAGTCCGAAACAGATCCCGTAAGAAAGCAACAACTAGAAAAGGAGCTTGTTGAATCTATGGCGGCAGCCAAGGTTATTACTAACGAGGAGGCTAAGCTTTACGATGATTTTTCTCCAGAGGAAAAAGGAGCTCTAATCAAGTACAATCAAGAGATCGCTAGATCTCAGGAAATACTAAAGAGCGGAAAGCATTGGACGGGAGACCCAGTCACTCAAGAAGAGAGGCAGGCCATCGAAGAAAGACTTGAAGAGAATCTCAACAAAAAGGCAGAGCTGGAGCAGGCCGTCGAAAAAAGACAGGCAGAAGAGGAGACCTCTAGAGAGGTTGAGACACCGCCTACGGTTGAGGATGCAGGCGAGCAAAAGTCGCCAGCTAAGACTAGAAAGGTAGAGGAGTCAGAGAAAAAGTCCCACGACAATGTGCCTGAAGCAACAGATGCAGCCCCAGAGGGTCAGCAGCAGCAGGCTGTGCAGCTGTCTTTGTTTGACGAGGTCACGGAGCCTGGGACTGTGGCTGAGCCAGAAGCTGAAGCTGAGACTGAGGCAGAGACACAAGTCGAAGAAGAGGTTACCGAGAAGCCTGTAGAGCAGGAGACAGAGGACGTATTTGAGGTCAACGTTGCCGAGGGTCAGATGGTGGACTTGAAGGATACTGAAGTTGTTGGTGACGGGGCTGGACAGATACCAATAGCTGTTGCATCGTCCATCAACAAAATGACCAAGGCCTTTGGCGGGGTTCTAAACAAGCTTGGGACAAAGGTTAAGTTTCATAAGACTGACGAATCTTTCGGCACGATTAGCCCTGAGATGAAGGCTCAAATGAAAGTCCTTCAGGATAAGAAGGGGGCTATATACGGTTACTACGACAAGGACACAAATACGATCCACCTCAACAACAACACTGAGGCTATTGACGCCTTTGAGGAGTTTGGTCACGCAGTGCTTGAGGGAGTGATCGGAAAGGACGCAGAGGCTAGACAGCGGCTGTATGGGGAGATGGAGAAGATTGCAAAAGGCAAAACAAAAGGAGCCAAGGCAGTTAAGGCCGTACTTGAAGAAACAAAGAAGTTCTATGAGGGCAGACCCGATGCTACCCTTCAGGAAGAGTCAATCATATCTGTTCTTGTCAGATACGCAAATAACCCAGATCAGTTCCTTTCTGTAAAGGACAAGATTAGAGCCGCGTTTAACCGAGTGTTTAAGGGCATTGGAGTAAAAGGCAACGTCATCAAAGGGGACGAAGGCCTGTTTGATCTTGCGGACAAATTCAGAAGGGCTGCTCAAGGTCAGGAGACAACAGTTGAGCCAGAGCCAGCAACGGCCACCGCAGAAGAAACTCAAGAGGAGGTTCAAGAGGAGCCTCAGCAAGAGGCTCAGCCCGACGTCGCACCTAAGAGACCAACAGAAACTCAAGAGGAGTTTGACGCTCGTATCGCAAAAGCTGCGGACGCCATGCTTGGCAGCTTTGAGGGTGTAGTAACGCCTAAGGAAGATGTGCTTGAGCAGGGCGCTGAAAGTATAGACATGTTCCAGGGGCGTCTGTCCGTTAGACAGAAGAAAAACTTTGACTACCTGAAGGACACAGAGATATTCTACACGAACTACCCGTCCCTTGGTCCTGGTCAGTCTCCATTGACGAGCAGCAGATACACAACGTATTCAGCTCAAAAGTCAGTCAAGGTTAACGACTACTTCCACTTCAGAAACTGGTACAACAAGCAGACTGGCAACCAAAGGGCTGACAGGATAGCAAACATGTATTTCATAAAGGATGGGAAGAAGTACAAGGTGAACCCTCCGAGACCAAAGGTAGACCGAGATGGAAATCCAGTCTACATGGAGGTCCCCCTGACCTACAATCAGCAAAAGCGCAAAGAGGCATTTGACCGTTCAGATCAAAGAAAGGAGGTAAGACGTCAAGCGAGAGACATTAGAGACGAGTCTAGGAAGCTGTTTAGAGAGCTTCCATGGAACGGGTATGTCAACGCCCTTCAGTTCGAACCCCCAGGGCCTGAGCGCATGGAAAGAACAGCTGATCAGGACTACAGGATTGCAGTAATAGCAAAGAAGAATATTGAGGCAGCGCTTGAGATGGGGCTGACCAAGGAGGACATTGAGAAGCGAATTGATGATAGTGGAAGGTCTAGGGCTTACGCTCCATTGAACAGAGTTCAGGACAGCGACCTCGTCAATGCCACTGGTATGGTTCCTTTTGATGACGCCGAGGCTGGAGACACCGTTGGCCTGTTCGCCATTAGGTACAAAAAGGAGGACCTTGGGGATCCAGATTACGTGATGCCCGAAAATCAAATGAAAGATTTTCAGGAGGGTAACCTAGAGGACTATAGGGGTTTGTTCTCTCCCACTAGCGGGTACGACAAAACAATGCCTGACACAGAAAAAGGTATAACCTCTGGGCCCAGGGCTGTAATGGACTTGGACGATGCGGACCTTGAAGAGCTCAAAGAGGGTGAGTCCGTGGTTTCGACACACGTAAACCTCGCCATGGCAAGAAAAAGAATGGAGAGATACAGGGCTCAAGCTCAGGCCATCTTTGACAAGGCAAACAACATAAGATTCAAGGACGAGGAGAAGAGAGCGAGGTCGAGAATGAACAAGGCCGATAGTGCCATTGCTATGTCTGGCAAATTTGGAAGCCTCTTTGCTCCGCTCACATACAAAGCCACAAAGGGTAATCCAGACGTATTTGTTGCTGTGATGAGAGGCCTTATTGCAAGGTCTAGAGACAAGAACGTGGGTATTTCTGGACCCACCATATATGATAAGTTTACTTCAGCCGCGAAAGCTAAGGTGAGGACGATGATTAGGATGGCAGAAAACGACGGCTTCGAAGGACTCTCTGAAGAAACCGCAAGACTGTTCTCTTCGTCAGACTTTGTTCTTCCTGTAACGACGCAAAAGCAGTTTGAAGAAATAGTTGATGTACTCATCAACTACCACACAAAGATGGCTGATCAGTTCGAAGCTAGAAAGCCTTTCCTTGGCAAGGATGTAATGGGGGAGTACTTCTCCCACGAAGCCTTTGAGATGGGTAGGGACGTCCCTACGTCAGGAACGATAGATCAGCAAATTGCTGAATACTTTAACGACCCAGCGTTGAAAGCCCAAAAAGCCGCAACGCTGTTTGGCGGAAAAAGATTCACATACGAGATCGACCAAGACATACTTAAGAATTATGGCCAGGTAGTTCTCAAGAACATGAGGGTCAAGAATCTTTCTGGATATGGATTTACTGGAGCTATAATAGTCGATGGAGATTCAACATCTCTTGAGGTTTTTAAGGAACAGTATACTCTTGATAAGATTGACCCAGACTTTATCGGGGGTGATATTTCAGGAAAAGCTAAAGACACAAAAAGAAAGAAGGAGTTTGAGGGAGCATCAGACCCATACTCAAAGGCGGAGGCTCTTAACAGATATAGCCAGTATGAGGTCAATGCAGAGGTGCAGGACGTCAATGGAAAGGCCTCAATTAGAGACGTAAGAGGGCTGAAGTCGGTGAGAACGGACCAAGGCACTTGGCAGGTCTCTGATCTCACTGCTTTCCAGACTTGGAGAAATAAGTGGATCAAAAGGCTTCAGGACAAGTACGTTGACATATTTAAGCTGCAGGAAGACGTAGAGGCTGCCCGTGGAGTAAGAGATCAATCTCAGGACTTCAAAATGGCCGAGGAGCTTATGTACGGAAAGGCTGCGGAGGATCTCAGGAAGCTTGATGATAAGCAGAAAGATCTTGTGGAAGCCATGAAGGAAGGTGGAGTTTCTGTTCAAGAGGTTTCTGATTACCTGTATGCTCTTCACGCCCCAGAAAGAAACGCACTCATAGAAGAGAGAACCGAAGGAAAAGAAGAAAGCGGGTCGGGTATGACAAACGAGGAGGCTAGGTCAATCATTGACTCTATTCCTTCAGACAAAAGATCTACCCTTGACGCAATAGTCAAGATGGTTAGGGATATACAGCAAGACACAAGAGACACCATGGTTGAGTTTGGGCTTGAGTCTCAGGAGGCCATTGATGCTTTTGAATCTCAGTTTGATAGCTACGTGCCTTTGTCTGGCATCGCTGTCGACGAGGAGTCTTCGGTTACCTCTTCCTACCCAACGGGTGGGGCTGGACTGTCTGTGTTTGGCCCAACAACAAAGAGAGCGGAAGGTCGTAAGTCTCAGGCTGAAAACATATTGGCTCAGGTGATTGCGCAAAACGCAAGTGTACACATCAAAGCAAGAACAAACGAAGCTTTGCAATCCCTGTACGAGCTGGTAAAGGAGAATCCTAACGATAAGGTATGGAGAATCGTTGATGGATCTAAGGCGACCTCTCAAGATCCACACTCAGTATCCGTGAGGGTTGATGGTGAGCAGAAGTTCATAAGATTCAAGGACGCCAGCTATGCTGAGACCCTGAGGAATATGAACCTCCCCGCGACTAGTGTCTTTGTAAGAATGTTGAGAGCCCCATCAAACTGGCTCAGAAGATCATTTACAACTCTGAACCCAGAGTTTATGATATCTAACTTCTCAAGAGATATACAATCAGCCATCTTTAATGCAGCGGCTGAAGCGGATATCCCAGGGGGTATCATCGAAGGCGACGCAATTGTCGCAGACATGATACGTAAGGTTCCCGCGACGCTGAAGGCTTTGGTTAAGGCCGAGACCCCTGAGGCCTTGTCTAAGTTCTTGAAAGAGAACCCAGAGATTGAAAGGTACTACAATGACTTCAGGGACGACGGCGGCAAGACTGGATGGAGCTATGCAAAGCCACTCGCGGATATTGCCGCAGCGCTTGAGTCTGAGACTTCAGACAAGACAAGAATGCAGACCCTTTTGGGTAATGCAGAGGCGTTTGCGAGAACCATCGAGGGGGTCAACGACGCATTCGAGAACAGCATTCGTCTGTCGGCCTACATCGCGGCCAGAGAGAAGGGGGTTAGCAGAGAAAAGGCGGCTCAGCTTGCCAAGAACATCACTGTAAACTTCAACAAGTCTGGAGAGTACGGACAGCTGTTGAACTCAGTATACCTTTTCTTCAACGCATCTGTGCAGGGTACAGCTAGGCTTGGAAGATCTCTTCTCACGCTGAAGGAGCCAACATACCCAGACGGCACGAAGAGAGCGTTTAAGGATCGCATGAACAACGCCCAGAAGATGGCTGCGGCACTTACTGTGTTTAATGGTATGCTGACCATGCTGTCTCTTGCGATGTCTGGAGAGGACGAAGATGGAGAGTTGTACTACAACAAGATACCAGACTACATCAAGGAAAGAAACCTCATCATCATGCGCCCCAACGGGAAAGACTACTACAAGGTCCCTCTCCCATACGGATTCAGCTTGTTTGCAAATCTGGGTAGCAGTGCCGTTGAAGTTGGGGCTGGACACAAAGAGATTGACACAGCGATGATGCAACTGACGTCTTCGTTCATTAACTCATTCTCTCCAATCAGCTTTGGTCAATCTAGCGACCTGTTTACGAAGGCTGGTAAGTCTGCGGTTCCTACGGTGTTTAAGCCTATCGTAGACATAATGACCAACGAGACATACTTTGGGGGTCCTGTATTCAAGGAGAATCTGCCTTACGGGTTGCAGCAGCCAGAGTCATCAATGTCGTTTAGATCTCCCGAGTCAGTCCAGCAATTCTTCAGATGGATGAACGAAGCTACTGGAGGATCTGTGGAGGTGAAGGGAGACCTTGACTTCAATCCCGACAAGATGTGGTACTTGTTTGAGTACTTCATCGGTGGCGCGGGCAAGTTTGTTACCAGAACGGGAGAGGCTGTCAGAGGCCTTGCTGCAAAGGCTTCAGACAACGAAGTAAAAATAGAGGCGAACGACCTTCCTTTCTTGAGAATCCTTTACGGAGAGCCATCCAAGTACATGGATGTGGAGGATTACAGGGCCCGTCGTCAAAAGATCATGGAGCTTAAGGCTGAAATGAAAAGAGCTAGACGCAAGGACGACCCCGACAGATACAAGGGCGTTTACGCTTTGTCTGAAGTCTTGAAGATTTACGACAAGCAGCTGAGCAACCTAAGAAAGCAGAGAAGAAACGCTCTAGAGATACAGGACTACACAGAGAGAATGAAGAGGATGCAGGAGCTCGCAGACAAAGAGAGAAGCATCGTTATGAAATTCAACAAGAGATATGAGCAAACCAGAAAAGACTAAAATCAAAGACACTGGCCTTGGCAAGTGGTTGAAAGAAAAGGCCCCCTCTGTACTGGATACGGTGGGGGACCTGCTCCCAGACCAAGGCGCCCTTGGCGTGGTAAAAAATCTGTTAGACAAGGAGCCTGATGTTGACCCTGCAGAAGCTAAGGCCATGCTCGACGCAGAGGTTCAGTTTCAGAACAATGTAAGCGAAAGATGGAAGGCGGACATGGGTAGTGATGTCAAGCTTGCAAAGCTGATTAGACCTGTTACATTGATCTGCCTAATGGTCATGTTTATGGCTACAATGGTCGCAGACAGCATGGATGGTTGGCCATTTAACGTAAAAGATAGTTACGTATCTTTGCTGGAGATCTTAATGCTCACCTCTTTCGGTGCATACTTCGCAGGAAGAACCATTGAAAAAGCCAAAAAATAATGGAGGAAGATTTCGACGACATCAGCTTTCTTGATCAAGACAAGCTCAAGAAGCAAGAGAAGAAGATTGAAGATGGTGAGATCACCTGCAACATCGACAACCCAGAGGATTGCGAGTCATGCAGCGGGTAATTTCCCTGTTGTTTTTCTTGCCCCTATTGGCTGCAGCACAGCCTAGCTGGGTAAGGCTTGAGTTTCAGAGCGACGCATACGGCGAAGAAAGCACTTGGAGCATATATGAAGTTGGTTCTGACGAGTCTTTAGCATCTGGCGGTCCATACGCTGACTCAACATACACTGAGCACACCATCCCCCTGCCGTCTGGCGAATACAACCTAGTCGTTAACGATGCGTTTGGGGACGGTATTTGTTGCGGGTTTGGGGAAGGATGGTTCAAGCTAAACAATGACTGTGGCTTGGACATCTCTGTGTTCGACTTTGACACACAGCAGATCACAGTTCCATTTATTCTTGAGGCATGTCAGTTTCCCATACCTGGATGCACGGACGAGTCGTCTAACAACTACAACCCATGGGCAACCACCGATGACGGAACCTGCAACGTAAGCGAATGCCCAGAGGGGCAAGCCTTTGTCTCCATGGAGTTGACACTAGACAACTGGCCTAACGAAACTGGATTTACATTGGTAGACTTGGCTGTCGGTCAGTTCTACGAGCAGGTTCTTCCAGGGGGCTTTAATTTTGGGGATCAGCTGTCCACTTACACTTACGACTTCTGCGTTGCACTTGGCTTTGAGCTGATTCTGACAGACACATACGGAGACGGCCTTAATGGATCGGCCAGCGGTGGTCAAGACGGAGGCGTGGTCATCACTGCATGCGATGAGGAGGTTGTCTGGGAGTTGGAGGATCTAGCCTACTCAGACAATGACGGCAACGTTCACTACTCTGGAGCTGTGTTTGTAGAGCCATGTGAAATCGAAGAGCCTGTAGTGGGCTGCATGGACGACGATTACGTTGACTACAACCCAGAAGCTACAGAGGCAGGGGACTGCCTCATATTACACACATGGGGGTGCATGGACCCAGAGTCATTTAACTACGACTCAACTGCCACCATCTCGGATTTGAACAGCCCCTGCGCAACCACCATAAGACTTGGTGATGCAGCTGCGGACGGGTGGGGCAACTCACACGTAGGCATCAAGCAGGGAGACCTTCAGTGGATCTTTACAATGGGTCCTGGGGAGTTCTCTCAGTCATGGGATCTGATCCTTGACTCCGACGAAAAGGTGGACGTGTACTACTTTGAAATCGGAGGGCCTCAACAACCGCCTCAAGAGACAGAGTTCCAGACGCTTCACAACTCTGTGCTGATTACAAACGAGCTTGGAGACACGCTCTTGGCAGAAGGACTTAATCCTTTCTTTGATAACGGGCAGGGGTCGCTTCAGCCGTTTAAGAACCCAGAGTGGAATGTATACAGCTTTATGCCGTACTGCGGGACCAGCTGTGTGCCATTCATGTACGGATGCACAGACGAGACCGCACAGAACTACAGCCCTGAAGCAAACACCGAAGACGAGAGCTGCTATTACAATGCAGGGTGCACGCAGGCGGGGTATCTTGAATACTACACTCAGGGATATGAGGCTGACTACGATGATGGCAGCTGCGTTACGCTTGCTGTGTTTGGATGCACAGACCCCGAGGCCTTGAACTACGATCCTGAGGCTAACGTAGATATAGACTCATGCCTGCCTGTTATTGAAGGCTGTATGGATATCGACGCATACAACTACAACGAGGACGCCAACACCCCCACTGATGACTGTGTGTATGACGCTGGCTGCATCACAGGTCCAGGCGAACCGTACTGGGCTAATGACCAATGCTACTCCTGGGTGATTGAGGTTGACCCCTACTGCTGCGAGACAGCGTGGGATGCGGTGTGTGCAGAGATGTACGACTACTGTGGCGAGGGTGTAACGTCGGTAAGCACAGCAGAAAGATCGTCCATTCAATTCTACCCTAATCCCACATCAAGCTTTGTAAACATTCAGGCGCCTGTAGGTACAATCGTCACTGTGTTTGATGCAAGGGGCAGGGAGGTCGAAACAACGACAGGGAGAACAGTTGAGCTGCCCTCTCCAGGTCCGTATGTAATCATGGCCAACTACAAAGGCAGAATCAAGAGGGAAACAATCGTGAGACAATGAAAAGGATTATAGCTCTTGTACTTATCTGCATGCCTCTTCTGGCGTTTGGTCAGAGTGACTTCTACAAAGATGTGCTAAGGAGATCTACCTTCTATGCTGCGGTGAATGGTGGTAACTCTGTGTCGGACAGAGATGTGTTTTCTGTGGCCACAGGACCGCTCACCACTGAAGTTGTAGAAACTCCGTTCGACTACTCCCTTACTCTTGGGGTAAGAAAGATCGCAAGATTTGGGTACGAGAACAGGGCCAATGTGTTTTACGACGGGACAGAGAAAACTTACGGTGACGCAGCAACGGTTGGTAAGTACGATGGGTTTGAGTTCTTAGCTGAAGCAGACTGGCGCAGACAGCAGGGCAAGAACTTTCTTGATCAAGACTACTTTGCCAGATACGTCGCGGACGGATGGGTTGCAAAAGCTGAATACCTGCAGGATGGATTTGCGGATGTTAGATACTTTGAGGCGTCAGAAAGACTCAGGTTGAAGCTGGGGCCTAAGCTCTCTTTGAACGCAGGTGTAGCCCAAAGGATTTCTCAACCATACGGGTACGACCCATTGCAGATATGGCTGCTGGAAAACAACCAGATACACTACACTGCACTGGCGCTAGAACAGGGATACACGATTGATGTCAATACTGGCGAGTTCTTCTCCCCTGATGGTGACATGGTGGCTAACGATCAGGCAGTATGGGAGCAGGTAGTTATACCTCAGGTGCTCAATGATTACGTATCTCAAAAGAGATCAGAGCTAGACAATCAATGGCTTTACTCAGTGGTCTTGGGGTTTGACTTCTACCACTACGAAAGAGACTTTTGGCTGCACTCCTGGGGCAATATTATGCCTTATCACCTGGACACGGGAGACGAGTACTCATACCACAACTTTGTTAATAGCAGCCAGTGGGTTGATGTGGGCTTCGGCCTCGTGTTTGGAACCAAGCTTACCAAAAGTCTTGGTATATTTACAGAAGGAAAATACAACAGATACTGGAACAGAGAGTGGCACGACTTCTCTGTCGGAATAAACTACATACTACTGTAATGGCACAGCAAATCGGGGAGGACACTAAGGTAACGCTAGATCTCAAAACCCTTGGGATGGTAGCAGCGGGGATAGGAACGGTTGTAGCGATGTGGTTCGCGCTGCAGGCTGACATAGCTGAGGCCAAAGAGTTACCGCTCCCTGCCGAGCCAGAGATCACCAGAATGGAGTTCGACATGAAGGACCAGCTAGTTCGTCAGACCATCATGACAACCCAGGAAGACGTAACTGAAATCAAAGAGGACATCAAGAGAATTGAGGAGAAAATTGATCAACTAAAATGACACATGAAGCTCGTATCAACCCTATGTGTATCTTTTGCATTATTGCTGGCGGCGATCGCTGTGTCGCCTGTAGAGGATAAAGACATCTGCGGATCAGGAATCTGCGTTGTCGAGTTCAACGCATCGTTTAACTCACAAAACAGTGTGCCGTGGATAGAGAGCCTGAACGACTGCGAGACTGCCCGCGTGGACATAGCTACCGCTCCAGATCTTCAGATAGAGCACAAGATTGTTGTCGTCCCGACGATTGTTATTTTCAACGAGGGAGAGGAACAGGAAAGGTTTCAAGCGAACATCATGATGACGATGGAGGCCACTGCTGACGAAGTTCAGGAGGCCATAGACGACATCATGCTCAACGACTTTTAACGAAAAAGCGTAAGGTGTCCGCTCACGCTGATTACCTTTGTTGATCTGTACGTGGTTCCCTTTATGCTCCACACGTAAACGCCATCTGGTGCGTAGCTCCATCCAGAAGACCCATCCCATCCCTCTCTGGGATCATCTGTGCGCCAAACTACTTGACCCCAGCGGTTGTACACGGTGCACTCCCACCTCAACCAACACTCTGACTTAGTTATTGGCTTCCAGTAGTCGTTCACTCCATCGTTGTTGGGGGTGACGGCATTCGATACGTGTATGCAGGGATCGTGGCAATCGTCTACAATGGGCGGCGGGCCAGACGTATCAGTGCTGTCTACGGGCTCTGGATCTGACGGCTGCGGCCAAGGAGGAAGGGAGCATGCGTCTGACTCTACAGAAAATTCAAGCCAGTTGTTGGATATGTTTTCATCTGGGTAGGGAAAACCAGCGAGGCCTTCGCACGATCCGTCAATGCACTCGCTGTCATTGATCTGCATGATTGTAAGCACCATACAGTCGTCAAAAAATATACCCTCTTGTAAGGCTTGCTCCCAGCACGCAAGAGTTCCACTGCCTGCCATTGGTGTGTCCTCGACTATGTTGAAGAGCAAGGTGTCTCCAGACTGAAGTATGTTGTCTGACCCCTCGCCTATGTCAAACCCAGGAAAGTCTAGCGGGTAGAGCAGAAGCATCCAGTCTTCGTTGCCAAAACAAGGCCACGGTGAGACGTCAGGGGGTGGGTTAAATCCAAGTGCGAGTATAAACTCACCAATGCTGTCAGCCTCGGTTCCGCACTGACCCCCGTTTACGACAAGTAACAAATCGGTAGATACGGGGTCAAATCCCAGTATCTCCATATCGCATTGCCCGTAACCTAGTATGGGCAAAAAGAAAAGTAAAAGTTTTTTCATTCTTCAGGGCATGGTCCAGTGCTCGCAAGCATAAGCAGCAAGTCCTGGATGTTTACAATTTGGTCGTTGTTGGGATCTGTATAGCAGTTGCCTTCGCACCCAAGGTCTACAAGCAGCTCCAGAACATCTTGAGAGCCAATGTATCCGTCACCGTCGTAGTCCATATTGCACTGAGGCAGTGAGTTGCAAAATGTTTGCTCCCACATAGAGAACTCAAGTCCGAATCCCGTGGCCGCTAGAGTATCAAGACCTACTGTCGCCACGAGGCCCTCGGCGCCTATGTCGCAGCTTCCGTCATTGTCAAAATCAATTTGACAGAATCCATCACCGTTAGTGTCCTGAACTACGAACGTGTAGCACTCGTCATAGATGCAAGCCTCATAAAGGTAATCGACTGATCCAAAAGGATATCCGCTATCCTGAGCCACAACCTCGTAGTTGCTGTCATACAGCCACCAGCTGGTTTCATTTGCCCAGACATCTGTTGAAACCTTTATCTCCAAAAGGTCTCCATCAATAACAGAAATAGGCCACCATGATGCGTCGTTTTCTGGAAATTGATCAACACTAGATGTTGTTTGAACTGTAAATTCCTCAGCGCCATCCACGTACACTGATTCAAATAACACTTGAGTTGAACCAGGGGCCAAGTCATACAGGGTTGTAGTCCCTTGCAGACCGTTGCAAAACATTTGAACGTCTACAAGCGGAATAGTTTGAGTTCCCTGATTGATTACATCCACCCATATATCTTGGTATGGAGTGCACCACTCTTGCTGGTAGTATGCAGCTCCAGCGGTTACGTCAAAGTCTACTACGGGCACGCAGGAAAGATTGTCTACAAGCCCCTGTCGGCTGCCTTGTATCAGCTCGTGCATGCGCTCAGCTTGCCCCACGGTAAAGGCGTCTTTACATGTCTCTGGGCTGTAATCCATAAAGTTCTCTGTGAGGGCGTCAGAGCAAACGGGATTGTCGCAACTAAAGACATTCGAAAGCGTAGGCGGAGTGTCGCACACCTGATCGCCCTGAGTTTCGCAGTTAGTTTCTGAACCACATGAAGATGTGTTGGAGAAGGTATGCCACAAAGAAAGGTGATGGCCCATCTCGTGGACCCCTGTAAATCCCAAGGTCCTTCCTGGCTTTTGAACCCCAACAGTTCCTGTAGCATTGTACAACACTACAACTCCGTCCCTGCAATCGCCAGTGGGCCCTAGGTAAGCAAACCCTTGGATGCCATTACCGCCGTCGTTGTCGTTGATCTCGGACACAACGTAGTAGTTGATGTACTCGTCAGGATTCCAGCAGCCAGAAGACTCCTTCATAGCCTCCTGATCCCAACCTACGCCAGCCATTTGGCCATTGCTAACACCCTGTGAGACATACTGATCATTCCAGCTTGCATCGTAACGAGTAATTCCGTTGGTAGGGTTGCCGTCAGGGTCGCGCACAGCCATGCAGAACTGAATCTTACTGTCCTCAAACTCCTCATTCAGCACGTCGAGCTGAGAGAGTATTTGTTCGTCAGATACGTTATTCTCTTGTGCAGCCCCAGTATGTACAATGTGGAACACAACAGGTAGAGTAACGGTGTCGACCTCATCGAGGTCCACATCAACCATCTTCTCAAGCCCCATGACGTATGGCTGCTTCTTGGTGTGCATGATGGAGCACTCCTGGGCATAGCCCATGACAAGCGCCCCCCAAAGGAGGGTGGTGATAAGTATTCTCATTCACCAGCAAATGTACGAAACAAAAAGAGGAGGGCTTATGTGCCCCCCTCCTACAGATTGCGAAGTTCCACAGCTAACTAACCCGTGTAACAACGCGAAGATATGATTTTTGTATATTTGTAGAAATGAATTAGAAATGCCTCTTAACCACTATAAGAAAAACGTCTTCCCATTGTTTATGGACGACAGAGAGGCAGTACAGGTCATTGATTCTGCTGGGACAGACAAAGAATGGAACAAGAGAACAAGCAGGGTTCTTATTCAGCCAGCCCCCGCAGGAGCTGTAAAGATTAAGCTTGGCAAGCCAGAAACTCCTGGCATCATGGTCGAGGTCGGTAAGGACACTGGAGACTTCTCTTGCATCGTAGTCCTTGGTGACTCTACTGATCAGTACGGACCATTTAACAATGATGCTGACTTCAGAGAGGTCGAGCTTCAGTACGGTGGGTCTGGACAGACAAATCAGGCTGTATTCACTTGTTTCTGGAATGGAAAAAACTGGGTTCCTCTTGGGTTAACCAGTGCTAGTTAATAGGTTTTATGAGAAAACGCACATTCCCTATATGCAGGGCTACATTCAATAAGCTCGACTTTGAAAAAGTGGATGAATCCACTTTTTTGCAGACAGGCTCAAGCAAGCAGTACAGAGTTGAAAGCTCAGGAGGATTGCTGGGTTCGTTGGTTGTAAATCAGAGCAATGAAGTGGCGGTTGCTTCTTTTGTTGTGGATGAAGGGGGAGAATACTTGGTGGACGAGGACATCTCTGCCCCTTCCGAAACAACCTTGGACTGGGGTGGTGACGCTAATGGTATACAAATAAACCTTTATGAATCAATAGCAGTCAAGCTTCAACTTCCAAATACATTTAAAGGGGTTAGATCAGATGACTTTAAGAGGCTTCTTCCTGGGGAGATATTTTGCGTTGGAGTTAAGCCGCCTCTAAACTCTGCTTTTAATCCTAATGTCTTACCAGGGTTGTTCAATCATGAAGCTGAGTACCCGCTGGGGATGACCAGTTCTGAAGTTCATAAGGTGACTAGCCGTGCATCATGGAAGACAGTCATGTGGACTGGAACTCGCTGGGTTATTCTAGGCTCTAGCAACTGGTTTTAATCGCTCTGCTTCTTGATGATCCCGAACCATTCAGGGTCGATGTCCTCAATGGGCTTAATGAATTTCTCGTTGCAGTAATCGTTAATTTGTTTCTGCTGCTCAGGCGTGTTGGTTACGCACACGTTGTTAGCCTGGTACTTGGCGTTCGCTTCTAGCAATCTGTCAATATTCATCTTGATCTTCTTGTGTCTGTTTGTTCTCATGGGGCGGTAAAGATACCCTAATATCTCTTATCGTACTCCCAAACTCTATAGGACAGTAAGTTCTTGAGATCGTGTAACTTAAGGATTGTGATGACATCCTCCCTGTCTTTCCTCGTGTACTTTTTTAGGTAGGCATAGCGCTTATCTGTGACCGTTTCGTTGCTTACGTGCTTCTCACAAAAAAAGGCGAGCTCCTCTCGATCGACGATCGCGAACCCACCCTCCTCAGGCATATCAAAAGCAATAATTGTTGCACCCCCATACATCCACCCAGGATTCCCCTGAACATTCTTAAACTCGCACCAGATCTCATCTGGCAAGTTGTTACCCTTCACATCAACCCCCCACTTCTTGTCGCCGCTGAGAGCAAGCCAGTAGTCTATGTGATCGTGTCTATCCTCCGTGTGGCTAGACTTGGTGACAGTAAGGCCTTTGTTTCTGGCGGCTCTGACGAACCTAACTTCGGCGCATCTTCCTGTGGCGTTTGAGTAACGCCTGCGTGAGTTACTTACCTTCGAACTCATCTACAGCGCTTTTGATCAAGTCGATCTCGTGCCAGATCAACGACTTCACATCTTTGAGCGCCTCTTCTACTTCCTCTGATGTCTCTACTGGAAGGCCTACCTCATCGTGTATTGCTTCATACAGATCGTCCACGATCTGATGTATCCTATCACATGCTAGATGGTAATAGGAACTGAGCTTAGATATCTCCACTCTTGATTGATTTTAGGATTTCTTGAATCGCATGGTCAACTTGACCGCTGTTCTTTGCTAAAAATACAATCGTCTTGGAGTCCTTTCCAACTAAATGCCGAAGAAAAAGTTTCCACCGCATAGGAAAGTCGTGGTGAGAGGGAAGGTATCCCTTTGTCTCAATGATCCAATCGTGATCCCTGCCCACGAAATCAGGCTTGTATGTGATAGGGAGGACGACCGACCCTGACTTGTCGGTCATCTCCTTACCCTTTGCAGTCATCTTAAAATACTTGTTGGGGAATCGAAACCTTTCCATCAGTTCAAACTGATGTTCTTCATAATCGAAAGCTAACCCGTATTCTTTAAGCTGGTCAGCACAGTACTTCTCAAGCGAACTAGCGTACCTCCCCAGATGTTTTTTCTTGGCTGAACGCCTCTTCGGAGTCTTTGTCCGTTTCTTCATACCCGAAGGTACCAAGGATTTTTTTGAAAGTCAAGACAAGAAACTCATGTTCATAGGCATTGTTGATTCTTTGCTGAACGTAATCGGCTGATACAGAGCCCTCTTGCCCAACATTGTTGTGAATCCAGTGTGGGAAAGATTCATCTGAATGCGGTACGGCTCCTCCAGAGGGGTCGGTGCCCCGCCTGTTTCTACCTCACGCACCTTTCGGATGTGCAACTCGCTCATTTTGCGGATGTCAGGGTCCATGGCTTGAACCTTTCGGTGAATTGTCATGAAGCAATCCGCTCTGTTTACGAACTTTCCGCCACCCTCTGTGTCCTCAGCATACGGAGCCACTGGCAACCCGTCGTCACCCTTGCGACGCTGAGCCTCAGTAACGGCGTGCATATTGAGCCACACAGCCACATTGTTGGCCTTGCTGAATGTCAGGAACTCAGACGCGGCTTCGTAGTGGTAGTCGTGTACACCGATCTTGCTGCCCTTCATGTCCAGCTTGAGGCTGTTGTATGGGTCGACAAAGATGGCGTCTACAGGTTGCTGACGCATAACCTTCTCCATGAACAGGATAATGTCGCTGTAGCTGTACACAGCGTTGTTGTTGATGATAGTGAAGTGCTCCTGCACCCACTTGTACGCCTGCTTACGCTCAAGGTATGTCATGTCTGCCACCTTCTTA